>WNFJ01190138.1_pt1 | contig 16221 bp, 16 predicted proteins | sample 5400461 | NCBI WGS metagenome assembly WNFJ01 (sample SAMN13153349, study PRJNA577476) | soil metagenome | isolation source: 115 cm saprolite on Douglas fir-dominated hillslope | place: USA:California | collected 2013-09-17 | reverse complement strand
AGAATACGAAGACGGGCCGCTCGTCGAATCGCCTGCGGTCCGTCCGTGCCGAGACCCGGGCGGCGCGATCGGCGTCCCGCCAGTAGAACGTCGCGAAGATGAGATCGGCGGTGCCGACGTTGTCGAGGTAGTGCGTCTCGAACGGCTCGAACTGGATCACCATGCCCGGCGATACCGGCGTGCGCTTGGCGTCCACGACGAGGTCGCCGCGACCGGAGACGATCACGAACGTCTCGGTCTCGTCGTGCTGATGTGGATCGGAATGACGGCCCGGCGGGACCTTGCCCCACGCCGCGCCCACGCCCATCGATTCGACCGCGCCCATGTCGATCTCGCTCAGGTCGATGCCGAACGAGCGGTGCAGGGAATCCGCGTCATACGTACTGGTGATCACCGGTGACTCCTTCACTCCGCCGGAGGTGCAGCAGGTCCACGACTTCCGATCCGATCGCCGGGCCGAGCCGGTAGCCGGAGCCGTTCGCGGCCCCGGCGAACAGGATCCGCCCCGCCGCGTCCAGCGCGCGTACCACTGGTTCCCGGTCAGGGCTGTACGCGTCGCAGAACACGCGCCCGGCCGTGCAGGCGCCCGCCAGGGCCGGCGAGTAGCGGCGCAGGAGGTCGCGAGCTGCGCCGACGTCGGCGGCGGACAGACCCGCCGTCAGCCCGTCGGGATCGACGTCCCACTCCTGGCGGGAGTAGCTGAACAGCCAGTGCCCGCGGTGGCGAAGCGGCAGCAGGAACGCGTCGTCCTCGTCGAAGAGCACGGCCTCGTCGGCCGCGCCCGGCCGCTGCTCGATGTGCATCGCAACGACCTTCTTCACCCGCAGCCCGAGTGGGGCGACGAGGTCGTGCCACCCCGGGCCGCACAGCCACGGCCCCGGTGCCAGGACCACGCGGTCGGCCGCGAGCCGCTCGCCCGTCCCGCCGTACACGGTGACCGTGCGCCCGCCGGGCGCGAGCCCGGTCACCGCGACGCCCTCGAGGAAGCGCACCCGGGGACGCAACTCTGCCGCGATCATCTGGGCAAGCTGGTACACGTCCGTGTAGTGGCAGCCCGCGATGTGCCAGGCCCGTGCGCCGTCGGGAAGCACGACAGCGCGGTTCGGCACGCGGCCGTCCGGGGTCGGCGCGGTCAGGCCGAGATATCCGCCGCGGAGCAGGCCGCCGCCTGCGCGGCCGGTGATCACGGTCGCACCGACGGGGTGGATCGGGACGTCGGGGCGCCGGGACTTCAGGTCGGTGTAGTAGGCGTGACTGTAGGCCGCCATCCGTCGCGTCCGCATCGTCGCCCCCCGCGGCACGTGCAAACCGGCCGACCTCCGGCTGGCCCCGGTGCCGACCGCGTCGCGATCGAGCACCGTGATCGCGACGTCCGGGTCGCGGGCGGCCAGTTCACGCGCGACGAGGCAACCGACGATCCCGGCGCCGATGACGGCAATTGCGGGTTGCGCCACTACCTACGCTCCCTGGAATTCTTCGCTCGATGGCTTGGTCATCCAGTCGATGAACGAGTTCAGCTGGTGTTCGGTACGTATGCCGCGCAGCCGGTCGAGGATCCGCTGGCTGCGCCAGGCGTTGAGGCTCAGGTTGAGATCGGCGAGGCCGCGCTGCCCGCGCGCGGCGTTCTGCAGGAAGATGCCGTGCTCCGGCGGGCCGTCCCACCGGACGGCGAAACTATCGTCGATCTTGTATTCGTCGCCCTCTCGCTCCAGGCGCGACTTGATGGGGTCGAGGAAATCCATCGGTGCCGGGCGGAAGCCGGTGGCCCAGATGACGACGTCGAGTTCGACGTTCTCGCGGACGCCATCGTGGTCGTTGTGGGCAAGCGCGAGGTTCCACGCACCTGCTGGCGCACGGCTGACGTCGGTGACCGTGCGGTTGGGGTAGAGCGCCACGAGATCGGGGTAGCTGTCGATGAATCGGCGCGTGTAGATGCGCTGGTAGATGAGCCGCAGCGTGGCAACGGATATCCCGTCGCTGGTGAGGACGTGGCGCGCATTGAACGCGTGCCTGGCCGCGGCGTCGAGTCTCGTGAAATAGTCGGAGTAACTCGGCATGTAGTAGTCGTTGGTGAACGGCGAATCATCCAGCGGGAAGTAGTTGGGCCGCCGGGATATCCAGACGACTCGGCGCGGTAACTCGCCATGGAGGCGGGACAGGAGTTCGAGGAACGCCTCCGCGCCCGACTGGCCGCCGCCGACCACGCCGACACGCAGGCCGCCGAGGCGGTTCGCCTTACCGAGGAACTCGCTCACGTGGAACTGCCGGTCACCGGGGCAGGCGCGCGCCTGGGGCGGGATCTGGGCCTGGACTCCCACGCCGACCACGATGTTGTCCGCGGTCACCGTCTTCGTGCTGGCGTGGACGTGGAACGTGTCGGTGTACTCGACCGACAGGACCTCCTGGCCGAAGACGACGTTCTCGTTCTTCCGGCTGGCCCATTCCATGTAGTTGCGGAACTCCTGGCGCGGCACGGCGTCGAATTGGGCGTTGATGAAGTGGTAGATGCGTCCGAGCTCGTGCAGATAGGAAAGGAACGAGTAAGCGTTGGTCGGCTCCGAGAGGCTGACGAGATCCTTGAGCATCGAGACCTGGATCGACGTGTCCGGCATTTGCTGGCCGTCGTGCCAGCCGAAACTTTCCTTCTTGTCCAGGAAGAGATTCGTGATCTCCGGATGACTGTAAATCAATGATGCCAGGCTCAGATTCGCGGGGCCAACACCAATACCGACGCACCCGCCGCTTCCTGTAACAATAGAGTCGACCTCTCGGAGGCTTACACAATTGTGCGGGGTTAAGTGTGTAAGAAACCTCACGCAGTGCTGTGGTTTGGAGGGGTTCTGGTCGCTCTCCGTCCTCATGTCAGCTGTGCCTTAACGGAGATGCGGCTAAGCGGGAAGGCGAGCCGCACCAGCGTCGTCAGCGGTACCGAGCTGAGAATCACATGGTGCTCTATGAGCGTCAAGGCTAATCTTGTGTGGTGATTTCACATAAGTTTGATTTGCTTAGGCTATCAACGCAGGAATTACTGGCCAGACGGGGTAAGCTCGCCGGCCGCCTCGGCGATGTCGAGCGAGTGCTGACCGGGTCGCTGGTGGAGCAGATGCGCCGCTGCGGCAAGGCCGGCTGCCGGTGCGCCTATGGCGACCCGCATGGCCCCTACGCCTACTTCACCCCGAGGCACGGGGTGCGTGGGATGAGGTACGTGCCAGCGACCCTGGTGGCGTCTGTCCTCGCTTTCCTTCGGAATGGCGAGCACGTCGAGGCCGTCCTGGCAGAGATCTCAGCGATCAATGTCGAGCTGCTGGCCAGGCGGGCCCTCAGCTAGCGGTAGCAGGGCTGCTTCTGGTTGCCGCGTGCGATGGCGTCGGGCCGGCACTGTCCGTTACGGATCCGTGGCACCGCACGGAAAAGTCCGGGGATGTACAGGTTCGGGTGGCAGGTGCAGAATGCCCGGAAGGGGCAGGGGTGGAGTAACGACCTTCGGCGAAGGGGCATCAGGTGAACCTGACTCGCATGGGTGGGCTGGGCGTGGCTGTGGCCGCGACCCTGGCAACGGTGACAGCAGGGCTGGCGCCGCCGGTGGCGCAAGCGTCTGCTCCGGGCGGCGGCGCGGCTCCGGTGGTAACGTACTACGCCGGCACACGTGGGGTGGCCCACCTCGTGCCGAGGAGCGCGGCGCCCACCGCGCCGCCGGCGGCGCCGCGATTGCTCCCGAGAGGCGCACGCCGGCTGCCGTCCGGCACCTTCTCGGCGGCCGAGGTGGTGCCAGGCGCGCCCGCGTCAGCGGCGGCGTTAGGCACCGCGGCGGCGACAAGGTCTCCGCTGGTCAACTTCAACGGCGTCAGCAGCCTGGACAGCCAGGTCACCAACTACGAGGCCATGTTCGAACCGCCGGACCAGGGCATGTGCAAGGGCAACGGCTTCGTGCTCGAGGCGGTCAACTCCGCCTACCGCATCTACCGCACGACCGGGAAGTCGCTGCGCGGGCCGTTCAACATCAACGACCTGTTCAACGTGGGCGGCAAGGAGTTCACCAGCGACCCGCGCTGCTGGTTCGATCCCGCGACCCAGACCTGGTTCGCGACCATCTTGTTCCTGAACGACACGTTCACCGCGGGATCCCTGCTCATCGCCGTCCGGCACAGCCCGGACCCGCTCGGGCTGTGGAACGAGTACTCGATCGACACGACGGACACGGGCGGGAACGGCTGCCCGTGCTTCGGCGACCAGCCGAGGCTGGGCATCGACCAGACCAACCTGTACGTCACCGACGACGAGTTCTCGATCAACGGGCCGCAGTTCAACGGCGCGGAGGTGTGGGCGTTCGACAAGTCCGAGCTGATCGCCGGCGTCGCGAGCCCGCACGTCGTGCGCTTCGCCCACCTGAGCATCGCGGGCCAGCTCACGCTGGCGCCGCAGCCCGCCCTGGCCACGGGGAAGCCGGACGCCGAGTACTTCCTCAGCTCGCTGGACTTCAACGGAACCGGTGACAACCGCATCGGCGCGTGGGCCATGACCAAGCGGGACCAGGTCGGCGCGGGTGGTACGCCGGTGCTGTCCAGCGTCGTCATCGGCTCCGAGGCGTACGCCGTCCCGCCGCCCGCTCCGCAGAAGGGGGCCAGCAGCACGCTGGACTCCGGCGACGACCGGATGCAGCAGGCGGAGTTCGCCGGCGGCACGGTCTGGGGTGAGATGACGACGGCGCTGCAGCCCGCCGGCGACAGCTCGGTACGCGCGGGCCTCGCCTGGTTCCAGGTCGAGCCGGTGCTCGGCGCGGCCGGGATCACCGGTGCGTCGATCGTGCGGCAGAGCTACCTCGGCTCCGCCGGCCAGTACGAGCTGTACCCGGCGGTGCAGCCGGACGCGGCCGGGAACGCGGCGGTCGTCTTCAGCGTGACAAGCACCAAGCGGTTCCCGAGCGCCGCCTACGCCACCCTGAAGGCCGGTCAAAGTGACTTCGGGCCGGCGGTCGTGGCGGCATCGGGGACGGGGCCGTACGACCCGAACGCGACGCGCTGGGGTGACTACTCCTTCGCGGTTCCCGACGACACGTCGGACGCCGCGTGGTTCGCCACCGAGTACGTTCCGCCCAAGTCGAGCCAGACCACCAACGGCAGGCGCAACTGGGGGACGCGCGTCTTCGAGGTACCGCTCGGCTGACGGTCAGCAGGACCGGCAGCCGTCCGGGTGCGGCCGCGCCGTGGCGCGGCCGCACCCGGACGAGATCCCAGAGAGTCTCGGCGCAGCGTGGAATCGGCCGGCCGGGCCCGGGCTGCGCTAGAGTCACGCCGTGACGGACAACAATGACTGGCGCGTGACGATCTCGCTGCCCGGCCAGGCGCACGTCGAACGGGCACAGCGATCCTTCTCCGAGCACGAGGTGGAGGAAGACGTCCGCCGCCGGCTCGGCCGGAACATCGCCGTCGGCGCGGGTGACTCGCAGATCTTCCTGTACACAGGGACGGAGATCGCCGCCAGGGAGGCCGAGCAGGTAGCCCGCGACGTGCTGGCCAGCCGCGACATCCAGGCGGACTTCGCCCTGCACCGCTGGCATCCCATCGAGGAGGAGTGGGAGAGCCCGGACGTCGCGATGCCGCAGACCGAGGCCGAGCGCCAGGCCGAACACCAGCGGCTCGAGGACGAGGAAACCGCCGAGACCCGCGCGACCGGGGTCAGCCAATGGGAGGCCAGGGCCGAGCTGCCGTCGCGCCGCGAGGCGGTCGCGCTGGCGAACAAGCTGCGCGGCGAAGGCCGGGCGGTCGTGCGGCGCTGGCGGTTCCTTGCCGTCGGCGCCAGCAACGAAGACGAAGCCAGAGACCTCGCCGGGCAGATCAGCCAGGAGGCACCGCCGGGCGCGACGGTCCGCGCCGAGCGCGCCGACGCGTTGGTGCCATTCATGCCTTTCTGACGCCCTAGGTCAGCTCCTCCACCTGCTCGGCGAACATCGACATCTGCTCGATGAGCCGCCCGCCGAGAGACGCGCCGACGACGGCGTGCTCGACGGTGAGGTCACCCCGCGTCGTCGACCGTTCGAACTCCTCGCTGCCGCGGATGCGCATGAGCTTGTCCTGGTCTCCGCGCAGGAGGAAGAAGCCGGCGAACTGCCCGCCGTGCGGCTGGAGCAGAACCGGCTCGAAGCTCTCGATCTCGCCTTCCTGCTGCAGTCGCGCGAAATACTCGAAAACCTCGTTGAACACCTTGATCGCCTGCCGCTCACGGCCCCGCACCGGAAGCCCGAAACCGATGAACAGCCCGAAATCCGCCATGACTCACTCCGTTGCTTTTCCCGACGCCGGTGCCATGGATAATGCGTCACAAGCCACTGGTCCACCCCTGCGCGACAAAAATACCGCGATCACGCAGCGTCAGACCAGGGACTGCAGTGTCGTTCGTGCCCCGCGCTCGTGCAGCGAGGCCAGCGCGGAGCGGTAGGCGGCGGCGAACCGCCCGTCGCCGGCCAGGTCCCCGAACACGTCACGGTTGGCGATGAACGCGTCCGGGTCCTCGCGCTGGCGCCGGGCGAGCTTGGTGAGGCTGTCCCGCAGCCGGTCGACCACCTCGATCGGCTCGCCCTGCTCGTCGACACCCTCGGCGTAGCGCGCCCAGCTCGCCACCGCCGCGGCCGAACGCCTGATCTCGCCGCCGGTCGCGAGCTGCTCGCGCACCACCGGGAGCAGCCACTTCGGGATCCGGTCCGAGCTTTCCGCGCACAGCCGGGCGATGGTGTCGCGGACCTCCGGGTTGGAGAAACGCTCGATCAGCGTGCGCTTGTACCCGCCGAGGTCCACCCCGGGCACGGGCGCCAGGGTCGGGGTGGCCTCCTCGTCCATGTAGCCCTGGAGGAGCGCGCGGAACAGGGGATCCTGAGCGGCCTCGTGCACGAGCCGGTAGCCGGCCAGGTAGGCGAAGTAGCACATGACCTGGTGGCTCCCGTTGAGCAGCCGCAGCTTCATCAGCTCGTAGGGCTCCACGTTGTCGACGACCTGCACCCCGGCCTCCTCGTACGGTGGCCGCCCGGCCGTGAAGGCGTCCTGCAGCACCCACTGCGTGTAGGGCTCGCAGACGACCGGCCACCGGTCGTCGATCCCGAACCGCTCCCTGATCTCGGCCCGGTCCGCGTCGGTGGTCACCGGAGTGATCCGGTCGACCATGGAGTTGGGGAAGCACACCTCGCGCTCGACCCAGCCGCCGAGTTCCGGGTCCCGCAGCCGGGCGAACGCGGTGAACACCCGCTTGGCCAGGTCACCGTTGCTTTGCAGGTTGTCGCAGGACATGACGGTGAAGGGCGCGAGCCCGCGGTCCCTGCGGCGCCGCAGCGCCTCGGTGATCAGGCCGAACACCGTCCGGGGAACCGCGCCGGGTCGCAGATCACCGGCCACGTCCGGGTTCGCCGCGTCGAACTCGCCGGTGGCGTCGTGGATGTTGTACCCGCCCTCGGTGATCGTCAGCGACACGATCCGGGTCGGCTCCGCCGCCATCTTCTCGATGACCGCGTCCGGGGCGCCGGGCGCGAACAGGTACTCCACCACCGATCCGATGACCCGCGGTTCGTAGGTCCCGTCGCTGTGCTTGATGACCAGGGTGTACAGGCCGTTCTGCGCGTCGAGCGCCTGCTTCATCCGCCGGTCCGCCGCCATCACGCCGACCCCGCAGATGCCCCAGTCGAGCGCCTTGCCCTCGTTCATGAGGCGGTCGTGGTACATCGCCTGGTGTGCGCGATGGAAACCCCCGACGCCGACGTGGACGACACCGGGCGTGACCTGGCGCCGGTCGTAGGCAGGCGCAGGCAGCCGGTCGGCCCAGTACGCGAGCGTCCGCGCGTTGAGCGGTTGCGGTGGGACAGGACCCGACATGCCATCCCCTCCAGTGTCACCACGCGCGAGCCGTTAAGACTGTGCTGTCCCGGGGGGCGACCCCCGGGGTCCCCCGCTCCAGTGGATGCCGCATTCGCGGCGGCCGTATCCGAATCATTATCCCGAACGGCTGCCGCTGGCGCGCGCGACCTGTGCTGTACTACGTCACGCCGCGGGCCCAGCTTTGGGCTCAGCTTTGGGCTCAGCTTTGGGCTCAGCCGCGGCCGCGGCCGTGGCTGGATGCCCGATCGCCAGGCCCGTCGACTTGTCGAAGAACTTCAGGTCACGGGTGTCGACGGCGAGCTCGATCGGCTGGCCGGTCCGCACCTGGCTGCGCGCGTTCACCCGGGCCGTCCACTGCGACTTGCCCTGCACGAGCGGGATGGCGGCGTCCTCTTCGTCACCCCCGGTATGCGCCAGCGCTGCCGTGGTCGTCTGTTCGACCGGCGGGGCATCGATCGTGAAGATCACGTTGATCTCGCTGCCGAGCGCCTCGACCGTATCCGCGGTGACCGGCAACCTCGCCGTGGTGCCCTCCGCGAGGCTCGCGTCCTCGAAGTCGGACGGCCTGATGCCAATGATCACTTCGTCGCCGAAGTAGCTGTCGAGGCCCGGCAGCGCGGTGAGCACCTCCGCGGGGACCGGCAGCTTGAAGCCCGCGAAACTAACGGCCGCGCCGCCGTCGCGGGCCAGCGTCGCGGCGGCGAAGTTCATCGCCGGAGAACCCATGAATCCGGCCACGAACAGGTTCACCGGCGAATCGAACAGGGTTTGCGGGGTGTCCACCTGCTGCAGCTTTCCTTCGCGCAGAACGCACACCCGGTGCCCAAGCGTCATCGCCTCGATCTGGTCGTGTGTCACGTACACCGTGGTCACGCCGAGCCGGTCGTGCAACTGGCTGAGCGAGGCGCGCATCGACACCCGCAGCTTGGCGTCCAGGTTGGACAGCGGTTCGTCCATCAGGAACGCCTGTGGTTCCCGGACGATCGCGCGGCCCATCGCGACCCGCTGGCGCTGGCCGCCGGACAGCGCCGCCGGCTTGCGGGCCAGCAGCTCGTCCAGGCCGAGCATCATGGCCGCGTCATGTACCCGCTTCGTGATCTCATGCCTCGGCGTTTTCCGCAGCCGCAGCCCGAACGCCAGGTTCTGCTCGACGGTCATGTGCGGGTAAAGGGCATAGTTCTGGAACACCATCGCGATGTCACGATCCTTGGGCGGCAGGTCGTTGACCACACGGTCACCAATCTGGATCGTGCCGCGGGTTATCTCCTCCAGGCCCGCGATCATGCGAAGCGCTGTTGTTTTGCCACATCCTGAGGGCCCGACGAGAACCATGAACTCGCCGTCCTTGATGTCCAGATTCAGCCCTGAGACGGCATGGACGTCGCCCGCGTACACCTTGTCGATGTGGTCAAGAACGATCTGTGCCATCGAAAGCTCCAGTCATTGCACTGATACCGCGCCATGGATGGCCCGCACGCTGAGTTCGCCATGTCAGGAACCCTCGTTCGTGCGGCCGAAGTCCGCGGCGGCGCTGGCGCGGAGCTGCTTGAGCTGGTCCGGGGTCGGGCACCAGGTCGACGTGAAGCTGGTGGTGTCCCAGCCGGCGAGTCGGGCACCGGCCTCGTAGGCGCTCTGGCAGAACGCGAGCAGCGTAGTTCTGGGGTCGTGCGCGGTGCGCACGGTCTCGTAGGGGAGGATCGCGAGCGAGCCGGAACCCGACGCGGTCCACGCGCCGGCGGACAGCGGCTGGTCACGCAGCGCGGGGGGCTCGGGGGCGGTGTAGGAGTAGTAGGCGGCGTCGCCGAGGGTGTCGTCGCCGGGCCAGAATCCGAACGAGATGACCTCGTGCGAGTAGGCCTCACGGTCGACCGGATCGGCGTCGATCGGCGGCGCCGGGCGGCCGGAGAACCGGGTCACCGCGAGGTCGAAACTATGCCAGAACAGGTGCACCGGGCTGGTCTTGCCGTTGAACCACCCGCTGAACTCCTCGAACACCGAGTCCGACCAGTCGAGGACCCGGCCGAATCGCGTGATGGCATCGCGGTCCCAGGACGCGTGCTGCACGTCCTGGGCAAATGGCGTTGTCATCGGGACACCGAACGGCTCCTCCTTGATCTGCACGTCGATGCCGAGTTCCCCGAGCAGCGCGTGGATGCGGGTATCGAAGTCCGCGACCGGCACGCCGCTGCCGAGCCCGAACGACTGCGTGCGGCCGTCAGCGGTCCGGGCGACCAGGGCGTGGTCGACGAAGTCGATCGTGATGTCGAACGTCGTGCCGTGATGATGCAGCCGCCGGGTTGTCAGACCGCGGACGTCGACGTACAGCGGGACGTTCCACCAGTGGTTGCGCGGCGCGGTGGCCGCCATCCGGATCTTGCCGACGATCTGGCTGTACAGGTGCAGCGTGTCCTTTGTCGCGCGCCAGCCGGCCAGATGCAATTCCGGCAGTGTCATGGCCCGGTCGCCTCGGCGCGGCCGGTGTGCGAGCAGATCGCGCTCATCTGTCGGACACCCTTCCTTACGATCGCTGGGCCATGACTTGAATCTTCAAGCTGAAACGTACGCACGGCGATTTGAACTGTCAAGACGGGCGGCACGCCGAGGACCGCGGGGCCAAACGTATGTCGCGCGGCCGCGGCAGCCGTTCGGTATCTATTTTCCACTACGGCCGCCGCGGATGCGGCATCCGTTGGTGCGGGAGTAGGAGACGCCGGTCGATACCGCAGGCTGACCGCTGGTCCCCTGCCACCGGCTCCCCCCTCCGCAACGGATGGCTCGCCTGCGGCCAGCCTAGGGCGCTTTGCGGAACCAGATGCCGAACAGGTCTTTCAGCGAGACGTTCCTCCTGGGCGTGACTCCCACGATGTCTTTCAGCGACTCGCAGTCGGCGATGACGGCGAAGTAGCGCTGCTCATTCACTGGGTCGTTGCGGATCGGCCAGTCCACCCGCTCGCCGTTCTTCATGACCGCGTAGACACTGGAGACGCTGTCATGGGCACGGCCATAGACGGCGGCGGTCCCGTGCCCCATGGTCGCCATGGTCATCCCGGCGCCAAGCGGATGCTGCTCACTGACGTTGACATCGCACAGGGAAGCGTCGCTGTAGCCGTCACGATCGATGGCGACGCACTTTCCGCCCGCCGTGTCCCGGTAACTGACCAGCGAGAACTGGTGACCGTCCACGGCGTAGGTGGCGAGGCTGGTGACGGGGGTGTCCGGCAGCCTTATCCCCGGCGGACGCGCGCGCCGGCGCTGCGGCCAGGCCCATTCGTCGCCGGTCAGCACCCGGTGCAGGAACTCGCGGGAAACACCGGCTGTGTGCGCCACGACGCTGACCGACCGTCCGCCGCGGATTCGTTCCTCGTTGCGGCGGATCGCTTCGCCCAGGATGGCCCGGGCGGCATCGGCGTGGGCCAGCGCCGCGCGGTAGCGCAGGGTCGCGGCGACAAGGTCGGGGAAGCTGCCGGATCGATCCCGCTCGATGCGGCCGGCCGCCTGCTCCGCGCCCACCGCGAACGCCTCGACCGCCGAGCCCAGCTCATCGAAGCTGGCCAGCGTGCTGGCATCCTCCGGGCCGGCCCCGCCGATCGTGCCGCGGGTGGCCAGCCAGATCCCGTCGTCCACGACATCGATGACCGCGGCCTGGTAGAGCACGCGGGACGGGTTGCCCGGGTCGGGCACAGACACGGTGGCGACCCGCTCGTCCCATCCCGTGGTCATGAGACGGGCCGCCTTCCAGTCGCTCAGGAAACCGCGGGCAGCTTCCTCGCTGGCCATCGGGTACACCATCTGAGCTGGGCCGCCGGGGTAGACCACCCAGGCGTAGTGCAGGCCCTGGTGGCGTACCAGGTGGCAGGCGTCTTCCCCCCACCGCACCGTCTGGATGGCGTACTCGGCCGGGTCAATGGGAGGCGGGTCCGGCATCGGATCGGGGCGCACGGCCACACTCCTTAACGTAGTGTGAATCTCGCTTCACACTACGTCGGAACGAACCAATGTGTCAACCGGGGTTCACACCTGCATCGCTGACACCGAGACTGGTACGCCGGCCTTGGTTATTGCTGATCTTCCTCCAGCGGGGAACGCTTGCCGCCTGCGGCGACGTCGAAGAAGCGGGTGATCTGCCGCGGGGTGCGCAGGGTCATCGGCGGTGTGCCGACCTGGTTCCAGTGCGCTACCGCGTCCTCCATGGCGGCGCCGTGAATAGCGCTGGTCGAGTGGTTGATGGCCAGGTCTAACTGCCAGGTGGCCCGACGGCCTGCTTCCGCGCCTCTCCCCTCCCCCACCAACGGGCCGGGCCAAACGTCAGTAGACTACCCAACCCTCCTGTCCCTGGTGGTTCGGGTCACTAAGGGAAGCCGGTCACGATCAGACGGGTCCGTACACAGTCAGGTCCAGCACGATGGGCAGCATGACGGTCAGGGTGCGGGCCGGCTCGGGGACGGAGCCGTCGAACTGTACTTTGTAGTGATCAGAGGGGGTAAGCATTTCCTTGGCCAGCCCAGCCCAGGTCTTGCTGACCTGAGCGATCTTGCCGCCTCCGGCGCTGGTGACGGTGAAGTGCCGCAGTCCCAGGTCGCCGACCACTTCGGCCACGGCCTGGTCCTGGTCGCCGATGAGGGTGTAGTGGCGGCGGGTGCCTGCCACGCGGATCCGGCCGACCAGCTCGCCGCCGGGCCGGTGAAGGTCAGCCAGCCACTCTTTGGAGTGTTTGATCAAGGTCAGGACCGGCTCGCCGGTGACCGTGGTAACGATGAGCACGCGGTCGTCAGGCAGCATGTTGCTGAACAGCTCCCGCCGGGTGTGCGCCTCGGTTTCGGTGGCGATCGCCAGTCGCTGCCGCTGCGCGCTGAAGATCTCATACCTCGCACGGCTGGGCAGGAGCTTTCCGGGCTGCCGGATCCGCAGGACCGGGGAGTCGAAGAGGTCGTCCACACTGGTGAGTATGCAGCACCGGTACCCGGCGAAAGGGCAGGCTGCTCCAGCCGAGCTGAACACCGTCGGCAAGTAGCTGACCATTCCGGGCCGGCCAGACCCGGCGCGAGAGCGTTCAGGTGCCTGTGGGGGTTCGTTGTGCGGCGCGGTAGAGGTCGATCAGTTCCTGGGTGGTGGTGGCGTCCTGCGCGGCCTTGTCGTCGCGCCAGCGCCCGGTGAACCGCGGGAACCGCATCGCCAGCCCGGTCTGCTCCTTCAGCTGCCCCCAGGCGGCGGTGTAGTTCGGCGAGAGGGTCAGCTCGGCGCTGAGGATCTCAAGCACGACCGCGGGCTCGAACCACACGTCGGGTTGCTGGCGTGCGTCCACCCGCGCGGGCCGCTCCGAGCGGGCCAACGGCGCCAGCCGGGCGGGCAGCGCGGCCAGTTCGGCGTCGGAGAACCCGGTGCCGCACTTGGACACCGTGCGGAAGACCTCCGCGGCCGGATCGTAGGCGGCCAGCAGCAGCGCGCCGTAGACGCCGCGGCGGCGGCCACGCCCGGCGAACGCGCCGACCACGACCAGATCGACGGTGTCGGACAGCTCGGTGCGGTAGTCCCGTTTGAGCTTGATCCACAACCAGCCGCGGGCGCCGGCCTGGTAACCGGCGGCTGGGCTCACCGACTTGCACACCAGCCCCTCGCAGCCGTCGGTGACCGCCTGCTCGAACGCCGCGTCCAGGGCGGCTGGGGTGTCGACCTCGGTGGCGGTGGTGAGCCGCAGCTGGGGCGACGGAGTGATCGCTTCGGCCAGCCTGGCCCGCCGCTGCGGGTAGGACAGCCGGGTGAGGTCCTGGCCGTCGGCGTAGAGCAGCTCGAAACAGAACAGGCCCACCGGCACGTCGCGCACGGCCTCGGCGATGCCGTGCTTGCGCCGCCGGAACATGACCTCCTGGAACGGGCGCAGTTCCCCGGCGGACGCGTCGAAGGCGACGACCTCCCCCTCGACGATCGCCTCGGCCGGGCCCAGCCCCGCCGCGAGGGCCTCGACGACGTCGGGGAACTGGGTGCTGACCCGTTCCAGCCGCCGGGTGAACAGCTCGATCCGGCCGTCGGCGGTCCGGTGCGCCTGGACCCGGACGCCGTCGTACTTGTACTCGGCCGCGCACCGCCCGCCCAGCTTGGCGAGAATCTCCGCGGCGTCGGACAGCCGCTGGGCAAGCATGGCCCGCACCGGGTTACCCGGGCGGACCTGCAACTGCTCGACCGCCGCCACCCCGCCGCCGACGAGGGTAGCGGCGACCTGGCCCAGGTCGCAGCAGATGTTGTAGCCGCGTTCCAGCACCGGCCGGGCGGCCCGCCCGCCGGCGTACACCTGCGCGAGCGCGTCCAGGATGGTCGGCGTGCCGATCCCCAGCCGCAGTCCCCCGGTGACCAGGCGCAGCAGGTAACGGGCCTCCAGCGGGGTGGCCTGAGCGAGCAGGCCGGCCAGCAGGTCCAGCTTGCGGCCCTGCGACCCCGTCCCCTCGGCCGCGGCGATCTGGTGCAAAGTGTCGACCACCAACGTGACCGGCAAGCTGGCCGGACGGCCGGCCGCGGTCACGGTCAGCAGATGCTCGGCGGCCAGGCCAAGGTCACCGGTCTCCCGCACACGCGCGGCGACCTGCTCGGCGTCGGAGCCAGTGGCGGTGGCGACCGCGCGGACGGCCAGCTTCTCGGCCAGGCCAAGATCCACGCCGGCGAACTCCGGCGCGATCAGGCCCTGGCACAGGTAACAGACCGTGGGCAGCAACTCGGCCGGGGCCTGGGCGAGCAGCGCCGCGAGCCGGTCGATCAGCGCCAGCCGGCCGCTGGCCTGCTCCAGGTCGCGGTAGGCCTCGGCGACGGTCTCGTACCTCACGGCTCTCCCCCTTCGCTTCGCTCGATCATGACACGTCGTGTCTCGCAGCCCGATGAGTTCTGGCCGCCGCGCCGGTCTTAACCGGTGGATATCTCACCCGGAAAGGAGCGCGGGACTCATGTTCGCGAACACGAAGGCTTTCAGCGGGTTCGCCGTCGATGACCTGGAGAAGGCGCGGCAGTTCTACGGCGAAACACTCGGCATCAAGACCTCCGAGCAGTACGGCCTGCTGACGCTGCACCTGGCCGGTGGCCGGGACACGCTGGTCTACCCCAAGCCCGGCCACACACCGGCGGCCTACACCATCCTCAACTTCCCGGTCGACGACATCGACGAGGCGGTCGATGAGCTGACCGCGCGCGGAGTGCGGTTCGAGCGCTACGACGGCCTCGGGCAGGACGAGAAGGGGATCAACCGTCGCGGAGGGCCTTACATCGCCTGGTTCAAAGACCCGGCCGGCAACATCTTGTCGGTGCTGCAGGAGAGGTAACCGTCGCCGCCCCGGGCGGCCACGCACAACGTCCGCTTCCACGACACCGGTGTTCAAGCGGTTCCAGACTTAGATTTTGGCTAGCAGAGGAATTGTTGCAGCTCGCTGCTGATCAGCTCGGGCGCCAGCTCGATGCCCTCGTGTCCCTGGCCAGGCAGTATCACCACGTCGGCGGCGGGAAGCGCCACGGCCAGGGAGTTGGTGATGTCCCGGGCCCACGGCGGGCTGCGCGCGCCGAGCATCAGCAGCACCGGAACGGTGACGGCCGCAGCCAGCCCGGGCAGGTCGACAGCCGCCAGCGCCTCAGCTTCACGGGCCAGTGTGGCCGCAACGATGGGCAGTACACCGGCCGCCGCGGGAGAACCTTTGAGCTGGTCAACCTGGCCGGCGGTCAGGCCGATGACATCGGTGAGGAAGCTGGCCATCGCACGCCCGGGCTGGCCGGCTGAGACGTAGCCGGTGGCGCGCTCGATCCACTGTCTGGGCACCGTCTGCGGCCCGGGCGGTTCGTACAAGGCGATCCGCCGGAACGGTGCGCGGGCAGCGGCGCCGAGCGCACACGTCGCACCGTAACTATGGCCGAACACATCAACCGGGCCACCTTGGTCATCGGCCAGGTGCATCGCGACCGCGGTGACGTCGTCGTACTCCTTGCTGAGCGCATAGGGCTGCGTGTCGCCGCTGGAACCCCGGCCCCGGCGATCCATCGCCGTTACCCGCCAGCGCTGGGCCAGCATCCCCCACACCGGCTCCCACCGCTCAAGACGCCCCATGCCGCCATGGATCAGCAACAGCGCCTGGCCCGTTCCCGCCGTCACCAGCCCAATCGTCGTGCCGTCAGGCCCGGTGACCGCAGACCGGCGTCCCTCCACCTCAACTCCTTCGGGTGCCCGGCGAATCAGCCGGCCGGCCGCCACGGTTGCGGGCCGCGAACCGGGGAAATTCGCTCTCGGGCGGGCGATGATTATCCGCCGCATGAACGGTCTTACCGGTGAATGAGAGCTAAACGTCGAGACGGGAGAATGCTATGCCCCGGATCACTCCTAACCTCTGGTTCGACA
>WNFJ01111541.1_pt3 | contig 16221 bp, 16 predicted proteins | sample 5400461 | NCBI WGS metagenome assembly WNFJ01 (sample SAMN13153349, study PRJNA577476) | soil metagenome | isolation source: 115 cm saprolite on Douglas fir-dominated hillslope | place: USA:California | collected 2013-09-17 | reverse complement strand
ACTCCGGTCGCTAACGCTCCCGGTTCGCCTGGTTTTCGGGCTGCCGGGAAACCCGGTCAGCGCCTTGATATGTTTCGAGCTGTTCGTGAGGCCGGCCCTGCGCCGCTTGCAGGGACATGCCGAGCCGGGACCGTTTATGGTTCAGGCAACCCTGGAAGAAGATTTCGCATACCGGAGCGATCGGCCGACGTATCATCCGGCACGGTTAACTGGAGGTGTTGTGCGGCCGGTGCCGTGGTTCGGGTCGGCCGACCTGCGCGGCTTGCAGGCGGCCAATGCCTTCGTCGTTTTTCCGGCCGGAGACCATCGCCACCTGGCCGGCCAATCGTTTCCGGTCCTCAAAGTCGAGTAGGAGAAAAAGCCCATTTCGAGTATGAAAATAGGAGCAGATCCATTCACCCTCGTTCCCAAACTCCTGTTTGGGAACGCCGGTTTCGAAACTCCGTTTCGGGTGGGGTTTTGAAACAGAGTTTCGAGGAGTGCGTTCCCAAACGGGAGTTTGGGAACGAGGAAACAAGAGGATAAGCCGATGGCCACGGAAAGTTCGGTGAAAACTATGGGACCGCGCCCGTCCTCCCCGAACCCACAGGCTTTCCGGGAATCGGCCGCATCCCCTACTTGCCCGATGCCGCGCCTCTTGCCTGCCTTGTTTAGCGCCGGATTATTGTGGCTGTGTTATTTCCCGGTGGCCTGGGGCTGGCTGGCCTGGATTGCGCTGGTGCCATTCTTGTGCTTGGTGCGTGCCGAAGGCCGGGCCCGGAACATCTACTGGTCGGCGTGGGCGGGCGGCCTGGCTTTTTTCTGGCCCGTCCTGCAGTGGATGCGCGTGGCCGACTACCGCATGTACGGCACCTGGGCAATGCTCGCCACCTATTGTGCCCTTTACATGCCGGCGGCCATCTATCTGTTGCGCAAATTGGATCGGGGCACGTCGTTTCCGCTGGTCATCACCGTGCCCGTGGTGTGGACCGCACTGGAGTTTCTGCGCTCGTTCCTGCTCACCGGTTTCGCCTGGTATTTCCTGGGACATACGCAACACGCCGTGTTGCCCATGATTCAAATTGCAGATTTCGCCGGCGCATATGGAGTAACATTTCTGGTCGCGGCCGCCAACGCCTGGATCTTTGAATTGCTCTTCAGCCAAGACTGGTTCCGCAGCTTCTTCAAACTCAGTAATGAGAAAAAGCTGCCGGCGCAACCTTTTTTTCCTGAAAACCGAAAACTGGCAATGCGAGGGCTGGTGCTGATCGTGGGAATTGTCGCGACTGTGGTTTACGGCTACTGGCGGCTCGATCAGGAAGATTTCACCGCCGGCCCGCGCGTGGCCTTGCTTCAGAGTAACCTGCCACAACAACTCCGCAATGATGCCGACAAGAATGTCCCCGGCGCCGGTCTCGATATCCTTAAGCACCTAGAGGAACTATGCCGTGATATTGCCCTGAAACAAGAACCAAGACCGGACCTGATAGTCTGGCCGGAGACCAGTTTTCCGAAAGCGTGGGTGGAAGTTTCTCCCAGGCTTCCACCGCAGAAGATACCAGAGAATTGGGTGACGGAAGGAGCTTGGATTCATGAAAAGGTTTCCCTATTTGCCCAAAAATCCATGAAAACCAACCTCTTGCTAGGGGTCAATTCCTTTATTCTGAATGAGCAGGGCAAACAGGAGCAGTACAATTCCGCTTTGCTGGTCAAGGGCGATGGCGATTGGAGCCAGCGCTACGACAAGATTCATCGGGTTCCTTTCGGCGAATACGTTCCTTTCAAGGACTGGCCGTTGATCGGCGATTTGTTGAATCTTTTCGCTCCGTATGACAATGACTACAGCATCCGCCAGGGTGAGCACCTCACGCGCTTCAAGCTGGACAAATACCATTTCGGTGTAATCATCTGCTTCGAGGACACCGACCCCTACTTGGCCCGGCAATATGGCCGGAAGGATGCGGATGGGCCGCCGGTGGACTTTCTCCTCAACATCTCCAACGACGGCTGGTTCGACGGCACCAGCGAGCACGACGAGCATCTGGCCATTTGCCGATTCCGGGCCATCGAGTGCCGCCGCGCCGTGGCCCGCTCGGTCAACATGGGCATCAGCGCGGTGATCGACAGCAACGGTAAAGTTCTGGAACCGCGCTTGTTTGGGCGTTCCGGCCCGTATCAGAGCTGGGAGGTGGTCGAGCTGAACGGCAAGGTCCCGGAATTGCCGACCGGCCGCTGGCGCGAATTCAAGAAGGTCGCCGGAGTCGTGGGTGCTACGATTCCCATGGATTCGCGCACCAGCCTGTATTCTTATCTGGGAGACTGGCTGCCGTGGACGTGCTGGGCGGTGATTGGGGTTGGCATCGTTATCTCGATCCGGCGAGCACGGAGCGCTGTATCATAAACAGCCCGCAGCGCCGGCAAGGAAGCGACCCCCTTGCTGGCGCTGCGGGCTGTTGGACAATATCACCATGACCGAACCCGCCGTGCCCGAACAAGCTAAGCGAAAACGATCGTGGCCCCGGCGCTTGCTCCGCCTGCTGGCCCTCGCGGCATGCACCTACCTGGGAGTGATCCTCGTGCTTGTGTTTTTTGAAAACCGGCTTGTTTATTTCCCGACCTCGGCCCAAGAAGATTGGCCCAAAGAGCCTCTCAGCCCGGAAATCAAGGACATCCATTTAACCAGCGCGGACGGAATCCCCATTCATGCCTGGTGGTGGCCGGTGGCGGATTCCACCGGCGCGATCCTGTATTGCCATGGCAATGCGGGCAACCTGAGCAGCCGCGGGCCGACTTTGGAGAAAATCCGCGCGCTCCTGGGGGAATCGGTCCTGATCTTCGATTATCCCGGCTACGGCAAGAGCGGCGGCAAGCCGAACGAGCAAGGATGTTACCAGGCCGCCGATGCGGCTTATGATTGGCTGGTCGGGCAGCACATCGACCCGGAAAAGATCGTGATTTACGGCGGCTCCCTGGGCGGCGGCGTGGCCGTCGATCTGGCTTCCCGAAAAAAACATCGCGCCCTGGTGCTGGCCAAGACCTTCACCTCCTTGCCGGACGTGGCCCAGCACTTGCACCCCTGGCTGCCGGTCCGCTGGCTGATGCGCAATCGCTTTGACAACCTGGGCAAGATAGGCCGCTGCACGTCACCGGTGTTCATCGTTCACGGCACCGCCGACAGCCTGGTTCCCTTTGAACATGGCCAGCGCCTCTTTGCCGCCGCCAATGAACCCAAACATTTCATGCCGGTGGACCGCGGCGATCATAACGATCCCTTGCCGGAGGAGGTCTTTCAGAAATTGCAAACCTTTCTTCGGGATTCGAGCAATCACCGCTAAGCCGCAAGCGGCGGTAATTGACCTGGTTTCTCCCAAGGTCCTTTGCTATAGGCCTTCCCAGGTTTTTATGGGAGGAAGGTCCATGGCGCGAAAATGGCTTTTGACAATTATGGCCAGCCTGGTTCTTGTGGTTTTCACAAGGGCCCAGTCGAATTCCGGGCACTTTCACTGGGTCAAGGGCCAGGTGCTGCACTTCCGGGTCGAGCAGACCACCAAGGTGACGGAAGTGGTGGGCGGCAAAAAGGTGGAAACCGGTTCCCGGCTCAATCTGGTCAAGCGCTGGGAGGTACAAGAGGTGGACAAGGGCGCCGCCACGGTGCGGCTTTCGGTGACCGCCATGCGCCACGAGCAACAACGGCCCAACGGCGAAGTGCTCCGCTTTGACTCCACCAACCCCGACAAGAACACTCCCGAGCTGCGCGAGCAAATGGGCAAATACATTGGCCAGACCCTGGCCATCCTGCGCGTGGACGGCCAGGGCAAAGTCTTGGAAGTGCTCAAGGGCTCGGCCAACCAGTACGAAAGCGATCCGCCTTTCGTTCTGCGCTTGCCGGTCGAGCCCCTTGCCCTTGGCCAGGCCTGGGAGCGCTCCTACCAGATCACGCTGGACCCGCCCGTGGGGACCGGCGAAAAAATTCCCAGCCTGCAAAAATACCAGGTAACCGACCTCGCCAACGGCTTGGCCACCATCCGCATGAGCACCGACCTGAAAATGCCCGGAGCCGTGTCCGAGCGCGTTCCCCTGTTGCAAAAACAGCCCGCCGGGACCATCGTCTTCAACATCCAGGCCGGCCGCATTCAGAGCGTGGACCTGCATATTGAAAAAGAGTTGCAAGGCCACCAGGGAGAAGGCAGCAGCTACCGGTTTGTGAGCAGTTACAAGGAACAGTATGCGGAATGAGTCATAGTACTGGTGTGTGTGTGTGTAAAACTCGGTAGCGCAATACAATTCATCGCCGCAGTCGAGGGTAAACGGCAAGGGTCCGGGCTGTCGGTCCGTTGGCCGCCAACTCGAAAAAATCGACGCAAGATCAATTGAGAAAACGACTTGTGAATTGACAAGTTGGCGGCCACTTGGCCGCCAACTTCACAAAGTATTACTGTCCGCTTGTAAAATGTTCCCCCCACATCACTTGTATGCCTCAAAATCCTTCCCTCCCAGCACCGCGGCGGCGATTTTCAGCTTCAGAATTTCATCCGTGCCTTCGTAGATGCGGCAGACGCGAACATCTTGGAGATGCCGGCCAGGGCGGTAGAGGGTGGACCAGCCGCGGCCGCCGAACACTTGCACCGCGCGATCGGCGGCGTCCCAGGCGGCGTTGGCGGCGAACAGCTTGGCCTGGGCGGCCAGGAGCTCGGCCCGGTTTTTCAATTCGGCATTGGCGGGCTCCTGGGCGATTGCGTCCTTGGCCTCGGCGGCCTTGAGGACCAGAGCTTCCGTGGCCAGCCGGTGCATCTCGATGGCGGCGATGTGCTCCTGCACCAGTTGATGCTTGCCAATGGCCTTGCCGTGCTGCTGGCGCTCTTTGGCATACAGCACCGCCTCCGCCAGGCAGTCCTCGATGACCCCCAAACATCCCGAAGCGACGCTGAGCCGGCCGCTGACCAGGGTGCCCATGGCGATCTTGAAGCCGTTGCCTTCCGCGCCCAGCAGGTTGGCAGCCGGGACCTCGCAATTCACGAGCTCGAACATGCCGGTGTTGGCGGTCGGCATGCCCATCTTGGCAAGCAGGTCCTCGCGGCTAAAACCCGGACCGTCCGTATCCACGAGGAAGGCGCTGATCCGCCGTTCCCCTTCCTTGGGATACGCGAACGTTACAATGGTCGTGGCAATGCCGGCATTGGAGATGAGGTACTTGACGCCGTTCAGGGCATAGCGGTCCCCCTTGCGCTCATAGGTCATCTGCATCTCCAGAGGATTGCTGCCGGCCTCCGGTTCGGTCAGGCCGAAGGCCAGGATTTTTTCTCCCTTGCAGGAAGGAGGCAGGTAGCGTTGCTTTTGCTCCTCGTTTCCCCAGGTCATGATGGGGTACTGGCCAATGGAGGTATGGCCGGAAAAGAAAGTCCTGACGCCGGTCCCTTCACGGCCGATGCGGGCCAGGGCGCGGGCATAGGTGAGCGTGTTTGCCCCCCTGCCGCCATATTCCGCCGGCACCGGCATGCCCAGCAAGTTGTATTTTTGTGCCAGCGGTATCAAATGATGATTGAAACGATGCTCGACGTAACACAACTCCTCGTGATCGCGCAACTCCAGGCAAAAGGCATCGACATCGGCAAGCAACCGTTGCTGGTCGGCGGGGGTCATGGAATACTCCTTTCTCAAGGTAATCGCGAGCCGCGACCGTAAGGGAGCTGGGTTAAAGCTTCACCGCTCCCTTACGGTCGCGGCTCGTTTCTTCAAACTGCAATTTACTCTTTGTATGGTTGCTTTGCGAGCCGGAAGCGATTACAGTCAAAAAAAGTTAAACACCCGGGTGACGCATGTCCGAGCCGACGATCAACAATCCCGATCCGAACGAGGCCCCGACCTGGAAGGGCCCGGCCATGCCGGCTAGTACCGGCGCCATTTCTCTGGCGGCTGAGCCCCAGCGCTTCGGTGATTACGAGCTCTTGCACGAGGTCGCCCGCGGCGGCATGGGAGTGGTTTACCGCGCCCGGCAAATGACCCTCAACCGCATTGTCGCCCTGAAGATGATTTTAGCCGGCCGGCTGGCCACGGCTGAAGACATCACGCGTTTTCGCACCGAAGCCGAGGCGGCGGCGCGCTTGCAGCATCCCCACATCGTCGCCGTGCATGACGTCGGCGCCATCGACGGGCAGCATTATTTCAGCATGGAGTTCATCGAGGGCACCAGCCTGGCCCACAAGTTGCAGACAGGGCCGATGCCGGGCCGCACCGCCGCACGCTATGTCCGCCTCATCGCTCGAGCCGTCCATCACGCGCACAAACAAGGCATCCTGCACCGGGACTTGAAGCCCTCCAATATCCTAATCGATGCCGAGGATGAGCCGCACATCACCGACTTCGGCCTGGCCAAGCGCCTGGGAGGCGATTCCGGGCAGACGCGCACCGGCGTAGTCCTGGGCACCCCCAGCTACATGGCCCCCGAGCAGGCGGCGGGCAAATCGCACGAGCTGGGGCCGGCTTGCGATATTTATGGCCTGGGCGCTGTGCTGTATGAATTGATCACGGGCCGGCCGCCGTTTCGCGCCGAAACCCCGCTCGATACCGTCATGCAGGTGATGGACCGCGATCCGCCCCCGCCGCGCTTGCTCAACCCGAATATCGACCACGACCTGGAAACCATTTGCCTGAAATGCCTGGAGAAGGACCCGCGCCACCGCTATGCCAGCGCGGAAGCTCTGGCCGAGGATTTGCAGCGCTATCTCAACGGCGACGCCATCAGCGCCCGCAGCTTCAACGTGCTCGATCGGCTTGCCCGCACCCTGGTGCGCAGCCACCAGGACATCGCCTTTCACACCTGGAGCACGATGGTGCTGATCATCGCCGCCATCATTTTCGTCACCTACGTGGTGGTGTATCTGTTGATTCGGCTCGACTATCCGCATTGGATGATCATGTCGGCGCGGATGGGGCAGTTTGTGGCAATCGGCATCTTGTTCTGGAAAAATCGGGGCAGCCGGCTGTTGCCGGCCAGCCCGGCCGAGCGCGAATTGTGGACCATCTGGATCGGCTACCTGGCGGCCTATGCTTTCAGCCAGTTCGTCGTGCGCGCGCTCGTGTCCCATGGACTCATCATAAAGGGGCCAGAGGCACCTTTGCGCTGGGACGAGCTTATCCTGTATCCGTTTTCGGCCATCGCATCGGGGCTGGCGTTTTTCATCATGGGCAGCAATTACTGGGGGCGGCTGTACGCGGTCGGCCTGGCCTTCTGGGTCATGGCCGCACTGATGCCCCTGCACCTGGACTGGGCGCCCCTGGAGTTCGGCATCCTGTGGAGTGCCGTCCTGGTGGCCCTGGGCCTGCACCTGCGCACCCTGGGTCAAAAAGCCGAAAGGGAGCAAACCACTTACCTCCCGGTTCCGCGCCCGGAAAATTCCAACGACCACGAGTAAAAGGCAGCGATGTGGATGTTTGTTTTGCCTGCAACATCGCCGTGACGCGATCACCATCTAATCTTTCCCGATGGCCACCTTAACCGAAAACGTTTTTGCGGGCGCCTTTCCTTTCTCGAAGGGGCGTAGGTAGACAATCTCCAGATCGCTGGAACCGATGCCTTCGGCCTTGAAGCGGAATTGCTGGATTTGGTTTCCCCCCACGATTTTCTTCTCCGGCCGAATGATCTGCGAGCGGCCTTGCAGCACCAGCTGCTCCGGGTTGTTCTTGACGATTTGCCAGATATAGCCGGTCCCCGCCGTCATGGGCAGCTTGACCTCGAGCATGGCTCCCTTGGCCAACTTCACCGTGGCGCCGGTGTCCTTGTCCGTGAGGGTCTGGGGTTTGTCATCCCCCGCAATTGTGAGCGGGTCTCCTAGCGATAGGAACAAGCAAGAAACAACAATGGAAAGACAGCAGGTGCGAATCATGGAAACCTCCAGGAAAGAAGATTGTCAGGTGGAAATTTAAGAGGATGGATTACCAATGTCAACCAAATGCGGTGGACTGGCGTTCAAGTGCCCGATTTTTTTGACAGGCGACCATTAGCAACCTAATTTTGTCATGTGTGTCGTCTCATTCTTTCTTGAGGGGAGGTTTCATCATGGGTGTCGAGATTTTGATTGGCGTGAGCGGATTGCTCCTGGTTGTGGGAGTCTATTTTTGGTTCGTGCGCAAGCCCCGCCAGCCGGAACAGACGTAGAATGAGTGAAGGCAGCCGGCAGGGACTGTTCCAGGGTGGGGCAGACCCGTCACCTGCCGCTGACTTTCCCCCAACTGGCTGATGGAACCGATCTATTTGGATAACAGCGCCAGCACACCGGTTCTGGAAGCGGTGTGGGAGGCGATGCGGCCGTATTTTCTCAACCAAGCGGCCAACCCCGCCAGCAGCCATCGTGCAGGCCAAGAGGCCCGCAAAGCCCTCGAAGACGCCCGCGAACAGACCGCCGCCCTTCTCGATGCCCACCCCGACGAAGTCATTTTCACCAGCGGCGCCACGGAAGCCAATAATCTTGCCATCTTCGGTCTGGCCGGTGAGCCTCCCGGCCAAATCTTCGCCAGCCCCATCGAGCATCCCTGCGTCAAAGAACCGCTGACCAGACTTGCGGAGAACGGCTTTCAGGTGGATTGGCTTGCCGTATCCAAGGAAGGGATCGTCTGTCCGGATTCACTGCAATTCCAGCCCCATTCCCGGCTTGTATGTGTTATGCTGGCCAATCACGAGACGGGAGCTATCCAGCCAGTGAAGGAGATGTCTGAAATAATATCAGGCCGAAGCGCGTTTCATTGCGATGCGGCAGCCGCCGCGGGTAAGGTGCCAATCTCCTTCCAGGGACTTGGCGTCACCAGCCTGACCATCAGCGCCCACAAATTTCATGGGCCCAAAGGAATCGGCGCCCTCCTCCTGCGGCGTCAAACCAAGTTCAAGCCTCTTTTCCACGGCGGCCATCAGCAACAGGGCCGGCGGCCCGGAACCGAGCCGGTGGCCCTCGCCGTCGGACTGGCAACTGCACTACACTTGGCGTGTGCCGAGATGAAAACCCGACGTGACAAGGTCCGCCGCTTGCGACAGGTGTTTCTCCATGCTTTGAAAACCAGCGCCGCACCAGTGGTCCTCAACGGGCCGAAAGAAGACGGCATCCCCCACACCGTGAACCTGTCCTTTCCCGGCTGCCGGGCCGACGTGCTCCTCATGAACATGGACCTGGCCGGCATCGCCTGCGCCACCGGCTCAGCCTGCTCCAGCGGCTCACTTTTACCTTCCCCGGTCCTCAAGGCGATGCACGTGCCCGAGGAGGTGCTACACTCCGCCATGCGCTTCAGCTTCAGCCATCTGTTAAGGGAAGAAGAAGTGATCGAAGCCGCTAAGCGAATTGCCGATGTGACCGGTCGATTGCGGCATGAGGCTCAACCCTAAGCCGCAAGCGGCCAGCTTGTTCCCATTCCTTTGCTACAATATAAAAACCTTGCCGTCCACCCCCGCTCCTCGAACTCCGTGGGAAGAACCAATGGACCCGCAGCTTTTTGACGATTTGCAGCAATCCCTGGCCAGGGAAGGGCCGGCCGCGGCCATCGAGCGCCTGTGTGCCATGCTCCGCGAGCGCAAGGATTACACGAACCTGTTTTACGCGCTCCTGATGAAGAAGCGCTTCGAGCTGGGGGTGTCGCCGGTGCCAGCTGGGGCATCTCAGGATTTGCCTGCTCACCTCCACGCCCCTTATGAAGATGCCATTCGCGAAGCCGGCCGGCTGGTCGGCCAGCTTTATCTTGATGAAGATAACATTCCCCACGCCTGGATTTTTTACCGCATGCTGGGCGAGCATGAGCCGATCGCCAGGGCCCTGGAGAAATTCCAGCCCAAGGAAGGCGAGGACTGCCAGCAGGTGGTCGAAATCGCCTTTCATCACGGGGTTCAGCCGCGCAAGGGGTTCGATTTGATCCTCGAACGCTACGGCATCTGCAGCGCTATCACCATGTTGGGGGGCCAGGAATTTCAGCATGGCGCGGAGGTTCGAGATTATTGCGTGCAGCGCCTGGTCCGCGCCCTCTACCAGGAGCTGAAGGAAAGGTTGATTGCCGAGATCACCCGCACCCAGGGCTTCGAGCCGACCGGTAAAACGGTGCGCGAGCTCATCGAGGGGCGCGACTGGCTTTTCGCCGAAGACTATTTTCACGTGGACGTTTCGCACCTGAGCTCCGTGGTGCAGATGGCCAGCAACCTGGCACCTTGCCCCGAGCTGGAGCTGGCCCGCGAGCTGTGCGCCTACGGCCAGCGGCTATCGACGCGGTTCCAATACAACACTGATCCGCCTTTCGAGGACCAGTACAAGGATTACGGCATATTCCTCTCGATCCTGGCGGGCGATCAAGTGGAAGAAGGGCTGGCCCATTTTCGGGCCAAGGTAGAAAACGCCGACCCGGAAACGGTGGGCAGCTACCCTGCCGAGGTTTTTGTCAACCTGCTGCTACGGCTGAACCGCCCAGGGGAAGCGCTGGACATCGCTCGCCGCCATCTGGCCAACACCGACGAAAGCCGTTTGAGTTGCCCCAACCTGGTTGACCTGTGCCAGCGCACCAAGGATTACGCCGCCCTGGCCGACATCGCCCGACAGCAAGGCAATCCGGTTCACTTCATAGCGGGGCTGATTGCGGCCAGGAATTGACGTTTGCCAGGAATGAAATACGAATGAATGTGGCGGTCGATTTGCAATCGGCCGCTTTCCGTTGTCAACTTTCGGCCGATTACAAATCGGCCGCCACACTTTCCTCTTTAGGTGCATCATGAAAACCATCGCATCGCTGACTGTGCTGCTTTTGCTTGGGCAAACCCTGGTGGAAGGGCAGGAGAAAAAGCCTTACCCCACATTCGGCAAGATCATTTCCAAGGACCCGCGCTTCCTCGACAAGTTCGTGCCACCGGATGCCAAGATCGAGAAGCTGGCCACCGGCTTCAAGTGGACCGAAGGCCCCGTGTGGATCAAAGAAGGCGGCTACTTGCTGTTTTCCGACATCCCCAACAACACCATCAACAAGTGGAAAGAAGGCGAAGGCATTAGCGAATATATGAAGCCGAGCGGCTACACCGGGCTCAAGCCGCGCGGCGGCGAGCCTGGCTCCAACGGCCTTCTAGTGGATGCCAAAGGCAGGCTCATCCTGTGCGAGCACGGCGATCGCCGCGTCACCCGCCTGGAAAAGAACGGCAAAAAGACCGTTCTGGCCGACACATCCATGGGCAAGCGCCTCAACAGCCCCAATGACGCCGTCTTCCATTCCAACGGGGATCTGTATTTCACGGATCCTCCTTATGGTTTGGAAAAAAATTGGGAAGACCCGGCCCGCGAGCTCGATTTCTGCGGCGTCTACCGCATCGGCCCCGACGGCAATCTGACCCTGCTGACCAAGGAAATGTCCAGGCCCAACGGAATCGCCTTTTCCGTCGATGAAAAAATCCTGTACGTCGCCAACTCCGATCCGAAAAATGCCGTGTGGATGGCGTTCCCTGTGAAAAATGACGGCACGCTGGGCAAGGGCAAGGTCTTCTTCGACGCCACTTCCTGGGTTTCTAAAACCAAGAAAGGCCTTCCCGACGGCATGAAGATTGATGAGGACGGCAACCTGTTCGCCACCGGCCCGGGAGGAGTGCACGTCTTCTCGCCCAAGGGAGAGCACCTGGGCAGCATCGATACCGGCGTGGCCACCGCGAACTGCGCCTTTGGCGGCGAAGACGGCAACGTGCTTTACATCGCCGCCGATACCAGCCTGGCGCGCATCAAATTGAAGGTCAAGGGAAAGCGGTAGAAACTCACGAGTCGCGACCGTTAGGGAGCGAAACAACCACCGCTCCCTAACGGTCGCGGCTCGTAATATTGAATCAATCGTTCAGGGAATCCGGCTCGGCGACGGCGCGCAGGTAGCGGGCCAGGAGCATCTGGATAACCATCACCTTTTGCCAATCGGCAAAACCGAGCGTGATTTGCGTGCCGTCATCCTTGGCCTGAATGTTTTCGGTAGCGCAGGTCAGGCCGCGATGCAGGAAGTCGAGAATCTCCGCCATCCGGGCCGCCTGGGAGGGAGTCAACTTCTGAGGCAAGGGGGGCAACGGCCTGTTGCCAATGAACAGGGCATCGCGTGTTACACTGATCTGATCGTTGGCGTTGAGGTCGAAGTCCAGGTCGCTTTCAATTTGCCCCGCCATGGTGCCCGCCTGAACCGTTGCCGGTCCTTCCACCTGAAACGCTTTGCCCAGTTCACCGGTCAAGGGCGGTAAGCCCTGGTCGCCCATGCTGGCGATACGCGTGGCAATTTCCTCATTCGAGCCAAAAAGCAGCAGCGACCGGCCCACGCACACTCGATCCCCAAAGCGCAGCCGGCGAATCTGCACCACTGTGCCGTTGACCCGCGTGCCGTTGGTGCTTTCCAGGTCGGTCAGGATGAAGTCTTCGTTGTCGAGCTGGACTTTGGCGTGGAAGCGACTGACGCGCTCGTCATTGAGGCGCATCAAGTTGCCTTCCTCCCGGCCGATGGTGACGGGGGTGCTCAAGTCGCGAAAAATCCGCCCCTTGTCGATTCCTTCCAAAACTTGAAAGGTAACCTTCGCCATACTCCCCCCGGCATGCCGCCCCTGAGGATTTATAACATAGTTCGTGGCGGAAACCAACCAAGAAGATGAACCAGCCGCCCTTATCTTTGTATTGTGAACCCTGGAAGCGTTCCTGTCAATTCCCCAGTCAGCGGACGTAACTCGGACTGGTGGCGAAACCAGGAAATTTGCCTCTTGGCGAAGTTGCGGCTGCGCATTTGCACTTGACGGATGGTTTCTTCCAAGGAAATCAGGCCGTCCAAAAAGTTAAAGACTTCCTTGTATCCCAGGGCTTGCCCGGCTTCTCGCCCCAGTGCCCGCGGCAATGCTCGAAGACGCCGCACTTCGTCCCCCAGGCCGGCGGCAAACATCTCCTCCACCCGCTGATTGATCCGGGAATAAAGTTCGTCACGGGGAAGGTCAAGCCAGAAAGCATTGACTCTTGACCCCTGACTCCTGACTCCTGACTCCTGACTCCTGACTTGCCACTGCTGCTGCCAGGCGCTGATCGGTTTGCCGGTAAGCTCAAGGACTTCCAGGGCGCGGATGATGCGGCGCAGATCATTGGGGTGGACGCGGGCGGCGGTGACCGGATCGACCCGGGCCAGGCGTTGATGTAAGGCCGGACTGCCGAGCGTGCCAGCTTCCTGGTTCAAGCGTTCGCGAATAGCGGCATCTCCGGCCGGGCCGTCGAAAAGTCCGCGCAAAAGTGCTTTGAGGTAAAGAGGCGTGCCACCCACAATAAGAACACGCTTGCCCCGGCTGCGGATGTCCCGGCAACAGGCGGCCGCGTGCTCCAGCCACCACGCCACCGACGCCGCTTCCCAAGGATCCAGAACATCGATCAGGTGATGGGGAACGCGTTTTCTTTCAGCCGCCGTCGGCTTGGCCGTGCCAATGTCCATGCCCCGGTACAAGGCCATGGAATCCATCGAGATCCCCAGCCGGGTTTTACCCGAGCCTGTGGGGCCGGTGAGGATCAGGGCGTCTTGGAAAGGTTCCGGGATCATTTCTGTATTGTAGATTGCCGATGGCAAACTGCTTGGCGTTTAGCGTTCGGAGTGGGCTTGCGAACGCAAAACGCAAGCACCCTTTCTCTACCACTTGCCTTGCCCTTTATAATGGGATCGGAACTGAGGAGCGGCACGAGTAACACATCTGGCAGAACCTGGCCTAACCGCTCCCATCGATGCAGGAAAAGCCACGGTTTTCTTTGTTACCAGCCACGGGCGAGGGAATTCAGCCCCCCGCGCCTTAATCCGGGCAAGGCTAAGGATAGGCACAAGAAAGGAAATCCGCAGAACTTCCCCAAGTTGTGGGCTTTTTCTCATCTTGGAGCTATGACTTGCCGATACCTCATGTAACCGAGTGCACGATCCCAAAACGGCATGGTTGCCCAGCAGCTTTTGGGAGCATGCGGACCGGCTAGAAACAAGGTTTTAACCAAGGGTGATCCCCGCCCTGGTCCCGAGGAATGGCCCTGACCCCTGGCGGAAGGCCCCCGGGACGGTTGGACCCGTAACCGTCCCACCCCAAGGCGCCCGCGCGGCGGTGGCTAGCTCCCCAGCGCGCGGGATTCCGTCAAAGACAATTTATTTGGAGTGCCTGCCATGAAAAAAGTCTTTACCACCGGCCAGGTCGCCAAGATCTGCAAGGTCGCGCCCCGCACGGTGAGTAAATGGTTCGATTCCGGCCGGTTGCGCGGCTACCGCATTCCCGGCAGCCAGGACCGCCGCATCCCCCGCGAACACCTCATCAAATTCCTCAAGGAGCACGGCATGCCCCTTGGGGAGCTGGAAGAGGAAGGCCTGTACAAGATCCTGATCATCGGCGCCGAAAAGCTCTTCGTGGACCGCGTGCAGGAACTTCTGCCCGAGGAAGACGACTTCAAGTACGAGCTGGCTCACTCCGGCTTCGAGGCCGGCATCCAGGCCGAAAGCTTCCATCCGGACACCATCATCATCGACCTGGCCATGGGCCGCAGTGAAGCGTTGCAGATTGCCGGCAACCTGCGCCGCAATCCGGCCTACGAGCAGACCCTGATCATCGCCCTGGCCAGCGAAGACGAAGCCGCCCCCGAAACCCTCGTCAACTACGGCTTCAGCGAAGCCTTCAAGAAGCCGTTCGACGTCGCTCTTCTGGCTGAACGCATCCGCACCCTGGTCGAAGAGAAGCGCGCCAACATGTAGGAATAAATCCCTTGGCTTAACCTTGCGGACGGCCGGGCGCCCCGAAGATCGGGATGCCCGGCCGTTTGATTGCATACTAGCCCGAAGCGCCAGCGAGGGGTTACGTGAGCATACTAGCCCGAAGCGTCAGCGAGGGGTTCTCGCAGGCAGGCCGCATTCATTTTCCCTCGCTTACGCTTCGGGTTAATGTTGGATGCGGATCCTTTTCCTCGCTTACGCCTCGGGCTAATGTGGACGCGCTAGCTAGGATCCGCTCTTGTCATCGTTCTCTTGGCTTGTCTTGACTGTCACGAACATACCGAATCGCGGCCTCCAGACTTTCTTCATCGTTAAGGAACCTCTGACTGCCGCGCTCGGCCCACCAGTTCTCTCGAATGCGTGACGTGACGGCCCCGGAACCGATTGCCTGCCGTCGTTTGTTTTCCAGTTCCTTGAGCCGTCGCGTGCACCAGGCTTTCAACTGATTGCGCACGATTTTTGCTGCAGCTGTAGCTGTCACCACAACATGCAAATGGTTCGTGCGGCAGTTGACCGCATGGAGTTTCCATGCACGAAACCTACACGTTTCCCCGATTTGCCGCTCGATCAGATCGCGCTGTTCGGCATCCAATCGGCAGGCGTCGTCAGTCATTCGGGCCTCTGCCTCCGTTTTTCTGATGGGGTCCGGAGGCTGCCAACCGCGTCCGTACTCGTTCCATCCGCGCTCATCGCCAGGAAGCCACGTCCCGTACGTTCCCCAGGTCAAGAAATACGCCAACGCCTCCGGCATTGGCGGTTCGTTGGCTCGCGACCTTTGCATCATGACTCCTCCACACAGCCCATTAGCCCGAAGCGTAAGCGAGGGGACGCCTTCGCTTACGCTTCGGGCTAATATCGATCTGTTCTCAGCGCATGGCAATCGGCCGCAGCGTGAACCCTGCCGTGGTGCCGCGAATCTTGTTGGTCATGCACACGTAGCAGAATTCATAGACGCCGTCCTTGGCCAGGTCCTCCAGGTAGTGGAATTCGCCGATGTGCACGCCCTGCTGCGTCAATAAATATCGGTGCACGGGAATGAACGTCAGCTTGTCTTCCGGGCCGGGCAGGTGTTCCAGGCCGCTGGTGTCCGAGCCGACCAGGATGGCACCCTGTTGCTCCACCAGCCATTTGGCGGCCCCCAGATCGATGCCAGCCGAATCGTGGGTGCGAATCTTGTCGTGATTGGAACCGTTCTTGCCCCAGTAACGCAGCACCCCTGTGCGGATGAGGACGGTATCGCCCGGCCGAATCGTCACCTTCTGCTTCTCCATGGTCGCCTTGAGGTCTTCGGCGCTGATGCGGTAATGCGCGGGCAGAGCGTCCACTTTGCGGAAGCCGGCCACGTCGAGCAGGACGGCCCGCGTGATGATGGGGGGAATCGTGGTGGCATCGCATTTACGGATGCCGAAGTTGCCGCCCCAATCCGCCTCCTTGAAACCGTTGTACCAGCGATTGTCTTCCCCCGCGGTGATGTGGCCCAGGCCGTCGATCTGAGTGCCCACG
>WNFJ01705230.1_pt1 | contig 16228 bp, 14 predicted proteins | sample 5400461 | NCBI WGS metagenome assembly WNFJ01 (sample SAMN13153349, study PRJNA577476) | soil metagenome | isolation source: 115 cm saprolite on Douglas fir-dominated hillslope | place: USA:California | collected 2013-09-17 | reverse complement strand
CTCATTTCTACTTGCTGTAGATTGTCCTCTGCTTCAACTCATGCTGACCTTCCTCGCTCAGCAAAAATGAAGAAAGATTTCTTTTTCTCTTTTTAATGTGCAAGCTTTCGCTTTTCCATCTTTGGCACCGCTCGGAGCGGCGCCCACATACTATGCCACAGATCTAGCAAATTGTCAACACTTTTTGAACCGAGTTTGAGCAATGCTCTCTAGCCTCTGGCTCTGTGGACCAGTTAAGGAAATATTGCCTTCCATATCGAAATGGTGTACAATATCTATTGATAGGTTTTTAGTCCGATTCTCCACAACTTCTCCTTCGGTAGAGATATACCTAACTAGGAGGACTCTGCTCGATCGAGCAGAGGCTAAAGGAGGAGACCTCCTCCAGTGAAATGGTGTCGTCCAATGAATTTGAACAAGTAGTAGGCAAAAAAAGAAGAACAAAGAATATGGGTGATCAAAATACGCAATTGCGACGTGAACGTCAACTACGTGGATGGTCACAAGTCTATCTGGCTGAGCAGTTAGGAACTCCTGATTATTACATTAGCCGCTGGGAACGTGGTGAGGTCTTGCCAAGTCCTTTTTACCAGCAAAAATTGTGTGAGCTGTTCGGGAAAACAGCCGAGGAGCTAGGATTTCTCTTGCCAGTCAAACAAATACTTCTTCCTGGGATGCCCAGGACCAATGAAGAGATCCTACTTCCCTCTGTTGATGCAAAAGCCAACAGTGCCATGATAGTGAATCCCTTTACCTATGGCAACCCAATTTCGGACCCGAAGCGCTTTTTTGGCCGTAGGCAGGAAGTTGATCATGTATTTAGCCGCCTGCGCAATGCCGAGTTCGAATCAAGTTCGATAGTAGGTGAACGGCGTATAGGCAAGACATCGTTGCTCAAGTATCTGGCACATCCGATTGTTTACCAGCAGTATGGATTCGATCCACACAAACACCTCTTCGTTTATATAGACTTGCAGATGGTAGACAAGAGTGTGACTCCACCGCAACTGTGGCAATGGCTTCTGCGACACATGGCAAGTTGTTGTAACGATACTCAAGTCAAGCAGATGCTTGAGGAAGTACGTCAGACCCAGTCGATCGATAACTTCGCACTCGAAGATTTATTTGACAACATTGACGCAAAAGATAAGTATGTTGTGCTTCTATTGGACGAATTCGAGAATGTGACTGAGAATCCGAACTTTAACGCTGCTTTCTTCTACAGTCTGAGGAGTTTGGCAATCCATCACCATCTGTCTCTTATCACCTCCAGCCGTCGCGAACTGATTGAACTCTGCCACTCTCAGGCAATTCGCTCTTCGCCGTTCTTCAATATCTTTGCTAATATCAACACAGGACTCTTCACGAAAAATGACGCCCTGGATCTTATCTCTCAATCGCTGGCTGGGACTGACATCCACTTCACGGACACAGAGATTGATACCATCTTGCATATCGCTGGCTACCATCCCTACTTTTTGCAAGTTGCGTGCTCTTTCTTATTCGATGCCTACCCTAAGAATCTGCATACATATGAACGAACCGCCTACCTGCGCAAAGCATTTCGCGAGGAAGCTGGGCGGCATCTGGCTGTCTACTGGCATAATTCTGATAACTATGAGAAGATCACGCTCACAGCATTGACTCTGCTGGAGAGACGGCACCTGACCACTAGTCCCAGCTTCAGTATCTACCAACTGCAGGATCTGTATGCACATTGCAGCCAGACATTGGCACGTCTTGAAAAGCGAGGTTTAGTGGCATCTAGGGGAGATGCATTCTCCTTATTCAATGAGTCGTTGGGTGAATGGATATGGAATGAGATTACCGATACGAGACATAACCAACAGAGTTATAAAGAATGGCTCACTTCCAATAAGAGAGCGGCTGACCACCTCAAGAACTTCCCAGATACGACTAAGAAAGATGTAGATGAGATTCTATCCAAGATGAACGAGGAGTACCGCGAGTTGATTCTTCTTTGGCTTTCTGAGCCAAGAATTGCAACTCTAGTCGGTGGACTGATCAAGGGATTCTTGGAATCTGGTCGGCGATGACCGGGTTGATATGCTAGCAGGAGGTAGTATGTCTGATATTGTCAACCCGTTCATTGCAGGCAATCCGGTCACAGGCTCCGAGATGTTCTTTGGCCGCAAAGATGTCTTTCAGTTCATCCGTCAGACGCTCATTGGACAGCATCGTGACAATGTGATTGTCCTCTACGGCCAGCGGCGTACTGGCAAAACCTCTGTCCTATACCAGACGCGTTCCCATTTGGATGCACGCTATCTATGCATCTTCATGGATATGCATGGCTTCGCGCTCGAAGGTCTGGGTGGATTTCTATGGGAACTGGCCAACCACATCCTGCGTGTCCTCCACCGCGATTATCAGGTGACGCTACCACCTCTACAACGCAGCGAGTTCATGGCCGACCCGCGCAGTTTTTTTGAAAACGAGTTTCTCAATCAAGTCCGTTCTGCCATCGGGGATCAGCACATCTTGCTCATGCTGGATGAGGTAATATATCTCCAAGAGCAAGTGTGGGCAGGCAAATTGGAGCCCGAAATCTTTGAGTACATTCGCCATCTCATGCAGCATTGTGAGTGGCTGAACTTCTTGTTCTCGCTCGGCAGTGGCCTGGAAGAGATGGAGAAGGAATATGCCTTTCTATTCAACGTGGGACTCTACAAAAAGATTTCCTTTCTTGACCGAGATGACACAAGTGATCTTATCACGCAGCCTGTCAAAGACTATTATCAGGTCAAACCTGCTGCAGTGGAACGGATTTATCACATTACTTCTGGCCATCCCTATTACACTCAATTGTTGTGCCATTGCCTCTTCAATCACTGGCAGCGACAGCGCATGTCACAGGTTGAGATTCGAGACGTGAACAAAGTCCTCGACGAAGCGACGGAACGCGGATCAGCAGTGCTCAAATACGGCTGGGAAGAGTTAACTCCGGGAGAGAAAACCGTCGTAGCTGCTATGGCCGCTGCCATGGGCGAGTACAATCATGCCGTCGACGCCAAGGATATTAACCGAGCGTGGAAACGTTGTAACGTCTTCATACCGGAAGGCGAAATGGCCAAAGCTATCAGAAGTCTTATCGCACGCGATGTCATTACGGGTCAAGATAAGTATGCATTCACGGTAGATCTACAACGATTGTGGGTGCAGAAATACAGGCGCATTGAATGGGTAAAACAAGAGATCGCCGATTTGCCTCTCGAACCGCTCAAGTCCATGCAAATATGCAAATCTCTTGGTCTCCTGGTGTAATAAAATCCATGCCTATTCATCCCCTGACTACTCCTACTACCCGTCCTCTTTCGCCTACGGCTTCACATCCCCTCTTTTCCAGGAAATATCGACATCTTGTTCTAATCATCTCAGTGCTGTTGATACTGATCCTTGCCAGTGTCTTCCTCCTCCCTTTGCTTTTCTCATCACTATCAACTTCCAAAACAACGACAGCCTCCTCTCCAGCATTTGTTGGTCGAGTGTTCTTTAGCAACAGTGGACAAGTAAACCCGACCAGCTCACAAGGCATTAACGATGTCGTGACCATTGATCTGCATGGGCTTGCGGCTCCTACTTCAAAGAAGGTCCATGATGCTTGGCTTCTTCCTGATCAGATAAATAGCGAGGTCACGCCATTATTGATAGGGATAGCACTGCCTGCCGAAAACGTTCAGATGACCTATATTGATCCAACTCATACAAATCTATTGGCAACATATAATACCTTCCTCATCACCGAAGATGATGCTTCCGAAACTCCTCTCATACCCTCTATAGATCTAGCCAGTTGGAGCTACAATGGCAGTATTCCCAATATTCCCACACCTGGCGATCCCAAACAGTACAGCCTGTTGTCTCACTTACGCCACCTCGTAGCCAAGGATCCGACTGTTGAAGCAATCGGGCTTTCTGGAGGCCTCGACATCTGGCTCTACCGGAACAGCGAGAAGATTCTGCAGTACGCCACAGCAGCTCGTGATGAGACAAGCTCTGCCGAGGCCATCAAAGACAATGTCATTCGCATCCTGCAATATCTGGATGGTATTAACTACAGCTGGCGCGATACCCCCGCCAACTCTCCCTGGCTAATCGATGACAAAGCAGGACACATAGGTCTGCTGGATAGCGAGCTAAACCAGAATCCTCCTGGATACCTGACTCACGTTATGGTCCATCTCAACGGGCTGGCAACCTCTCCCGGCGTTACCGAGAGCCAGAAACAGCTGGTCATCAGGATTGACAACTCCATCAGGAGCATTGTTCCCCTGTACCAAGCGGTCAGAACCGATGCCATTCAACTGGTGAAGATGACGAACGACCAACTCTTCCAATCAGGGGCACGTTCCTTACTGGAGAATATGGCAACTAAAGCAAGCTATGCGTATGCGGGTCAGCCTAATGCAACCAACAAAGATATCCAGCCGGGCATTAACGGGTTGCAAGCACAGTTTCAAAGCCTGACCACCATCGAAGTGAGCCCCGTTAAACATGCGAATTCCACTACCAATTAAAAATCGCTTGTGCCATCCAGATGACTGCTAGATGGCTTCCTCCTAGGCAGTAAATGATATGTCAACGAACTAAAAAGAGGGGCATACTTACAGCAGAGAAAAGAAAGCAATCAGACGGAAAGAAGAACAGTAGCATGTCATATCAGTTCCAACGCTGGATCATTACCCTGGGGGCACATGTTCAGGCACTTTATGAAGACCTCTCCTCCAAAGATATAGAGAGACTGTGCCGAGAAGCCGCATACTGCGAGGCAGAACTGCAGCTGCTCTATGCCTATGTCGAGCAGCACCAGCTCGATCTGTTGGAGTATTATCATCCCTTCGCTGAAATCGAAAAGTGTTTGCTCCTTATTCACAAACACCTTCCACCAAAGCAAGCAGATATCAAGTAGTAGATCAAAGCCATTTCTACTTTTATCTTGTCAAATCTACCACCCATGCCTTCTTGCATTTTTTGCTGTTATCTTAAAGATGACTGCGCTTCCTGTGTGACTTCCACATGGCTTCCCATCCCATCTACTGGTATCTTAAAAAGTTAGCAGCTGGCTTCCTCCTGATCTTCTCGTGATATGTTATTTGGAGCGATTTTGACGTATGCTTTGAGTGTCACCGCGAATGCGAGACATCTCAGGATATTTGAGGTTGTGAGATTATAATGAGATCCGCAAGCTCAAAATATCATTTCAAACAGCATCAACAAAGAAAAATCAAAGAAGGTCTAGGACTCAAAAAAGGAGGTAACACTATGAACCAGCAGCCATCGTATAACGAATATCCACCGCGTCAGTATCCTCAGGGGATGTATGCGCCACCTAATGTCCCTCTTGGCTATGCCCAGCCTCCAGAACAAGGCAAAGGAATGGCTATCACAGGGTTAGTTATCGGTATCGTAAGTCTCGTTATAGCATTTGTTCCTCTATTTGGAATAATTCCACCTGTACTAGGGATCATCTTCTCTGCAGTGGGGATGCGCTCCGTTTCACACCGGGGACAGGCCCTGGCAGGACTGATCTGCTCACTGATTGCAGTATTCTTATCACTTCTCATGATCGCTGTCTACGCTTCTGCCGGATAATATCCAGTAGAACTCAAGAAGGAGATTCTTTACTATGGAAGAAGGTTTGAATCGAGCATTAGCACGTTTGCTTGGCAGTGCAGTATCTCATGGACAAATGGATTTTGGTAGCGCTTTCATTGTATTTATATTGATCTCTGGAGGAATTGCAGCTTTAAGTTATGCCATTAAGGAAGCGCAGAAGGGCCAGTCTGGCTGTCTGATAACTAGTCTAGTTGCTGGCGCACTTCTGATAGTTATGTTGAGCAGTTGTCAATAGTCGTTTTTCTGTTATCGCTAGGGAGGAACAACACTATGTTTCTACACAAACGCATATCCTTGGTCGTAGGGCTCTTTTGCGCATTGATAGCCACATTCTTTGTCGCCAGCCCACATACACATGCGCAGGCTCTTCAAGCCCAGCAAGCAACTACCAACACTTATAACGTTACCATTCAAGGAAGCATTGATAATGGCCTTGCTACATTTACGAATACAGGCACACTGGTTATAAATGTGCCAGCATCCCAAGGCTCTTCAAATCAATTTGATCTCTGCCTGAACACAGGAGGGTCTGAAGTAGCGCTCTCTGGCAATGCGAACGTTGGAGATATTTCTCTGAACTCCCAGACAGGTTGCTTCCCAGGAGCATTCACTACTTCTGTTGATTTAGGGAGCGTCACCTTCGACTCGCAGACTAATACAGCAACGCTCCAAGTTGTTCCTCTCGCAAGCGGGACTAACGCCAACGTCATCGACACTACTGGAGCTGGATTTGAGTCGATCATATCGGGCGGTATGAGTGTGCAGTTTACGGACCAGGGAGTTAATGGGCAGATACAGGTTGGAGCGAGTGACTCTGCTTTCAATCCTGAACAACCCGACACATACACTGCAACAGTAACAGGCACCCTCGTTAGTTAGCAGAATGTCTAGCGAACATCATCGCGACGATAGCGGGGATACTAGCTACGGCAACTAGTGAGTCAATTGGCAATTGACTCACTAGTTGTCTCTTTATGCCTATGCATGTAACAAAGAACTTATAGCCGAAATAAGATAGATTACATTCTGGTGAGCTTTCATCCAAGCATTACTCCCAGCCGTATCACTTCTATTTGCCTGCTATCTGCGCTGATCAGCTGCCCATATAACCCATGTATACGCGCAATATTCACCTCTGATTTAATCCGTTTCATCACTGCTAAAGTATCCTGTGCTAATAGTGCAGCTCCATCAAGCTTGCCAGTATTTGCATATCCCTGTGCCCATAAGAAATTCGTATAGGCATTCATGCGTGTCATATTTCCCTGTGAAGGAAGATTCAGCATGTCTGTTAGCTCTTGTAAGGCCTCATGGGACCAGCCTGCTGCAAAAAGGGCTGATGCTTTGCTGATTTGAAGCCGCCTCTTTGCAACATCCATAGAGCTGGAAAATATTGAATACTCGTCTCCCTCGGAACCTTTAAAATATTTATTGGTAATGATCTTTTCGGCTTGCTTCAACAACGCTAAAGCTGCAAGAATAGCATCTTTTTTACCATGCGCCGTACGTGCTTGTGTGTTTCCATCTCCGATTAAGAGAGCAATGTTTAATTCTGGTGAAATCTTTTTCATGCCACGTACTCTAGCAAACTGCTTCACAGCAGCCTGAAAGTCTGCATCTGCGCTCGCTCTTTTCACATTTGCACCAGCACTATCACCTCTAGCGCTATCTAGCCTTGACTGAGCCAGGATTACATCGCCATAATCATTGTAGATTCCCCCAAGTCTTAGCAGTGTGGCTGCGAGAAGCTGACTATTGTTCGCCCATTGAGCTATGCTCACAGCTTCCTCTAGAGCTATTATGGCCTCCGTATACTGCCCTTGATCACGCATAATATGTCCGTATGCTTGAAGATAGAGGCATAGGATAATCCTGGCTACTCTCTCATCTTCGCCACTTATTTGGTCTAAAGTGGCATTGATAGTTGCTATATCAGCAGTGATGGATGTTACAAGTCCCTGCGCAGTGCTTGTATGATTATATCCCCATATTTTGTTGAGACGATTTTTATATGCATCTAGATCTAATGGAGCTGATCTTGCTCCTACTTCAAGTATCTTTGGCTCTATTTGATGCTGTAATACTTCCTTAATAGTGACAAGACCCGATGCAGTGGGGGATATCTCGGGCAAATGGATTGAATCTTGATGATGAGAGAGAGAGTCTGATCCCTTAGTATCATCTTCCATTTCTCGTACTGCCCTTTCTGTGCACGATTTGGGATTTCTTGCAATATCACTTTGGCAAAAAACCGCAAGTGTTTTTTGCTATTAAATGATCAGTTTCATTGACAAGAACAACTATTGTCAATCAGTTAACATTTGGTATAAACTTTCATGATGAATAACTCTTCTCTATCATAAAACATATGCGCAAGATGGTAACATTACTCGACGAGGTGACTCTTAGTTGTCATCTACCTTAACCCAAGTAGGGTGTGCAGTTCCAGCACAGGTGTCACACCACTTGAGGCTATATGTACTTCCACGACGGTACCTGTGGGTTTTTGCTAGTTTTCCACAAAGTTCACACCGTTCTCGTGTAAAGAACCACGTAGGTAGCCCTATGATCACCAGTAAAGCAAATAAGCCTAGAACAACCATGTGTCTATGCTCCCATAGGTTTAATCGGTGAGAGTGTGCTCTGTCCAAAAGGAGGTTCTTGAAAAATCGTGGGGTTGTGGAGAAGACGGAGGTGAAGTCCTGATACCTCGATCCCCTTGGCTCAAATCATCCCTGTTTTATGCTAAGATTGAGCATGATATATTCCTTTCATTCTTTAACTTATAATTCACATAATAATTTGACACGAAACGAAATGCCAGAGTATACTTCATAAGTGGGTCGTTACATAGTGTAGTGGTTTGCCATGGTAAAATTGATAAATGGATACAAGCTACCACTAATAGAACATCAGTAGTCAAAACACAATTGACAATAGATTTATTCCTAAGCATACCTCACAGAAGAAGCTTTTTTTGGGGGGAAAGAGGGACAATTTTTTATGAACGAGTCAGTTACGTTTCCTTCACCAGCCAGAGAGGCCTTGGAGAAATTTCCTGTTGTCTTTCAGGACAATGTTGACTCTACCGGATTATTAGGGGCAGCCTGGGCACCTGGTCGCGTTAATCTCATTGGCGAGCATACCGATTACAACGACGGCTTCGTATTACCCATGGCAGTGGATCGCGTAGCCGCCCTTGCTGGTCGAGCGCGAAGCGATGACACAGTCCGCCTCTGGTCAACACATTTTCAGCAGTATGCACAGTTTTCACTGGCGGGATTACCGGAAACATTTGTACAGCAGTGTCGTACTTTACCTGCCTGGGCCCGTTACGTGCTGGGTGTCGTAGGAGAGTTAGTGAAAACAGGTGTAACGCTGGTGGGATTTGATGCCGTTGTGAGTGGAGATGTGCCCCTGGGAGGTGGCATGAGTTCATCAGCTGCCCTGGAGGTGGCAACAGCTCAGACATGTGCCCTCTTCTCGGAAGGACATTTCACTATTGGCAATCAAGGGGCAACATTGGCACCTATGCAGGTTGCCGCCCTATGCCAGCGTGCCGAACACCTTGCCTCCGGCGTCCAGTGCGGCATCCTCGACCAAGCCGCATCTTGCCTGGGATGTCCGGGAGCAGCTTTGTTGCTCGACTGCCGTTCCCTGTCCTATCGTTACCTACCGTTTGCTGCACCAGAATTGGCTTTGCTTGTCATTGATACTCGTGTGCGCCGCGAACTGGCAACCTCTGCCTATAATGAACGACGCAAACAGTGTGAAGACGCAGTCCATCTCTTACGTGATCTGATTATACACTATGAGCCTGAAAATGAGGCTGCACAGAGTATTCGCGCTTTGCGCGATATTACACAGGACCAGCTTAGCCGCTATGACTCCTACCTTCCTGCAGTGTTGCGTCGAAGAGCTAGCTATGTAATCGCTGAAAATGAGCGTGTCTTGCAGGCTGCCAAGCTATTAGAGAGTAGCATGCCAGAGGCCATAGGACCACTGCTCTGGCAATCACACGCTGGTCTGCGTGACGACTACGAGGTGAGTGGTCTCGAACTGGATACGCTGATAGAGCTTGCTCAACAAGTATCGGGCGTGCTTGGAGCACGTATGATGGGCGGTGGCTTTGGTGGCTGCACGATTAACCTGGTACGAGTGGAGGCTGTGGAGGCTTTGCGTGAGGTCATCAATCAGCAATACCCTGCTCACACAGGACAGCAAGCAAGCCTCGATATCTGCTATGCCGCTAGCGGACCAGGAAATGGATGGGCCATATAGTCAATGGACCAACCTGAACAACGGGGACCATCAGAGAGTTCTTCACAGGCAGGGTCTGTTCAAGGTTGATCCCCTTGCGGGGAGCCGTTTTGTGTCGGAACGGCTAAACCCCTCCGGTTACCCGGGTAATGGTGGCCTCGACGAAGTTATCAGGCGGCACATCCAGTGAGCACTGGCACTAACCCTCGTAAACCTGCCGTGCCACCTTTAGGTGGTTTAACCCACCGGTTCTAGAGCAGTGCGCTGGCCTCGCACGCACAGATAGGAGCTTGAGCACTCCCTGATAACGGAGCCCCGTCAGTCCTCTTCAAAGGCAAGAAGACTGGTGGCTGGGTCTGGTCAGGTGAAGCAAGCAGAGAAGACGGGCAGATGCCACCCCATCTCCACATGCCCATCCCCTAAAAGGCGGATCGGGTCCCTGACTCTACTACACGAAGATGCGTACCCACTTACCAACGAATGGCAAACGATAATCCGGGCGTACCAGAGCCATAAACATCAGCCATAGCCATAGAGAAATCGTCAGTATTTCCAGAATGTGGAAGAGCAAGCCCAGGCCAAAGGAGGTCAAAATGCCAAGCAATGGAATAATTCTTAGTATATCCTTGAGCGTATTGACCACAAACATAACTACGAATAGGGTACCAAAGGTGAGCATCGATTGCACCGCATGCCAGCGTACATTGCGATTTTTCTCGAAAATGAAAAGAACCACTCCGGAAAAACAGAAAAACATGTAAGCCAGGACACGCTCAAAGCGCTCACTGAGTCCCAAAGTAGTTGCCCTCTGTATCATAACCAACCTCACAGCTTTACAACAAAGAGGCCTCAGTGTTGACACTTGAGGTCCTTGATTATACAATTTCCCGATCTGTAAAACGGGTTGCGCCATATATACGCACACGGAAGAGATGAGTTGCAGGTACGCTCCTCTCCTTCTATCAGAAGTCTGCATTTCACTCCAGCATACAGAAGTACTATGGCAAGATATGCTATACTTTGCACATACATAGCTCGCGCATCAGACATGTGACCAATAAAGATAAAGAGACGTAATTACTAGTCGGAAGACATACAATGGCCCCTCTTGTAGAATGTCGATAAATTCCACTTATTTTCCAACCAACTCACAAAGAGGACAAGTAGATAGGATTATGAGGGCAAATAGGACAATTTTAAGAAACTTAATTATTCAGCACAAAGTTGTCCTAGTTGTCTCTAGTAAATAACAGATACATCGATTATGCTAAGGACAGGCTACCATTGAGGAGTTTTCTTACAGCGGTTGGTGGAATATTGAATCATCATTAGTGAGTGAACCGATGACACGTATGCAGGTTTAATCTTTCTGAAGACCGCTGTAATCTAGCCCAACCATCGGGGGCTTAAGTGAGAAATGAAGGGACAGTAATGGCATCAGATATTATAAGCAGGGCTCCACTTGCCCAAGCTGATCCTACCCGACGCATCATACGCTACTTCATTGGCCTGATCACAGGTCTAGTAGGTATTACAGATATGCTATCAGCGATCGTTCCAAGGCTAAGCTGGAACATCCCTCTGGGTGCCTGGCCCATTCTAGACCATAGGGTACCAGCCCAGACGTTCACTGTAGTAGTTGGCTTCTTTCTCATCATGCTCTCTTACGGTCTGGCACGTGGTAAACAACATGCTTGGCTAATCACACTCGTACTCTTAGTACTATCAGTCCTCCTTCATGTGAGGCGTAGTGGTTCGATATTAGCAACGATCATAGCATTGTCGCTCGCTATACTTCTGTTCATACTTGCACGTTTCTTCCATGCTCGAAGTGATCCTCCTTCGGTACGGCGTGGATACATTGCTCTTTGCTTGGGATTAGGTATTGTTACGTTCTATACCATAGGTGGATTTATTGTACTCTACGACAGCTTCGCACCCTGGATCGATCGAATGGGGATCGAGGGTGTGATCCTGCACTTGATTTCGCGTAGACCGCTATATGTCCCACACGCAACACCTGCATTTTTCTTTCAACAAGCACTTCCGCTGCTGTGCACCAGCGCGGTTCTCTATGGAATGTTCTCCATTTTCCGCCCTGTTGCGGCAGTCCTCATTGCAGACACCGAAGAGCGCGAAAGAGTTGCTAGCCTCGTCTGTAAATACGGTAAGAATTCAATCTCCTACTTTGCCCTTAGCGAGGAAAAGTCATACTTCCTTTCAACTTCAGGCAATTCGGTGATTAGCTATGTCCTACAAGGTAGTACCGCTGTCGTTGTCGGAGATCCTATTGGACCCGATGAGGAAATGTTTGATGTACTTCAACAATTCACCGACTTCTGCAGTGAGCAAGACTGGACGATTGTCTTTTGGCAGACACGCGATGCTGTCTCCACACTCTACCGAGATGCCCGCTTCCATCTTCTCAAGATTGGAGAAGATGCCATGCTCAACCCACAGGATTTCACACTCAAAGGCAATGCAATGGCCAACGTTCGTTCAAGCGCTAAACGAGCGGAGAAGGATGGTGTACATGTCATCTTTTACCGTGGGCAGGTAACTGACCCCGATCAACTTGTACAAATGGAAAGCATCTCTTCTCATTGGCTGATATGCAAGGGAGGCACCGAGATGGGTTTCAGCATGGGATGTTTCGACCTCCACGGTGATCCACAACAACTCTATGCTCTTGCGATAGATCCCAACAATAAAGTCCATGCATTTGCATCCTTCGTGCCAATTTATGGACGCCATGGTTGGGGGTTAGATCTGATGCGTCGCGCTGAGAACTGTGCACCGGGTACGATGGAACTCTTGTTATCCCGCTGTATAGAACATTTGAAGAGTGGAGGCTTCGAAATGGTCAGCTTAGGATTGGCACCTCTGAGCAATGCTAACGGCGAGGATGAGACATTCCTGGGCACCAGTGTCGATTTCCTGACAGAACGCTTTGGCAATCCCAGCAAGAACCAATCGCTCTTCAACTTCAAAAAGAAGTTTCAGCCCACTTGGGAGAGCCGCTACCTCGTTTATTCCGATACTCTGAGCTTGCCTAAAATCGGCTGGGCTCTCTATCATGCCCACCAGACCGATACCTCGTTTCTGAAAGCATTCCGACAGTCTCTGGCTGAATGCCAGAAAAACCGCTTGGCTCAGCAGGGAAAAGCTCCAAGGGCTCTAGAGACAGTTAGAATCTAGGAATCAGACTAATCCAAGGAAAGGACCAATGGGAATGTGACTTGGCACGGACATACCTATGGCTATTCAACCTGAGTACAGCAATTATTCGCATGGCTGCACATGGGAAGGTCCATAGATGCGAACAAATCTCTGTTATTGCCACACTACCAGAACCTGCCGTATAATACATAAAGACGTATGAACCGTCATTATCTTTTAGGAGGCCTTACTATAATGCCCGCACTTCATTTGAGTTTCAATGAAATATTTATTGGAGACATTTTTGGTTTTGTGCTTTCTCTCCCTCTCTCGCTCTTCCAGGCATTCTGGTTGAGCTCCGTTAAGAAGCGTGCAGCAGTCGTTTTCGGTGCATTTCTGGCTGCATTCATCGCTTTTGTAGCTGTTCTTGTCTGGGCAGAAACACTTCCCGGCGCTAATGGCGGAGCAACGTTCTTCGGATCGCTTTTCTTTTGTTCGACGGCAGTTCTGGTTGGGGGCATCGTTACAGATTTACTGGTTGCCCGCATAACCAGTCGCGACTATCGTCGGTTTATAGCACACGAATAATACGTACTAACAATGTTTTATCTGCTACATGGTGATGACGAGTTCACAAGCCGCGAACAGTTGAAAACTTTGCGACAAAAGGATACCTTCGGATACAACCTGGATACTTACAATGGTGCAGAGGTCGATCTAAAGAAGATAATTCTCACCATAAATACCCTGCCATTTCTCAGTGAGCAGCGTCTCGTGGTGATCGACGGTCTACCCAAGAAGAAACGGAGCAGCGAGACCGCAGCAACCCCCAAAGGGGACACGGCGGCTGATAAGGGGAGCAAAACCAAGAAAAGCAAGAAGAGCAGCAGGGCTGGTCCGCTCACTCGTGCTGGTTTCGAAAAGGAACTGGCAGAATACATCGCTACCATGCAAGAGACCACGGTCCTAGCCGTACTCGTCGAAGAAGCGTTGGAGGCCAGTAATCCCCTGGTCAAGGTAGCAGAGCAATATGGCAAAGTCATCTATAATACCTTGCCGAAAGGCGCTGCGCTAGAAAACTGGATCACGAAACGAACCAAAAATCTCGGTGTCAGCATCGCACCACAGGCAAAAAAGCTCCTGGCAGACTTTATCGGGAATAATCTGCGGCTCCTGGCAAATGAACTTGACAAGCTAGCAACGTATGTAGGCAAGGGAGCAACCATCAATATTGACGATGTCCGTCAATTATCCGCTCAGGTACAGGAAGCGCGTATTTTTGACCTCACCGATGCGCTTGCGCAGCGCAACTGCCAACAAGCCCTGAACATTCTGCATGACCTGCTATCTGATGGAGAGCCTCCATTGAAACTACTCAGTACTATCACCACCCAGGTACGCTCACTCCTCCTGGTCAAGGAACTGGCACAAAAAGGGATGCGTGCACCACAAATCGCTTCTACCCTTAGTATTGCTCCATTCATCGTTGATAAGTCTTTGCGCCAGGTAGGCAAGTTTAGTCCTGCCCAACTGGAACGAGCCTACCGCCAACTCTTAGCGACAGATGCAGCACTCAAGCGAAGCCGCTTGACACCAGAGATGGCCCTGGATCTCCTGGTCGTCCAATTTGGATCTTGAGGCTCTATCCCCACGGACACGATTTGTCAGACGGACACGATTTTCCAGGCGGACGCGATTTTCCAGGCGGACGCGGTAAATAGGGTCCCTACACCACACGCAATAAATTGCGATTCAAGGGTTATTTATGATTTAAATGGATGGATATAATAAATGGGAACATCACAACAATTATCATCCCCTTCATTACAACATCTCATCGTCGAACGTATCCAGCGCGAGGGGCCGATTACCTTTGCCGAATATATGCGCATGGCCCTCTACGAACCCGGCTACGGCTACTATGTAGCCGGACCTACTAGAATGAGCTGGGAAGGCGATTACTATACCAGCACAGACATCTCTCCTCTATTTGCTCACTGCATGGCAAGGCAATTGCAGCAGATGTGGGAACAATTGGGACAGCCAGCACCGTTCACAGTACTGGAACAGGGAGCAGGACGTGGAGATCTTGGCAGAGAAATACGCTCCTGGGTTGCCCAGGAAATTCCCTCGTTTCATGCCGCACTTGACTACCACACCTCAGATATACACATCGGACAAGACGCCTTGCAACCCCACCCCACGGACGCGCCAGAAGCGGATGCGCGAGGTTCAACGGACGCGATACCCAGAGGGCACACGGCAAATCGGGTCCCTACATCTCACGCAATAAATTGCCCACCGGAGGCGCGAGGCTCAACGGACGCGATACCCAAAGGGCACACAGTAAATCGGGTCCCTACCTCCTCGCCCGATAAATCGGGTCCCGTATCTAGCGCTTCAGTGCCTGAGAGCGTACGGACCCGCTTTAGCGCGTCCGTTATTATCTCCAATGAACTCGTTGATGCCTTCCCTGTCCACATTGTTCAGAAGCACGATGATAGACTATATGAAATCTTTGTTGGCGTGCAAGATGGTCACCTCTACGAACTATTGGACGAACCGAGCAGCCAGGATGTCGCCAATTACCTGGATAGTTACAAGATTCCCTGGCACACATTTGAGGATGGCTGGCGTGCAGAGATCAACCTGGATGCCTTGTGCTGGATGGAGCAGACAGCACAATTATTGCTAGGCACATCTCCCAAGCGCAAACGAAAGGGTTTCATACTGACGATCGATTATGGAGATACAGCCCGCAAACTCTATACACGCCATCGTCATCGCGGCACCCTGGCATGTTATTTTCACCACCAATTAACCGATCGCCCACTGGCACGACCCGGTGAACAAGATCTGACCGCGCACGTTAATTTCACAGCACTGATTAACGAGGGACGACAACATGGTCTGTGCTTACAGACGTTGACGACGCAGCGGCAATGGCTCACGGATATGCAGATGTATGAGGAACTGGAGCAGATCCGTCAGCATGGCTTCGCCATCATTGCTCATGCACGCGCCAGCGACCAAGGACAGATTGCCTTGCTCAAGTGGTACGACCTGCGGCAACGTGCTATGGCTCTCGCTGCGCCTGGAGGGATGGGGGACTTCAAGGTGCTGATTCTTAAACGCTAACTGGACATGGCTCAAGAGGTGGGTGAGGCTCATA
>WNFJ01735491.1_pt2 | contig 16229 bp, 19 predicted proteins | sample 5400461 | NCBI WGS metagenome assembly WNFJ01 (sample SAMN13153349, study PRJNA577476) | soil metagenome | isolation source: 115 cm saprolite on Douglas fir-dominated hillslope | place: USA:California | collected 2013-09-17 | reverse complement strand
CTTCGCGTCGATCAGCTTCGCGCGCCGCTCGCCGTTCTCCTTGGCAAGCAGCTCCGCCACCGGAATGCGCCCGAAGCGCGGGTCGCCGATGTACTTGAGCAGATCCGCGTAGGCGAGCTTCTTCGCCTCGATCATCGCATGCAGCGTACGCGCCGAGTGGAAGCCCCACTCCCGCAGCGGAAACTGCTCGAGGATGTCGAGCATCTCCAGGGCGGCGATGCCCTGCCCGTTGGGCGGAAGCTCGGCGACGGTCCAGCCGCGGTAGGTCGTGCGGATGGGGTCCACCCACTCCGGCTCGAACTCCGCCAGGTCGTCCAGCGTCATCACGCCGCCGCGCTCGCGCACCACCTCGACGATGGCCTGCGCCGTCGGCCCCCGGTAATAGCCGTCGCGGCCTTGCTCGGCGATGCGGCGCAGCGACTTCGCCAGATTCGGATTCTTAAAAGCCTCGCCCGCGCGCGGGGAGCGTTCGCCGAGAAGGAACGTCGCCTTCGACTCCGCATCCGCGGAGAGCATCTCGACCGAGTGCGACCACAGGCCGGCGGTTACCTCCATCACCGGAAAGCCGTGCTCCGCGTACCAGATGGCGGGCGCGAGGTCGGTGGCGAGGGGCAGCTTGCCGAACTTCGCGTGCAGCGCGGCCCATCCCGCGACCGCGCCCGGCACCGTGACGGTGTAGACCCCGCGGTACGGCAACTCGCCGGTGATGCCTTTGCTCGCGAGGAATTCGGCGGTCATGCCCTTGGGCGACCAGCCGCTCGCGTTGAGGCCGTAGAGCTTGTCCTCGCCGGCGATGTAGACGATGGCGAACAGATCGCCGCCGATGCCGTTGGAGGTGGGCTCCATCAAGCCCTGCGTCGAGTTGGCTGCGATGGCCGCGTCGACGGCGGTCCCGCCGCGCTGCAGCACTTGCACGGCGGCCTGGGCGGCGAGGGGCTGGCTGGACGCGGCCACGCCGTGGAAGGATTGGGCGAGGGAACGTCCGGGATCGGGAAGAGCAGTGGCTAGGGTCATCACCAGGGCCATCATGCAGCGCTTCTATCACCAAACCGCGCTACTCTAGCCCCGCGATGCCGAAGGCCAAACCGCGCGAGCAAGGCGACACCGCGGTCGTCACCGAGAGGAAATCAAAGACCCAGAAGCCCAAGCTGTGGAAGGTCATCCTCCACAACGACGACTTCACCACCATGGAGTTCGTCATCCACGTGCTCGAGACAGTCTTCAACCGTACCCCGGCGGAGTCGCACGAACTGATGTTGCAGGTGCATACGCGTGGCATGTGCGTGGCGGGCGTTTACACTTACGAGATCGCCGAGACCAAGGTGGGAACGGTGGAGCAGATGGCGAGCGCTGCAGAGTATCCTTTTCTCTGTACTATGGAACCGGAATGAGCCTGTCGATCACAAAAGAGCTGGAGTCGTCGTTGCGCCTCGCCTTCGCGGAGGCGAAAGCGCGGAGGCACGAGCACGTCACGCTGGAGCACCTCCTCTACGCGCTCTTGCGCGATCCCATCGCCACGCGGATCCTGCGCGCCTGCGGGGCGCGGCTGCCGGAGCTGAAGCGGGATCTGGAGACGCACCTCCAGGAGACGCAGCCCTCGCTGCCCGAGGGCAGCGAGCGCGATCCGGAGCAGACCCGCGCCTTCCAGCGGGTGCTGGAGCGCGCCGCCATGCAGGTGCAGTCGTCGGGCAAGGAGACCATCGACGGCGGCAACGTGCTGGTGGCGCTCTACCGCGAGCGCGATTCGCACGCTTTGTACCTGCTGGAAAAACAGGGCGTCACCCGGCTGGATCTGCTCCGCTACATCTCCCACGGCGCGCTCAAGGTGCGCGGCGAAGAAGGGATGCGGCCCGCCGGCGACGACGACGAGCTGCACGCGCAGCCGCAGGGCGACGAGGAGGACGGGGGCCTCGCCGCCGACCCGCTGACCGCCTACTGCGTCGACTTGATCGCCCGCGCCGCCGAAGGTCGCATCGACCCCCTGGTGGGACGGAAGGCCGAGCTGGAGCGCACCATCCAGGTGCTCTGCCGGCGCCGCAAGAACAACCCCATCTACGTCGGTGAGGCAGGCGTGGGAAAGACGGCCCTGGCCGAGGGCCTGGCGCTCGCCATCCAGGGCCATCAAGTCCCGGACATCCTCAAGGACGCGCCGCTCTACGCGCTGGACCTCGGCGCGCTGCTCGCCGGCACCAAGTTCCGCGGGCAGTTCGAGGAGCGCCTCAAGGCGGTGGTGAAGTCGCTCGCCGCCAAACCCGGCGCCATCCTCTTCATCGACGAGATCCACATGCTGGTGGGCGCCGGCGCGACCAGCGGCGGCTCGATGGACGCCTCGAACCTCTTGAAGCCAGCCTTGGCCAACGGCGAGCTGCGCTGCATCGGCAGCACCACCTTCAGCGACTTCAAGGCCAGCTTCGATCGCGACAAGGCGCTCGCGCGCCGCTTCCAGAAGATCGAGGTGCTGGAGCCGACGCGAGACGAGGCGGTGCAGATCCTCCAGGGCCTGCGCACGCGCTACGAAGAGCACCACGGCGTCAAGTTCAGCGAGGCGGCCCTCGAGGCGGCGGTCGATCTCTCGGCCAAGCCCCTCGTCGATCGCCACTTGCCCGACAAGGCCATCGACGTGATGGACGAGGCGGGCGCGCTGCAGCGGATCATTCCGCCCGAGCAGCGGGTCGCGATCATCGGCGTGCCGGAGATCGAGCAGGTGGTGGCGAAGATCGCCCGCATCCCGCCCCGCAGCGTCAGCGCCGACGACAAGACCGCGCTCAAGAGCATGGCGCCCGATCTGAAGAAGGTCGTCTACGGCCAGGATGCGGCGGTCGAGTCGCTGGCCAGCGCCATCCTCCTCTCGCGGTCGGGCCTGGGCAGCCCGCTCAAGCCCATCGGCAGCTTCCTCTTCAGCGGCCCCACCGGAGTCGGCAAGACCGAGCTCGCCAAGCAGCTCGCGCGCATCATGGGCGTGCCGCTGATCCGCTTCGACATGTCCGAGTACATGGAGAAGCACACGGTGAGCCGCCTCATCGGCGCGCCGCCCGGCTACGTCGGCTTCGACCAGGGCGGCCTCTTGACCGACGCCATCCGCAAGCAGCCGCACGCCGTGCTGCTGCTCGACGAGGTGGAGAAGGCGCACCCCGACGTCTTCGACATCCTCCTTCAAGTCATGGACCACGCCACGCTGACCGACAACAACGGCCGGCAGAGCGACTTCCGCCACGTGGTGCTGATCTTCACCACCAACGCGGGCGCGAGAGAGATGTCGGCGGCGCGGATGGGCTTCGGCTCCGGCGGGCGCAGCTTCATGGTGTCGGGCACCAAGGTCGGCGTGAGCAGCGATTCGTTCAGCCTCGACTCGACCGCGGGCGGCGACGCCAAGAAAGCCATCGAGCGCACCTTCTCGCCCGAGTTCCGCAACCGGCTCGACGGGTGGATCGCCTTCTCCAGCCTGCCCATGGAGGTGGTGGAGCGCATCGTCGACAAGCAGATCGACGAGCTGCGGGCGCAGCTCAAGGAGAAGAACGTCGAGCTCTTGCTGGAAGCCGATGCGCGCAAGTGGCTCGCCGACCATGGCTTCTCGCCGCAGTTCGGGGCGCGGCCGATGGCGCGTCTCATCCAGACCGCGCTGAAGAAGCCGCTCGCCGAGCGCATCCTCTTCGGCGACCTGGAAAAAGGCGGCAAGGTGGCCCTGCGGGTGAAGGACGACAAGCTCTCCATCGACAAAGAGTGAAATTGAATGAAAGGCGCCCTGCTCAGGTAGAATACGAGCATGCTCCTGCTCGCTCTTTTGCTCGCGCAGCAAGTCCCCCCTCCGATGGCCGTGGACGAGGCGCCGAGCGCGCTCGCCTGCACCTTCGAGGCGGCGCTCGGCGGTTCGAACTGCCTCTACGAGGCCGCCTCCGGGCCGGGCGCGCCGCGCGACAACAGCAAGGCCGCGGCTGACGCCGGACTGCGCGCCTGCGCGTTGGAGGCGCCGCGCGACGAAGGGCTTCGCAAGGACTGCGAGAAGGCGGTGGCCGAGGCGAGCCTGGGCGGGAAGTGCGCGCTCGCCGTGCGGCTCGCCGACGAGCGGGGCCGCTTGACCGCGCAGGCGCAGGGCTGCGTCGAGGCCGTGCGCCTGGCGGTCGCGCAGACCGCCCGCGCCGCCGCGATTTCGCTCGACTGCTGCAAGTGCCTGGGCGAGTCGCGCTGCACCGTCGGCGCCAGCCAGTGCCGGCGCGAGCTGGCGGATCTGATGCCGGGCGCCGCGCTCGGGGCCTGTCTCGCAAAGTCGTGCCAGAACGCGTGCGCGTTCGTAACGCCGCCCGTCGCCAGCTCGCCGCCGGCGCCCGCGGAACACGAAGCCGACAAGATCTAGGAGCCGCCCATGCGCATCACCCTGCTCTGCTCTCTCGCCCTCGCCTGCGCCACTCCGCAAGCAGCCGTGCCGCCCGCGCCTACGCGCCTCGAAGCGGTGCCGCCGCGCACCTTCGATCCCAAGGCGTTCGCCGCCGAGCAGCTCACGCCTGCCGAGTGCGAAACCGCGGCGCGGCGGATCCGGCAGGAGAGTCCGAGCCAAGGTTGGGACGCGCTGCGCGCCTGCGTCGAGCGCACCCGCTGGCCGCGCGGCGAATTCACGCAGCTCGAGCGCCTGACCACCGGCTTCTGGGATCAGGATCTGCAGTCGCGTGCCGATGCGCCCCGGTTGATCGCGCGGGTGATCGCGCTGCGCGGCGGCGACGTCGAGGGCGACATCCCGCTCGCACAGAAAAGCCGCGTCCCGCTCTTCACGCTGGCGGCGGCGCTGCGACAGCCCGACGTCTACAAGGGCCGCTGGGTGCTGGTGCGCGGCGCCCTCAGCGACTTGAAACAGGACGGCAGCAAAGCGGCGGCGATGGTGCACGAAACCTCGCTGCGCGCCACCTCCCGCGAGGTGCAGGTAGGGCCGATGAGCCGCACCGATCGCACCTCGACCAGCTCCGCGCGCGCAGAGGCCCAAACGACTCGTTTCGGCAACGCCCGCGGCAGCGCACAAGTCACCAGCAACGACCGCACCGAGCACTCGCTGGTGAGGCAGAAGTTCGAGAACGAGCGCGTCGAGACCGGCCGGCAAGCGGTGGGCAAGCTCGCGCAGGCAGATCCATTCCTCGAGCCGGACCGCGACTTCCTCTTCCTCGGTCGCTTCGACGGCGTGAAGCCAGGCGAGGACGAGCAGCCGGTGGCGGTGATCTCGATCGCGAGCTACTTCCAGCCCAACGCGCTGCTCATCCAGTAAGAGCTGGCTTCGGGCTTCGGGCTCCGCGCTTCAGGCCAGAAGCCCAAAGCCAGAAGCCTCTCAACGTCCCTTCCACGAAGGCGCGCGCTTTTCGGCGAATGCCTTCAAGCCCTCGAGGCGGTCCTCGCTGAGCAGCACCTTCTCGTAATGCCGCCGCTCGGCTTCCAGCGCGGCATCGAGCGCAAGGTCCCAGCCCTCCTCGATCGACGCCTTCGCTGCGGCGACACCGAGCGGTGCGTTGGCCGCGATCTCCTTCGCCAGCGAAAGCGCCGACAAGACCACGTCGCCCGCTAGCGAGATGCGATTCGCAAGGCCCATCTGCAACGCTTCTTCGGCGTGGACGCGGCGGGCGGTGAAGATCAGGTCCTTCGCGCGCCCGAGGCCGATGATGCGCGAGAGCCGCACGGTGCCGCCGCCGCCGGGGATGATGCCGATCTTCGTCTCGGTGAGCCCGATCTGCGCCGCGGGCGCCAGAATCCGGAGATCGCAGGCCAGCGCCAGCTCGCAGCCGCCGCCCAGCGCGAGGCCGTTGACCGCGGCGATCCACGGCTTCGCGCACCGCTCGATCTCGCGGAGGCCTGCGTGCAGCTCGACCAGCCAGCGCCGGATGTCGTCGTCCGTCCAGCTGCTGCGCTCCTTGAGGTTCGCGCCCGCGCAGAAGGCGCGATCCCCTGCGCCGGTCAGCACCACGGCGCGGACGCCGCCGTCCGCGGACGCCTGCCGCGCGTGCTGCGCCAGTCCGGCGACCAGCGCGCGCGAGAGCACATTCAGCTGCGGCTCGTCGTCGATGGTGAGGATGCGGACGTCGCCGCGATCTTCCACCCGAAGCTCGGCCATGCGCGCTTCAGTAGAGCACATCCCATAACCCTTTTGTAACGGCTGCAGGCCGTGCTGGTGCTCGTGCTCGTGCTCGGTCTCTAAAGCGAGCACGAGGACGTTTACGAGCACGAGCACGGCTTGTCTGAGCAGCACTGTCGCTAAGCCGGCGGCGCCTACGTGGACCCGGCCGGGCGGGCTTCGCCGGGCTTGCGGCGGCCCAGCGCGGCCTGCAGCCGGCGGCCCGGCAGCTTGCGTCCGGAGAGCTGCTGGGCGAGCTCGCCCGCCGCGACCAGCTTGTCGAAATCGACGCCTGTCTCGATCTCCATGTCGGCGAGCATCGAGGCGAGATCCTCTGTTGCTAGATTTCCCGCCGCGCCCGGCGCATACGGACAGCCGCCCATCCCGCCGATGCTGGTGTCGAAGATGGTCACGCCCAGCTCCAGCCCGACCAGGCAGTTGGCGAGCGCGGTGCCGTTGGTGTCGTGCATGTGCAGCGCGATCTCCTTCGGGCTGAAGCCGCCGGAGAAGAACAGCTCGAGGATGCGCCGCGTCTGCAGCGGATTGCCGACGCCGATGGTGTCGCCGAGCGAGATCTCGTCACAGCCGATGGCGCGCAGCTTCTGGCAGATCTCCAGCGCCCGCCGCGGCTCGACGTGGCCCTCGTATGGACAGCCCCACACCGTGCTCAGGTACGCGCGCACGAAGAGCCCGTGCTCCTTCGCCGCCGGCACGATCTGCCNTCCGCGATGCTCTTGTTGGTGTTCTTCTGGTTCTGCTCCTCGCTCGAAGACATCAACACCGCCACTTCGCGCAAGCCCGAGGCAACGGCGCGGTCGAGGCCGGTGCGGTTGGGCACCAGCGCCGCATAGCGGACGCCTTTGCGCCGAGCGAGCCGCTGCGCCACCTGGTCGGTATCGGCCAGCTGCGGGATCCAGTCGGGCCGCACGAAGGAGCCGATCTCGATGCGCGGCAGCCCGGCGTCGGCCAGCGCGCCGATCAGCCGCAACTTCTCGTCCACGGAGAGCTGCGTGCTCTCGTTCTGCAGGCCGTCGCGCGGCCCCACTTCGTAGAGAGTGACGTGCGCCGGATACGCCATCTCAGCCCCGCGGGCGGACGTTGTCGCGCACCCATTTCGCGATCGAGCCCGTGGTGGCGCCGGGCGTGAAGATCTCGCGCACGCCCAGCTTCTTCAGCTCGGGGATGTCGGGGTCGGGGATGATGCCGCCGCCGAACACCACCACGTCCTGCGCGCCCTGCGACTTGAGCAGGTCGAGCACTGCGGGAAAGAGCGTCATGTGCGCGCCGGACATGATCGAGAGGCCGATGCCGTCCACGTCCTCCTGCACCGCGGCGGCGACGATCATCTCCGGCGTCTGGTGGAGGCCGGTGTAGATCACCTCGAAGCCCTCGTCGCGGAGCGCGCGGGCGATGATCTTGGCGCCGCGATCGTGGCCGTCGAGGCCGGGCTTCGCCACCAGGATGCGGACCTTGCGGGAAGTGTCTGCCATCGTCTAGGGAACCTTTTCCAGGAGTGCGATGAGCTGCGGGGTCGAGCCGGTCAGCGGCGCGTCGGGTTCGAGCCTGCGGAAGAGCAGCCCCGCCTGCAGGGCCAGGTCCGCCAACCGGGGGGGCGTATAGTATCCGATGAGAAATGTAGCCGAAAGCTCTTCGCCGCCCGGGAACATCAAGTGTTTCGTCACCCGGTCGACATCCGCGCGGGCGTCGTACGCGCTCTCCTCGACGACGCGGCCGAGGCCGGGCACCTCCTCCTCGAAGCGCGAGAGCGGGCGGGCGGCGAGGCGCAGCGGGTTGTCGGTGGTCAGGACCAGGCCTCCGCCGGGTCGCAGGACGCGGGCGCACTCCGAGAGCGCGCGGACGGCGTCGTCCTCAGTGCCGAGGAACATCGCGCTGTAGAAGCAGAAAGCGGCCGCCAGCGATCCCGCATGGAGCGGCAGGGCTTTCAAGTCCGCGCGCACAAGGCCGGCACCCGGGGCCTGGGCGCGGGCCTCCGCGAGCAAGAGTGCGCTGCGATCGACCCCGACGGGATGCTCGTGGCCCTGCTCGATCAGCGCTCGCAGGTGTCGGCCGTAGCCGCAGCCGAGATCGGCGACAGGCTTGCCCGGGTCCACCTGCACGAGCCGGAGCGCGGCGCGCACGTCCTCCTGCGCCAGGCGCGGCGGCGCGAACCTGCGCGTCGTCTCGAGGAAGATGCGGTCGGCTACCTCTGCTCGATCCATTGCTCCGCCCAGCGCTGCAGCCCGCCCACCACGCGGCCCAGCGCGCGTCCCTTGTTGGTGAGCCGGTATTCCACCCGCACCGGTTGCTCGTCCATCACCCGCCGCTCCACCACGCCCGCAGCATGCGCTCGCTGACCACGTCGAGCGCGCCCGAGAGCTCGCTGTAGCGGCGCGGGCCGTCCTGGAGCTGCTGGACGATCAGCGCCGTCCAGCGCTTGCCGATCAGGTCGGCGGCGGTCTGGAAGCGGATGCAGACGTTGGGGGTGCGGCGGACGGCCATGGAGAAAGCATAACCATGCGAATCCCGTTCCGCACGAAAGCATCAGCTACTTACGAAAAGGAAGTTACTCTCCGTTTGGGAGGCAACTGAATCATGGCTACCTGGAACATCGACACCGCGCATTCCGCCATCCACTTTTCCGTCCGTCACATGCTGGTCTCCAAGACCCGCGGCCGGTTCACCAAGTTTGGCGGGCAGCTCGAATTCGACCCCGACAACCCCGAGGCCGCGAAGGTGCAGGTGACCATCGAGCCCGCAAGCGTCGACACCGCCGACTCCCAGCGCGACGGCCACCTCCGCTCTGCCGACTTCTTCGACGTGGAGAAGTTCCCGACCGCGTCCTTCAAGAGCACCAGGGTCGAGGACCTGGGCGGCGACAAGTACCGGATCAGCGGCGATCTGACCATCCGCGGCGTCACCAAGCCGGTGTCGTTCGACGCGACCTACGAAGGCAGCGGCAAGGATCCGTGGGGCGGCGAGCGCGCAGGGTTCTCCGGCGGCACCACCATCGACCGGCGCCAGTTCGGGCTGGAATGGAACAAGGCGCTCGAGACCGGCGGCGTGCTGGTCGGCGAGAAGGTGGAATTGTCCCTCGAGGTCGAGGCGGTCAAGCAGGCGGAGCAGAAGGTCGCATAGGCCGGGCCTAGAAGATGCCCTTCTCGCGGTACGCGCCCCACACCTTGCGGAACACGTCGCAGATTTCTCCCAGCGTGCAGTAGGCCTTCACCGCGTCGAGCACCGGGTGCATGAGATTTGCCGACCCGCGGCAGGCGTCTTCGACGGCGCGCAGCTTGTCCTGCACGTCCCGCTGCGACCGGCTGCGCTTCACCGCGTTGAGCCGCTCGATCTGGCCGTGCGCCACCGCTTCGTCGATCTTCAGCGTCGGGATCGGCTCGCCGCGATCGGACTTGAAAGCGTTGACGCCGACGATCTTGCGATCGCCCGAATCGACCTCGCGCTGCCAATGGTAGGCGCTGTCCGCGATCTCGCGCTGCGGATAGCCCTCCTCGATGGCGCGGATGATGCCGCCCAGCCGATCGATCTTGCCGAGGATCTCCATGCACCGTTTCTCGGTCTCGTCGGTCAGGTACTCGACGTAGTACGAGCCCGCCAGCGGATCGACGGCGCGGTCGACGCCGCTCTCGTGGGCGATGATCTGCTGCGTGCGCATGGCGATGGTCACCGACTCTTCGGTCGGCAGCGCGTAGGTCTCGTCCAGAGAGTTCGTGTGCAGCGACTGCGTGCCGCCCAGCACCGCGGCCAGCGCCTGCAGGGCGACGCGCACCACGTTGTTGTACGGCTGCTGCGCCGTCAGGGAGACGCCGGCCGTCTGCGCGTGCGTGCGCAGCATCAGGGAGAGCGGCTTCTTGGCGCCGAACTTGTCGCGCATCACCCGCGCGTAGATGCGCCGCGCTGCGCGGAACTTGGCGATCTCCTCGAAGAAGTCGTTGTGCACGTCCCAGAAGAAGCTCAGGCGCGCGGCGAGGTCGTCGACGTCCATGCCGCGCTTGACGCATTCCTCGACGTAGCCGAAGCCGTCGGCCAGCGTGAAGGCCAGCTCCTGGATCGCCGTCGCTCCGGCTTCGCGGATGTGGTAGCCGCTGATCGACACCGGGTGCCAGCGCGGCATGTGCTTCGCGGTGTACTCGATCATGTCCACCACCACGCGCGTCGCCGGCCGCGGCCCCACCACCCATTCCTTCTGCGCGATGTACTCCTTGAGCACGTCGTTCTGGATGGTGCCGCCCAGCTTCTCCTGCGAGATGTTCTGCTGCTCGGCGACCGCGATGTAGCTGCAGAGCGCGAAGATGGCGCTCGCATTGATGGTCATCGAAGTGGTCACGCGGTCGAGCGGGATGCCGGAAAAGAGGACCTCGAAGTCCTTGAGCGTCGAGACGGCGACCCCTTCCTTGCCGACTTCGCCGCGCGACATCGGGTGGTCGGCGTCGTAGCCCATCAGGGCCGGCATGTCGAAAGCGGTCGAGAGCCCGGTCATGCCGTGCTCGAGCAAGTACTTGAAGCGCCGGTTGGTGTCCTCGGGGGTGCCGAAGCCGGCGAACTGGCGCATGGTCCAGAGGCGCCCGCGGTACATCGACGGCTGCGGCCCCCGCGTGTACGGGAACTGGCCGGGAAAGCCGAGGTCGAGCTCGTACTTCTCGACGTCGGCGGCGCTCGGATCGCCGACGTCGGCGGGCGTCAAGAGGTCCGTCGGTGTAGAACTCCTGCCGCCGCAGCGGGCTCTTCTGCGCCCCGCGCGCGAGGTCCTCCTTCCGCCACTGATCCTTCGCCTGCTGCAGCCGCCGCTTGGGATCCGTCATAGGGGGCAGATAACATGCTGCCCGCCGCCCGGCCAAGGAAGTGGGGTAGAAGGCAAATCGTGACGCCCCGGCGCAAGCTGCACATCCTGGCGCTCATCGTGATTTTCGGGCTCTCGCTGGAACCCGCGCTGGAGACCTTGCAGCTCTGGCTCGCCTATCGCGGCGAGGCGCTCTTGCGCGTGGACTACTCGCTCTACGTGCTCTCGGCGCTGCAGGGCATGCACCAGGGCTGGCACCACCTCTACGATCTCGAAGCGCAGAGGCGCACCTGGCAGGAGCTGCCGCTCGGGTGGTGGTTTCCCAACGTCTTCACCCCCGCGCTCTCGGTGGTGATGATCCCCTTCACGCACCTCTCGCGCGACGCCGGGTACGCGCTGTGGAGCGCCATCCTCTTCGCCTGCATGCTCGTCTCCTGGCACTTCCTCGCGCCCGGCGACTGGAAGACGCGCCTCGCGCTCCTGCCGATGCTCTTCGTTTCCTACCCCGTGCAGCTGGGGCTCTGGCTGGGACAGATCCTCGCGGTGCAGCTGGCGGGGCTGGGGCTCTGCTACTTCCTGCTGCGGCGCGGGCACGAGCGGGCAGCAGCCCTGCCGCTGATCGTGATCGCGCTGAAGCCGCAGGGCATGCTGCTGGTGCCGTTTGCGCTGCTGGCGGCGGGCAAGCGCAAGCTCTTCGTGACCTGGGCGGCCTGCATGGCCGTCATGGGCGTCGGCGTGCTGGCGCTGGTCGGTCTCGACGGCGCCGCCGCTTACCTCGCGCGCCTCGCCTACGCCAAGAGCCACCCGTTGGAATTCTGGGTGGCGTGGTCTTACTCGCTGCCGCGCAGGATCGACAACGTCGCCCTGCTGCAGCTGGTCGAGCTCCTCGCGGCCGCCACCGCCCTCTTCGCAGCTTGGCGCCACCGGGAGCGACCCGAGATCGCCATTGCAGCGGGCCTCGCGGGCTCCCTGGTCGCTGCGCCGTTCCTGCACATCGACGACTTCGTCCTGCTCTTCCCGGCGGGCTGGCTGCTCTTGCGCGCGTCTCCGGTTCCGCTCACCGCGGGATTTCTTCTGCTCGGGTACGCCTCGATGCTCTCCTCGAATACCGAGCGGCACGACGGGCGCTGGATCCTTCTCTTTGCTTGCGTCTTCTTGCCGGCGCTCGCGGCGCTGCCATGGCGGCGCGCCGATCCGCAGCCGGAGCCGGCGGGTGGGTTGCCCGCGGCGGCGCCTTCGAAGTAGCAGCGCGGTTTTCAGTCTTTGAGGACTTCGCGGGCGATGACGATGCGCTGGATCTCGCTGGTGCCCTCGTAGATGGTGGTGGCGCGCGCGTCGCGGTAGTGGCGCTCTGCCGGGAACTCGTCGAGGTAGCCATACCCGCCGTGGATCTGCACGCCGATGTCGGCGGCCTTGTTCGCCTTCTCGCTGGCGAAGACCTTGGCCATCGATGCCTCGCGCGTGAACGGCTTCCCGGCCTCTTTCAACGCGGCGGCGCGGAGAGTCAGGAGGCGTGCCGCGTCCAGCTCCGTCGCCACGTCGGCGAGCAGGAAGCGGATGGCCTGGAAATTGGCGATGGGCTGCCCGAACGCCTGCCGGTCCTTCGCGTACCTCACCGCGTCCTCCAGCGCCGCCGTGCCGATGCCCACCGCCTGAGCGCCGATGCCGACGCGCCCGCCGTCAAGCGCACGCATGGCGATGGCGAAGCCTTGCCCCTCCGCGCCCAGCATCGCCGAGGCGGGCAGGCGCAGGTCCTCGAAGGAGAGCGATACCGTGGGCGAAGCGCGCAGCCCCATCTTGTCCTCGTGCTTGCCGATGTGCAGGCCGGGCGCGCCGCCTTCGAGCAGAAAGCAGCTGCTCCCCTTCGACCCGGGACCGCCGGTGCGCGCCCAGACGATGATCACGCCGGCCTGATCGCCGGAGGTGATCCACTGCTTGCTGCCGTTCAGGACCCAGCCGCCGCCGTCGCGCCGGGCGTTGGTACTCAGCGCCGCCGCGTCCGACCCGGTGTGCGGCTCCGAGAGCGCGTAGCTCGCCGCGGCCACCCGGCCCGAGGTGATCTCCGGCACGTAGCGCTGCTTCTGCTCCTGCGAGCCGAAGTGCACGATGGTCTCGACGACCATGTTGGTCACGGCCATGATCACTGCGGTGGACGCGCAGGCTTGCGAGATCTCCATCATCGCCAGCACGTAGGAAACCGCGCCCGCCGCCGCGCCGCCGAACTCCTCGGGCACGTTGACGCCCATCAGGCCCAGCTCGGCCAGTTCGCGCAGCTGCTCGCGGGGAAAGCGGCCTTCGCGGTCCAAGGCGGCGGCGATGGGCGCAAGCGCCTTCTGCGCGTAGCTGCGCGCAGACTGCTGCACCATGCGCTGGGTCTCGTTGAGCTCGAACATGCGGCGGAGGTAACCGCGAAGCCGCCGCGGGTCAACTCCGGTTTTTGATCATTCGGCGGAAGCCGGCATGTATGCGCTCGGACGGGAGACGACCCTGTACATCTTCTCGAACTCGACGGCGAACTCGTCCAGCCGCTTGCGCAGGAGCGAGCGGTCGATGAGCACGCCGTCGTTGTTCACCAGCTGGAACTCCCTGGCCACCGCGAAGCCCTTCTCGGTGATCCCCCAGCGCGCATGCCCCTCCTCCTTGAGGACGCCCAGCCGCAGGAAATCGTTGAGGGCCCGCGCCAGCGAGGTGTGCCAGCGCGCGAGACGCCGCTCGAGCGGGTTCGACTCCCAGTCGCGGGCGGAGAGCGGCACGATGTCACGGATGTGCACGTAGATGTCGCTGATGCCGGCGCCCCCGCCGCCGAACAAAAGCGCCGACAACAGTGGCGCGCAGAACATCTGGCGCGGCGTCAGTTGATCGGACGTGTCCCTTGCCAGCCAGCCTTCCTTCGGTGCCGCTCCTTGGACGACCATCGAACCCACCCCCGGGTCGACTCACTTGTTCAACAATGCGTTGGAAATCACCAGCCGCTGAATCTCAGAAGTACCTTCGTAGATCTCGGTGATGCGCGCGTCGCGGAAATGCCGCTCGACGTCGAGCTCCTTCGAGTAGCCCATGCCGCCGTGGATCTGCACGGCCTTGTCCGCCACCCGGTTCGACGCTTCGCTGGCGTAGAGCTTGGCCATGGCCGATTCGCGCGTGTGGCGGGCGCCCGAATCTTTCAGCGCGGCGGCGCGCAGCGTGAGCAGCCGCGCCGCATCCAGCTCGGTGGCCATGTCGGCCAGCATGAACTGGATGGCCTGGTGCTGGCTGATGGGCGCGTCGAAGGTCTTGCGCACCTTCGCGTAGTCGCGCGCTTCCTCGAAGGCAGCGCGCCCGATGCCGATGGCCTGCGCCGCGATGCCGATGCGCCCGCCATCGAGCGTGCCCATGGCGATCTTGAAGCCTTCGCCCTCGGCGCCGAGGCGCTGCGAGGCCGGCACTTCCATGTTCTCGAAGAAGATTGTGCACGACGGGCTGGCGCAGATGCCCAGCTTCTCGTCGGCCTTCTGGCGGAGGAAGCCAGGCGTGTCGGTGTCGACGATGAAGGCGGTGATGCCCTTGGTGCCCTTCGCCAGGTCGGTCATGGTGAAGAGCACGATCGCGTCGGCCACGGGGCCATTGGTAATCCAGTTCTTGGTCCCGTCGATGAGGTACTTGTCGCCATGTAGCTCCGCCTGCGGCTCCGCCCCGGGCGCCGGCAAAGCCGTCGCCCTCCGTTTTCGTTTTGCGGTGGTGCGCTGCTCGGCGGCGTCCGAGCCCGCCTGCGGCTCGGTGAGGCCGAAGCAGCCCAGCTTCTCGCCGCGCGCGAAGGGCTTGAGCCAGCGCTCTTTTTGAGCATCGGTGCCGTACTTCATCACCGGGTCGCAGTAGAGCGAGTTGTTGACGCTGAGCGTGACGCCGACCGATGCGCAGCCGCGCGAGATCTCCTCGATGGCCAGCGCATAGGCGACGTTATCCATGCCCGCGCCGCCCCACTCGGACGGCACTGCGACGCCGCCGAGGCCCAGCTCGAAGGCTTTCTCGACCGCCTCCGACGGAAACTTGTGCTCCCGGTCCCAGCGCTTGGCGTTGGGGATCAGCTCTCGGGCGGCGAAGTCACGGCAGGTGTCCCGCAGCAGCCTCTGTTCTTCGCTGAGTTCGATGACCATGATGCCAATCTCTCAAGCTGACTGCTGGGGGTACGAGCATACACACACAGCCCCCTATCGTCCAAGAGCAGGTGGGCGAAGACTCCGAAGCGCTCCCGATGTGTAGTCGCAAACCGTCGGGATCAGGAGGATTTCTTGTCCGCGAACTTCGCCGGATTTTTGGCGAAGTCCGGCTTGCACTCCTCGCAGCAGAAGGCGTAGACGCGGCCCCGGTAGGTCGCGAATTGCGTCTCCTTGCCCACCTTGAAAACGTCGTCCGAGACGGGGCAGCGGGCCCAGGTTCCTTCGCTGGGCTGCTTGTCGAAAGAGCGAGGCGCGTCCTGGTGCTGGTCCTTCGCGGCGTGGTTCGAGGGCGGGTGGTGCCCGTCCTCGTGGGCGAGGGCCGGCGCGGCGGCGAGCGCCACGGCGATGAGCAGGATTTTCATGCGCCGGTTCTATCGCCCTCGAGCAACTCCCGCTACTGCCCGGCAGCGAGCAGGTTGCGGGCGATCACCATGCGCTGGATCTGCGAAGTGCCCTCGTAGATCTGCAGCAGCTTCGCATCGCGCATCAGCTTTTCAACCGGGTATTCTTTCGTATAACCATAGCCCCCGAAGATCTGCACCGCGTCGGTGGCGACCTCCATCGCCGAATCGGCGCCGAAGGCCTTCGCGTAGGACGACTCGATGGCGTCGAGCTTGCCCTGGCCGATGTTCCACGATGCTTTGAGCATCAACAATCGCGTCGCTTCGTATTTCATCGCCATCTCGGCCAGCATGAACTGCACCGCCTGGAACTGCGCGATCGGCTGCCCGAAGGCCTTGCGCTCCAGCGCGTAGCGGCGGCACTCGTCGAGCGCGCGGCGCATGATGCCGGTGGCGCCCGCCGCGATCCAGGGACGGGAGCGGTCGAAGGACTTCATCGCCACCTTGAAGCCCTGCCCCTCCTCGCCGACCAGGTTCGCCCTGGTCAGCTTCACTTCGTCGAAGAGCACGTCGCTGGTGTCGCTCGCGCGCTGGCCGAGCTTGTCCTCCTTCTTCCCGACCGAGACGCCGGCCGCGTCGCGCGGGACCACGAAGCAGGTGATGCCCTTGTGGCGATCCTTCGGCTCGCCGATCCGCCCGAAGACCGAGTACCACCTGGCATACCGGGCGTTGGTGATCCAGCGCTTCTGTCCTGTCATGACATATTCATCGCCGACTTTTCTCACCGTGGTCCGCATCCCGGCGACGTCCGA
>WNFJ01317808.1_pt1 | contig 16229 bp, 15 predicted proteins | sample 5400461 | NCBI WGS metagenome assembly WNFJ01 (sample SAMN13153349, study PRJNA577476) | soil metagenome | isolation source: 115 cm saprolite on Douglas fir-dominated hillslope | place: USA:California | collected 2013-09-17 | reverse complement strand
CAGCAACTCGGTATGGCCCATGAAAGGCGTACCCGCTCGGGTGATCTGCTCCTTGGAAACGGGGGCCGTACAAATTGCCTCCACCCATCCTCGCTGAGCGGCGTCAATCGCGGCACGAATGTAAGCCAGCTGCGCCTTTCCGCCTGCAATCGACGGTCTTCCCGGCCTGCGGTCTCCAGGGTTGAGAGAAGAGATCGCGCAATATGTCGGTTCCTGGGGCTCGGCCGGGAGCGACCCCAAGTAGAGGCGGAACCGGCGAAAAATCGGAAAAGCCTCAATCGAGCCATGGTCGCCGAAAACCACCGGAGTCAGTGCGGTGCGAACGTTTGGTTTCCGGAGAGCGGCGGCGACGATCTCGGGACCAATCCCCCACCCGCGGCTTGTGCAGACGCTTCAAATCTTCACGTCCACCACCGCAGCCTGCCGAAGCTCCTGCACATAAGCCTGGGTCGCCTTGTCCAGTTGGTTTCGGGAGAGTTGCTCCCTGATCGTCTCCTTCACTTCCTCGTATTTCTTGATCGTCGCTCCCCGAATCTCATCAACCTTGATCACGTGCCATCCGAATTGGGTTCGGACCGGATCGGAAATCTCGCCTTCTTTGAGCCGAAACGCGACGCGCTCGAACTCGGGCAGCATCACTCCGCGCTTGAAATGGCCAAGATCGCCACCCTCGGGAGCCGAACTGCCTTCGCTCTTTCTCTTCGCGAGGGCCGCAAAATCGACACCGCGCTGGCGCGCTTCCTGGGCAATCGCCAACGCCTTTTGCCGGGCCTGCTCCACCTGCTGGGGAGTGGCATCCGCGGACACCTGCACCGCGATGTGACGCGCGTGAATCTCGGGATCGTCTTGTTGGAGTCTTACGTACTTCTCATACTCCGATTTGAGATCCTGCTCGGTGACCTTCACCCGGCTTCGCACCTTTTGCTGAATCAGCTTGAGCCGCGCTACTTGCGCGCGCACCACTTCCCGGTATTTCAGCATGGTCATACCTTCGCCGCGAACTGCATCCTCCAGTTTTTGCTGATCGAGATTGTGCGTCTTCTTCACTTCCTCGATCGCGGTGTCCACGTCCTGATCGCTCACATCGAGATTGAGGTCCTTGACTGCGGCGTCCATCAGCTTTTCGCCAATCATCAGGTCCAAGACCTGACGGAGAACCTCATTTCGCTTGGTGGCTCGGCGGCTGAGATCCCTTTCGCCGGCGGCCTGGGCCAACTCCGGAGCGGCCCGCTTTTCCAGTTCGGAGAGCGCGATGATGTCCTTGTTGACCACCGCAGCGACCCGATCTACCAGCTCGCCTCGGGCGTTTGATGCCAGGCAGAGCAGCCCGAGCGTCGTCCGCCAACCTGGATTGATGTTCCTCACTCGCAATGTCTCCATCATGGCTCCACGTTCTGAGAGCTTGGCGGCGGCACCTTGGCAACAACCAACTTCAGACTCTGTTCATTTACCTGGACATTGGCCTTCGTGCGCAAGCTCTTCAGGTATTCCGCCTGTGCTTCCTGGCGCTTTTCGGTTAGCAGCTTCTCGTGAATCTTCGCATGGACCTCGGCCAACTGAAGCTTGCGGGCGGAACGCTTCTCCAGGACCTTGAACAGGTGAAAGCCATACTCGGTTTCCACAATGTCCGAAACTTGGCCCACCCCGAGCTTGAACGCCACGTCATCGAATTGATGAGGCATCACCCCTCGATGAAAAAAGCCCAGATCTCCTCCAACTTTCGCATCGGGTGACAATGAGTACTTCCGGGCCAAGTCCGAGAACCTCTTGCCCGACTGAAGCTGCTGCTGGATTCGCCTCGCCTCGTCGTAACCCTTGACGACTATCTGAGCGGCATGAACCTGCTCGGGTTCCTTAAACTCGTCCGGATGCTCATCGAAATAATTACGGATCTCCGCTTCGGTGACGGCGACCCGGGGATACAGATGCTCGTGGAATAGTTTCTCGATCGTGAGCTGCTCGGCGGTGTGCTGCCTGAGTTCCGCCATCGATTGCTGCCCCTCCGCCAGCACCTGATTGAAGCTGTCCGTCGGATAGTCGGCCCCCATTCGGAGCACTCCGCGATCTATCTCTTCCGCAGAAAGGTTCACGCCCGCTGCCTTCGCAGCTTGCAACAGCAGGCGCCGATCGATCAAATCGCGCAGAACTGCCTGCTTGAACGAGTCGAGTTGCTCGGCACCCTGGGCATCAATTCCGGCCGCCTGGACCTCTTGATCAAGCTGCCGCTGAAAGTCGCCACGAAGGATCACTTCCCGATTCACCGTCACGATCAAATTGGGGTCCTCCTGGGGCTTTTTCTGCTCCCGGCAGGCAGCCAGAGCGACCAGCGCGCCCAAGAGGACCCGGGCTTTCACAACCCAGCTTGCTAGTTGCCTGCCGGCTTGCCGGCAGGCCCAGGCGGTGGCATTGGAACGACCGGTCGCGCGGTCGGCCTACCGCCTGCAACCGGAGAGGGCATGAATCCGGGCTCTGGGCCTTTGCGCTCGGAGCTGGGCGCTTTCAGGTCCACCTCCACTTTCGCCAAAGCCTCATCGTTCAGCTTGTAGCCATTCTTGCTTTTCAGCGTATCCACGAACTTGTTGAAGTTCTGCGTTCGACGCTCGTGCTTGATCCGATTCTCAATCTGCGCCTTCACTTGATCCATGCCCAGGTTGAGCGCTGCCTGCCGGGACTGAAACCGAATGATGTAGAAGCCGGTTGGGGTCTCGATCACGTTCGAGAGCTCTCCGGCCCGCTTCATGTTGACCGCAGCGGTGGCAACTTCCTTTCCAAACAGCGAGGTCAGCTCCGCTTCGGAAAGGAAGCGACTGTCCCCATCCATCGGCTTGGTTTTGGCGTCCTCGCTGTTCTCCCGGACCAGAGTGATGAACGCCGTAGTGTCGGCAGGGTTGATTCCCTTGGCCTTGGAGAGCACCTCTTCCGCCTTGGCCTTCTTCTTCTTGCGTGCGGCGGCGTCCTCTTTCGGAGCAGCGAAGAAGATATCCGTGATCCGAACCAGTTCCGGCTTCACGTAATCGTTCTTATGCGCCTCGTAGTAGTCCTTGACTTCCTGCTCGGGGACGGGGCCCTGCTTCTCGTCAAATTCCTTTTGTATCAGCTTTTGCACCATCACCTTCTTGGCGGTTTCGATCACCTCCGGATCATTCTGCAGTCCACGTCGGTGAGCCTCTTGCGCCAACAGCTCGAAACGAGCCAGACCATCCACATAGTCCCTCCGTTGCTCCACGGTTGCGTAGCGCGACCTTAGAAACGGGCTCATTTCAGAGAATCGCTGTTTCAGCTCCTCGACGGTGATCGAGTCCCCGTTGAAACTGGCGACCGGCGTTCCTTTGCCGTCCTTGTTGTGGCGGAAATTGAGGGTATCCCCCTGATCGCGCTTACACCCGGCGACGCACGTCAGCAAGCTGACGCAGAGGGCGGTGAGAGAAACGTTGAATTTCATGTCAAGGATTCCTGTTAAAGGGAGAAGGGCGCAGAGCTAGCACGGTCGCGGCCCCTTCAACAAGAGACCAAATACAACTTAGGCGATCCTGAAAACCTGACCCCCCGCCTGCCTGAGATACACTGCCCGGAGGCGATGGGCTGGACAGTTTACATGCTTCGTTGCCGGGATGGCTCCGTGTACACGGGTGCGACCAACGACTTGGCTCGCCGACTCGAGCGACACCGGGCGGGGCGAGCCTCGGCCTACACCCGCACCCGCCTCCCGGTGCAGTTGGTGTTCAGCGAGCCGGCTCGCGGACGCAGCGCTGCCTTGCGCCGGGAGTGGGCCCTCAAACGACTTACCCGGGCTGAGAAGCTTGCCCTACTGAGGCGGCGAGGCGGAAGGCGATCCCACCGGTGGGTGTCGGGCCCGGGAACGCCCGAGCAAGATTCCGATGATCAAAAGCAGCACCGCGCCCGCCAGGGCCCCGATCAGCTGGAAGCGGATGAAATGTGACGAAGTGGTTCGCACGGTGATCACGCAGTTGCACATCGCCCCTGGGTCACCGGGCGTTTCGTACCAGACGAGCATCGCCGGAGACACAATCATCGCGACGATGTCGCCGACCAACACGCCAGAGAGTAGGAAAAGCAGCAGTCGCTTAGTGGTACCCATTTGCTACCTGCCTCGAAAGGTTTGCTAAGACAAAGGACATGCTTTTCACGATCCTGGGCTTGGTTTGTATTTTGCTCAGCGCGACCTGCTTCGTGTTCATCCTGGTCCACGCCTTTCGGCGCAGCGTGGGAACTGGGGTTATCGTCCTCTGCATCCCGTTCTACAATCTTTATTACGGCTTCATGCAGTTCGAGCACCGATATAAGAGTTTGATCATCCCTGGTTGGCTGGGCGGTTTCGGAATTGGTGCCGCGCTGCTGACTTTGGGCGCACCCGCGCCACCGCCTTTTCAGCTACCGGCGTTCTGAAGTCTAGACGCCGCGGGCGTCCGGGTCCCAGATGTGCTTGTGAGCCTGAAGCTGAAAACGAACGGGCAGGCGATCCTCGATGATCCACTCGGCCAGCTGCCGTTCGGCGAGGCATCCAAACACGGTTGAAAACAGCAGCGAGAAGGGCCGCTGGGAAAGCGTACGAGCGTTGATCAGGTTTCGACTCCATTCGTAGTCAGCGCGCGAGCCAATCACGAACTTCAGCTCGTCAACCCCACTCATCGAGTCCAACACCCGGTAGTCATTTCGGTCGCTCTCGCCCGATGATGGGGTTTTGAGGTCGACGATTTTGTGGACCCCCGCAGGGACCAGGCGAACATCGATCGATCCTGACGTTTCCAGCAGAACCTTGACCCCCTCGGCCAGAAGCGTCTCCATCAGCGGATAAACGCCAGGCTGAAGAAGCGGCTCGCCACCGGTAATTTCCACCATCGATGCACCCAACTGCCGGACCCGAGCGACGACCTCGGCGTTTTGCCAACGGCGGCCACCATTGAACGCGAACGCGCTGTCGCAGTAAGTGCAGCGAAGGTGGCAGCCGGTAAGGCGCACGAAGCTGCACAGCAACCCAGCATGGGAAGACTCGCCCTGGAGGGAAAGATAGATTTCCTTCACCATCACCGACTGGTCGCCGTCCCGGCGCTTCGGCTCGATATGAGGTCGGCCTGCGAGCATTGCCTCAGGTTTTCAACTTGTAACCCGCCCGAAGGGCGACAAATGTCAGCGCCGTCGTCGCTACCGCCAGCGCAGAGAGGATCGCCCCACCAAAGCTGAGAGGAAGCTCGCTCGTTCCGAGCATTCCGAGCATTCCGTAGCGCAGTCCTTCCACCATGTAGACCATCGGATTGAAGAGGCTAATCGACCGCCACGGCTCGGCCAGGGTGGTTACCGAGTAGAAAACTCCACCCAAAAAGGTCAGCGGCAGCATCACGAAAGTAGGGAAAAAGTTGATCTGCTCAAATTTCTCGGCCCAAAGCGCCGCCAGCAGGCCGAGCATCGAAAACACGTACGAAACGAGCAGCAAAAAACTGGCGGTAGGCAGCGCGTGCGCCAGCTGGAATCCGGTGAACAAGGCCGCAACCACCCAGGTCAACAAGCCGACCAGAAGCCCTCGCACCATCCCGCCGGCGGCAAAAGCGACCAAAAGCTCGCCCGGCTTCAACGGCGCGACCAGCAGGTCTACCACCGTGCCCTGAATCTTGGTGATGAAGATCGAGGAACTCGTGTTGAGAAATGAGTTGTTGGCGATTCCTAAAAACACCAAGCCCGGAACAATGAACACGGTATAGGGCACCCCGTCGACCTCGCGAAGCCGTCCCCCCAGCGAGTAGCCGAAGACGACGAAATAAAGCGCGGTGCTGATCAGCGGCGACAGTACAGTCTGCCCGGGTACGCGCAAAAACCGGCGCACTTCTTTCACCAGCAACGTTCGCAGACCGATCAGGTTCATCGCTCTGCGTTTTAGAACCGTCTAGTCTTCTCGGGAAGGGCCCGCCAGCGTGTAGCGGATCTGGAAATCGGAAATGGATTCCTCGTTTCCATGAGACAGCCGCCGCAGGATCCGCTCGGCTCCTTGGCTGGCCTCCTCCAGGGCTTGAATGATCTCGCGACTCCGAGGAGACGAGATCCGCGAGACTTCACCAGCCGCGAAGGACAGATTCGACACCACGCAGGCAAGTGGGTTGTTGACCTCGTGCGCGATGCAGGAGGCAAGCCGCCCCACCAGGGTCAGCCGATCGGCGGCAAACACCTCGGCTTGTACCTTCTTGATTTCGGCGATGTTATCGGACAATTCCTGTAGCCCCCGGCACAGCTCTAATTGACTGGACGCCTGCCGGGCGAGGGCTTGCAACGCCTCGGACTGAGCGGATGTCAGCTCCCGCTGCTGGTTGTCCATTACTCCGAATGTGCCGAGCGCTCGACCCGCTGAGTCGCGCACCGCCACACCCGCGTAAAAACGGACCTTGTGTTTGGCTACCGCCGCGGCGAGCGTTCCTCGAGTAAACCGATCATCGACGAGCGCGTCCGGCACAACAAAAACGTCGGAGCTGCTACGCATCACGTAGCCACCAAACGGATCCTGATCGTGGGTGCTCCAGCCCGTCTTGGAGACGACCCGGCAAACCCCGCCAACGCTGAGCGAGATCAGAGCGAACTGAGCCTCACACGCGCGGGCGGCCAGGACGGTAAGGTCGCCTAAGCAGGCCAACGCGCCGGCGTCGAGCCCTCGATGCTCGGACTTAGCGAGCGCTCTCGCTTCGCTGCTGTTTCGGAGTGACGACGCCTGCTTGTCCATCGTTGAGACCTGCTTCCAACTCTCTATGCAAGAACGAAGTCCTCCCACCCTTCCAGATATCCAGGAACGGGACTGCGGCTAACTACCTGTTCCGGCAATGCAAAAAAGTCAGGCGGCACCGGAATTCGGGCGACCGACGTCCACTTTCTGGGGCTCGGGGGACCCTGGCGCGGGGTGTACTGTCGGCGCCGACCCATCCTTGGCCTTACCCCTGAGGACGAGCAGCAGAATATCCTCCAGGCTCGAGTTTCGGGTGACCACTTCGGCGAGCGGAAGACCGGCGTCATAGAGCACTCTCAAAACCTCCACCAGGGATGGCCGACCCTGGCGCTCGACATAAACCAAGGCCGTTCCCAGCTCGCCGAGGGCCGCGCCCGCTCGAATTAAAGCCTCGGGCAGGACCACGGGACGAGAGAAGCGCACCTCGAGGCTCCGCTCTCCAAAACGCCGAATTAGGGATGCCTTGTCTTCGACCAGCAGCAGCCGACCCTGGTTGATGATTCCAACTCGATCTGCGAGCTCCTCGGCTTCATCAAGGTTGTGAGTGGTGAGGACGATTGTGGTCCCCTCGGACTTGAGCCTTTGGACGTAGGACCAGAGATCGCGGCGTAATTCTACATCCACACCCGCGGTGGGTTCGTCGAGAAAAACGAACCGCGGTCGGTGGACAAGTGCTTTGGCAATCAAAAGTCGCCGCTTCATCCCGCCGGAGAGGGCACGCGTGGGGGCTGTCGCCTTCTCCTGCAAATTTAGCGCAGTCAACAGCTCAGCAACCCGCGCGGGATCGGAGCGCTTCCCGTAGTATCCAAGCTGAATCTGCAGCGACTCTTCGACCGTGAAGAAAGGATCAAAATTGATCTCCTGCGGTACCAGCCCGAGCTGAAAGCGGGGAGTCACCGGATCCTCGTCCAGATCGATGCCGAAGAGCTTGACCGACCCAGAGGTCTTCTTGACCAAGCCGCAGACGGCGCCGATCAGCGTCGTTTTCCCAGCGCCGTTGGGGCCGAGCAGTCCGAAAATCTCACCTGGCTGGATATCGAGCGATACGCTGTCGAGCGCAGTCAAAGAGCCGAACTTTTTCACCAGATTTCGAATTTCAAGGACCGCCGGCATCCGACTGAGATAGCCGAAAGCTTGGGGAGCTGCTCGGGTTTCGTTTAGATAGAAGGCATGGCTGAAAATTTCATTTTCACAATGCAGGACCTTCGCGTGGTCCGCAGCGGACGGGAGATCCTCAAGGGGATTTACCTTTCGTTTTTCCCGGGGGCAAAGATCGGGGTGATCGGTCCCAACGGGTCCGGCAAATCCACTCTGCTGCGGATCATGGCTGGAGTGGAAAAGGAGTTCTTTGGGCACGCGAGGCCCGACCCCTCGGCGCGGATCGGTTTCCTGCCGCAAGAGCCGAAGCTCGACAATACGCTGAACGTGAGGGGAAACGTGGAGCTTGGCGTCAAGCCAATCCGCGGGCTCCTCGATCGGTTCAACGCGGTGTCGGCCAAGTTCTCCGAACCGATGTCCGACGTGGAAATGGAAAAGTTGCTGGCGGAGCAAGCGAAGCTTCAGGACGCGATCGACGCAGCGAATGGTTGGGAGCTGGATCGCACGCTTGAGGTGGCGATGGACGCGCTCCGACTGCCTCCGGGCGAGGCGGAGGTGGCCAATCTCTCCGGTGGCGAGAAGCGCCGCGTGGCGCTCTGCCGGGTCCTGCTGGAAAAGCCGGACCTGCTTTTGTTGGATGAGCCGACCAACCACCTCGATGCCGAATCGGTGGAGTGGCTGGAGCAACACCTCAAGGAGTTTGCCGGTACGGTGGTGGCGATTACCCATGACCGCTATTTCCTCGACAACGTCGCTCAGTGGATCCTCGAGCTGGATCGCGGCCAAGGAGTGCCCTGGAAAGGAAACTACTCCTCCTGGCTGGACCAAAAACAGAAACGTTTGGAAGTCGAGGAGAAGGCTGAGTCGGCCCGCCAGAAACAGCTCCAGCACGAATTGGAATGGATTCGAATGTCTCCGCGGGCCCGCCAAGCAAAAGGCAAAGCGCGCCTGACCGCCTACGAGCAGTTGTTGGCATCGGCGCCTGAACACCGCCAGGGCCCGGGAGAAATCTACATTCCTCCTGGCCCCAAGTTAGGCGGCTTGGTGGTGGAGTCGAAACAAGTTCGAAAAGGCTATGGCGATCGCCTGCTGATCGAGGATCTCACCTTCAAGCTACCGCCCGGCGGCATCGTGGGGGTGATCGGGCCCAACGGCGCCGGCAAGACCACCCTGTTTCGGATGATTGCCAAACAGGAAAAGCCCGACGCGGGAGAGCTGCGAGTCGGAGAAACGGTGAAGCTCGCGTACGTGGATCAGAGTCGGGAATCGCTTCAGGGTGAGAAGACGGTGTTTGAGGAGGTCAGCGGCGGATTGGATCAGGTCAACTTGGGCCAACGAACGATGAATGCGCGCGCGTACCTCGCGAACTTCAATTTCAAAGGGCCCGATCAGCAAAAGCGGGTGAAGGACCTTTCTGGTGGCGAAAGAAACCGTGTGCACCTTGCCAAGGTGCTCAAGCAGGGCGCGAACGTGATCCTCTTGGACGAGCCCACCAACGATTTGGACGTCGAGACGCTGCGCTCGCTCGAGGATGCTCTGCTCGAATTCGCCGGCTGCGCGGTCTTGATCAGCCACGATCGTTGGTTTCTGGATCGGGTAGCGACCCACATTCTGGCGTTTGAAGGCGACAGCAAGGTTTTCTTCTTCGAAGGGAATTACCAGGACTACGAAGGGGACAAGAAGAAGCGCTTGGGCGCTGAGGCGCTGGTGCCAAGGCGAATCCGGTACAAGCCGCTCACCCGCGGATAGCGGTTGGCGGCTCCGCTACCGGGAGATCTTACGTCCTTCCGCGTACTTGCGTCCTGATCGGATGGGCGTAGAGTGCGGGGCGGCTGGGCGGTCCAAAGCCGGCTGAAAAGGCGACAGACCGCTACAGCGCTGTAGTCTGTACCGGGAGGTCTGCAAACGTTGGGTGACGAGCGTCCGGATGCACTGCTGAAGAGTGCTCTCGAGAAGATTGTTTACTTCGAAGCTCGCTCGCAGCAGCTGCAAAACGACCTGGCCGCTGCCCGCGCAGAGGCTGAACGGCTGAAGCAGGAGTTGGCGGGAGCAGCGCAACGCGAAATTCAGCTTCGCCGGCAGGTCGCCGAGCTGGAGGTGCGGGCAACCCGGTCTCATCAGGAGTGCCAAGAGCTGGGACGCGTCAATGAAGCGCTGCGGACGGAGCGCACCGCGTTGCTTGGAAAGGTGATCGAAGCTGCTCGCATTCACGACGCGGATAGCACCGAGGAGGGAGCGGACTCGCGGATCGATTTGGCGCGTTTCATTTCCGAGCTTCGAGGCGAAGTCCTCAGCCGAACCGCCACCGAGGCGAAGAAGCCGGCGGCTCCGGCTCCACCGCCTGCCCCAGAACCAGCTCCCGCGAAGACTCCTTCACCGGTGACCAGCCACGCGACGCGGCTGCAGGCGGAGGGTCGGCTCAGCGTTTCCAAAGACGAGACGCTCGAGCTCTCTGCCCAACATCACTTTGCGGGGCGCACGGAAGAAACTCTCTTCGGGTTCTCCGTCCGCGAGCTGTCCGCTCCGGATCCTACCGCTCGCCAACGTGCGGCCGAGCGGTTGAAGGCTCTCGGAAGTTCCGCGGCGGCGGCACCCTTGGCAACAGCGCTCCATGGCGAGTCCGATCCCAACGTTCAAGTGACTCTGCTGAGCGCGTTCGCCTGCCTGGCCCGTGCGGAGGGCATTTCGGTAGTCCAGCCTCTCCTCGCGTCCCCTGCGCCTGATGTTCGAATCGCCGCACTCAAGGCGGTGATTGCCTTGGACCCCTCCCAGACCGGGCCCCAGGTTGCAGCAGCGATGGAGGATCCCGACGTCTCGGTCAGGCGACGCGCCGCGCTGCTCGCGCTGGGACTCAGGGGAAGCTCTGCCCTGGACCTAGGAGAAAAGACGATCTCCGACCGGGACTCGGAGGTGCGTCGCCTCGCGGCGCTGGTGCTCGGGGCCAGCCATGGGGATCGGGCACGCTCGCTCTTGCTGGAAGCCTTGCGGGATACCGACTTGAAAGTGCGCCAGGCGGCGGCTCAAAGCCTATCGCGTAGCCTGGGGCGCGATTTATCCAGTTTGGTCGAGCTGGACCAGGCACAGCTGCGCCGCGAGGTTCGCCGTCTGGCCTCGCTTCCCGCGCAGCCTCAGCCATCCGGAACACACTCGGTTGCTGCAGCCACGACCGGAGGACGGCGTGGGACACCGAGCAAAGCGCCGCCTTCGTCACCGGAACGTTTGCCAGCCTCAGCTCTGGCCTCCGTTCCAGACCCTGGTCCGGAGTCCCTATGCGGAATGATGATTTCAGAAATTCGCTGCTCGATTCGAGGGCGCTCCGTCCCGGAGCTCGCGTCAGTGAGCCAAGTTCCGCAAGAGGTGGTTGAGCAAAGTTGCCAGCTTCTGGTAGCGCGAGGTCAAGCGGTGCGCAGGGGCAGCAAGTACTTTGCGGCTTAGACGTGCGTAGGAGAGAACGATGGAAGCCCCGACTTACAGCGCCAAGCAGCTTTCCCAGATCCTAGGCGTACCTGGGACGGCGATCTCGACGCGCAAAAACGAGCGCTTCACGTCCGAGGACCTGTGGAGACTGCGCGCGAAGCTGTCTCGGATACCAAAGCCGATTGGAGGGCGAAAGCAGCTGTTCCTCAACTTCAAGGGCGGTACCGGGAAAACGTCGCTGTCCACGTCCTACGCATATCGGTTGGCGGAAATGGGGCATCGGGTCTTGCTAGTCGATTTGGATTCCCAGGGACATGCCACCAAGTGCCTAGGCTACGAGGGCGAGGATTTTCCAAAAACCCTCTTGGACGTCTTGATTCGAAAGGCGCCGATGGAAGAGGTCATCCATAAAACGCCGCTTCCGAACTTGAGCTTCATCCCCTCAAACCTCGGGATGAGCACGATCGACCTTTCCCTGATGCCGCTGGCCGGGCGCGAGTTCAAACTGAAGAATGCTCTTCGAGAAGTGCAGGGGGGCTACGATTTAATCGTCTTCGACGCGCCACCTTCGTTCGGACTGCTCAACCTCAATGCGCTAATGGCGGCAAACGATCTCTTCGTCCCGGTGCTTGCCGACTTTCTCTCCTTCCATGGCCTGAAGCTCTTGTTCGAGACCATCCAGAGCCTCGAAGAGGACCTCGGACATATCCTCGACCACGTCTTCATCGTGGTGAATGCATTCAATGCGAGCTTCAAGCTGGCGAAGGAAGCGCTGGAGGCCCTGCGCGAGCACTACCCGGAGTATCTGCTGTCGCAGCTGGTGCGCCAGTGCACCAAGTTTGCTCAAGCTTCGAGCGAAGGGGTGCCGGTTTTCATCAGCGACCGCGAATGCAAGGGCGCCAAGGACATTCAAGGAATGATCAACGAAGTATTTACCCGGCTGGCGTCTCAAAAGTCGGCGAAACGAGCCGGCTAGGGTGAGGGCAACCGATGAAAAAAGCGTTTGACCAAAATGTATCCCGCGCGAAGCCGCGCCTAAGGTTGGGCGGAGTCGGGGACAACGTGGACGCATCGATTGGGCCCGAAGGCGGCGCCGAGATGGAGATCGCGCATGAGCCGGGGCTTGGGGCTGAACTCAGAGCGCGCATTGAGCCGGTTGCCATTACTCAAGCGAGCTCCGAACCGAAGCCTGCGGGTCGGGAACCGTCGCGAGCGGCGGGCGCATCCGCAAACGGATTGGATCCGCGGGCGCGCCGGGAGCGCCTGAAGGCACGGCTCAAAGCCGCAAGAGAGGATCCCCGTCCTGAGCCACTGCCCCCGACGGTGGCCGAAGCAGGAGTATTGGCGGTGGAGCGAATTTCAACCCTCCAAACCGAGTTGGCCAAGATGAAGGCGCTCAACCTCACCCTGACTCAGGATCTGGAGGGAGCGCGAAGGCAAGCGGAAAAAGCAACCGAGGAGGCAAGGCTTCGGATGGACGAGGCCCGTCGGCTGGCGAGTGAGATGGACGCCCGGGTGGCGTTGCTCTCGGAGATGGAGAAGGAGTTGGCTTCCTTGGAAGCCGAGCGGGACGAGGCACTGCTGGCTTTACAAGAGGCGCGGCAAACGATCGAGACGGCGAGCCACGAACGGGAGGAGCTGAAGGGAGAGATTGCCAAACGCGAGCAAGCGCTCTCGGACAGCTTGGCCGAAGAGGAACGAATCGCAGACGAGTTGGAAAATGCCCGCAGTGACGCCTCTGGTCTGCGACGCTCGATGGACGCAATGACGACCGAGCGTGATACTCTCGCGCGCCAGGTTTCAGAGCTGACTGCCGAGAGAACCGAGTTGCTCGAAGCGCGAAAAGCGCTCGAAGCAGTCCATCGCGCGCTGAGCCAAGCGGCCGCGCGCTAAGTCGTGGAAATCGAGGAGTACCAGCGCAACTACCAGCTGGAGCAGACGTACTGGTGGTTCGTCGGAGTGCGCGCGATGGTCGAGCGCTTGCTGAGGCTAAGTGGCAAGGACGGCTCGCTGGGCAAGGTCCTGGACATCGGCTGCGGAACCGGCGCCTTGCTCGAGCAGCTCAAAGGACGGAGCCGTGAGGTCTGGGGGCTCGACAACTCCCAAGAAGCGCTGCAGTTTTGTCGAAAACGGGGGCTTACCAACCTGGTGCTCGCCGATGCGACGAAGCTGCCATTCGATTCGGACTACTTCGATCTGGTCAGCGCGATCGGGATCATTGAGCACCTGCAGGACGACCAGGCTCTGCTCGCTGAGATCTGGCGGGTCCTCAAGCCCCGAGGTGTGGTGATCCTCCTGACTTCGTCTTTCCCCTACCTATGGAGCATGCACGACATCGCCAACAATCATCAGCGCCGCTACTACTTGCGTCCTCTGAGAAGCCGGATCGAGCAGGTCGGTTTCGAAACGCTGAGGTTCTCCCACCTCAATTTCTTCCTCTTTCCTCTGCTTGCTCCTGCGCTGATTGGACATCGGCTCCTTTTCGGCACTCGCTCGGCCCACCCGCGTCGGATCATGCCTACTCCGCCGCGGCTGGTGAACGCATGGCTTACTTCCGTCCTCTGCCTCGAGGCGCGCTTGATCCGCCACCTGGCTTTCCCTTGGGGGGTATCGATGATCGGCGCTTTTCGGAAGACGCTTCCATCCGCTCCAGGCGCTCCTTGAGAGATTTGGTCTCCTCCTTCAGGCGATCGACCTCCTCGTGAAGTCCGGCGAGCTGCTTGGCTTTCGGTTCTTCTTCGCGCAACGCGCGGATCGCTTCGCGCGATGCGCGCTGGGCTCTCCCGTCGAGGAAGGGCGTGGATTCCAGGGCGGGAATGATCCGTCGATCACCCAACTCTCGTGCCGCGTCGATCGCCGCATATTGAATCCGAAACAGCGGATCTCGAAACAGCTCGGCAAGGAGTTCGACCGCCTCGGTCTTCTTCTGCGCGGGTTCCGCCAATTTGGCGAGGGCGATCACCGCCGCGCGCCTGAGAAAGACCGGCTGACCATACCGAGTGAGGGGTTCGACGATCTCGTACGCTTTGGGGGCAAGACTCTCGGCCATCCCGTCGACCGCCCCAACGGCCACGACCTCCATAAACGAACGACGTGAGAGCATCTTTTGCAAAACCGGTAAACTCCCGTCGACCCGAAGCTTGCCCAGCGAACGTCCCGCCTCGCCCTCCACGAAGTAACTCCGGTCTCCCTTCTCGCAAATTCGCTGCAGTGCCGGCGCCACCTCACGGTCGCGTTTGAATTCACCCAGCGCCGCAACCACGGCGCGGCGCGCTTTCGGATGGGGCAAGTGGCTTGCACCGAGCAATGCCTTCTTTGCCCGCGGGGTGCGCGCCTGCCCCAAGGCGCGGGCGGATGCAGCCTGAGTCCCCCAAAAGGCGTCGTTCATCAGCGCGGACTCGAGCGCTTCGACCGCCCGAGCGGAGCCGATCTTTCCCAACGCGACAGCGGCCTCCGAGCGCGTCCGAGCTTCGGGGGCCGTTTTCAACTCGCGCAGCCAATAATCCACGGGCTTGTCTACTTCCAGGGTGCCCAATATCTCCCGGCGTGGGTCGAGCGAAACCTGCTCGGGCTCCTTCTCGCTCGAGATGAAATAGACATGCTCGGCGTCGGACAGCTCGAGTATTTGCTCCCGCGATTCTCGATCGGCGACGACCCGCACCTTGAGGGGAAGGTGAAAGATGGGAAATCCGTCGGGCGGCGAGGCCTTCTGTTTCTGTTGCACCTTAATCCGTACCCGCCGTTCCTCAGCTTCGTAGCGCACCTCGGCCTTGAGCTCAGGGTGCCCAGCGGAAAACACGTACTGGTTGAAGAGCCGATCCAGGTTGTGCCCGGTCGCTTCCTCGATTGCGCGAGCCAGATCCACGGTTTCGACGCTTTGAGCGCGATTCGTTTTCACATAGTGACGGATGGCGCGAAAAAACAACTCGTCTCCAAGCCGGCGACGAAGCTCGTGAAGGACCAACGCGCCTTTCTGGTAGAGGTGGCGATCGAAGAGATCCACCGGCAGGTGGAATTTCCGGGTGACGATTGGCCTGGCGTAGTGTTCGCGCACTTCTTGGAGGTACACTTCCAAGAGTGTTCCGCGATAGAGGTCCACCTCGTCGACTCCCTCGGAGCGCTCCTTCCAAAGAACTTCGCCATAGGTGGCAAAGCCTTCGTTGAGCCACCCATGCGGCCACTCCCGGCAAGTCAGCAGATCTCCGAACCATTGATGCGTGAGCTCGTGCGCAATCAGGGGTTCCGCGCTGTAATCCTGGTGGGCGCGCGCATCGTGAAGCACTGAGTCGGTGAGCGTAGTCGCCGAGGTGTTCTCCATCCCTCCGAAGATGAAATCGGTAACGAACACCTGCGAGTAGCTGCCGTACGGGTATTTCTCGCCGGTCACTTCCTCCAGCAGCTCAATCATCTCGGGCGTTCGACCCACACAGCGCATCGCATCCGCCTTGCGCCCCTTGGGAAAGAGGTAGCGAAGCTGCGTGTCGCCCGTGCGGGCCCGTTCTTCCTCGAATTCGCCCACTGCCAGTGTCACCAGGTAGGCAGGGTGCGGAAAATCAAAGCGGTAGTGCGTCGTGCGTCGGCCAGCCTTCACCTGATCCGAAACCAGCGCCCCGTTGGAAAGCGCGGTCATCTTGGCCGGGAAGGTGGCCAGGACTTCGGTGGTCGCCCGTTGCGCCGGTGCGTCCAGGCACGGAAACCAAGCGCGCGAATCCTCGTCCTGTCCCTGCGTCCATGCCTGCACGGGCCGGTCCGGGTAGCCTTCGTCCGGTCCCCAGAAATACAATCCACGGCTCGGTTTGCACCGATATCGGATGGCTGCCTCGGCCCGCCCGTCCTGAGCAAGCGGCAGAGTCAGCTGGATGTGGATTTGTCGTCCCGAATTGGAATAGGCAGCGCGCTTGCCATTCACGGTTACGCTCTCCACATCCATGTCCACCGCGTCGAAGGTGAGTGCGCGAACTTCGCGGACCGGGTGAAGCGTGGTGGTACA
>WNFJ01075074.1_pt1 | contig 16229 bp, 15 predicted proteins | sample 5400461 | NCBI WGS metagenome assembly WNFJ01 (sample SAMN13153349, study PRJNA577476) | soil metagenome | isolation source: 115 cm saprolite on Douglas fir-dominated hillslope | place: USA:California | collected 2013-09-17 | reverse complement strand
GGCGGGGTGACCGGCGGCGCGCTCGGCGCAGCGGTGACCGGCGGGGCGCTGGCCGCAGGCGCCACGGACGGCACGCCGACGGCCGGCGGGGTGACCGGCGGCGCGCTCGGCGCAGCGGCGACCGGCAGGGCGCTGGCCGCAGGCGCCACGGACGGCACGCCGACGGCCGGCGGGGTGACCGGCGGCGCGCTCGGCGCAGCGGCGACCGGCGGCGCCGCGCTCGCCGGCGGTGCCGTTGAGGGCACGTTGACGGAGGGCGGGGTGACCGGCGGAGCGTTGACCGGGGGCGCCGCGCTCGCCTGCGGTGGAGCGATGCCGGGGAGCGGGTGAGAGAGCGGCCGAGGACCGGCCGACGAGGGGCCGGGCGGGTAGGCAGCCGCCGGGGTAGCGCTGGACGCCCGGGGGGGCGGCGGAAGGGCGGCTGACGGACCAACCACAGCCGGGCCGGCCTGGGCGGCGGCCCGGCCCAGTTCGGCTGCTCCGGCCTGCTGAGCCGGCCCGGCCTGCTGAGCCGGCCCGGCCTGCTGAGCCGACCCGGCCTGCTGAGCCGACCCAGGCCGGGGGGCCGACCCGGCCTGCTGAGGCGGCCCGGCCTGCCGGGCCGACCCGGGCTGCGGGGCCAGCCCGGGCCGGGCTGCGGCCACGACGCCCGGAGTCTCCCGATTCGCCGCGTGCTCCCATACGGCCGCTGCGGGCCGGATCGCCGGCTCAGGTGCGGCTGTGGGCTCATACGGCAGGCCATGAGCCGCGGTTGGGTACTCCTCCCGGCCGTCATGTGAGACTTCGATGAGCCCGGGCCGGGCCCTGAATTCGGCCTGTGACCGGGCGCGGGCCCGCACGCCCGCAGCGGCCCGGCGGGGCGTCGGCGCCACGTCGGGCGCGGCCGCGGGCTGCGGGACCCGCACCGGCGTCGGCGGCGCCACGCGCTCGCGCCCGGAGCGTGCGGATTGCCGGTCGGTGGTCCGGCGGCCTTTCGCCTTGCGGCGATCTGCCTGGGCCTGGCGGTCGTCTTCCGGCCGCCCGGATGCCTGGGCCTGACGCCAGATCCTGCCCACCACGACGACGTCGTCTTTCTCCGTCAGCGCCGTCATGCGGCACCACGTGGCAGGTTCTCCCAGGTAACGCACCTGCGAAATGATCAGTTCGGGGAGCCGCTTGCTCTCCAGCACAGGCCGGGTGGCGAGCCAGGTGAGCACGCCTGGTGGCAGCACATACAGCCAGAACAACGTGTGGTTGAAGGGGAGCCCGAGGATGGTGAGCAGCACCACATAGGGCACGGTGATAGCCGCGAACACAGCGATCTGGCCGACCGGCACCGGCATCGGCAGCCGGAAATCGTACAGCTTGTAGAGCCGCTTCTCGATCCGCCAGATGCTGGTGTAGGTGGGCAGATCCACTTGGTGCTCTCCTCCTTCAGGCCGGGACGGAGATTCAGTGGACGCCGAGTGCGTTCGCGATGCCCTGGGCGAGCGTCTGAACAATGCTCGGGGTGTAGAAGATCACAGCGATCGCGACCGCGAGTACGACGAATTGCACAAATCGGATGATTTCGCGCGTGAACAAGAAGAACAGGGCTACGATCCCGACGATCCCGAGGAACAACGGCCCGAAAAGCCCCTGCAGATAGGTCACGAGGCCCGTTGTGCTGAGCGCCGCTGGGGCTGCGATGATGAGCGATTGGAACGACATCGATCTACTCCGGGTTATGGGGAATTACGCCTGGCCTGAGAGGGCTCATGCGGCCATCGGAGTTCTGTCATGGCGGCCCCGGTGAGGGTGTTGCGGCACTAATGTCCCTGACATACCATGTTCCGCCGCGCTGCATCATGGTCAGCGCGTAGCTCATCTCGAGCCCCCCGGGGGCCCCGCCGCCCTTTTTCGTCGCGCCACCTGGTGCCGGGACATTCCAGAGCACGGTCGCGATGATGTGCCGGATCGCTCCCCCGGTCGGCACGCTGATGTTGGTGATGGACTTGAACGCCACTGCCCCGCCCAGGCCGCTCACTGCCGCGCCGGGGGCGAGGAATCTGCCGAGCGTGACCTGGTTTCCGCTGGCGTACGCCTCGAAGAACGACGGAAGCTGGTTCGTCAAGACAGTCTGGGTGGCCGAGTCGGTGCCGACGGCGGTCGGCGACGGAACCGGAATTCGCGATGGCGCCGGGAGCCACGCGGGCTCACCGGAGACGACAAGCCCGGCGGCCGTGGCATAGATCGGGACGCCGAGTTCCATCAGCTGACCGTTGACCTTCGCGAGAAGGGTCACCACCGCGTGCGAGGCGTCCCGCACGTCGGTGCCGGCGACCTGTTCGGACTGCAGTTGTAGTGATCCCGTCCCATTCCAGCCCAGCTGGGAATCGGCGCCAGTGGGCAGGAAGCCGGCGAGTTGGGCCGCCCGCTGCCCAGCGGTGTTCGGGCTGAAATTCAGATACACCTCGCCGAACTGCAGAGCATAGGCATTCGCGAGCGTAACAGGGAATCTGCTGGCCGGGCTCGTAGACACGCCGGCCCCCGTGGCCGCCGACCGCTGCGTCTCGCCGGTGACAATCGCGGTCACACCCCGGTACACGATGATGAGCAGCACCGCCCAGAGGACGGCACGGAAGGTCCAGACGAGCCAGCGCCCCCCGGCCCCGCCCCAGCCACGCGACGGATGACCACGGGCGGCCACGCCTGTCTCCAGGTGCTCGGCCTCCGCCTCGTAGCCCGCACCGTGCACGGCCGACTGCGGACTGCGATCAACGGTTGACCTGCGAACCATCGCACCTCCGCCCGCTCCTGCGCACGCGCAGCGATGAGTTGCGGTGCTCTCCATGTCCGTCTTGCGGACTATTCTGCGTCATAACGCGCCGGCCTGGGAGTCCCTTCTGCAGGTAACGGCGGTAGCACCCTGGTAGACCAACCAGTGAGCGAGCTGCGGTTGGCGACCGCGATTGGCCATAATATAGTCTCTGACCTGCGGTGATTGCCGCACAACGCCGCGCCGCTACGTGCCGCGACGATCAGTGCCATAGCGCGCACAAGATAGGACATTGCCCGAGTCCTACGGCCCTGGCCGTTACTGGTGGGGCGCGTTTGACTGTACCGGCGGGGCGCGTTTTGACTGTGCCGGTGGGGCGCGTTTGACTGTAACAGTAGTCGCCGATTCCTGCGGTCCCCGAAACCGCGTGTCCCGATCGGCACCGCGCCCGGTGCCGCCAATCAGGCCAGGGACGTCTCGTTGCCGCGGGCCAGGATGGCCGCCACGGTCTCCTCGACCGTCATGGCCGAGGTGTCCAGCCAGAGCCCGATCCTGGGAGTTTCCTGGCGCAGCACCAGATCGAGCGTATGGGGCGTCCAGGTGCCGTAACCGTTCTTGCCCCGGCCCGCCTCGCGCTCCGCGACGACCTCAGGTGAGGGGGCTAGCACCACCAGGTGCAGTGGCCGGGCCCTGATCAGCGCCAGGAAGCGGGGCACGAATCCACCCAGGATGACGTCCTGGACCACCACCGAGAAATCCTCCTGCTGGAAGCTATCGGCCGCGTGCGCGGCGAGCCGGTAACGCAGCCACAGTTGCCGCTGGGCTTCGCTACCGCCTTCCGGGTCCGCCGCGACCTGCCCGGACCGGATCATGCGGCGGTACGCATCCCCCCGGACGTGGACGCCGCGATCGAACCGGCAGGCGAGCCGCTCAGCCACCGCGGACTTGCCAGCGGCCATGATCCCCGTAATCACGAACACAGGACGGTCGCTCACTCCTCCATCCTGCCCTGCCGGGGGATTGGGCTCGGCCAGAGCCGTCTTCCGGCCTCGGCGCGTGCCCCAGGGCGTGTCTAGCAGATCTTCAGCCTGCTGCGCGTCCGCCGGGATCTACGAGACACGCCCTAAACGTTGAAGCGGAACTCGACGACGTCGCCGTCGTGCATCACATAGTCCTTGCCCTCGATGCGGACCTTGCCCGCCGCGCGGGCGGCGGCCAGTGACCCGGCCGCGACGAGATCGGAGTACGCCACCACCTCGGCCTTGATGAAGCCGCGCTGGAAATCGGTATGGATCACGCCGGCCGCCTCGGGCGCGGTGGCGCCGACCGGGATCGTCCAGGCCCGCGTCTCCTTCGGGCCGGCCGTGAGGAACGTGGTCAGCCCCAGCGCGCGGAACCCGGCCTGAGCGAGCCGGGTGAGCCCGGGTTCGCCCATACCGAGGCCCGCCGCCATCTCGGCAACCTCCTCTTCGGGGAGTTCGGCCAGCTCAGCCTCGGTCTTCACGTCGAGGATGATCGCCTCTGCGGGCGCCACCAGCGCCGCCAGCCGCGCCCGCAGGTCCTCGTCACCCAGGCCTGCGTCGTCCACGTTGAACACATACAGGAACGGCTTGGCCGTCAGCAGGTGCAGTTCACGCAGATCGGCTACGTCGATTCCGGCTGACGCCGCACCCGCGGACAGGGTGGTCCCGCTATCGAGCAACGTCTGCGCGGCTACTGCGGCATCGGCTGCGCGGGTTCGTTCGGGATTCTTTGCGAATTTTGCTTCTTTGGCGAGTCTCGGGACGGCCTTCTCCAGCGTCTGAAGGTCGGCCAGGATGAGCTCGGTCGCGACGGTGTCGATGTCGCGCTCGGGTGACACGTCGCCGTCCACGTGGCTCACGTCCGGGTCGGCGAAGACCCGGACAACCTGGCAGATCGCGTCGGTCTCCCGGATGTGGGCGAGGAACTGGTTGCCCAGGCCCTGGCCCTGGGCGGCGCCGCGGACCAGGCCCGCGATGTCCACGAACCGCGCGGTGGCAGGCACGATGCGGGCCGAGTCATGGAGCCGAGCGAGAACCTTGAGACGCGGATCCGGGATGCCCACCACGCCCACGTTCGGCTCGATGGTCGCGAACGGGTAGTTGGACGCCAGCGCCCCGGCCCTGGTCAGCGCGTTGAAAAGGGTGGATTTGCCGACGTTGGGCAGGCCGACGATGCCGATGGAGAGACTCACCCGGGCGAGTCTAGGGCGTCGCTGCCGATGCTCCCGGGCGTGGGCTCAGGACCGCGGGCTCAGCGCAGGCCGGGCTCCCGGTCGGCCCCCGGGATGTGTGGACTGCAGGTGCTGGAGGGCCAGCAGTTTGGGCCCACAAATCGGGACGACCTTCTCGTGACCCCAGGGTCGGCGCACCCGCGTGGCACCCGCGAACTGTCAGCGGAGGCTGCGACCATGGCAGACATGAACGCGATCTTGCTGTTGGCAGTGCTCGTGCTCGGCCTCATCCTGGGCGCCGTGATCGGCCTGTTGTACGCGCGAGGCCGCCAGGCGGACGCCGCCGCCGAGCTGACCGGCCGGGCCCGCGCCGCTGACGAGCGGGCCCGCGCCGCTGAGGAGCGGGCAGATCTCGTCGGCGATCAGCTTGCCGACCGCTTCCAGGCGCTCTCCGTGCAGGCGCTCGACGCGAGTGCCCGCCGGTTCATGGATATGGCGGAGGGCCGGCTGGGCGCCGCCAACGCTACGGCCGCCGGCGAACTGGAGACCCGGCGCGCCGCCGTGGAACACCTGGTCGGCCCGCTGAAGGAGACGCTCGCCCGGGTGGAGGCCCAGCTTCGCGACTCGGACGCGGCGCGCCAGGCGTCGCACGCGGCACTCACCGAGCAGGTCGCCATCGCCCGGCAGAGCTCAGAACAGCTCCGCACTCAGACGCAGGCCCTGGTGACCGCGCTGCGGCGTCCCGAGGCCCGCGGCCGCTGGGGCGAGATGCAGCTGCGCCGCGTAGTGGAGCTGGCCGGGATGAGCGCCCGGTGTGATTTCGACGAGCAAGTAGGCGTCACGACCGACGACGGCGCCGTGCGGCCGGACATGGTGGTGCGACTGGCCGGCGGCAAGAACATCGTGGTGGACTCGAAGGTCTCGCTGGCCGCGTACCTGGAGGCCGCCGAGGCTGCCGATGAGTCCATGCGTAACACGCGCCTGGGCGCGCACGCGCGGCACCTGCGCGAGCACGTGGACCAGTTGGCCGCCAAGTCGTACTGGACGGCGCTCAGCCCAGCACCGGAGTTCGTGGTGCTCTTCATCCCCGGTGAGGCATTTCTGGCCCCCGCCCTGGAGCATGACCCGGGCCTGCTGGAGTACGCGATGGGGCGCAAGGTACACATCGCCACCCCCACGACGCTGGTGACGATGCTGCGCACCGCGCAGTACGCCTGGCAGCAGGCGGCGCTCTCGGAGAACGCCCGTGCCGTGTTCGAACTCGGCCGGGAACTCTATGACCGGATCGCGGGGATGGGTAAGCACGTGGACCGGCTCGGCCGGGCGCTTACGAACGCCGTGTCCACCTACAACCAGGCCGTCGGCTCGCTGGAAAGCAGGGTCCTGGTCACCGCGCGGCGGCTGAACCAGCTCGGCGTGGTGGACGGCGAACTGGAGGCACCTGGGCTCGTCGAGGAGACCACGCGGGCGCTGTCCGCACCTGAACTCGCCGCCGAATCAGGTCCGGAACTCGTCACGGGATCAGCTCCCGGCCCGGCGGGCGGGTCCGGCCCGGACCGGGCCAGCCAGGAACACGATGAGCTGCCCGCGCCCAGCCACGCCGTAGCGGCGCGGTAGCTTCGCCAGGCGCCTGCCGCCCATGGCCAGCAACGACACCGACCCTGGGAACCAGGACGGCCGGGGCCGCCCGGGCGACCCCGGGAACCAGGACGGCCGGGGCCACTTCTGGCCAGGTCGCTGCGGTCGTCTTCTTCGCGGTGTGCGCCGGCGGCGCGGGCCTCGCCGAGGCCGTGTTCTGGTTGTACGTGCTACGGGTTCCCGGCATGGTCGGTCCTGGCCTGTCAGCCGAGGGGCAGCGCGTAGTGACGTTGCGGACTCTCCGGGTCCCGCTCGTATTTCTGGTGTCGGTCCCGGTCGCGTTCGCCTCCCCCACCGCCGCCGAGTACCTGTGGCTCATGCTTTTGGTCCTGGGCCTGGTCATCAACCGCTCTGCGGTTGGGGGGGAGGGCAGCCACTCGCGGGCTGAAGCACCCGCGCGATGAGGCGATCGTTCGCCTGGGGCAGCCGGCCCGGACTGGTCAGCAGACCTCGACAGCGACGACGCGCGGGACGACCGCTCGCACGTCCGGCCCAGGGGTCCGGGTAGCGTGGCGGCGGGTGTCGCCGACCGGATCGGAGGGAGGGAGAAGCAGAGCGTGTCCCAGCCACGGCAGGAAGGAACATGGCCCACTCGCGGATCTGGGGGAGGCCACACCAGCCCACCGGGTAGCCCGGGAAGCACCTGGTCACGGCGCCGGATCGTGCTCGGTGGACAGCCTCAGGGCGAGGAGCCGAGCGAGCCCCGCGTACGGGAGCCGGGCACCGACAGGGACCACAAGGCGTCCATCGATCAGCGTTGGGGAGCGCTGCTCACCGGACGCGGCGCGATTCTGGGCATGTTCGTCGTTTTTTTCCTCGGCATCCTGCTCGCCTCGTGGCTGCACTGGAGCCCGCTCGCGGGCGCGGCCTTCGTGCTCGGCTGTGTGGCCGCCGCAGGGCGGACCAAGCCCCGCGACCTGCTGACCGTGGTGGTCAGCCCGCCCATTCTCTTCTTCTTCGCGTTGCTCGTCGTCAAGGCGCTGACCTCCACAGGCAACGCGCTCGTCTCGATCGCCGAAGGGACCACCCTGACGCTGGCGAACGTCGCGCCGTGGCTGTTGGCCGGCGTCGTCATATCCCTGATCATTGCGTGCTTTCGCGGGCTGCCGCGGTGCGTCAGCGAGTTGCGCCGGGAAGCGCGGGGGGATCTGCAGGCAGATCCGGCCCGGCCGGCCGGGAACACGCGCCCCAGCGGCAATGCTCGTCCTCGCGCAGGCTCCGGAGAGACGCCCTAAGGCTTGTCCTGTCTAGGGCTCGCGGGGTGCCGCGCGGCGCAGTTCCGGCGGGAGGGCGAACTGGAGGTGTTCCTCGACCGCCTCGACCTCCTCGACGCTGCCGAACCCNNNNCCGGAGACGAGGTCCTCGGGGACTGAGGCACCGCTTGTCACGCCGACCGTGTCCGCGCCATCCAGCCAGCTCGGTTCGACGGCCGTAGCGTCGTCAACCAGATAGGCGGCGGCCGCGCCCGCGTCCAGGGCCACCTCGACCAGGCGCACCGAGTTGGACGAGTTGCGCGAGCCAACCACGATGACCACGTCCGAGTCGCTGGCGATCTTCTTCACGGCCGCCTGGCGGTTCTGCGTCGCGTAGCAGATGTCGTCGCTCGGCGGGTCGGCCAGCAGGGGAAATCGCTCACGGAGCGCGGCCTCCGTCTGATTGGTCTCATCGACGGACAGCGTCGTCTGGGACAGCCAGGCCACCCGGGACGGGTCGCGGACCTGGAGGTCGGCGACCCCCTCAGGACCGTCGACCAGATGGATACGGGACGGCGCCTCCCCGGTGGTACCGACTACTTCCTCATGACCCTCATGTCCGATAAGGAGGATGTCGTAGTCGTGGGCGGCGAAACGCCTGGCTTCGTTGTGCACCTTGGTGACGAGCGGGCAGGTGGCATCGATGGTCCGCAGGCTGCGGCGCTTGGCATCCTCGCGGACCTGCGGCGCGACGCCATGTGCGGAGAAGACGACCACCGCGCCTTCCGGCACTTCATCGGCCTCCTCCACGAAGATCGCCCCGCGCTCTTCCAAGTCCTGCACGACGTGGATGTTGTGCACGATTTGCTTGCGTACGTACACGGGCGCCCCATAGCGTTCGAGCGCTATCTCGACCGACTGCACGGCACGGTCAACGCCCGCGCAGTAACCGCGCGGCTTGGCAAGCAGGACACGTCGGATCTTCACGGGCATGTCCCCATCGTAGTTGAGCCGGTCCGGGCCTGGTTCTGGCACCGCACTCTGTCCCCGGACCGGTAACCTGTCCTCTCTGGTACGACTGCCGCCCGGCCCGGTTTTGCGGCACCATGGCCGGAGACGACAATGGCCCAGAGGCGCCTGCGCACCCCCGCAAGGACACGCTCCCGGGCCCCGGTTGGGGCCCCCGGCCACGCATGGCGCCAGGGATATACCCGAGGGAGAATGATCGCAGATGCCTTTGCCGCAGGTCAACGAGCGTATTAAAGAGGTCCCGGCACAGGCGCTGCGGGCCGTCTTCGCAGGGATCGGCCAGGTGCTGCTGGTGGCCGACAAAATCAGGAACCGGGCGGTCGAGCAGGTCTCCGGCACGACCGCGGCCACGACCACGACTGCGGCCACCGCTCCGCCCCGCGAGGCTCCCCCCACCGCGCCCGCAGCGGCGCCCTCCACCGCGCCAGCGGAGCCACAGGCCGAGACCACGCAGGCGGAGCCACAGGCCAAGACCACGCCAGCGGAGCCACAGGCCAAGACCACGCAGGCGGAGCCACAGGCCCAGACCACGCCAGCGGAGCCACAGGCCGAGCCGGATGGCGCCCGCCGACGATCGCTGGACGAAACGGGGAACGTCAGGCTGATCTCCCCGGATGACGAGGCGGCCGAACCCGCGGCGAGCGCCCCGCCGACCCCGGACATCACCGCGCCAGGCTCAGATGCTCCCCCCGCCAACCAGGCGCCGGTGGCCCCGCAGGCCCCAGCCGCTCCGGAGGCAACGGAACCGGGCGCGCTGCCGCTCTCCAACTATGACGAGCTGACCATCGCCTCGCTCCGGGCCCGGCTGCGGGTCCTGAGTCCCTCCCAGATCAGCATCCTGCTCGAATATGAGAAGGTCACCGAGGGCAGGCCTGCGGTGATCACCATGTTCGAGCGCCGCCTGGCCAAGCTTGAGCAGGAAGGCAGCTGAACGACGATCCACCACCGTCAGCCGATGACCCGTCACCATGGCGCTTGAGACCTCGGCCGACTCTCCCGTCCCCGTCCGAACCGTCATGCGCCTGGTCGGTGAGTGGGTCGGGCGTCTCGGGCGGATCTGGGTCGAAGGACAGATCGCCGAACTCACCAGGCGCGGCGGCACCGTTTTCCTCACCCTCCGCGACCCTCTCGCCGCGGTGTCGGTCAGGGTGATCTGCCCGCGCGCCGTCCTCGACGTGTCGGACCCTCCGCCCGCTGAAGGGGCACGGGTCCTGGTCTGGGCCAAGCCTGACTTCAACGCGGCCAAGGGATCATTTTCTCTGGCCGCGGTCGAGATCCGCGCCGTTGGCATCGGTGAGCTGCTCGCCCGGCTGGAGCGGCTGCGGCGCGCCCTGGCGGCGGAGGGTCTTTTCAGCGCCGAGCGCAAGCGCCCGCTGCCCTTCCTGCCCGGAGAGATCGGCCTGATCTGCGGACGGGATTCGGCCGCGGAACGGGACGTGCTCCGCAACGCCGCCCGGCGCTGGCCCGCAGTGCGGTTCCGGGTGGAGCAGGTCGCGGTCCAGGGTGGGTACGCAGTGGCGGAGGTCATCGACGCGCTGCAGCGTCTCGACGCGAACCCGGCGGTGGAGGTGATCATCATTGCCCGCGGCGGCGGGTCGATCGAGGACCTGCTGCCGTTCTCTGATGAATCGCTCGTCCGCGCCGTCGCGGCCTGCCGGACTCCCGTGGTCAGTGCCATCGGGCACGAGCAGGATGCGCCACTACTCGACTACGTCGCCGACGTCCGCGCGTCCACCCCCACCGACGCGGCCCGGCGGGTTGTCCCCGACGTTGCCGAACAACTGGCGCTCATCGCCCAGTTGCGCGGCCGGGCCCGCAGGTGCCTGGCCGGCCGGCTGGACCGCGAGTCGTCGTGGCTCGCCGGCCTGCGGTCCAGGCCCGCGCTCGCCGCTCCGCTCCGTGAGGTCGAGCGCCGTCAGGAGCAGGTGCTCGCGCTGGCGGAACGCGCACACCGCTGCCTGTCCGCCCGGCTGGACCGGGCCCATGACGACGTGACCCACACCCGGGACCGGCTGCTGTCTCTCTCGCCCGCGACGACACTGCGCCGTGGCTACGCGATCGTTCAGCGGGCGGACGGTACGGTTGTGCGCACGGCCACACAGGTAGCGGAGGGCGAGAGGCTGAGCGTCCGGTTCGCGGAGGACCAGCTCGCTGTGGTGACAGAAGCGACTGATCGCTCCGAGTCGGCCCAAGCTACTCCTCCGGGCGCTTAAAAATATCTTCCCCCATTACAAGCCACGTGTTTCTTCTCGCACCTAAGTGGCGAAGAACAGAACATTGCTGTGAGCCGGGGGGGACCAGCAGAGTGCGAGCGCAGATCGTGCCGGAACGACCTAGTAAGGCCGCCGCGCACGCGAACAAGCACACGAACAAGCGCACGGGCCAGCGTGTGTCCGGCCGCGCGCAGGCGCGGGCGCCGGGGCTGGATGGCGTCCGGGCCCTTGCGGTGCTCTCGGTCTTGGTTTTTCATGAGCAATTCGCGGCGTTTCCTGGCGGGTTTCTCGGGGTTGATGTCTTCTTTGTCCTCAGTGGATACCTGATAACCGATCTGCTCATTGCTCAATGGGACCGCCGCGGGCGGCTTGACTTGCGCGGCTTCTGGGTCCGGAGGGCCCGCAGGCTGCTCCCCGCCCTGGCCGTCGTGCTGGTTACCGTCACAGCTGCCGTGGCCGTGATCGAGCCAGGCCAGCTCGGTGCGCTCCGGGCGGCGCTGCTGGCGGCCGTGACGTACTCAAGCAACTGGTGGCAGGCGGCGCAGCACCAGTCGTACTTCGCTGGCTTCGGGCCGCCGCCTCCGTTGCAGCACCTGTGGTCGCTCGCCATCGAGGAGCAGTTCTACCTGGCGTGGCCGCTGATCCTGATCACGGTGCTGCTGGCCTGCCGGAGCCGCCGACTGCGGGTGGGCATGGCCTGGCTGGCGGCGGGAGGATCAGCGGTGGCCATGGCCGCCATCTACGCGGCTGGCCAGGATCCCTCCCGGGTCTACTACGGCACGGACACCCACGCGTCCGCGCTACTCATCGGCGCCGCGCTGGCCCTGGCCTGGCCGCTGCGGCAGTTGCGGACGGCGCGGCGCCAGGACGCGGCGCGCGCTGACGTCGCGGGCCTGGCCGGGATCGTCGTGCTCGCCTGGGCGATGGGCCACTTCTCCGGTTCGGACCCGGTCCTCTACCCGGCCGGGCTGTTCATCGCGGCACTGGCCGCGGGGGGCCTGGTGCTGGCGGCCGCTACCCCCGGGTCGGTCGGCAGGATGCTCAGCTGGGCACCGTTGCGCTGGGTGGGTGTCCGCTCATATGGCATCTACCTGTGGCATTGGCCAGTCATTGCGCTGGCGGCAGCGGTCACCGGGCAGGGCTCGGCCAGCGTGGGAATCTGGCTGATTGAGACGGCGGTGGCGATCATGCTGGCCGCGGCCTCCTGGCGATGGATAGAACAGCCCATTATCCATAACGGTTTCCGGGCGACTGTCCTCGCCCGCTACCGGGTCGTAGCCGAGTCGGTCGCCGCCGCGCGGCAGTCACCCTCCCGTGCGCTCCCCGCGGTGTTCGTGGTCGCGGCGCTCAGTGTTGCCTGCACCGCCGGTTACGGGGTGCTGAACGCTCCGGCTTCAGACGGCTTGCAGCAGCAGATCACGCACGGGGCGCAGGTCAGCGCCGCCACGCAGGTCAAGCACGGGGCGACGGTCGCGGCGCCGCGGGCCGCCGCGGGCAGCCCGGCACCCACGCCCACCCGGGCGAGCACCCGGCAGCCGGCCCGGGGAGGCCCCGGGCGCAGCGTGCACCCCGCTGCCCGGCGGAAGATTCCCGGCTCGATGGTCACCGCCATTGGCGACTCCGTCATGCTCTCGGCTGCGTCGCAGCTGCAGGACAGACTCCCTGGCATATACATCAACGCCCAGGTCAGCCGCCAGATGAGCGCAGGTCTCGCGCTGGTGCAGAGCCTGGCCGACGGCGGCACGCTCCGCCCGGTGGTGGTGGTCGGCCTCGGCACCAACGGCACCGTCACCACGGGGCAGGTCCGCCAGCTGGTCTCGATGATCGGCCCGCACCGAACGCTGGTGCTCATCAACACCTTCGTGCCCCGGCCATGGCAGGGAGCTGACAACCGGGTGCGTTGTCCTGGCCAACTGGTACTCGGCCATCGAGCACCACACCGACCTGCTGTGGGACGACAGCGTGCATCCCCGCCCGTCCGGTGCCCCGCTCTATGCCGGGACGGTGGCGTCCGCCGTCCAGGCCACCCTGGACCCGAAGCCGGCGGTCACGCCCCGGCCACCTCCAGCGCCACATCCCATCAGCGCCGCCCGGTAGGGCTGGCCGGCTAGGTTGAGGCCGTGACCGCTGAGCACGGTGCAGCGCCCAGGCCCAACGGGGCGAGGAACACATCCGGGCCAGACCGGCCGGGCAGCGACCAGGCCGACCGGCTTCCGTACGAGAAGGCCCGTGACGAGCTCACCGACGTGGTCAAGCGGCTTGAGGCAGGCGGGCTGACCCTGGAGCAGTCGCTCGACCTCTGGGAACGCGGCGAGCGGCTCGCTGCGATCTGCGAGGAGTGGCTCCGCCGCGGCGGTCGCCGACCGCAAGGCCGACCAAGGCGACACCGCCGCGCCGTTCTAGCATGAAATCAAAGACCAATGTTCACTAGTAATGAGTATCCACAGTTAGTCGGTTGGCGGGCGGCCGATCCCGGACAGGACCTGCAGCACCCCGTCGGCTAGGCGTTCCGCGTGCGCGGCATCCTCGCCGAGCGACACCTCGGCCACCGCCAGCATCAGCGCACCGGTCATCACCACGGCGAGCGCCTCGTCCAGCGGCTCCGCGCTGCGCGCGAAGAAGTCGGCGTTCTTGTCCGCCCACTCCCGCAGCCGCTGCCGCATCAGCAGGTCGAACCCTGGCGGCCCGTCCCCGCGCACGAACAGCCTGGCCAGTTCGCGCTCCTCGACGCATCCGTCCAGGTAGGCCCGGGCCCCGGCGAGGAACAGTTGCTTGGGTTCGGTCACGCCGGCGTCCCGCGCCCCCCGCACGGCGCTGCGGGCCCGCTGCGCCTGGCTCTGGTGGAAGTCCTCGAACAAGGTGAAGTACAGGTCGGCCTTGCCGGTGAAGTGATGGTAGAGGCTGCCGACGCTGGCGCCGGCGCGGGCCACCACGTCCGTCACCCCAGCCTGGGCGTAGCCGACCGACGTGAAGACATCACGGGCGGCGGCGATGAGCGCGGCGCGGGTCGCCGCGCCGCGCTCGGAAGCCCGCACGATAGGCTCAGGGATGTCAGTCGTCATACGCTTGCGCAGCGCTCCTCACAGTCGGCTGCTCCAGGGGACAAGGCTACGCCTGCCCGTAAGGTACGCGAGTTCGCAGTACGGCCACCCAGGGAAGGTACTCCTGTCATGACCGAGAACCTGGCGAACGGCACCGAATCCAGCCAGGTCGTCACGCCCGAGCCCGGGCGGCGGGCGCCCGACCGGAACCTGGCCCTGGAACTCGCCAGGGTCACCGAGGCCGGCGCGATGGCCGCCGCGCGCTGGGTAGGCCGCGGCGACAAGAACGGCGCTGACGCGGCCGCCGTGCACGCCATGCGCTTGCTGATCAACACCGTGTCGATGAACGGCGTCGTGGTCATCGGCGAGGGCGAGAAGGATCACGCCCCCATGCTGTACAACGGCGAGCAGGTCGGCGACGGCACCGGCGCCCTGTGCGATGTGGCCGTCGACCCGATCGACGGTACTCGCCTCACGGCAAATGGCATGCCTAACGGAATCTCGGTGCTGGCGGTCAGCGCACGCGGTTCGATGTATGACCCGTCAGCCGTCTTCTACATGTCCAAGCTGGTCACCGGTCCAGCGGCGGCGGACGTGGTGGACATCGAGGCGCCGCCCGGGGACAACGTCGCCGCGGTCGCCCGGGCCAAGGGGGTCTCGCCGCAGGACGTCACGGTCGTCATCCTGGACCGGCCGCGGCACGCCAAGCTCATCGACGAAGTCAGGGCCGCAGGCGCCCGGATCAAGCTCATCATGGACGGCGACGTGGCCGGGGCCATCATGGCCGCCAGGGAAGGTACCGGGATCGATCTGCTGCTCGGCGTGGGCGGCACGCCGGAAGGCATCATAACCGCGTGTGCGATCAAGTGCCTGGGCGGGATCATCCAGGGCCGGCTGGCGCCGCGAGACGAGGCCGAGCGCAACCGCGCCCTGGCCGCGGGGCACGACCTCAAGCACGTGTTCACCACGGACGACCTGGTCACCTCGGAAGACGCGTTCTTCGCTGCCACCGGCATCACCGACGGCGAACTGCTGGCCGGTGTCCGGTACCGGGCCGGCGGCGCTACTACTCACTCGCTGGTCATGAGGGCGCGATCCGGCACTATCCGGACCATCCAGAGCGAGCACCAGCTCTGGAAGCTGCGCGCCTACAGTTCGGTCAACTTCGACGGCACCAGCTGACCGCTGTGCTCAGCCCGGACGAGCTCAGTGCCTTCCTGGCTGATGTGGAAACGCCGCCATCCCCGGTAGCGCAAGCGATCCTCGCCAGCCTCACAGAACTCCGCGCACCGGCACCGCAGCGACACGCATCCAGCAGACGTCGGGCCACGGTCTTGCCGCGGATCATGTGGCCTGGTTCGCTGGGTTGAGTCAGGACATCGTTTCGCAAGGAAGACGGCACGAGGGGAGGCCAGCATGGCCGCAAGCGCACACCCGGCCGGGACCACACTGGCCGGAACGACCGGGGCCCGGACCCCACCGTTTGCGTCGGCCTGGCGGCGAGCGCACCTGACTGTGGACGAGCGGGTGGCCAGGGGCCGGACTGCTCGCGGTGAGGCGCCACGGTCGAGCCACGGCCGGTGGGCACCCGCACCCGACCGCCCAGACCCTATTGCCCTGCTTGAGGAGCAGGGGGAATCACGGGTACCTCACCTGGTCCCGATCCGGTACGGGCGGATGCTGGTCTCGCCGTTCACGTTCTACCGGGGCGACCTGGCGGCCACCCGCGTGTCGGAGGTGACTGTCCAGCTGTGCGGTGACGCGCACCTGTCGAACTTCGGCCTGTTCGGGACCCCCGAGCGCCAGATGATTTTCGACATCAACGATTTCGACGAGACCCTCCCCGGCCCGTGGGAATGGGACGTTAAGCGCCTCGCGGCCAGCTTCGAGATCATGGGACGTGACCGGGGCTTTCCCCCGGCCGACCGGCGCGCCGTCGTGATGGCCGGGGTCGCTGAGTACCGGGACCGCATGCGCCAGGCCGCCGGGATGGCGACCCTGGGCGCGTGGTATGACCAGCTCGAGGCCGGGGTGCTGCTCAACCTGGTGCGCCAGGAGACGCGCGTCAAACGGGTCAGCAAGAGGGAGGCCAGGGCTTTCGAGCGGGACGTGAAACAGGCCCACACCCGGGACAGCACCCGGGTGTTCGCCAAGCGCGCGGACGAGGTCGAGGGCGAGCTGCGG
>WNFJ01309203.1_pt2 | contig 16232 bp, 15 predicted proteins | sample 5400461 | NCBI WGS metagenome assembly WNFJ01 (sample SAMN13153349, study PRJNA577476) | soil metagenome | isolation source: 115 cm saprolite on Douglas fir-dominated hillslope | place: USA:California | collected 2013-09-17 | reverse complement strand
GCTTCGAGATCGCCGAGCGGCACCTGATCGAAGCCATCCATCGGTGGCCCAAAGCCTTCGAGATATTTTGGGGACCCGGTCGCAGCCAGCGTCGCCAGCGTCCGGCCATGAAACGCGCCGTCGAAGGTGATGATGCGATAACGCTCCGGATGACCTTTGGCGGCGTGATGCTTGCGCGTGATCTTGATGGCGCATTCCATCGCCTCGGCGCCGGAATTGGCAAAAAAAACAAAATCCGCAAAGCTCTGTTCGCACAGCCGTGCCGCCAGCCGTTCGCCGTCCGGGCTCATGAACAGGTTCGACATGTGCCACAGTTTTGTGGCCTGCTCCTGCAGCGCCTTGACCAGATGCGGATGGCAATGGCCGAGCGCATTCACGGCAACGCCAGAAGTGAAATCGAGATAGCGCTCGCCATTGGTCGCGGTCAGCCACGCGCCCTCGCCGCGCTCGAAACCGAGATCGGCCCTGGCGAATACCGGAAGCAGATGCGACGTCGCGCTGTTGGTCATGGCGATCACTGAAGGTTAGGCCCGCCCGTGGTGCGCGCATTGGCGCGAGCGCATCGACGGCCGGCACCGGAAAAACAAAACGTGCCGCCTTTTCGAGGCGGCACGTGGCAAGCATTGTATGCCCGCGGCGATGACTGTCAACCGGTCGGCGGCCAGCCAAACCCGTATTGATACGGTGCCGTGGAAAAGGCCGATTGCAATGCTTAAGTAACGGAACATGTGGACGCGCCCACGCGGACTCTTGCGCCGGAGTCACGCCATATTGTAGCCTTCGGACTGTCGGGTACGACATCTCGTGCGGCAGTTCTGATCCCTAGGGTTCTCAGTGTGCAGCGTACACGTTCGGGCGCGCTTTCCGCGCCCGGCGAGGGCTAAGGGATTCTGCCGGCAGAGATTTTTGACGGATTTGGCATCACCGCGCTGCCCCATATCGGCCGGCGCGACGCGAAGGAAAAAGTGCGATGACGGTATTGACCTGGTCAGACGATCGCGTCGAGCAGCTGAAAAAGCTTTGGGAGTCCGGGCTTTCGGCCAGCCAGATCGCCGCGGAACTCGGAAATGTGACGCGAAATGCCGTGATCGGCAAAGTGCACCGGCTGGGCCTCTCCGGCCGCGCCAAGAGCCCGGCCTCGGCGGCGCCGCGGCAGCGCAAGGCGCGGCCCGCCCAGCACATGATGCGGGTCGCCCGTCCGGTCTCGCGCGGCAACACGGCCTTAGCGCATGCGTTCGAAGTCGAGCTGGAGCCGGATCCGGTCGCCTACGACAATGTGGTGCCGATGAGCCAGCGGCTGTCGCTACTCGAATTGAACGAGGCCACCTGCCACTGGCCGATCGGCGATCCCGCCAGCGCGGAATTCTTCTTCTGCGGCGGCAAGGCGCTCTCGAGCCTGCCCTATTGTGCGCATCACTCGCGGATCGCCTATCAGCCCGCCGGCGATCGCCGCCGCCAGCAACCGAAGCCGGCGAGGTAAGGGCGCTCGCGCCACGCGGCAAGTGCGCTCCCTCGCCCCGCCCTTGCGCGGGGAGAGGGTTGGGGTGAGGGGTTCTATCGTCGTCTTCGAACGTTCGTGATGAATGAGGCGCAGTGCCTCGCCCCTCACCCGAAGGAAGACGCGGCTCGCGACAGCACGCGAATGATTGGCCGCTTACTCCGCCGCTTTCGCAAACCGATCATCCAGCGCGTAGCCGGCGCCGCGCACGGTGCGGATCGGGTCCTGCTCGCGGCCGGGGTTGAGCAATTTGCGCAAGCGGCCGATATGGACGTCCACGGTGCGCTCGTCGATATAGATGTCGCGGCCCCAGACACTATCGAGCAATTGCTCGCGGCTGAACACCCGCCCCGGATGCTCCAGGAAAAATTCCAACAGCCGATACTCGGTCGGGCCGAGATCGATCGGGCGGCCCGAGCGGGCGACGCGGCGCTTCTCGCGATCGAGCTCGATGTCGCCATAGCTGAGCACGGTGGCGAGCCGTTCCGGGCTGGCGCGGCGCAACAGGCCCTTCACCCGCGCCAATAATTCCGGCACCGAAAACGGCTTGACGATGTAATCGTCGGCGCCGGTGGCAAGCCCCCGGACCCGTTCGCTTTCCTCGCCGCGCGCGGTCAGCATGATGATCGGCAGCGACCGCGTCTCCGGCCGCGCCCTTAAGCGGCGGCACAATTCGATGCCGGACAGGCCCGGCAGCATCCAGTCGAGCACGATCAGGTCGGGAACGCGTTCCTTCAGCCTCCGACCGTCTCCACATCATAGCCTTCGGCGTCGAGATTGTAACGCAACAGCGTGGTCAGAGCTTCCTCGTCTTCCACCACCAGAATGCGCGCGCTCATATCGTAACCTTCTCTCTTGTTTTTGAATTATTGACGCGTCTTCCTCACGCGAACCGGCCTCCACCTCGCTCGAAAACGCTCTCTCTTTTGCCTTGACGCATTTTCCTCACGCGAACCGGTCTCCACTTCGCTTGAAAACGCTCTTCCTAGTTTCCAGGTACCGTCGTAGCGAACGTGGTCATGTCGCCCTTCGGGCGCTTGTCGAGGATTTGCTGGCCCTCGATCATGTAGAACACGGTTTCCGCGATATTGGTGGCGTGATCGCCGATCCGCTCGATGTTCTTGGCGCAGAACATCAGATGGATGCAGAACGAGATGTTGCGCGGATCTTCCATCATATAGGTCAGGAGTTCGCGGAACAGCGAAGTGCAGATCGCGTCGACCTCCTCATCGCCCTTCCAGACCGTCATCGCCGCCGGCAGATCGTGCGCCGCATAGGCGTCGAGCACGGATTTGACCTGCGACTGCACGAGGTCGGTCATGTGCTCGAGGCCACGGATCAGTTTTAGGGGCTGGAAATCGCTCTCCAGCGCCGCGACCCGCTTGCCCATGTTCTTGGCGAGGTCGCCGATCCGCTCGAGATCGGTCGCGACCCGCATCGCGCCGACGATTTCGCGCAGATCGATCGCCATCGGCTGGCGCCGCGCGATGGTCAAGACCGCGCGTTCCTCGATCACCCGCTGCAGGCTGTCGATTTCGGCGTCGGCGGCGACGACGCGCTGGCCGAGTGCGACGTCGCGGCGGATCAGCGCATCGACGGATTCGACGATCATGCGTTCGGCAAGACCGCCCATCTCCGCGACCAGCCGGGTCAATTCCTGCAGGTCGCTGTCGAACGCCTTGGCGGTATGTTCAGTAGCCATATTGCTCTCCTCAGCCGAACCGGCCGGTGATGTAGTCCTGGGTGCGTCGATCGCTCGGCGAGGTGAAGATCTTGTTGGTCTCGTCGAACTCGATCAGTTCGCCGAGATACATGAACGCGGTCTTGTCGGAGACGCGGGCGGCTTGCTGCATGTTGTGGGTGACGATGGCGATCGTATAGTCTTCCGCCAGTTCCTGGATCAGTTCCTCGACCTTGGCGGTCGAAATCGGATCGAGCGCCGAGCACGGCTCGTCGAACAAGATCACCTCGGGCCGCACCGCAACGGTACGGGCGATGCAAAGCCGCTGCTGCTGGCCGCCGGACAGGCTCAGGCCGGAGGCGTTGAGCTTGTCCTTGACCTCGTTCCACAAAGCGCCGCCGCGCAGCGCCTTTTCGACGCGGCCGTCCATCTCGGATTTGGAAATCTTCTCGTAGAGGCGGATGCCGAAGGCGATGTTCTCATAGATCGTCATCGGAAACGGCGTCGGCTTCTGGAACACCATGCCGACGCGGGCGCGTAGCAGATTGAGGTCGAGTTTTTGATCGAGGATGTTGGTCTGGTCGAGCATCAATTGACCGGTGGCGCGTTGTCCCGGATAGAGGTCGTACATCCGGTTGAAAATCCGCAGCAAGGTGGATTTGCCGCAGCCCGACGGCCCGATGAAGGCGGTGACGCGGTTGGTGCCGAGCGTCAGGTTGATGTTCTTCAGCGCATGGTGTTCGCCGTAATAGAAGTTCAGACTGCGCGCCGTGACTTTTGCCGGCGCCTCAGGCAACGCAACCGACGGAACGGACCCAGCCGCAGCACTCACGGATACAGAAAGATCATTCATTTTGCGGTCCTTTCGGCGCCAAGAATGCGCGCGCCAATATTCAGGGCAAGCACGGTCAGGGTGATCAGCAAGGCCCCGCTCCAGGCCAGCTGTTTCCAGTAGGCATAGGGGCTCTGCACGAAGTTATTGATGGTCACCGGCAGGTTGGCCATGGTCTTGGTCAGATCGAGGCTGAAGAACTGATTGGAGAGCGCGGTGAACAATAACGGCGCGGTTTCGCCGGCGACGCGGGCGGTCGCGAGCAGCACGCCGGTGATGAGGCCGGAGCGCGCCGCGCGGTAGGCGATCCGCTTGATCACCAGCGAGCGCGGCAGGCCAAGGGCGGAAGCCGCCTCGCGCAGCGGATTGGGCACCAGCAGCAGCATGTCCTCGGTGGTGCGCAGCACGACGGGAATGACGATCACGGCGAGCGCGAGCGAGCCGGCGAAGGCCGAGAACCCGCCCATCGGCACTACGACGGCGCCGTAGATAAACAGCCCGATGATGATCGAGGGCGCGCTTAAGAGAATATCGTTGATGAAGCGGATCACCGATGTGAGGCGATCGTTCCTGCCGTATTCGGCAAGATAAGTACCGGCGAACAGGCCGAGGGGCGCGCCGATGCCGACGCCGATCGCGGTCATGATGAGCGAGCCGGTGATCGCGTTCAAAAGGCCGCCTTCGGTCGATCCCGGCGGCGGCGTGTTCTGGGTGAAGACTTGCCAATTGAGCCCGGCGAGGCCGTTATAGAACAGCGTAAACAGGATCAATGCCAGCCAGGTTACCCCGAACAGCGCGGCTCCGAAGCAAAGCCCGCGGATGATGAGATCGGTGCGGCGGCGGCGCCTGTAAATCGGGTTCATGACCTCAGTTCCCGGCTTTCTTTTCCAGACGCTGCAGCATCAGCCGCGCCGCGGCCAGCACGAAGAACGTCAGCACGAACAGCAACAGGCCGAGCAGGATCAGGCCGGATTGGTGCAGGCCGTCGCTTTCGGCGAATTCGGAGGCGATCGCGGCTGAGGAAGGAATTGCCGATGATGAAAGTGACCGCCATGGTTTCGCCGAGCGCGCGGCCGAGCGCCAGCATGATGCCGCCGATGACGCCGACGCGGGTGTAGGGAATAACCACGTTGCGGACGACTTCCCAGGTGGTGCAGCCGACACCGTAGGCAGCCTCTTTGAGAACCGGCGGCACGGTCTTGAACACGTCGACCGAGATCGCGGTGATGAACGGCAGCACCATGATCGCAAGAATTAAAGCCGCGTTGAACAGGCTGAGGTAGGACGGGGGACCGGCGAAGATCGATCCGAGTACAGGGATGCCGTCGAACAGTTTGATCATGAACGGCTGGAACGTGTAGGCCAGGAACGGGCCGAGCACGAAGAAGCCCCACATTCCGTAAATGATCGAGGGAATGCCGGCGAGCAGTTCGATGGCTATTCCGATCGGGCGGCGCAGCCATTGCGGACAGAGTTCGGTGAGGAAGATCGCGATGCCGAGCCCGACTGGAATGGCGATCAGCATCGCGATGAAGGAGGTCACCAATGTGCCGTACATCGGGCCGAGCGCACCGAGCACCGGAGGATCGGCCGACGGCGCCCAGCGCTGCGTCCACAGAAACGCGAAGCCGTATTGCTTCATCGCCGGCCAGGCGCCGGCGATCAACGAGAGAATGATGCCGCCAAGGATCAGCAGGACCGAAATCGCGGACGCCCGGGTGATCCAGTAGAATGTAACGTCGCCGACTTTGAATGCGTTGAGCGCTTTGGCGCGATCGTAAGGCCCAGTGGCTTCCATTACATCGCTCTGAACGGCCATGTCTGCCACGCCAATCCCCTGTCTACTTCAAAGGCACCAGAAAGTCGCTACGGCTTGGAGCGATTTCAGTGACTTACCTACCGCTGTCATTCCCCGATGTGCAATTGCACATCGTGGATGCGCCTTTGGTCGGCAATTGCCGACTTGGGGCGCAGGCCCGGAATCCATACTCACGATGGTGGTTATGGATTCCGGGCTTGCTCGTTTCACTCGCGCCCCGGAATGACGGTTTGCGAATTTTGGTTGAGCTCGATCAGCTCTTGATATCAGCCGACCAGGTCTTCTCGATCAGCTTGACCACCGAATCCGGCATCGGAATGTAGTCGAGTTCCTCTGCCATCTTGCCGCCATTCGCAAAAGCCCATTTGAAGAACTTCACGGCCTCAGTGGACGCAGCCTTATCGGCCGGCTCCTTATGCATCAGGATGAAGGTCGAGGCGGTGACCGGCCACGACTTCTCGCCCGGCTGATCGGTCAGGATCACGTAATAGCCGGGAGCTTTCGCCCAGTCGGCGTTCGAAGCGGCGGCCTGGAAACCCTCCACCGTCGGCTGCACGGTCTTGCCGGCCTTGTTGACCATCGCCGTATAGGTCAGCTTGTTTTGCTTGGCATAGGCGTACTCGACATAACCGATCGAGTTCTTGGTCTGGCCAATGTTGCCGGAAACGCCTTCGTTGCCCTTGGCGCCGACGCCCGTCGGCCATTCCACGGCCGTGCCGGAGCCGACCTTGGTCTTCCATTCAGCGCTCACCTTCGAAAGATAGTCGGTGAAATTGAACGTCGTACCCGAACCGTCGGAGCGGCGCACCACGGTGATGGCCTCACTCGGCAGGTTTACTTTGGGATTGAGCTTCTTGATCGCCGGATCGTCCCACTTGGTGATCTTGCCGAGATAGATGTTGGCAAGGGTGTCGCCATCGAACACCAGGTCGCCGGGCTTCACGCCCTCGAGATTGACCACCGGAACGATCGCGCCCATCACCATCGGCCACTGCACCAGACCGTCCTTCTCGAGCTGGTCGACTTTGAGCGGCATATCGGTCGCACCGAACGTCACGGTCTTGGCTTCGATCTGCTTGATGCCGCCACCCGAACCGATCGACTGATAGTTCAGGCCGTTGCCGGTCTCTTTTTTGTAGGCGTCAGCCCATTTGGAATAGATCGGGAACGGGAACGTCGCACCCGCGCCGGTAATGTCGGCGGCAAATGCCGACGTCGATGCGGCGACCAGGCCGGCAGCGACGATCGTTTTCATGAAATTCATTGCTGGTCTCCATCTGATGAGCGAAGCGCCTGACGCGCCCGAACGCGCTCACGCCGCCCGTTTAAGAGCGGTCAATGCCGCTTTTACGAAGGTTTGATGACGGCTGGATGACATAACCAAGCGATTGAAATCACTTGACTTTAGACCGTTGCGGGGGTCTTCGCCTGGGGAAAAGCGGCGGTAAAAGTGGCGCCGTTTTTGGGCACGCTTTCGATCAAAAGCCGGCCGCGATGACGGTTAAGAATATGTTTAACCAGCGATAATCCGAGCCCGGTTCCACCCTGGGCGCGGCTGTCGCCGACATCGACCCGGTAGAACCGCTCGGTCAACCGCGGCAGATGTTCCGGGGCGATGCCGGGGCCGAAATCGCGCACGGTGACGCGAATTTCGGGGGCACCTTCCCCCGAATTCGCCGAGTTGAGCGAGACGATCACCTTGCCGCCGGAGGCGCCGTATTTCAGCGCATTCTCGATCAGGTTTTCAAACAACCGCAGCAACTCCTCGCGGTCGCCCGCGATCAGCACCGGCCCGTCCGGCAGGTCGATATTGACCGAGACTTGACGTTCCCGCGCCAGCGGTTCCAGCCCGTCGGCGACCTGGCGGATGATCGGGACCAGATCCACCAGCGTGTCGGGGCGGACATGGGCCGACAGTTCGACCCGCGACAGCGACAACAGATCGTCGATCAGCCGCGCCATTCGCGTCGCCTGGGTGTGCATGATGCCGAGAAAACGCTCGCGCGCCCTCACATCGTCCTTGGCCGGCCCCTGCAATGTATCGATGAAGCCTGACAGCGCGGCCAACGGCGTACGCAATTCATGGCTGGCATTGGCGACGAAGTCGGCGCGCATTTCCTCGACCCGGCGCAGCGGCGTCTGATCGTGAAACGTCATCAGCATGCATTTGTCGGTACCGCCGAACACGGTCACGTGATCGAGATAGGTGGCGCGGCGGCTTTCCGTGGTGGCGATGGCTTCGCGCAGCGCCGAGATGATTTCGGGCGAGCGCAGCGCGAACTGCGCGAGTTCGTTCTTGCGCAGCGCCGGCGCGAGCTGGGCTGCGGCCGCATTGAGGTGGATGACGCGGCCGGCGCGGTCGAGCAGCACGGCCGGATCCGGCATGCCGGCGACGACCGCGCTGACCGCTGCGGTCTCGACCGGGTTGACGCCGCGGACATCCTCGCGCGAGGTGACCGCGTTGTGCAATCGCCACGGCACCAGCGCTGCGGCCGCGATGCAGACAAAAACCGCACCGGCGAGGATCGGCGACAGTCCACCGAACGCGACCAGCACGGCGAGCGCGAAACCGGCGGCGAGCAGAATGATCGCCGAATGCCGCAACCGGTCCGGCCACGGCGAAAAGAAGTAAGAAGGAGATTCGTCTATTGCCATCGGGCCGGCTCTCTTCCCGTTTAAGGCCGTATTGTCAGGCGCCGGTATCCCCACGCTCTCTCACATAGGCGGCTTCGCGTGCCGGCTGGGCATCGAGCGCCGGCGTCGCCTGACGCAGGCGCTTGGTTCGGGCACCTAGTATAACCTCCCGAAACGTCAGCAAGATTACAGATATGACAAATGGCGCAAGATAATAGAGGACACGAAACAGCAGCATCCCCGCCAGCAGGTCTTCCCGGTCCATCTGCCACAGGCCGACCAGCATGGCGGCGTCGAACACCCCGAGCCCACCGGGCGAATGGCTGGCGAAGCCGAGTAGCGTCGCCGAGACGAAGATGACCGCGACCACGACGAAGCCGAGATTGGGTTCGTCCGGCACCAGCACATACATCGCCAGCGCGCAAAAGCTCAAATCGACGATGCCGATCACGATCTGCAGCAGCGTCAGCGGCCCGCCCGGCAACACCACGGTCCACGGCCCGCGGCCGACCGCTCTCGGTTGCATCCAGACCCAGACCACATAGGCCACCAGTCCGACGATGATCGCAAAGGCGGCGATGCGGTTGAACCAGGGCGGCAACTGGTCGATCGCGGCGGCTGCTTCCGGATGATAGGCAATCCCCAGTCCGAGCACCGCGGCATTGCCGAGCCAGAACGTCAGGCCGGCGAGGAAACAGATCTTGGCGACATCGATCGCGTTCAATCCCCAGGCGGAATAAATCCGATAGCGCACCGCGCCGCCGGTAAAGACGCTGGCGCCGACATTATGTCCGATCGAATAGCTGGTGAAGGCGGCCAGCGCGTTGATGCGGTAGGGGACATCGGCGCGGCCGATGGCGCGAACCGCGAACAAGTCATAGAAGGTCAGGGTGAAATAGCCTGCGGCGACAAACAGCGCGGCCAGCACAATCTGGTGGGGCTCGGTCCCCTTGATGGCTTCGATCACCTCATCGGTATTGATGCCGCGGAGCATATGGTAAAGCACGTAGCACGCGATGCCGATGACCGTGACACTGACCACAACACCCAGCTTATGCAGGATTTGCCTCTGGCGCAGTAACGAGATCGCCCTGCGTATTGCTTCCAGCATCTAGACCTCGAATTACGATCCCACGACGGCGGCGCTTGAGCGAACTTTGCCGCCGCCAGCGCCACGCTCGCTCCCCGGCATGGTGTGGTAGCGTGTTTTGAGCCGGAGTGGAATTCGCATGGTGTGAATAAAACCCGCTCCTTCAATATATTAGGCGGAATTGGTGGCGCGGGAATGCACACTTATGCTGCATTCGCCCCGGCAGAGCAAAGTCCTCCGCCGCAACCCTGCGCAGGAGGTGGTGAAGTTTTCGTGATAGCCGGCGGCCGGCTTTGCCGGCAATACCGGAAAAATACTGCGATCGAGTTCCGCCGCTTTGCCGAGGGGCCCCCTCGCCTCATCAGGCTGCCGGGGCCGAACGCGAAAGCGCCCAGTCGCGCAGCCACGATCCGACCGCGCAGCCGAACAGATAGGATGCAAACATGATGAGGCCGAGGTCGAGCCAATAGCCGGGACGGCCGGGGATGGCGCGCGCCAGCGCCGCGGCGACCAGCGCTGCCGCCAATACCGCAAGCCACCGCGAGGTCCGCTTCGACACGCCCTGACCGCGATGAACCACCGCGATCCAGCCCATCGCCAAGCCCAGCAACAGCGATGCCAGCAGCCAGCCCCAGTGAAACGCCACGAGATATGCCATGCCGTTACCTCACCAGAAAATCGATGCGGCGGTTTTGCGCCTTGCCTTCGTCGGTATCATTGGTGGCGATCGGCTGGGTGCTGCCGTAGCCGGTCGCGGTGAAGCGGTCCGCGGGCAAGCCCGCTTTGACCAGATAATCGGTCACCGCCTGCGCGCGCTTTTCGGACAGCGCCTGGTTGAAGGCATCCTCGCCGTCGGCGTCGGTGTGGCCGGCAATCTCGATATTGGCGGCCGGGCAGCGCAGCGCGATTTCGACCAAACGGTCGAGCAGGCCTGCCGAATCCGGATCGATGGTGGCGCGCCCGGGCTCGAAGCGGATTTTTCCCTTCGCCAGCAACTCCGAAAACAACTGCTGACATACGGTGGCATCGACGGGCGCGGCCGCGGGCTTGACCGAAATGTCGGCGTTGAGCTGAAAGCCCGGCGGAAACTCCTTCGGCAAACCGTTGCGGATCTGGGCCGCCGCCGTTTCATAAAGCGCGTCGCCCGACAGCTTTACCTCCCGATCGGACACCACCAGCGTGCCGGTCGACAGCCGCGACAGCGCGCCCAGCGCCGGCACCACGGCGCCGGCGAAACCTGAGGGCGCGCCGACGCTCGCCTTGAGATTATCGACCACTTTTTCAGAGAAGAATTTGCGCCCCGCCGCCGCCGCAATCGCCGCGTGGATATTGTTATCGGGCACATAGCCGGTGAGCGTCAGCGTCACCGCGACCGGGTCCTTGTAAGCCTCGAAGATATAAGGCGGCGCCTTGATCTCGTTGGAAGCAACCGAAAAGCCCTCGGGGAGATTTTTCAGCGCCGCCGCGATCGCCTCGCGGCCGCCGAGGTCGCGCGCCATGCCGGAAAGGCTGACCTTGTTATCTGTGATCGTGACCTTGCCGTCCTTCAATTTCGCGATCTGATCGAGCAGCAGCAGGGCGGCATTGTCGAAACGCGGCGGCGCGCCGCGCGACAGATTCATCTGGTCGGCGACTTCGACGCCGCCGAGATCGGCACGCGCTGCCTCGAGCAGCCTGCCCTTGCTGGCCGGCAGCGGCGCGCTGCCGCCGAGTGTAACCCTGACGACATCCCGTTCCGCCGACCAGACGAACGGCTTGGCTTCAGGAACCAGGCGGGTTTCGTCATTGACCAGCCGCACGCCGGGCACGGCTTCCACCGAGGCGACCGCGCTGCGACGGCCCTCCTCGGAGAATGCGTCCGCGGCAAATGCGACGTCGCGGCCGTCGACCGCAATCCGCGTTTTGTCGAGCACGGTATCCTTTAGGGCCGCGGTAGAGCGGGCGGCCAGATCGGATTCAAGGGGTTGGGTGTTTGACCAGGCCGCGATTGCCCAAAAGACGACCAGTGGAATTGTGCCCGGCCACCATTTGCTGCTCCACCTGAAAAGTCCGTGCATTCGAAGTCCCGCGGCTCTGGAACCAGAGAGAAAACAAACCCTTGCGGGGCTGTCAAACCCGAAATATCAGGGAGTGGTCGAGACTCAGACAGCCTGCCCGACTAACTGTTTCTTCAGCGATTTTCCGCTAGTTTCGCGCTTCAATCCCAACCGGCCCGCCACTTCTGATGAAGCAGTTTCGCAACAACGTCATCCGCGCCGGACTGGGAGCGCTGTACTTCACCGGGGCGCATTACCTGTTGCGGCCGATCTTCTCGGGCGTCGGCGCCATTTTCATGCTGCACCATGTCCGCCCGGGCCGTGACGCCGAGTTCCAGCCCAATCGTCACCTCGAGGTCGCACCTGCGTTCCTGCGCGCGATGCTGGCGCATTTGCGCTCGCGCGAGATCGACATCATCACCATGGATGAATTGCATCAGCGGCTGACCGAGCGCAACTTCTCGCGGCGTTTTGCCTGCTTCACCCTCGATGATGGCTATCGCGACAACAGGGATTTCGCGCTGCCGCTGATGCGGGAGTTCGAGGCGCCCTTCACCATGTATGTCGCGAGCGACTTCGCAGAGGGCACGGGCAGGTTGTGGTGGATCACGCTGGAGATGGTGATCGCGAAAGCCTCCTCGATCGAGGCCGAGATCGGCGGCATCGCGACGCGGCTTGATACGTCCACGCCGGCCGCCAAGCAGGCCGCGTTCGACCGTCTGCACGATTGGCTGCGCGCGTTACCGGGCGAACATGACGTCCACCGCGAAATCGGCGCGCTGTGCGCGCGTCACGGCGTCGACGAAGCCGCGGTTTGCCGCGCGCTCTGCATGTCCTGGGACGAGCTGAAGCCGTTTGCGGAAGACCCGCTGATCAGTATCGGCGCGCATTCCATCACCCATTGCAATCTCGCCCGGCAATCCGAGGCGATCGCGAAAGGCGAGATGGCGATCAGCCGCGCGCGAATTGAACAAGCATTGCAGCGCCCCGTGGTCCATCTCGCCTATCCCTACGGCGACAAGTTCGCGGCCGGCACCCGCGAGTTCGCGCTGGCGCAGGCGGCCGGGTTCAAGACCGCGGTAACGACGCGGCCGGGCATGGTCTTCCCCGAAAGCGCCGATCATCTGACCGCGCTGCCGCGGGTCTCGCTCAACGGCAACTACCAGGACACGCGAATTTTTCCGGTGCTGACCTCGGGTGCCGCGACCGCGATGTGGAACGGTTTTAGGCGCATCGACGCGGCGTAGACGTATCCGGGCTACGTGGCTTCCCTTCCCTTCTCCCCTTGTGGGAGAAGGTGGCCATAGGCGGCCTCCGGCCGCCGTTCTTTTAAATAGGACGCCGATGCTTTTGCATCGGCTATGCGCAGTCCGCGACGGATGAGGGTCTGCATCCGCGGAGACAGACCCCTCACCCGACTGCGATGCTTCGCATCGCAGCCACCCTCTCCCACAGGGGGAGAGGGTGAAGAGTCGCTCCCTTGACTCATTGTAGGCCCGCGCCCAGAACCATCGGCAAAACCAATGGAGGGCCACATGTTCAAGGATCTGTTTTCGCTGCAAGGCCGGGTTGCGGTGGTGACCGGGGGATCGCGCGGCATCGGCAAGATGATCGCGGCCGGATTTCTCAACCAGGGCGCGGCGAAGGTTTACATCACTGCGCGGAAAGCGCCCGCTTGCGAGGCGACCGCCAAAGAGCTCACGGCCGAATATGGCGGGGAATGCATCGCGCTGCCGATCGATATTTCCACCATGACGGGCATCGAGATGCTGGCGGCCGAAATCAAGAAGCGCGAACCGAGGCTCGACATCCTCGTCAACAATGCCGGAGCCGCGTGGGGCGCGGATTTCGACGAGTTTCCGGAGAGCGGCTGGGACAAGGTGATGAACCTCAACCTCAAGACGCCGTTTTTCCTCACCAAGGCCTTGGCCGCGCCGCTGCGTGCGGCAGCAAGCGCCCAAAAGCCCGCCAAGGTCATCAACATCGCTTCCATCGACGGCATTTTCGTCAATCCGATGGAGACCTATTCCTACGCCGCCAGCAAATCGGGGTTGATTCACCTGACACGCAGGATGGCGGCAAAATTGATCAAAGAGAATATCAACGTCACGGCGATCGCACCGGGCGCGTTCAAGTCCGACATGAACCGCGCCGCGCGCGATCGCGAAGACGAGGTGGCAAGGCGCGTGCCTGCCCGGCGCGTCGGGACCGATGAGGACATGGCCGGCGTCGCGATTTATCTGGCTTCGCGGGCGGGCGACTATGTGGTCGGTGCTACCATCGCCGTCGATGGCGGCGTCGTCTACGCCAATCCCGGACTTGAGATCGCGGGATAGGGAATAGCGCCGCATCAACGGCGTCATCCTGAGGTGCGCGCTCTTGCGCGCCTCGAAGGATGGCCGCAAACACCGCCCGCCGCCATCCTTCGAGGCTCGCCGAAGAGGCTCGCACCTCCCGAGTGAGCGCAAGTGCGCTCATCCGGGGATGACGGCTCCTTCACGGCAAAGATCACGTCTCGATCTTCACATACTCGAAATCGCCGGGCTTGTTGTCGATGCCGACCTTGGGCGGCGAGATCCACGGGGCGAACTGGCCGACTTCGGTGACCGGGGTCATCAGCGAAGCAATGAAATCGCCGTCGTCCACCGATGGCAGCCAATCGCCATGCCGCGCCTTCCAGGTCGCGTCGTCGATCAGGACGCCGTCCGGCGTCGCGTGGATATCCCTGAATTCGCCGATCTGGCGATGGAACGCGACATTCGGCAGCGTCAGCTTGAAGTCGTAGCCTGATGTCGAGATGATCTTGTTCCAGCGCAGCATGCCCTTGACGCAGTCCTGGGTGTAGTCGTCACGCAATCGCATGTTGAGCGCGGTGAGCGCCGGCTCGTCGACGCGCTTGATCTCGCCGTTCACCAGCTTCAGCACGGGATAGGTATCCCTCTCGAGGCGATGATCGTCCTTGATCTGGGTCTCGTGGTAGCGGCCCTTGATGCCGGAATTGAAGGCGTTCGCCGCATTGGTGGAGACCTCCGAGCCGAACAGATCGAGCGAGAGCGAGTAGTGCAAATTGAGCTTCTTCTGGATGGTCGGAAGATCGATCACCCCTAACGCGCGAACTTTTGCGATATCGGAGGGGTCGCTGACGCCAGCGTCCCTCATGGCTTCGCAGGTCCGCTGCACCACGCGGCTGATGCCGGTCTCGCCGACGAACATGTGATGCGCCTCTTCGGTCAGCATGAAGCGGCAGGTGCGCGACAACGGATCGAAGCCGGACTGCGCGAGAGAGTGCAATTGCATCTTGCCGTCGCGGTCGGTGAAATAGGTGAACATGAAGAACGACAGCCAGTCCGGCGTCGCCTCGTTGAAGGCCCCTAACATGCGCGGTGAATCAGCATCGCCCGAGCGGCGGCGCAACAATTCATCGGCCTCCTCGCGCCCGTCACGCCCAAAGTATTTCTGCAGGAGGTAGACCATCGCCCAGAGATGGCGGCCTTCCTCGACATTGACCTGGAACAAATTGCGCAAATCATAGAGCGAGGGCGCGGTCTTGCCGAGATGGCGCTGCTGCTCGACGGAGGCGGGCTCGGTGTCGCCCTGGATCACGATCAGGCGGCGCAGTGCTGCGCGATATTCGCCCGGCACTTCCTGCCATGCCGGCTCGCCGAAATGCTGGCCGAACGGGATGACGCGATTTTCTTCCTGCGGCGCCAGTAATATGCCCCAGCGATATTCCGGCATTCTCACGTAATCGAACTTGGCCCAGCCGCGCGGATCGACCGAATAGGCAGTGCGCAGATAGACCAGCGATTGCTGGAAACCCTCAGGGCCCATGTCGCCCCACCAATTCATGTAGCCGGGATGCCAGCCTTCAAGCGCTTTGAGCACCTGGCGATCCTCGCTCAGATTCACGTTGTTGGGAATCTTGGTGGAGTAATCGACGTTCATGATGTTCATGGCGTGCTCCTTGTTTCCGTTCTGGCGCGCATCGCGTCTTGCTCTACCGTCATCCTGAGGTGCGAGCGCCTTTCGCGCGAGCCTCGAAGGATGTTTGTTTGGCACTTCTCGTTCAACAACCATCCTTCGAGGCTCGCTAAGCGCTCGCACCTCAGGATGACGGCGGTATTCGCCCGCTACACTCTCGTCATATCGAACTGCGCCTTCTGGCCGGTGCCATAGCGGCGCAGCGCGCCTTCCTCGCCGACCGCGTTGGGGCGCTGAAAAATCCAGTTCTGCCACGCCGTCAGGCGCGAGAAGATTTTTGATTCCATGGTCTCGGGTCCGACGAAGCGTAAGTTCGCTTCCATGCCGGTGAGACCGTCGGGCGAGAAGCTGGTGCGCTCCTCGAAAAACACCCTGATCTCGTCGTCCCAGTCGATATCGTCGAGCGCAAACGTAACGAGCCCGAGCGCCTCGGCCTCTTGCGCATCGATCGCCTCGCCGATCTTTTGTTGCGCGCGTTCCAGATCCGAAGGGTCGGCCTGGAAGCGCGATTGCAATCGGGTCAGGCCGTGGCTCATCGGATAGGGCCCGAAATTCATCGCTGTGAGTTCGATGGTCGGGGGGCTGCGGTTGTCGCCCTGCTTTTGGCCGATCAGCATGTAGGAGCGGTCGGCGGCGAACACGAGTTCGGCCAAGGTGCCGA
>WNFJ01288671.1_pt1 | contig 16234 bp, 12 predicted proteins | sample 5400461 | NCBI WGS metagenome assembly WNFJ01 (sample SAMN13153349, study PRJNA577476) | soil metagenome | isolation source: 115 cm saprolite on Douglas fir-dominated hillslope | place: USA:California | collected 2013-09-17 | reverse complement strand
CTGAATTTCCGGACCGCTGGTCACAGACCCCGTTGCCGTCGACGCGAGAGTGGCGCGAATGTCGGCCTGGTCGGCCGGAATATCGTATCCGCCGGATATGATGGCGCGTGCGCCTTCAGCATCGAGCGTGGTCGCGCCGACGCGAATCCGGCCATCCCGGATGTTGAATGGAATTTGCGCCGATGGCACCGACAACGCGCCGCCCGACAGCGCCGGCTCGACGATCTGCCGCAGCCTGCTATCGTCGGTCGCCTGCCCGTTGTCGCTGGCGCGTATAGCAACGTCGAACGCGCGCGGATCCAGCCCGGCGATCCCGGCTGATTCCAGCGTGAGCGTCCCGCTGCCGGACAAAGCGCCCATCAGCGCCGACGCACTTCGCCCCTGGCTCGCCAGCGTCATCTGCATTGACGCGCGACCTGCGGGCATCGCCAAAGCGCGATAGTGCAGCGCCTTGCCATCGACACCCGAAAATTGAACGCGCGCACTCAGCGCAACTCCATTCGCACTCTGCTTGGCGTCGATATTGGCGGTCGCCTCNCCCTTGATGCCATCGAAGATCAGCGATTGGCCGTCGCTCTTGACCGTACCACTCACGGGGTGCAGCTCACCGCCGCCCGGAAGCGCGCCGTGCAGCGCCTGAAACGCGATGCGGCCACGCCATCCCTGCAACAGCCCGGAACCGAGCGGGTCAGCCGCGTCGTGCCCTGCCGCGCCGATGGCGAGCGCAAACGCCGGCGCGAGATCGAGCGTGTCCAGGCCGACTTCACCCTCGAGGTTCTTTTCATCATCAAGAATAAGCGCCAGGCGCCCGCGCAGCCGCGAGCCGGATATCGTGCCGTCGAGGCCATCCAAGGTCAGCTTGCCGGCCGTAAGCGAGACCCGCGAGGACAGGCTGATATTTTGCGCAAGCGAATCCGATGGCGTGAGATGGAACAGGGGGGCGAGATTGACGCTGCGAACTGCGAGGTTGACATCGGCCTTGGGCTCGGCCGCCCAGGGTTCGGCAGTACCCTGCACTTCGGCATCCAATCCGGCTCCGGACATTTTGGCCTTCAGCCGTAACGGCGCGCGCCACACCCCGGCCACCGATCCTTCGAATTGCGCCGCGCCTTCGCCGCCCGCGATGGTGCGGTCGAGCCCCAGCAAGACCAGCAACGAACGGCCGCGCTCCGAGGACAGTTTCGACTCGATGCTGAATTCGCTGCGCCGGAGCGCATCGAGGTCGATGCCGTGCATCGCCGCGACTTCAGGCTGCGCGGTGATCGTGGCCGTGCCCTTGAGCTGCGGCGCGTCGAGGTCAAGCGCGAGGCGCGCGTTGGCACGATCGGCGTGTTCGGCGTTTTTGCCGACATCGAGCGTCAGTTTGAGTCGCGCCGGCCCCGGGCTCGCCTCCATCGCATTGAGCCGCGACACCAGTGCCGGCGCGAGCGGCGCGATCAAGCCGGTGATCTGACCAAGCGAGGCGGCGCTTGAATTCAGCGCCAGCCTTCCGGTCGCGTTGACCCGGTCGAAACTTCCCGCCCCTTCCACCATCACGTTATTGGCGTCGCCGATTTTCAATTGATCCAGCGCGATCGTCTTCGGGCCGTAGCCGAGTTTCACCACCAGCGGGCGCAACTCCTGACCGGCCGAAACGGCACGGCCGATATCCAGCGACAGCTGCGCCTGATCCGGCCACTCGGCTTGCGGGCCCGCCAGCGAGCGTGCGAATGCGGCTGCGGCATCGAGATCGAGACGTTCCGCTTTCAGCTCCGCATCGAGCCGCGAGCCGTTGTTCTGCGATTGATGCGAAACTGCAATGCTCCCCTCAACCGCGCCTCCGTCGATTTCGGCCTTCATGGCTTCGATCGCCATGCGATCTGAGGCCACGCTGACATCGCCGTGCAGGCGGAGCGGCTTCTGGCTGCGATAGGTAATTTCGCTCCGTCCCTGCAACCACGCCATCAGCGTATCCGGATCGGACGACTCGACATTGAGCGCGGCCTTGAAATCGGACGGATCGCCTGGCGCGCTCGTCCCGCCCAGCGATATCCGCGTTCCACCTGGTGCGCGAAAATCCAGCCGCGGGACGGTCCAGGATTTCGAGTCGGAATGGAGCTCGGCGGCAACGTCCTGCAGCGGACGCCCGCCCAGCATGACCTGCTCGGAAGTGAGTTCGATTTGCGCTTGGATCGGCGCTTGCGGGATTCCCGACATCAGCGCTCGCAACGCCGGCAATACCCGCACCGGCTCGGCATTGTTGTCCTTGGCGACAAACTTGTCGGCATCGAGCTGCCGCGCCGAGAGCACGGCATGGAGCAGCGGCGACGCGCCGAAGCGCATATCCCCCGCGCCTGCGAATTTCAGCGCCCTTTCCTCAGTGCCATAGCTGGTTTCAACCTGTTCGAGCCGCGCCGCCGCCGGATCCGCTTTGACCCTGGCCGCTATTCGCCACGGCGTGATCGGAACGTCGCCGGCGGCCTTGAGCCCGGGGGGAACGGCCAAAACGACCATGCCTTCGAAGCGCGGCGCACGCGCCTCGAAAGAGAGCATACCATCAAGGTCGGCGGACAATGCGCGCGCGCCGGGATCGATGTTGAGATGGACCCGGGTGGCCATTCCGTCCGCGCCCTGACCGGAGGCGACGCGAAACGGGTAGCGCACGCCTGACAGCATAAAGTTGCCGTCGCCACGCACCGAGCCCGCCAGCGAGCGCACATCGCCGCCGAAGGCGATATCGTTGAGCTCAAGGGTAGTGCGGCTCACCGCGTCATGCAGCGCGATGCGGCCGGTCAGGTTCAAACGATCGATCGACAGCGATCCCAGATTGAACTTTCCGGTCGATGCCGGCCAATCGATGCGCCCTTGCGAATCGAGGCCGAGATCGAGCGCCATGCCGTTGATCGTCAGTTCGGTGGCGCGCCATTCCCCGCGCATCAGCGAGCCCAGGCTGAATTCCACATCGAGCTTGTCGGCGCGGACCTTGCCGAGATCGTTGGCGCCGCCGACCACCACCGCGCGCAACCGCAGCGACGGTGTCGGCAGCAAGCGCGCATCGAGCTCACCACCGACGCGCACCGGCGCGCCGACCACCCGCGTGGCTTCGGTCTCGAATTGCGGCCGGAACTGATTCCAGTCGATGAAGTACGGCCCGATCAGCGCGGCAACCAGCGCAATGATGAAGGTAATCGCCAGTCCGAGCAGCGTTGTCTGCACGGGGTCTCCTCTTGAGCACGTTCCGGCGCGTTGGCCCTCACGCGGCATGATGCGGTTCATCCGCCGGGCGGCGCGAACCGCCGGGATAGCGATCCCGGGGCGCCACCCACCTGCCGCCGCGCTGAAAATCAACGCCGGAGCAAGGCCATATATGCCATATATAGAGAAAACTGTGGCGAAGTCACAGCAACCTCGCGCGACGGCTTGACGCGCAGCCAATCACCAACTTGTGGGCAGGCTTTTGAGGCCACGCAGCACAAAGGTCGGCCGCCATTCCGGATTCTCGGCGTCATCGAGCCGCAGCTCCGGCAGCCGGCGCAGCAAGGTCGCAATCGCGATTTCCGCCTCGATCCGCGCAAGCTGGGCGCCGAGGCAGAAGTGAATGCCGCCGCCAAAGGACAGCGGCCGCACATTGGGCCGGGTGATATCGAGACAATCCGGCCGGTCGGGATAGACCGCCGGATCGCGGTTGGCGGAACCCAACAGGCAGAGCACGCTTTCGCCCTTCGGGATTTTCTTGCCGCCGAGATCGTCGATGTCTTCCAGCGCTACCCGGCCGCTCATCTGTACGGACGAGTCGTAGCGCAGGAATTCTTCCACGGCGTTCGTCATCAGCGCCGGATTGGCCTTGAGCAGCGCAAGCTGATCGGGATTGCGGTGCAATGCCAGCAGCCCGTTTCCGATCAGATTGACAGTCGTTTCGTGCCCGGCGCCGAACAACAGAATGATATTGGCGGTCAATTCCTCGTTGGAGAGCTTGCTGCCGTCTTCCTCGGCCTGCACCAATTGCGTCGTCAGATCGTCTCCGGGAGTGTGCCGTCGCAACTCGAACAGCTGCTGGAAATACATCTGGGCCATCGCATTGCCGGCATTGGCCCGCTCGATTTCGGCCGGCGACAGCGGCACCGGATCGAGCAGGCGCCCGCCATCGCGCGAACTCTTGTAAAACTGCTCGCGGTGGTCCTCGGGAATTCCGAGCATGTCGCAGATGATCGTCACCGGCAGCCGGAACGCAAAATCCTCGATCAGATCCATGTGGCCCTGACCGACGATCGCATCGAGCGTTTGATCGACGATCTGCTGGATGCGCGGACGCATGTCCTCGATCCGGCGCGCCGTGAACGCTTTTACCACCAGGCCGCGCAAGCGGGTGTGGTCGGGCGGGTCCTGCTGCAGCATCCAGTGACTCATGCTGCGAAAGACCGGCTGCTCCATGATCTCCGGCCCATATCGCCGCACGGTGCGGTCGACGAAATCCTTGCCGAAGCGCTTGTCGCGCAGCACGAGGCTGGCCTCGGCGTGCCGGCTGGCGACGAAAGCACCAAACGGCGTGACGTGCATCGGGTCGGTGTTGCGCAGCCGCTCGTAGGACGGGTAGGGATCGCGAATGAATTCCGGCGCCAGCGGGTTGAAAAGCGGCGCGGTCGTCGCGGTCTGAACATGCTCGTTCATGGGCGCCCTCGATGCGGTCAGATTCAGGCGATTAGCCCACAAGCCGCCGATATCGGCAAGGCCGTATGTGGCTGCTCTCGCTATCTGCCAGTAGTCCGGGCCTTTATCCGGTGCAACTGGCCCGCGACCGCCCGAATCTTGCCGGGGGACGCCATCCAGATCGCCGCGGCGGACAATCCGCTCACGCCAATACCGACCGCAAACGCGATCGTATAACTCCCTGAAAGGTCGTGCAGAATGCCCGTGATCCAGGGCCCCGCGGCACCTCCGGCGAGCGCTGCCAGCATGATGCTTCCGAAAATGCTGCCGTAATGTTTGCCCTGGAATATCTCGAGAACCACCGCGCCCATGATGGAGGTCAGGCCGTAGCCGAGCGCGCCCTGCGCCAGGACCATGATGTAGACCAGCAGTAGTGTCGGAACGTATTTCAGCGCAATCAGGGCCGCGAAGCAGATCGCAAAGCCCAAGCAGCTCGCGGCCCATATCCATTCGCGCCCCACCCGGTCGGAGACATGTCCAAGCAGGATCTGGCCGGGAATACCAAGCAGACTGACGGCACCCAGTGCCCAGACGGCTACGCTCGGGCTGAAGCCGATGTCGAGCAGATATTTGGTTTGGTGAACCTGCACCGCGTACCAGATATACAATCCGCAGAAATAGCCGAGCGATATCCACCAGAACCGTGCAGTGCGAAGGGCACGTTTCAACGTCCAGTCGGTTCCCGCCCATACAGGATCGAGGATATTCGATATCGGCTTCGCAGACGCCAATGGCGCGGCGTCGCCGTCCGGCTCGAGTCCGATGTCTTCGGGGCGCTTTCGCAGCAACAGATTGATCGGCGCCAGCACAACCAGAATCAGAATGCCCATCGCCGTGCAAGCCGTTCGCCAACCGGTCTGCTCGATCATGAGCTGTACCCAGGGCAATAGCGTCACGGAGCCAATTCCAACGCCGGCGAATGCAAGGCCCATCGCCAGGCCGCGGCGGCGAATAAACCAGTTGGGCAGGAACAACGATTGACCGGAGTAGCCGAGACAGACGCTTCCCGCGCCGACCATGACGCCGATCGTCAGATACAGGTGCCATGGCTGCGTGGTCAGTGGTGCCAGCAGCAACCCTCCCGCCATCAGCGCGACGCCCAGTTCCATTACGGCCCGCGGGCCGGCGCGATCCATCAATCGGCCGATTAGCGGACTGACCGCGCCGGAGACCAGAAACCCGAAGGAGAAGGCGCCCGCGGTGACCCCGCGCTCCCACCCGAACTCGTCGATGATCGGCGGAAAAAACAGCGAAAAGGCGGTGCGGGCATTGACCCCGATCGCCATGGTGACGAACGTCACGACGACGATGATCCAGCCGTAAAAGAAGTGAAGCCGCATCAGGTTTCGTATCGCGTGATTCCGGGGCGCGTCAATTACCCGAGAGGGAAGCAACCGAACCGGCCGTGGCTCCATCCACGCGCTCAGAGCAGCGGCGCGAGGGTAGATCGGACAGTTGGTCATGCCCGCCGCAAGCACACCGGGTCTTTGCGCGAACTATCGAATGCGGGTTCGGTATGAAAAACCTTGGTGCAGGTGGTCAGGATCAGCGCCGATTTGCTGCATTGCCATTCCACGCCGAGACCTGCATTGGAGAGCGGCGTTGAACGCACCAACCCGATCGAAAGAGAAGCCAGTGCACCGCCGAGCGTTACGAACGCGACCATGAGCACGCGCTGCTTGCGGGTCCGCAATGGGCCAATCATTGCCGTCACTCCTATTCAGTGCCCAAAGCATAGGAGCGGGCCGCCCGTTTTTATGTAATCGAAGTCACATTTGGCGGATTTTCGGCATGCAATTCCCAGCCGCACGGTTCCCCATGCCAGACCAAATGAGCCGCGAGCAGGTTCACTGCCGAAGCACCGGATGGTCATTCAGCACATCTTCTCTGATTGATACTGCCTGAATCGCGCGAAACAGGATCCGCGCCGTCTTCAGATCGTTGGCCTTCACGCACAAGCTCACGATCTGGCGCACGGCGGAATCGCGCAACAAATCATCGGAAATCTTGATTGCGATTTCCATTGCAACCTTGGCGGCGCGTTCGAACCGTTCGGTCTCACGGTTGTTCTTCTTATCCGGGTGATTAGCAAAGCCGCCTACTTTTTCGGCACTGTCGGCAGCCGAACGGCAGATGTCGCGTATCCTGTGCGCCGCTTCAATATCGCCAATCGGCCATTGGATGTTTTCGTCCCAGATTTCCTTGCGCTTACGCTTACCCTTGCTGAACCACCACATTGCGATGCCCTGAATATCCGCAAGCATAGATGGCCGCGGAACAATTTCAACAATCAATCAACCCGAGCAGCCCTTCGATGTTCGGCCGCGCGCCGTGAATCTGTTTACTAGATACGTCGGCCAAGGCTGTGATCCAGCCCACCGCGGTTGGGGCGCCGACGATGAGCCTGTCCCGCGCCAGGCCAGCCAGCGCATTTGGCAGTCCTAAAGCAGTCATCGAAAGGAACCAGGGCGAGGAACAGGCGTTTTCAGCCCAGGTAGCCGATCGACAGAGGGGCGTCGCTATGCTCGAAGTATTGAAACACAGCGACCGGTCGCTCGCGGAACGCGCATACTGTCCGCCCGCGCCGAAGCCCCAACCGCACCCGCTGAAGCCGATCGCTCTGATCCGTACCCTGAAGCGCAACCCGCTTGAATGCTGGGCAACGCAGCACTTCGAACAACCGATCGTTGCAGGCGGATTGCCCGTGGGGCACGCGCTGCTGGTTCACGAGCCGAATGCGATCCGCCGGGTCCTGCTCGATAACGCCGCAAACTACCGGAAGGATCGGCTGCAACGCCGGGTGCTGTCGGCGGGGTTGAATGAAGGGTTGCTGAGCGCCGAGGGCGAGCAATGGCGTCTGCAACGGCGCGTTCTTGCCCCGATGTTCGCGCGCAAGACCGTGATGGATTTTACGCCTGCGATGATTGGAGCCGCCGAGGATATGATCGGTCGGTGGTCTGGTCTTGGCGACGAGGCAACAATCGACATCGCGGCCGAAATGGCAAGGCTCACGCTGGAGGTTCTCGAACGCACCATCTTCTCGGATGGGTTTGAATCCGACCCGGAAGACATCCGGACCGCCATGGTGACATATTTCAATACGATCGGGAAAATCAGCCCGCTCGACCTGCTCGGCGTGCCCGACTTTGTCCCGCGGCTCGGCCGGCTCCGCGTCCGCTCGACGCTCAAATTTTTCGAAGCCGAGGTTGATAGAGTCATATCGGTCCGCCGCCGGATTTTGGCCGAGCAACCGGATAAAGCGCCCCATGACCTTCTGACTCACCTGCTGGCGGCTCTCGATCCCGAAAGGGAGGAGCGGTTTACAGAATCTGAGGTGCGATCGAACATTCTCACCTTTATCGCCGCCGGTCATGAAACGACCGCGAATACTCTGAGCTGGTCGATGTTCCTGCTCTCGCAATCACCGGAATGGCGCGAACGGGTGGCGGCCGAAGCAGACCGCGAACTTACTGGGCCGATCCCCGGCATCGCCGATCGTCTGGTGGAAACGCGTGCGGTGATCGAAGAAGCCATCCGTCTCTATCCGCCGATAGCCGCGGTAAGCCGCGTTGCCCTGGGCGACGATGTCTTGAACGGGGAGCGCGTCAGGCCGGGATCGCTGATCGTCATCTCGCCCTATGTGCTGCACCGGCACCGCTTGCTGTGGGACAGCCCCGATGCGTTCGATCCGCAGCGTTTTCTCGGCAGCGCGCGAGCGGAGATCGATCGGTTCGCCTATCTGCCGTTTGGCGTCGGTCCCCGCAAATGCATCGGGTCGACGTTCGCCTTGCAGGAAGCGACGCTCGTGCTTGCCATGATCGCGAAGCAGTTTGATTTTCAACTGAAGCCGGGGCACGCCGTGTGGCCGACATTGCAGGTGACATTGCGGCCGGCGAACGGTCTGCCCATGATCATCAGGCAGAGGTCATCAAATGGCCCGCACCCTCACGGATTGGCTTCTCGCAGGGTATTACTTCATGAGGCGGCTGCGTCGTCCGACCATGCCTTAGCCTGCTCTCGACGCGGATCGTAATCCCAAAGATTTGAGCGCGTGATGCACTTGCCGCAATGGAAGAACGCCCGTTCGACGATGACGATCATCGCGAGTTCGGGCATACGGCCGTTGTCCATCATGGTGCTCCTGATATCCTGATCCCGAACGATCAGCGCCCGTCCGGCGACGCGAAGCGTCTCGCGATGACCGGGAACAAAGAAGATCAGGCCCACGCCGGGGTTCTGCAGCACGTTGTGGAAGGTGTCGACCCGGCGGTTGCCGGGACGATCCGGAATCGCGAGGGTCGTGTCATCAAGAGACCGCACGAATCCCGCGCGATCTCCCTTTGGCGACAGATCGACCACGCCGAGCGGATTGGTCGAGCCCACTACCACGAATGGCGATGCTGCGATAAAGGCCTGACAGCGGCGGTCGAGCCTGTGCAATATCTTGCTGGTGAGCCATCTGTTTGCAGGCCCGACAAGTCTTCTTAGCTCGCTTTCGGTCGTGATCACGTCACGAAACCGCGCAGCGGCCGGCGCCGCTTCCGTTGCGTCCATATCCACCGGTTATTTCCTCTGTCGAACGGACAGGATGAGATTCCCGCCCTTGGTCCCGAATTCGACGCTTATGGTGCCGTTGCGGCGAGAGTGCGCCCACAAATTGTCTTCTTTCGTGAAGGCAGTAGCATCACCGTGAGCAACGGACCGGCCAGCTTCCGGAACTTGTGTTCTCAGACCAATTCCGAATCCTGCATTTGCACCGACGTCGCTGACGTAATCAATTTACCGAGTTCGACGAAGTGCCGCTTGCGCGGTGAGCTTCGGCGCCAGGCTAGGCCGACCACCCGGCGCGGTTGCGGATCGGTGAAGCGCATCAGCCTGATATCGTCCTGACGGCACTCCAACTTGATGCTCAGTTCCGGCAGCAGAGTCATGCCGAGGCCGTTGGCCACCATCTGGACGATTGTCGAGAGGTTGGAAGCCCCGAACGTATCGATGTTGTCGACGCGCCGCAGGTTGCAGAACGACAGCGCCTGATCGCGCAGACAGTGACCTTCTTCAAGCAGCAACAGACGATCCTGCTGAAGCAGGTCCGGCGTCGCACGAATGCGATTCGAGATCCGGCGCGACTTCGGCATTGCCAGCAGGAATCGATCGGTAAAGAGCTTGATTGTTTCTATTTCAGGGTGCTCGACGGGCAACGCCAGGAGCAGCAGATCGAGCCCACCGTCGAGCAACTCGTCCACGAGATGATGGGTTTGGGTCTCCCGCAAATGCAAGTCGAGATCGGGAAACCTGTCGCGGATCAGCGGCAGCAGCGCCGGCAGCACATAGGGCGCGATCGACGGAATAACGCCGAGGTGCAGAGGTCCGGATAGAACGCCGCCCTGCCGGCGGGCGAAATCGACGATGTCTCGCGCCTCTGACAGGATGCGGGTGGCGCGGCTGGCGATCTCCCGCCCCGCCTCTGTCAGCATCACACCGTTGCGACTGCGCTCGATCAACTGCACGCCGAGCGTCTTCTCCAGTTCCTGAATCTGCATCGAAAGCGCCGGCTGGGTCACGGCGCATTGTTCGGCGGCCTTGCCGAAATGCCGGACACGGGCGACGGCATCAAAATATTTCAGTTGTTTGAATGAGATCATTCTGATCAGATTTTCTTATCGAAGGCCCATCTTAATACGATTGGACCTGATCGGCAACGGTCCCTAGGTTGCCGCCGGTATTTCCCCTAAGGAGAGAGCCGATGAGCGAAAATCCGATCCTGACAACCTCGTCCGGCGCGCCGGTAGCGGACAACCAGAATTCCCTAACGGCGGGACCGATGGGGCCGGTCCTGATGCAGGACTTTCATCTTTTGGAGAAGCTGGCGCACCAGAATCGCGAGCGCATCCCGGAGCGCACCGTTCATGCCAAGGGCTCGGCTGCTTACGGCACGCTGACGATCACCAACGATATTTCGAAGTACACCAGGGCGGCGGCGCTCTCGAAGGTCGGCAAGAAGACCGAAGCTTTCCTGCGTTTCTCGACGGTGGCGGGTGAGCGCGGCGCCGCCGACGCCGAGCGCGACGTGCGCGGCTTTGCGCTGCGCTTCTACACCGAAGAAGGCAACTGGGATCTTGTCGGCAACAACACGCCGGTGTTCTTCGTGCGCGATCCCTTAAAATTCCCGGACTTCATCCATACCCAGAAGCGCCATCCGAAGACGAACATGCGCTCGCCGACCGCGATGTGGGACTTCTGGTCGTTGTCGCCGGAAAGCCTGCATCAGGTCACCATCCTGATGTCCGATCGCGGCCTGCCCCTCACACACCTACTCGTTCGTCAACGCCAAGAACGAGCGCCACTGGGTGAAATTTCATTTCAAGACCATGCAGGGCATCAAGAACTGGACCAACGCCGAAGCGGCCGAGAGGGTCGCCCACGACCGCGAGACCCATCAGCGCGATCTCTTCGAGTCGATCGAGCGCGGCGATTTCCCGAAATGGAAATTCTCGGTGCAGATCATGCCGGAAAGCGATGTCGACTGGCACTGGTACAACCCGTTCGATTTGACCAAGGTGTGGCCGCACAGCGATTATCCGCTGATCGAGGTCGGCGTTCTCGAGCTCAACCGCAATCCCGAGAATTATTTTGCCGAGGTCGAGCAGGCCGCACTCTCGCCCGCCAATGTGGTGCCCGGCATCGGCCACTCGCCGGACAAGATGCTGCAGGCGCGCGTCTTCTCCTACGCGGACGCCCACCGCTATCGCGTCGGCGTCAATGCCGAGCAGCTTTCGGTCAACAGGCCGCGCTGCCCGGTGCACAACTATCACGCCGACGGCGTCATGCGGCTCGCGGGCAATCCCAATCCGGACGCTTTCTACGAGCCTAACTCCATGGGCGGGCCGGTGCAGGACGAGCGCTTCAAGGAGCCGCCGTTCCAGATCTCCGGCGCGGCGGACCGCTACAACCACCGCGACGGCAATGACGACTATCGTCAAGTCGGCGACCTGTTCCGGCTGATGAGCGCCGATCAGAAGGAGCAACTATTCCACAACATCAAGGCCGCGATGGATGGCGTGCCGATAGAAATCGTCAAACGCCAAGTCACGCATTTCTATCGCGCCGACCCGGATTACGGTATCGGCGTCGCCACCCGCATGGGACTTAGCGCCAGCGATCTCCCCGCGGCGCAGGCGGCGGAGTGAGCTCGGTTAAGCGAAACAATTTCAACCCCAAAGGAATCGCCGATCATGACCGCGGCCCAAGGTGCCCCGTTTTCCAATCGCGCCATCGTCAATGAGCTATTCACGGAAGCCAAAATCGACGCGCTGAATAGCAAGCTGATCGAGCGGGGCATTTCCGCCGATCAGGTGATCGCGATTCTGCCGGTAGAAGCCCAACTGATGGTCAATCCCACGCCACCGCAGTTTCGGGTGCTTTACCGCCCGAACTTGGATTTCCGGGGCTTGTAGCGGTTTCCTTGTGGGCGTTCGTCTGAGTACGGACGCTACACCGCAGGCAATATCTTTCCCGGATTGAAAATGTTCTGCGGATCGAGCGCCTGCTTCAGTGCGCGCATGGCCTCGATCGCCTCAGCGCCGAGCTCGGCCTTGAGATATTTCTGCTTGCCCTGTCCGATGCCGTGCTCTCCGGTGCAGGTCCCGCCCATCGCCTGCGCGCGTTCCACCAGGCGGTGCATGAAGTCCTCGCCGCGCGCCATCTCGTCGCGATCGTCGACATCGCACACCAGCGAGCAGTGGAAATTGCCGTCGCCGACATGGCCGACAATCGGCGACAGCAAATTGAGGCGCTCCAGGTCGGCTTCGGTTTCGGTGACGCAATCGGCCAGGCGGGAAATCGGCACGCACACATCGGTCGCCACCACGCCGGCACCGGGGCGCAAGGCCTTCACTGCCCAATAGGCGTCGTGCCGCGCCTGCCAGAGTTTTGAGCGGTCCTCCGGCCTTGTGGTCCAGGAGAAATCGCCGCCGCCGCATTCTTTGGCGATCTCGCCGAAATTATTGGATTGCTCGGCGACTTCGTTGGCGCTGCCATGGAATTCAAGCAGCAGCAGCGGCGTCTCCGGTAACGACAATTTCGAATAGGAATTGCAGGCCCGCACCTGCGCCGCATTGAGCAGTTCAATCCGCGCGACGGGAATGCCGGTTTGTATCGCCAGGATAACCGCCTGGCAGGCGCCGCGCACGCTCTCGAATGAACATGCCGCGGCGGCGATGGTCTCGGGAATGCCACGCAACTTGATGGTGAGCTCCGAGATGATGCCGAGCGTGCCTTCGGCGCCGACAAACAGATGCGTCAGGTCGTAACCGGCCGACGATTTCTTCGCCCGCGTGCCGGTGGTGATGATCTCGCCGTCGCCGCGCACCACCTTGAGTGCCAGAATGTTGTCGCGCATGGTGCCGTAGCGCACCGCGTTGGTTCCGGACGCCCGCGTCGACGCCATGCCGCCCAGCGAAGCATCGGCGCCGGGATCGATCGGAAAGAACAATCCCTGGTCGCGCAAATGCTCGTTGAGCGCCTTGCGGGTAACGCCGGGCTGGATCACACAGTCGAGATCCTCGGCGTGAACTTCCAGCACTTTGTTCATGTCGCGCAGGTCGACGCAGACACCACCCGCAGGCGCGTTGACATGTCCCTCCAGCGAGGTACCGGTGCCGAATGCGATCACGGGAACGCCGTGCCTGGCGCAAATCCGCACTGCGTCCTGGATATCCGAGGTCTCTTGCGCCATCACCACCGCGTCGGGCGGCTGCGGCGCCAGCCACGTCGTGGTATGCGCGTGCTGGTCGCGCACCGCCTGTGAGGTGATCAGCCGGTTGCCGAATCGCGTGGCGAGCGCTTCAACGGTCGCCGCCAGCGCCTGCGGCTCCGGCCGCTGCAAATTATTGGTTGTGGTTACGCCCACGCGATATCCTCCCGGCAAAAATACCGTGGCAAAGGATATATAAGTGGTCAAGGATCGAAATCGAACAAGCGGGGTGGATTGAATGACGACTGTTACCGGCGATGATGTGTTGCTCCGGCGGGCGCCGTTCCTTGCGTCGGTGATGCAGATCGAGCCGCAATGGATCGACTACAACGGCCATCTCAACATGGCCTATTACAACGTGATGTTCGACCGCGCGATCGACGAATTATGGCTCAAGCTCGGGATCGGGCCCAGCTACATGAGGGAACGCAAGGGATCGACCTTCACCGCCGAATGCCATGTGCGGTACTTACGCGAGATTCATCTCGGCGATCCCGTGCAGGTTTCGATCCTGCTGGTCGGCGCGGACGACAAGCGGCTGCATACGTTCGAGGAAATGCGCCACGCCACCGAGGGCTGGTTGTCCGCCACCTCGGAGAACATGACCATTCATGTCGACATGACCGCGCGAAAGACCGCGCCGTTTCCCTCCGATATCCGCACCCGCATCGAGGCCTTGGCGAACGCCCACAAGTCGGCCGCACGCCCCGAGGGCATCGGCAGGAAAGTCGCGATGCCCTCGAAATAGAGCCTGGCTCAAAGCCGGCGATCAGAAGCGGGTACGTCCGCGCGCCAGACCGACCACGGCCGAGACCAGGAACAGCACGACTGCAATGAAGAAGATGACCTTGGCGATTTCGATCGAGGCTCCGGCGATCCCGCCAAAGCCCAGAATACCTGCGATCAGGGCAATGATCAGAAACGTAACGACCCAACTCAGCATGACACGGACCTCCGATTTCCAATTTCTGTTTCATCGGCGCGACCAACAACATCGGGCATTGGCTGCAGGACCAATCCGGCTTCGGAACGAAGGTTCCCGCCAGCTCCTGGCGCCAAGCGCGCGAAAAAATACAGATATCAAGGGAACAAAATCCGGGCTGGATGTCGGGCCAGGCTGCCTCGGACGCCCGGGATAAAGCCTGTCAAATCGCGCGCCAAAGCCTTATATGCCCTGCAATCCTGCTATGAAGGCTCCCCTTCACGGCCCCGCGGTGCCATCGTGGGCGGAAGACGATTCGCATGACCGAGCCGAACAAGCTGACCCACCACGGCGTTCCCGACCACCAGCCCGCGGCTGGCGGCATCGCCGCGCGTGCGCGTGCGGCCGCCACCCCGCAATATCTTGCCGGCCTCAATCCCGAGCAGCGCGAGGCGGTGGAAACCTTGGACGGGCCGGTGCTGGTGCTGGCGGGGGCTGGCACCGGGAAAACCCGCGTGCTGACCTGCCGCATCGCCCATATCCTCAGTATCGGCCGCGCGCGTCCCGGCGAAATCCTGTCGGTCACCTTCACCAACAAGGCGGCGCGCGAGATGAAGCTGCGGCTCGGCCAGATGCTGGGCCAGGCCGTCGAAGGCATGCCGTGGCTCGGCACCTTTCATTCGATCGGCGGACGCATCCTGCGCACCCATGCCGAACTGGTGCAGCTGAAATCCAATTTCACCGTGCTCGACGTCGACGACCAGATCCGTCTCTTGAAGCAGCTGTTGCAGGCCGACAATATCGACGACAAGCGCTGGCCGGCGCGCATGCTGGCCGGCCTGATCGACGGCTGGAAGAATCGCGGGCTGATGCCGTCGCAGGTGCCGCCGGGCGAAGCCGCGGTATTCGGCAACGGCCGGGGCGGCAAGCTCTACGCGCTCTATCAGGAGCGGCTGAAGATTCTCAACGCCGCCGATTTCGGCGATCTCTTGCTGGAAAACATCCGGCTGTTCCGCGAGCATCCCGACGTGCTCAGAAATTACCAGAACCGCTTCAAGTTCATTCTGGTCGATGAATATCAGGACACCAACGTCGCGCAGTATCTGTGGCTGCGGCTGTTGGCGCAGGCGCCGGCGAAGGCGGGCGCGTCTTCTTTAACCTCGCCCCGCTTGCGGGGAGAGGTCGATCATAACCACCGTGCTGATGAAAAAAGCGAGACGGTGATTATGGATTCCGGGCTCGCGCCAAGCGGCGCGCCCCGGAATGACGAAAAGGAGGTAGCGCCACAACCCCACGCCAAAAACATCTGCTGCGTCGGCGACGACGACCAGTCGATCTATGGCTGGCGCGGCGCGGAGGTCGACAACATCCTGCGCTTCGAGCATGATTTTCCCGGCGCCAAGGTGATCCGGCTGGAGCGCAACTACCGCTCCACCGGTCACATCCTCGCCGCCGCCTCGCATCTGATCGCGCATAATGAGGGCCGGCTCGGCAAAACATTGCGCACCGAGGACGTCGACGGCGAGAAGGTCACCGTCACCGGCTCCTGGGATTCCGAAGAGGAAGCCCGCGCGATCGGCGAGGAGATCGAAGAGCTGCAGCGCGGCGGCGAGAAGCTCAACGAGGTCGCGATCCTGGTGCGGGCGTCGTTCCAGATGCGCGAATTCGAAGATCGCTTTGTCACCCTCGGGCTGCCCTATCGCGTGATCGGCGGTCCCCGATTCTACGAGCGCGCCGAAATCCGCGATGCGCTGGCGTATTTGCGGGTGATCAATTCGCCGGCCGACGATCTCGCCTTCGAGCGTATCGTCAACGTGCCGAAGCGCGGTCTCGGCGACGCCACGGTGCAGATGCTGCATGACCACGCCCGCAAG
>WNFJ01755491.1_pt3 | contig 16235 bp, 16 predicted proteins | sample 5400461 | NCBI WGS metagenome assembly WNFJ01 (sample SAMN13153349, study PRJNA577476) | soil metagenome | isolation source: 115 cm saprolite on Douglas fir-dominated hillslope | place: USA:California | collected 2013-09-17 | reverse complement strand
CAGTCGTTGTGATCATCCCGGCGCTGGCCGACAACGTGCTCCTGTGGCTGCCGATCGCGGAGGGTGCCGCGGCCGAGACTCAGGTCATCGTGTACGACAGGGCCGGGGTTGGCTGGAGCGACCCGCCGCCGCACTGGAGGCGCACGCCGGACCTGATGGCGGCCGACCTGCACGCGCTGCTGCGCACGGCTGAGGTCCCGCCGCCCTATGTCCTGGCCGGGCACTCCATCGGCGGGATCGTTGCCCGCCGGTTCTACGTCCACCACCCGGATGAGGTTGCCGGGATCTTGCTGATCGACTCAAGTCATGAGGACCAGGCGAGGCGGTTCGATGCGGCGGACTGGCGGAAAGGCACCGCGGGCTACATCAGGGTGATGGCCAGGCGGCAGGCCCGCATCCTCGGCGCGCGCCGGCTAGCTGACTTCCTCGGGCTGATGCCCGGCATCGAAGACGACGTGGCGCGCGAGGCCCCGGCGGAGCATGCGGGCGCCGCCCGCGCGATCATCCTGTCGACGCGGCAGAGGCGCACCATGGTCCGCGAGATGCTCATGATGGTGCGGCTGCGGGAGGCGCCACCACCCAGCCTCGGCTCCGTCCCGCTGGCCGTGTTCACCAGGGCAAGCTCGCCCGGAGCGGGGTGGCTCGCATGGGCGCAGATGCAGGACGAGCTTGCCGCGCTGTCATCGGATAGCATCCACATCCATGCAGAAAGCGGCGGCCATTACCTCCAGCGGGACGACCCGGATCTAGTGATCCAGGCGATCCGCGACCTTGTAACGCGTTGCCGCTCGGCTGCCGACGCAACGACAGCAGGGACTGGGTAGCGCATTGACCCTGCCCGGGGTGCGGAAACGGGTCTTTCGGCACCCCGGGCTCCGCGCGCCTTGGAGCATCCGCGCCTGGCTGCCGCCCCAAGACGATGTAGTTGTCAAGGTGCACGCGAGAACGAGGCTCGCCAAATACCAGCGTGTCCTGCGACACTGCAGGTTCCTGTGATGCGGAGCCCAGGTAATCAGGGTCCCCGATCGTTCTGATAGCTCTTATATTAGAGTTAATATTAGAGTTGTCAAGGGTTGTATGGATGGTTTGGTGCCTTCTGGCAAAATCAGCACTAGCGTTAGAGCTGAAACCAGCAGGTCCACGAGGAGGTGGGATGGCCAGGGACTGGGAAGCCGTCGCGGGGGCGATGAAGGGGCGGCTCGCCGAGCTCGACATGACCCAGGCCGAGCTGATCCAGCGTTCCCGCCTGGCCCCGATGACGATCCGGGAGCTGCTGTTCAACATGGCACAGCGCCGCCGCAGCGGCCAGACCCTCGCTGCGGTGTCCGAGGCGCTCGGCTGGCCGGCAGATTACCTGCGCGCCGTCGCCGACGGCCGCGACCCCGGTGACCCTGATTCAGGCGATCCGGTGCTGGCCGAGCTGGCCGGGCTCAGGGAGGCGGTTACCGCGATCATCTCTCGTCTCGACGCGATCGAGCGGCGGCTAGCTGGCGGCGGCGGATGACGATGAGCCGGCCGATCCGCCGTTCGAGTCCGGCGGCTGCCGCGCGCAGTTCGCGTACCGCAGCGGCCACCTGTCCGGGCTGCGCATCGCTTTCAGCCCGCGGGGGAGCACGGCGTGAACGCTGGTCCGGGCTTGCGGCCATTACGCCATCTGCCGGTGTCGTCCCGGGGCGGCTGCCGTCTTTCCCCGCTGTGCTTGCGGCGGGCGGTGCCTGACCTGCGGCCAGCACCTGTTCGCGGGTGGCAGGCACCTTCACCGTGCCCGTGTGCTCGCGTCGTTCCTGCCCGCGCGAGCGCCTGCCGCCCCTGCTTGAGGCCTGCGTCACTTCTCGCCTTCCCCCGCCGCCCCACCAGCAAGGAAACTGTTATCAGGGTATGCCAGGTCCGCGCGGAGCTGGCATACGAATTCCTTACGGATACGGCGCCGCCGGGCGCAGCTGATCCGGTCCAGGTCAGGCGCGCGAGCCGCACGGCCGCTCCCAGTTTGCCGGCAAGCTGCCGTGCTCCCCGTCGCCAGCTAGGCCGCCGGATCTGGCGTGCACGCCGACGGCCGTGCCGGCTAGCTCCGGTATCTCGCCCTGGTCTCTGGCCGCCCGGCTCCAGCCCGGGCGCGGCAGTGCGTGACCGGGCTGGTTACCGGGCTCGTCGCGGCCGGGATGCCGGGGGCGGGCGGGGCACGTGGCAGGCGGCCCGGCCAGCCGGCGGGCGGGCAGTCACCGGCGGCCCGGGCGCGTCGGCGTCGGCGAGCCTGACCGGCGCGGCCGCGGTGCCGGGGTCGGCGGCGGCGGTCAGTCCTGCGGCGGGGTGGCGGGCGGCGGGGGCCTGCAGCAACCGGTCCTGGGCCTGGCGCAGGTCGGCGACCGCGGCGGCGAGCCCGGCCAGCGCGGTGATCAGCGCCCGCCGNNNNGCCGGCTCCGCGCCGGGGCGGGCCCGGCCGAGGCCGCCGACATTGCCTGGGCCGCCGCCGACGTGCTGTACGCCGCGGCGGACGCGACTGGCAGCGCCGGGCTGTGCGCCGCCGCCGATGGCTTCAGCCGGGCCGCCCGCGCCCCGTGGGGCCGGGTACCCGCGCCGTCGCCGGCCGGGTCCGTGCTGCGCACCGCCGCGTACCTGCTGAGCAGGCCGGTCCCGGACCGGACCCGCCGTACGATCACCCGGCGGGCGCTGATCACCGCGCTGGCCGGGCTCGCCGCCGCGGTCGCCGACCTGCGCCAGGCCCAGCCCGGCGTCCAGCGTCTGCCCGCCGTACCAGACCTGCTGCCCGTCCCGGTGATGGACCAGGCCGGGCAGGCTGACCGCGTACCCGGCCGCCTCGCCGGGCCGGCCCGGGCCAGGCCGGAGCCGAACCAGCAGCCCGGCTGCCTCCAGTCCGGCCCAGAACTGCGGCTCGGACCGGGCCGCGGCCGCAGCCGCGGCGACCTCGCGGCGCAGCACGGCCCGGGCCTGCCCGGGCGTCGCCGGGCCACCGTGCAGCCGGGCCCGAGCCGCGGCCGGGCCGGCGGCCCGCTGGCCGGCCTGGCCGGGAGGCCCGGCCCACCGGCGGCGCAGCTTGGGCAGGGTCAGGTCCGGGGCCAGCTTCCCGCCGCCGAACCAGACTTGGTCCCCGGCCGCGGTCACGGCCCCAGGCATGGTCACCGCGTACCCGGTCACCTCGCCAAGGTTGCGCTCGCTGTACCGGAGCCGGACTTGCACCCCGCGGCGGGCCAGGGCGGCAAAGAACTCCGGCTCGGACCGGGCCGCCGCGGCGGCAGCCCGCACGTGGCGGCACAGAGTGACCCGAGGTGGCTCGGCCTGCCCGGCCCGGGCCGCCTTCTCGGTCTCGGCCCGGGTCGGCCTGCGAGCCGCGGTCCGGTCGGCCCGGGCCACCGCGACCAGGCCGTACTCGGCCTCGAGATCGCGCAGCGCCGCGCCGAGGCGCCACCGCTCGTTGTCCAGGCTGGCCCGCCGGCCGTCCTGCCGGGCCAGGGTCGCCACGATGTGGATGTGGTTGCCGCCGTGGTGTTCCCTGTCAAGTCAATGTGTTGAAGTTCTGGATGCTATTTTTCGCGACCGGGGACAGTTGCCGCGAGAGGACAGATGACAGGTCGGCCTGCCTCGGCTTCTAGCTCGGTGAGTGCCGCACGGCGATCGCGAGCTGGCCGACGAAGGTGGCGGTGAGATGCGGCGATCCCATCGCGTCGAGCCGGTCCCGTACCCGGGCGAGGAACTCGCCGGCGCGCGCGGGCCCCATTGCGCGGGTCCCGGACTGGGTGGACAGCTGCGCGAGGTAGTCCGCAGCTGTGTAGGACCACCGCAAGGGATACCGGAAGCTGGCGACCTCATCGAAATAGGCCCGTGCCTCATCGGGGAAGTGCCACTTGCCGATCTGCTCCGGCGGAGGAGGCGGCTCCCCGGCGACCCCCATCGCCCGGTAGTCCTCTTGCACCTCGAACCAGAACAGCTCCGCGTCAGCCGGCCGCGCCCACCGGCACGAGCCGACCGCCATGACGCCTCCGCGAGCCAGGATCGCGGCCGGCTTGGCGTAGCGCACGCCGGGGTCGATCCAGTGCAGCGCGTTGAACACCGTCACCGCGCGAACCGGGACGGCGCTGGTGTCCTGCCAGTCCTCGAACGAGGACGTGACGACGCCGACGAGGGGGAACCCGGCGGTCCTGGCCCGCGCCAGGGCCGCCAGGGCCGCGCCCAGCTCCACCGCCGTGACCGCAAGCCCCCGCTCGGCGAGCGGCACCGTGGCCTGCCCGGTCCCGCAGCCGATCTCGACGACCCGGTCGCCCTGTCTGAGGCCGGACGCCCGGAGCAGGTCGTCGAACAAGGCGCCCGGCAATACCGGCCGGGTCCGGTCATACGCCTCGGCATCGGCGTCGAACCCGCCGCGCAGCTCTCGCCGCGAGCCGTCCTCTGGCACTGGCGAGTACGTCGTCTGATCCACGAGCCACGTAATAGGCCATCGACCGCAGGCCGCGCAACGGGATTACCGGGATCGCGCTGCGATCTTCTCGAGGATGGCCCCGGCCTGGGCCGGCGACAGGGCCGCCGGTTCAGCCGTGTTCTTGTCCACTCCGACGATGACGACCGGCCCGAGGAGGCTGAACTCGAAGCCGAAGGAGCGCGCGATCAGGGTGGCGGCCTGGTTGGCCGGCTTTCCCGCGGCAGCGCCGTCCTCGTCCAGCCAGGCTTCCCAGCGGCTGGTCACCTGGATTCGCTCGGCGTGCTTCGTGCCGATGAGCGCCTTGAGGGAATGCATGAACCGCGTGCCGCCGCCGGGCAGGTCAACTTCCCTGGGCGGCCCGTCGGCGGGGATGAGGAGGGCCTTCACTGCCTGCCCTCGTGCCGGGCGGGGCCGCGCCGGCTGTCGAGCCGGGTGACGATGCCGAGCGCGGCGATCTCGTCTCGTGCCTGCTGTAGTTCCAGGGTGAGCTGGTTGACGGCGCGGACGAGCGCGGGGACGTCGGCGCGGAGCTGGGCGAGTTCCCTGTTCTTGCCGGCGATCGTCTGCCGGAGCTTCGCGATGGTGGCGCGGAGCCGGGCTTCGTCGCCGTTGTCGGCTCTGCGGTCGCGGATGCGCTGGTAGAACTCGTCTTTCAGGTCTGTGTGGCGCTGGGTGAGCGCGTTGCGCGGGACGCCGGCCTCGGTGGCGAGGGCGACCACGGTCAGCGCGCCGTTGGAGCGCTCGGGGGCGCCGGCGAGGATGCGGTCCATCGCGGCGCCGATCCGGGCGCGCTCGTCTGGCTCGGCGGTCATCCTTCGGCCCTGCCCGGGGTGATGCGGGTTCGGTCGTGCTTGCCGGCCTGCTCGCGGAGCTTCGCCGCAGCGGCGCGGAGCCGGTCGCCGACGGGCTGGGGAACGTGCTGTGCCTGGGTTTCCAGGGCGTCGGCCCGCTCGCGGAGCTGGGCGGCCTGGGCGTCGGTGCGGGCGATGTTGCCGCAGCCGGGGACGCAGTGGCCGAGGCTGGGCGTGTCCCGGGCGCCGTCGCGGTGGCAGAGAGCCTTCTCCCTTTTGTAGTGGCAGATGACGAGGGCGTGGGGATTGTCGTAGATCATGGCGTCCTCGTTCTTCAGCAGCTTGCGGGCGGCGGCGAGCGTGACGGGGACGCCGGCGAACCGGGACGCGGCGGCTGCGGCCATGATCCCCCCGCCGTTGTCAAGGTCTTCGCGCAGGGCGGCCGCGGTGCCGGCGGTCGCGAACGCTGTCTCAAGTTCGATGAGGTCGTGGATGCCGTTCCGGCTGCGGCTGCCGTAGCCTTCCGACGCCCAGGTGTCGAAGGCGGTGCGCATGTGCCCGTACTGGATGGCCAGGGCGACCAGCCCGTTGGGCCGGCGTGCGATGTGCCAGGCCAGGCTGCGGCGGAAGCGCATGGTGCCGACAGCGCCGTGCGGGTCGGCGGGGATCGTCTCGCCGGGCAGTCCGAGGCTGGCTGCCTCACGGTTCGCCCAGGCGGCGAAGTCCCCGATCCGGCGGCGGACCGCTTTCGGCTGCAGGGAGCCGGTGCCGGGGCGGGTGCTGGCCAGGTCGTGGGCGTGGTGGTCGAAGAGCAGGTGCCCGTCGGGGACCATGCGCTCCAGGACGCGGATGGCGTTGACGACCGGGGTTATGGCGACCCAGGGGACGGCGCGCTCGGTGCCGGCGGAGCGGTGGTTGCCGTGTTCGTCGGTGGCGGTCTTGAACTCCAGGCCGCGGATGAGGTGCCGTCCTGTCCGCCCGTCCGGGCCGGGAACGGGGTCGGGGCAGCAGCCGGCGCGCAGGCCCAGGACCTCCCCCGGGCGCATGCCGGTCAGGTAAGCGCAGACGATGAACGCTGCCGTGCCCAGGTGGCGCATCAGCGAGGGGGCCTCGTTGAAGTCGAGCGCGGGCCGCCAGGGCTTTCCCGCGATGCGGCCGGTCACGGGGACGTTCAGCGGGCACGACCCTGACAGGTCCGCCGCAGCTGACAGCCGGTTGACCAGCGTGAACCGGCTGACCTGCCCGAATGACGCCCCGGTGATGCCGGCCACGTACTGGTGGGCGAGACCGACCTTGCCTTTCATGTGGGTCGAGGGCAGGGGCGCGCCGCTGTCGATCAGGGGCCGGAGGTATGCCTCCAGGGCGGCGCGCCCCGCAGGCGTGCCGGCGGCGCGGGCAGCCGAGATGAGGCGCTGCCGTTCGGCCCAGGCGGCCAGGATGTCCCCGGACAGGTCCTCGACCATCCGCATCGCCCAGACGAGGAGCGGCCCTATGGTCTGCTCTGCCAGGGGCTCGGTTGCGTTCTCCCCGCCGCTGCGGCCTGCGGCGGGCAGGTAGCCGTCGATGCCCAGTTCCTCCCAGGGAGGTTTCCCGATGCCCGACGGGCTGGCGCTGAGCTGGTCAAACGCCCAAAGCCGGGTCAGCGCGGCCAGGGTCTTCAGGACATGGCCCCTGACATGGCCGGCGTCGCGGGCGCGCTGTCCGTAGTCGTGCAGGACGTCGGCGGTGCAGTCCGCGAGGCGGCGGATCCCGCGCTGTTCGAGCCATGCCGCCAGGAGCTTCCACTCCTCGGTCGTGGCGTGGACATGGTGAGCGCTGAGGCGCCCCCGCATCCTGGAGCCGTGGCCGAGCAGGAACGTGGGCCGGAGCTGGCCGTTGACCAGGTTCCATGCCGCCAGCTGCATTTCGTCCCGGAAGCAGGAGGGCCAGTTCTCCCAGTGGATCTTCGGCCGGGCGGCGCTGGGGTTCTCGGTCAGCGGGGCCAGCGGCCAGACCGGGTCGCGGTAGCGGCCGTTGAGGTGGGCGTGCACCGCGCAGGCAAGGTGCGGCAAGACGACGGGGCTGCCGGGCCCGGGCATCGGCAGGAGGTAGGGGTCGAGGTCCGGTGCGGTGGTCATCTGTCGAGGTTCCCGGTGAGCAGGTGGGTGACGATCTCTCGGTCGGCGCTGGTGACGCGGGCCAGGGCGTGGGCCCACGGCCCGTCGCCGACCTGGTCTCTGAGGTCTTCCAGGCGTTCGCAGGCGTCGCGCCAGTCCGCTGCCCAGGCGGCGGGCGGCAGGACAGAGCGCAGGCTGCCCAGCGCCTCGTGCAGGTGCGCGAGGCGGGGGCGGGCAGGCCAGGCAGGCCAGGAACGAGGCGCCGCAGCCGCCGTCCGGTGACGGCCAGGGGCTGTCGCCGGGGCCGGAGCAGTCCGCGGTCGCGGTCTCTGCGTCCCCGGGGGCGGGCTGGTCCCGGAGCCGGGCGGCCAGGACCGCCTTGCCGGCGCGCCCGGCGGCGTTCTCCGCGCCGGATGCGATCACCTCGGCCGCCCGGGCCTGGACCCGCTCGTCGGGCAGGACGTAGTGGCGGTCGTGGGTGTCCCGGGAATGCTGGGCCGGCTCGCGCCGGTCAAGCGCGATCACCGTGCGGCGCCCCCGCCTGAACGGGCTCCCGCTCAGTCCCTTGGCCCGCGCCCAGTTCGCCGCGTTGACGCTGCTGACGCCGAGGCAGAACAGGCCGACCGGCGGACGGCGGTCCAGGTCCGTCCGCAGCTGGCCGGGCCTGGCGGTCCGCCAGGCGATCAGGCGGTCGGTGCCGGGGGCGAGTTCCCCGACGACAGCGCGGGCGAAGCGCGTGGCCTGCAGGGCGTGGGTGATCAGCCGCCCGGGCGAGCCGGCGCCGTCGTCGGTGACGTTGCGGGTCTCGTGGTGGCGGCCCGGGCCGCGGCGGGGCTTGCCCAGCTGGACGCGGTAAGTCGGGCGGCCGTCGTCGCCCTGGTCGGGTTCCGCGCGGGGGGCTTCCAGGGTGTCGATCACCGACAGGTTCCACCCGAACTCCGCCAGCAGCAAGACGCCCAGCGCGGTCGCCTCTTCCCCGGTCAGGAACAGCCGCTGCCAGGTCACGGCGCCGGACTGGCCGCCGAACGCGCTGATGTACTTGTTCTTGACGCGTCCCGTGCGGTGGTACCTGTGCAGGTCGCCTGTGCGGGCCAGGACGTCTAGTCCCTCGCCGAGGGCCCAGTCCCTGGTGCCCTCGGCGAACGCCCCTTCCCGCCACCGTTGCAGGTGCAGCGCGTTGTCGCTGATGCGCCGCAGCGCGGCCCGGAACTGGCGGCGCGCGACCGCGGTGAACTGGTCGAACTCCGCCTCGGTGTAGGACTGGACCTTAGCCGGGGGAATCTTGCGGCGGCGGGCCAGCTCGTCGGCGACCGGCCCGGCCTGCAGCCGGGCGTCGTCGCGCAGCAGGCCGCTGACGGCCCGCCAGGTTCTGTAGCCGGTAGGGGCCGCCGGAAGGCTTTCCCGCCATTGCCTCACCAGGGCCGGGGTGAGCTCGTCCAGGTCGCGGGGCGGCCGCTGCTGGCGGGCCAGGAACTCCGTGAACTGCCGCACGAAATGCCACGCCGCCACGGACGTGGCGTGCACGGCCCAGCAGCCCGGCGCGCACCGGGCCGCGAACAGGGCCGCCAGCGAGTGCTGCATCGGCCCGGCGGCCGGCAGCTCCGAGAAGTCGTACTCCCGGACACGGCCTTCGCGGTTGTGGTGCCGCACCACCACGGTGCCCCGCTCGCCGGCGGCCAGGTACTCGGGCCGGGCGTGGCCGCCCTCGGGCAGCGAGGCCCGGCGCCCCGGCCCGCTCACCAGGCCGCCCCGGACAGTGCCCTGCCGATGTCGCCGGCGTCCTGGATGCTCCCCGACTCCCGTGCCAGCCGGGCGAAGACCTCGTCCAGCTCGGGCATCGGGGCGGCGGCCGGGCCGTCCGCGCCGGCCAGCATCGACCGCAGGTTCAGGTCAGCCACGGGCGCGAGGTACCAGTCGACAGTCGTCTGCCGGGAAGCGTGGCCCAGCAGTTGCTGGACCATGAACCACGGGTCGCCGTAGAGCTGGGCGAAGTCGCGGCGTTCCTCCGCGTTCAGCCCGTAGCGCAGGTCAGTCAGCGTGTTCAGCACGATCAGCATGTAGAGCGCGAACGAGTGCCGGGCGGAATGCGGCGTGGCGTAGGGCGCAAGCACCTGATGCGGGTCCAGGGCGATCCGGCCGACCGGGGCCAGGGCCCGCTCGCAGCGCTGGTTGGCCGCCCGGAACACCCCTTCCCAGGAGTGCACCGCGAACGGCATGCCCCGCTCGCTCAGCCACAGCCACAAGGGCTCGAGGCCGTGCGGGCCCTCGGTGAACAGCAGCATCCGCTCGTCCGTCGTCAGCTCGCGCAGCGGCAGCTCCCCGGCGGTCCCGTCCTCCTCGTGCCAGCGGACCACGGGCCTCGCCCCGCGGGTGACCCCGGTGACCACCCGCAGCCCGGGCAGCCGCTCGTAAAGCCCCTTGCGCTGGGCGCTGCGCACCGCGTGCGCCCGCGAGGAGTCGGCGTAGGCCTCGATCTGCCCGACCGCGTCCGCCGCGACGTAGAACGTGCGGTCCTTCTTCGACCGCGTCGGCCCCGCCGACACCTTGCCGCGGTAGTAGCGGCCCCCGTCCAGCCGCGACGACGGCACCTCGAACGTCAGCAGCGACCCGCCCTCGGCCCGGCGCAGCCCCGAGGAGACCAGCAGCCTCGCGAACGCGACGTTGCGGTCCTCAAGCCGCCCGCCCCATCCCGGCTCCGGCATCCCGTCGCGGCCGTGGCCGTGCAGCCCCACGTCGATCCACTTCCGCCAGGTCCGCGGCGTCAGCCAGTGCACGTCAGACCGCCGGGCGTCCTTGGCGCGGGCTGCCGCCGCCGTCACCATGTCCCCGTTCCTGGCGCGCACCTGCTTCATCGCGACCGGGTTCCGCGCCAAGTGGCCGTCCCTGGCCGCCCACCGGTAAAGGCTGGTGAACGCCGCGAGCTCCCGGTCCCACTTCGCCCCGCCGATGCGGTCCGGGTTCTCCCGGGCGAACCGCCGCCAGTGCTCGTAGTCCTCCAGGTCCCGCTCCACCGCGTCGGCCCACGACTTGCCCCGGTCCCACAGGAACGTCAGCAGCAGCCTGATGTCCGTGGCGTAGTTCCGCCGCGTCTCCGCCGTGCACCGCCGGAACGGGTCGGACTGCGCGTACAGGCTCAGCAGCGGGTCGACCCGGTAATCCGGCGACAGGAAAACCGGGTCTCCCGCTCGCACGCCCACCGTGTCCTCCCGCGTCGGGAGGTCCTCCCACCCCGCCAGCACCCGCCTCCGGACTCCTGCCCGGACCGCATCCCGCGGCACCCAGAACACCCGCCACACAGCCGCCTCCAGTCTCGTCACCATCAGCGGCAACACGACCATTTAATAGGGAAGTGGTGGATCGCGATCCACCGCACCGCGTCGTCTTGGTCCCCGCGCGGGCACAGCCCGGTGCGGTGCATCACATCCTGGGCTATCCGCGCCCATTCCGCGTCGGAAAGCAGGCGGTCCTCCGGGGCGGCGCACATCGAGCAATGCCACACAGGCTTGGCGTACCCCCACTTGCCGAGCGCATCATGCGGAAGCCGCAGCAGCCCGGCAAGGCGGCGGAAATCCCGTGTCCCGCTGGCGCGCAGCGGGGGCTCCAAGTCAGCGGAGTCCCGGTAGCCGGCGATGATGTGCGGGTCGGTGTGTTCTTCCCGGCGTCCGGGTCCGTACAGGTAGCGGATCAGCCCGGCCACGTCCTGGCCGCGCGGGCAGACCTTCCCGATCACCGCTTAACCGTCCCGTCCGCCGCACCGGCCCGGCCGGGACGCCATCCGCGCGGTCTCGGCCACGGGGAACGCCACCGGTTCCACTCCGGCCGTTCCGGCCATTTCGGGCCACGCGGACTCCGGCGCGGAATGCCGTCCGCGCCGGGGCGGGGTGCCGTCGGGTCATCCCGGGATGGCGGGGCGATCCGGGGATTGCGGTCCCCGTGGACCGAGTGCGCGGATGGCCCGTAGGAATCTCTTCCGCAGGTCTTCCCCGGCAGCCTCCAGCCGGGCCGCGCGGCGGTCGCTCTCCTGGGCGTAGGGAAGAAGGTCGCCAGACCATTGCCCGGTCGAGTTCAGCTTGGCAACGGCCTGGTTGAGGTTGACGCCTATCTTGCGGACCAGCAGCGCGGCGCGGTCCAGGGCGCAGAAGGCATCGCGCAGCGGAGCGTCCGGTGTCACGGCCACACCCCGCGCGACAGAGAGGGCGGCTTCGGCGGCGAACGCGCCGCGTGCCAGCCCGGCGTGGCGGGCGGCGTCCGACAGCTCGGCGTACTCCTGATCGGTGAGCGCGAATCGTACTGTCCGGCTGCGCCTGCCCTGGTTCCGGGTGCGGCGGCGCGGCCGGGCAGCAGCCGGCTGGCCGTGGTCGTGAACCTCGTCGCCGTGAAGAACGTACGCCATGAGGCTTCCCCTTTTCGCTGCCAGCCCGGCGCGAATGCGCCGTGAATTTCCCGCACTGACCCCGGCCGGGCTCTTTCAGTATGCATCCTCGACCGCGCCCGGTCGAATCGGATGTGAACGCTATGCGCATCTTGCTCCGCAGCCCTGACGGCCACCTTCATCCAAGGTAATAGGTGCTGGCTAATGGCTGCGCATTCCTGCTCCTTACCGCCGGGCTTACCGTCAGCGAAGCACGCCTGAAGCGAACTGGAGTCCTCGCTGGCAACAAGACCGCCACCTCGCCGCCGGGGGGGGGCCGGCCAGGTTGAGCCGCAGGCCAGCGGCCAGACTTCTGCGCCCGCTGGGGTTATCGTGGCACACTGGGATCAGCCCGGCAGGCCAACCGGTCATCAACCAGGTCGGTGTTTCCGTGAACGCATGAACACGTCGTGCGGTAACGTATCTCGGGTTTACGTGTTAAAGCAAAAAAATTCTCCGGCAATTTTCTGCGTTAACCGGTGTTAGCCAGTTATGGCCGGTGTTGCTGAGTGCGTGTGGGTGATGGTCAGTGTTGCTCAATCCGGTTTAAGGAAGCGTATGCTGACGCTCGGTGATTTGCCAGTCTGAGCGAATAGACGGCACCTTGAAAGCATGCGGGACGGGCTCTGGGCAATTCATGACGCCGGCCCTGGCGAGGACGAGCTGGCGGCGGACGCCGCCTGCGGCCAGCCGGCAGCCGGGCGCGGCGGCGACGGCAAGTATGACCTGTCCGCCGACGACCGGGAGTGGGTCGAGCGCACGGCGGCCCGCCTCGGCCCGCTCACCGACAAGCAGCGCGACATCCTCGGCCTGCTGCTGCGCGAGCGCCGCTGACGGCACGCGGGCCGGGCGCGCTGCCTGGATGGGGAAGACGCCAGTTCCGGGGGCAGCCTGCGGTGCGCACGGCAGGGCCCGCGGTCGCTCAGACGCGGGCCGGGCGGATCGGAAAACTGGCTCATGACCAGTTTCCCGATGTGCCGCTGCCGGGGCCGCCGGCCCACGCCGGACCGCGCGCAGGCCAGCGGCCGGGAGCATGCGCAGAGCACACCGCCCGGCCAGACACGATGACAGCGTGTTTGACCGGGTCATCGTCTTGGTGCCGCCGGTACCAAGGTCTGGCCTGCGCGGGACCTGCCCCGGCCTCTTGCGGGGCGTGCCATGGGGCCAGGTCACGCTGCCGGGCAATCATCCGGGGCTGGCCTGCGGGCGTGCCCGGTGAGCGCGGACCCGGCACGGGCTACCGCCGTAGACGGCATCAGCCCGGCCGGCGACGAGGCCGCCGCAGCCGGGGCACACCCGGGGCGCGATGCCGTCCTGCAACGCCTCTAGCCGTTTGCGGTGCCGCCGGATGGATGCCTCGGCCTCGCGCAGGTGGCTGATCCACCAGCCGAGGTTGTCGTTGCCCGCGAGCTTGGCGAGTTCGGAGTCCGGCCAGAACTCGGCGGGGAAGCCCTGGGAGAGCACAAGCTCGGTCATGCGCCTCACCGGGTCGTACTTCAGCGGCCGGCGGGAAGCCATGTAACGAATGTACCTGTTACGGCGCCGTGGCGGCGGTTACGGCTGTTGCCGTAACCCGGCCGCCTGCCCCTGTCAGGCTGCAGATCGGTGGCAATGACGGGATTGACGGTTCGGGTGGGTGCCAAAAAGAGGCCGCGAAACCGGATTTATGGAGGTAGGCGGGGTTTGCGGCCGGAGGGAGGCGCGATGACCAGATCGGCGGCCTGCGCAGGAAGGGGGCCGATGGGTGCCAGAAAGGGGCCGTGAAGCCGGATTTAGGTAGGTGAGGCGGTTCTCGTTCACGGTGCCGTGCCCGGCACCTGACACCCGCCTGACAGCACCGCTGCCAGGCGGTTTGCGCAGGTGAAGGGCCGGGTGGCGCGGACGTGGCCGCTTGTAGGGATTCACCGAAGATGTCGGTCCAGGCCAGGTGTACCTGTCGGTTGTGTGGCCGTCTTCCCAGCACGTGGACCGCGATAGCTGTCGGTTTCTCCTCGAAGCCCGCTGCCTCGGGGAGAGGGACCAGCGGTAGCGGACATCGAAACCTGCGATTGACGTCCAGTACGAGCTGCCCGGGGGTGGCTATCCTGGTCACGAAGCGTGACTGCTGAAGACGCTCCGACCGCGCCTGATCTGCTCGGTGCACTCTTTCCGCTGCGGGCGCCGTGGCGTCCGCCCTGTAAAGAACGGCAAGCTGGACGCGGCCGGTACTCTCAGCGTTGAGAGCGGACTGAACGCACAGGACGACATGAGCAAGACAGGGTTCCAGCGCGCCGGCGATCTCGTCGCGGTCCACGGCAAGCGCGGCAATTCCGAAGGCCCGCACCGGCCGCCGGGATGGGTGAGCGAGGAGTACACAAGCATTCCCGCAGCTATTTTCATGCTCGCCTACGCCGCCGGCGACGGGCTCGTGGCGCGCGCGTCGAAGCAGCACGGGATCCTCCGCTAGGTCTCGGCAGCCAGGGACTCGTTGCCGCATGGGCACAAGCAGGGCATCCGCTGCTAGCGCGTGCCCGCGTCACGCCGCGGGACGGCACAGGCATCCACCGGTGGCACCTGCTGGAAGGGGAGGCTCTCGCCGCCTATCTTTCGGACGCCTGCCTGCTGAGGAACAGGCTTGACCACACGGGCACAACTGCCGGCGTGAAACTCCGGTCGCCGTACTTTACCCGGGGCGGTAAGACCGAGCTGCGCTCGATGACGCTGATGCTGGCCGAGGGGATGCTGCAGGCCGCACAGGACATCGCTTACCTCACCCTGAGCGCACCACCGGCTGCCTCGGGGGGTGCCGCCTGGAAGTGGGTTCTTCCACGCCAGTCGGGCACTGGGACGATGCCATGGCGGATGTGGCGAGACCAAGCGTTCCCGCTGCCCGAGGGCGAAGATCCGGTTTGAATGGAGGCCCGATGCCTGAGTTTGCCCAGTTCCCGGACGAGGAGCTTGACCGCGAGACCGAAGCGGCCGTGAACGCGACTTTAGCCGCCCTCGCAGCCGGCACGCCGGCGGAGGAGGCGCTGCGCCAGCTGTCCGAGGCCACAGTCGATGCGTTCGCCGAATGGACCGCAGGCCGCTTGCAGCAGCAGATCCCGGCGGTCGCGGCCCGCAGGCGGGACGACGAGGCGCGGATCACGCGCCGGTGGGGTGCCGCCCTGGACGCGTACCATGCGGTCACCACGGCGGCGGCGGAAATCGGGATGCTGGCATCCCGGCACAGCCCTGCCGGCCAGGGTTCCGCTGACAGCACGACAGCGGCGCTCACCCTCCTGCACGCGCGAGCGTGCCAGACCTCCTTCGAGGTGCATGCGCTGCTGGCCGCTGGCTTCCCCGGCGGGGCCTACGGCCGGTACCGGACCCTGCACGAACTTGCCGTCACCGCAGCCGTCATCGCCCAGTACGGCCGCCAGCCGGCCCACGCCGACCTCGCCGACCGCTACCTCAGCCACTGCAGCATCGAGCACTTCCGGCAGGTTGAGGAGCGCCAGCGCACCGGCCGCGAACTCGGCTGGCAGCCGATCCCCGGCAGCGCCATGAAAGAGCTGAAGAAGCTGCGCGACGCCCTGATCGTCCGCTATGGCCCGGATTACAGTCAGCCCTACGGGTGGGCCGCCGGCCTGCTCGGCAGGCATCCGAACTTCGCCAGGCTTGAGGCCAAGGCCGACATGACCTATCTGCGGTACCTGTACGTCACCGGAAGCCACCTCATCCACGCCAGCGCGCACGGCCTGCGGCTGACCATTCTCGACCCGGAAACAGCCAGCTCCGGCGTCTTCATCGGGCCCTCGGACACGGGGCTGGCCCAGCCAGCCGAGGCATCGCTGAACGCCCTGATCGACGTCAATGGAGGACTGGTCCTGCACGGCGGCGAAAAGCCGGACGACTCCCCTGTCTACCTTAATTTCCTCGGACTGCACGAGCTGCGGAGGCGGGCCGTACGCCTGTTCCATGAAGCCGAGGACCAAGGGAGTCCGCAGGACACCTGACGCCGGCTGCCGCAGCGCGAGGTGTCCGCGTGACTGTCACGGGCAGGACGCGGTACCGGGGTAGCCGGCACCGGCGGCGTAAGCGATCCGTAAGGACTGGCGGCGTAAGCGTGCCCGGCATTTGCGGTATTCAGGCATTGACGATGCACGATCGGGCGCACGCGCGCAACTCAGGCAGAGAGGAGCCGCCGTGTTGAGCACTGGTGCCGACTGGGCGTGGCTCGGGGTGATCGCCGGAGCGTTCCTGCTGTTCTGGTCACCGGTGATCGTGGCCGCAGTCCGCGACATCGAGCGCATGGGGCTGGTCGTCCTGCTGGTCCTGCTCGGCCTGGGCACGGGCGGGGTGACCTGGTTCGCCTCCTGGATCGTGGTATTCAGGATGCCCCGCAAGGTACGGCAGTCCGCCACCTGGCAGGCACCCGGATACCGGTCCTACAGGCCGTAGTCACAAAGCGGATACTCCGGCACAGGCCGATGGGGACCCGCGCGCTTAACCGGCAAGTCTGGGCGCACTTGCACCACGCGGCG
>WNFJ01438549.1_pt1 | contig 16235 bp, 10 predicted proteins | sample 5400461 | NCBI WGS metagenome assembly WNFJ01 (sample SAMN13153349, study PRJNA577476) | soil metagenome | isolation source: 115 cm saprolite on Douglas fir-dominated hillslope | place: USA:California | collected 2013-09-17 | reverse complement strand
CGTCTGGCCGTGCGCAGTGTACGCCGCGCCGACGATTGCCAGCTGTCCGCCACCGAGGTCGCCCACTTCTTCGCCGACGACGACGTGTCCGCCTTTCGCCTGCATCGCCAAATCAAGCAGCTTTACCAACTTCTCGCGCGCGTCGAGGGCCGTGACGAGTCGGCGAACGTCGTAGGCCCCCGTGAACTCAGGTTTCTCGAACAGCCGATCGTGACCCTCGATGACCAGGTCCGTTTGTCGGCCGACAGCTTCCTCGACAGCGGCGCCGCCGAGCTCGAAGGCCCGACGCCGTAGCTCGTCGTGCTGAACACGCTCGCTCTGCAGCCTCCGGTCGAGGAGCTCGCGCAAGTCTCCCAGCGTTCGCCCCTCGACCACGTCGTCCAGCAGGTTGTGAATGCGCTGCAGGTCGGACTCGGTCACGGCGGCACGCAGGAAGCGATTTTGGACGCTGCCGTTTTGCATCACAAGAACGGCGAGCACTTCGTCGGGTCCGGTCCGAAGAAAGCGCAGCTGCTTCAGGACAAGCGTCTCGGCACGCGGCGCGAGCACGACCGCAGCAGTGCCCGTCAGTTCCGACAGCAGCTTGCCTGTCTCCCTCATGACATTCGGACCAGGTTCGAGCGAAGAGGACTCCTCGCGAATGGTCGCAGTTTCCTCCGCCGTCAGCGCCTGCACGTGCATCAGTGCGTCGATGAAAAGCCGAAAGGCACGGTCGGTCGGAACACGGCCTGCGCTCGCGTGAGGCTGGTGCAAGTACCCCGTGTCTTCAAGATCGGCCAGCACGTTTCGGATGCTGGCTGGCGACAGATCCATCCCGGACTTCTTCGCCAGCGTGCGTGACCCCACAGGCTCGCCGGTAGCCACGTACTCGGTCACGCAATGATAGAGGACCTGCCGTGCGCGCGCGTTGAGCTCAGACATGCTGCCATTTAAGAATAGCATCCCCGGGGGTCGGTAGTGCCTAGGCTTGGACCCGTGCGTGAGAGGAGACCCCTTGCGCCCTTTGCCTGGGCGCTCCTCACGTTGCCATTCGGCCTGGCGTCCGGTTTCGCGAGCGTGGCGGTCCCGTTTGTCCTGCGCGGGCGCGGCCTCACGATGACGACCATTGCGACCGTGTCGCAGGTCGCCCAGCTTCCGCACGTCATCAAGCTGATTTGGTCGCCTGCTCTGGATGCCGGATGGAGTCGGCGCAGTTGGTTCTTCGGGTCCGTGGCACTGGCCGCGGCCAGCCTCGCCGCAACCGCGCTCGTTCCCCCCAGCCTCACCGAACGCGTCGGGCCGATTCCGCTTCTGTGGATCTACACCGCTGCCCTCTTTACCGCCCAGGCAGCCGTAGCCACAAGCGGATCCGCGGTGCTCGCCCTCATGGCGCTCACCGTGCCCAACGAGCGCCGCGGAGCCGCGTCGGGCTGGCAGACCTCAGGCAATCTCGTTGGGACGGCGGCCGGCGGCGCCCTCGTCACTTGGATGCTCACGCACACTTCGCCGGCCGCCACCGCCGTAGCGGTTGCCTCGATCTGTCTGGCTTCCGCCGCTCCCGCCGCGCTTATCCACGAGGAGCCAACGCCGCGGCGCAGCGCCTCGCTCCTCATCGGACAATTGCTGAAAGAAGTGCGGCGCACTCTCCGTTCGCGCGACGGGTGGACGGGCATGGTCATTTGCCTGTCGCCTGTAGGCGCCGGTGCGCTCACCAACCTCTTCAGCGCCCTGGCGAAAGACTACGCTCCGGACGCAGCGTCGGCCGAGCAGCTCGTGCTGCTCGTCAACGGGGTGTTCGGAGGCCTGGTGAACGCAGCGGGTGCCCTGCTCGGGGGGTACGTGGCCGACCGCATGAACCGACGCTTGGCCTACGTGCTCTTTGGAGCCGCGACGGCGTTGTGCGCCATCGGCATGATGCTCGCTCCTGCAACGCCGGCGGCGTTTGCCCTTGGGTGCCTCTCCTACCAAATCGCAAACGGCTTCTGCTTCGTTACGTTCTACGCTTTCGTTCTCGAGCTACTCGGCCACCGCGATGGGGTTGCGACCCAGCTTGCCCTCTACATCGGAGCCTCGAACTTTGCCATCTCCTATGTCACTTGGCTCGACGCTTGGGGCTACGATCAACTGAAGGCTCTCTTTCCCCGTTCCGCGGCGGCGGCGAGAAACGGAATGCTCGGCATGGACGCCCTCTCGACGTTCGCCGGAATTGCCCTCTTGTCGGCGATCACTTTGTACCTGCGGCGGCAGCGCCGCGCTGCCCCGTCATCGAGTGCGACGTAGCCGATCGAGCACCTCGCCCATGTCGTCGGGAATCGGCTGCCGCCACTGGACCTCGCGCTCGGTCGCCGGGTGCACGAAGCCCAGCTCGGCGGCGTGCAGCATCAGCCGCGGCGCGGGCAATCGTTCACCTCGAAAATGCCGCACGTATACGCGTTCCCCGACGAGTGGGTGACCGGCTTCGCTCAGGTGGATGCGGATCTGATGCGTTCGCCCGGTCTCGAGACGGCAAGCGATGAGCGTCGCGCCTGCAAGTGCCTCGATCGGCTCGAGGTGGGTAACCGCCTCCTGCCCGTTGGCCCCCTTGCCGGCACGCGCCGAGCCGCGAAGCCCGTCGCCCCGATCGTCGACGAACCAGCTTCGCATCGTGCCCGCGTTGGTCACGATCCCCGCCACGATCGCGAGATATCTTCGGTGCACCGTGTGGCGCCGGAATTGCGCGGCCAGCGCTTTCTTCGCGAGCCACGTGCGCGTGAAGACGACGAGTCCGGTCGTCTCCTTGTCCAGCCGGTGCACGACGCCCAAACTCGGCCGACGGCCGGAAGGGACCAGACGTCGACGCTCCAGCCACGCCCTTACCCGAGCGTCGAGCGTATCGGTGTCGCCTTCGTCGTAGGGGATCGTGCTCACGCCGGCCGGTTTTGCGACGACGATTACCTGCGCGTCGCAGTGTACGACTTGACTATCGGCGAGCTCCGGGTCGCGTCGTCTGGCCGCTTGAGGATCAATCGCGATTTCAGCCCCTGTAACTACCCGAGCCGTGGCTTCAAGCGTGACGGTGCCATCGACGCGCACCTTGCCGGTCGCAATTAGCGCCCGCGCCCTTCCCCAGCTGGCGCCATAGAGCGCTCGAACGACCCGATCCAGCGGCCCCGTGAGCTCGGGCGGAACGATTCCGGTGAATCTCATCCACTTGTGCCGCTCAGCAAGCGTATTGTAGCCTTAAAAGGGAGAAAGCCACGTGCCTAAGACCCTGCTGGCCGTCGACGACAGCGCTACGATGCGCAAGGTTTTGGAGATTACATTCGCCGGCGAAGACTTTCGCGTGGTGAGCGCGGACGGAGCGGCGAACGCTCTGGCTCGATTGACTGACGATCCGATCGCCGCGGTGATCGATACCTCGCTCGGGGGCGAAGACAGCTACGCGCTTGCCAAGGAGGTGCGCTCCCGCAACGCCCGTGTGGCGCTCGTACTGATGACCAGCCGGTACAGCCCCTACGACGCCAATCGCGGGCGAGACGCTGGAGTCGACGATTTCATCGACAAGCCGTTCGATACCCAAGTGCTCATCGACAAGGTCAAGAAAGCTCTCGTCGCCCGCGAGCTCGCCAGGGCGGCTGCGGCAGCGGCACCCCCACCGCCCGCGCCCGCCCCGCCGACGCCTGCCGTGCCTGCCTACACGTCATCGGCGTTCGGCTCGCCGCCACGCCCCCCAGCTCCGTCGCCCTCTGCACCTGGCACAGGCGCCGCAGCGCCGAAGCCTGGATGGTCCCCCGCGCAGCGGACGAACACGCTCTCCTTCGAGGGAAGCGCGGGCCGCACGCCGCTGACGCCCACGGCAGCCCCCGTTCCGCCGATGGCGCGCACAGCAGCCTCGGCCAGCGCTCCACTCGCGCCGCCGGCCCCTGCAGCGCCATCCGCGGCAAGTTCGCCGGCGCAACTTTCCCATACAGTTCCCGCGGCGCCGCAACGCATAGATCACATAACGGTCCACCCGCTGGCGACAGGCCCCAACGGCCGCTTTGCAAGCAAGCTGGAAGAGCTTGGCCTCACCGCGCAGCAGTTCGACGCAGTGGTCGCGCTGTCGCGCGAGCTCGTGGAGAGGGTCGCGTGGGAAGTCGTACCTCAACTTGCCGAAGCGCTCATCAAAGAGGAAATCGCACGGCTGACCAAAGAAGGTTGAAAGACGCCTAGCGCCGCACCATGTCCGGCGAAGATGATCCTCTGAAGCTGTTCGCCCGCGCAGTCGCACGACTGGAGTATCTCCTCGACCGGCTGCCCGTAGAGGTCGCCAAGGATCTTCGTGGCCGAGTCGCCACCCTACGCACCGTAATTCTGGAAAAGCGGCCTCCCGCACTCGTCTTGGTCGGCCGGCGAGGAGCGGGCAAGTCGTCGCTGATCAATGCCTTGTTCGGCGCAAAAGTCGCGGACCTCGGCCATGTGACAGCACAGACGGGGAGAGCTCGCTGGTACGACTACGAGCGCGAGGGGGGCGCAATCTCGATCCTTGATACCCGCGGCCTCCAGGAGGGCTCGGCCCCCGCCGAGAGTGACAGCGCCAAGACCGCGCTCGAGTCGATCGGGGTCGAACTTAGGGCGAAGCCCGCTGACCTGGTTGTCTTCGTGGCGAAGGCGAGCGAGGTAGACGCAGCGATTGACGCCGATCTCGAGGCTCTTGAACGGATTTACGCGGAGAGCGCCCGACTGCACAAGGTGACGCCGCCGCTCGTCGCTGTCGTCGCCCAGTGCGACCTGCTCGAGCCAAAATCGGCCCGCCTGCATGGCTCGTCGACCGAGTCGCAGGACGACATCGAAGAAAAGCTGCGTCACGTCGCGGCGGCCGAACAGGTGCTCGCCAAGAAGATCCAAGAACGCCCGGCCGTGCGCGACCGGCACGTAGCGACCATGGGCATCTGCGCGTACATGTCGTGGCGGCCCGATGGAACGCTGCGGGCCGACGAGCGCTGGCGGGTGAGCGACTTGGCCCTCACCCTTTTTCGCAACCTCCCCGAATCGGGGCGCGCCGAGCTCGCGCGCGTTACCCGCGCGCGGGCGGTGCAGGACGAGCTTGCCGCGACCTTGACGAAAGCGATGGCAGCTGTCTGCGCAGGGATCGCGCTGGCCCCGATTCCGGTTGCGGATATCGTTCCGCTGACCGCACTCCAGACCGGGCTCGTGGCAGCCATTGCTTGGGTCAGCGGCCGATCCGTCGATAGGCGCGGCGCATCCGAGTTTCTGGCTGGCTTGGGCGCAAACGTCGGCGTGGCTTTTGCGCTGCGTGAGATCGTGCGCGCTCTGCTCAAGGTAGTGGCTCCAGGCGGCGGCCCCGTTGTGTCGGCGACCATCGCCTTCAGCGGGACGATGGCCATCGGCGCCGCCGCGCGCGCTTACTTCGTCGGCGGCGTTTCACTGAAGGATGCGCGACGGATCTTTCGCCGCCAGAAGGAGCGTCCGCCGCCGCCCCCCTAGTGGGCGTTTGGGGCCCTGACCCCAAACGGCGCGCGGCGTGCTGACGTTTGGAGCCCCGGCTGCAAACGGCCCCGTTCGCGGCGTGCTAGAGCGCTGCTCACATGATCGACCGGCCGCAACGGGCCGCCGCACCGGCTCTTGACCAACCCTATGACCCTGCGAGCGTCGAGGGTCGCTGGTACGCGTTCTGGGAAGACCAGGGCGTGTTCGCGTCCACCGACTCTCCGGTCGACACACGCCCCGTCTATGTCGTGCCGATGCCTCCGCCGAACGTAACGGGATCGCTTCACATGGGGCACGCCCTGCAGTGGGCGCTGCAGGATGCGCTGGTCCGCTGGCACAGAATGCGCGGTTGCAACACGCTGTGGCAACCGGGCACCGACCACGCGGGCATCGCGACCCAAGTCGTCGTGGAACGGCTCCTTGTGCGCGAGGGCACCAGTCGACAAGCGATCGGGCGGGACGAGTTCGTCAAGCGCGTCTGGCAGTGGAGGGGGGAAACGGGCGATCGAATCCTTTTGCAGACGCGCGCCCTCGGCGCGAGTCCGGACTGGTCGCGAACGAAGTTCACGATGGATCCCGAGATGATCGGCGCCGTGACCGAGGCCTTTGTGCGGCTCTACGAGCAGGGCCTGATGTACCGGGCGACGCGCCTCATCAATTGGTGCCCCGAGTGCATGACGTCTCTCAGCGACCTCGAGGTCGATAGCGACGAGGGGCAGAGCGGCGAGCTGTTCGAATTTGCCTACGAGGTAGAAGGCGGCGGCGAGATTGTGGTGGCCACCACGCGGCCCGAGACGATGCTCGGGGATACCGCCGTCGCGGTACACCCGGACGATGCTCGCTACCGAGCGCTCCACGGCAAACGGGTGAAGCACCCGTTCGTGGAACGAACCATTCCGATCATTACAGACGCCATTCTTGTCGACCCGAAATTCGGCACGGGAGCAGTGAAAGTTACCCCCGCTCACGACTTCAACGATTTCGAGACCGGCAAGCGCCATGGCTTGGAAGAGATCGGCATTATGAACCTGGACGGCACGCTGAACGCGAATGCCGGGCCTTTTGCGGGGATGGACCGAAAAGAGGCAAGGCGGGCCGTCAAGAAGGCGCTCGAGCAGCGGGGCCTCGCCCGCGGGACCAAGCCGCACACACTGACCTTGCCGCGCTGCCAGCGCTCGGGCGGCATCGTCGAGCCCATCATCTCGACGCAATGGTTTTTGAAGATGCGCGCCATGGCCGACAAGGCGCTTGATGCAGTGCACTCGGGCAAAACGGCCATTGTGCCGGCGGAGTGGACGAAGACTTACGACCACTTCCTCGAGAACATCCAAGATTGGTGCGTCTCGCGGCAGCTCTGGTGGGGCCATCAGATCCCCGCGTGGCATCGCGCGTCGGATGGCGCGATCCGTGTTGCCCGTGAACGGCCGATGGAATGCGATGACGGCTGGACGCAGGACCCCGACGTGCTCGACACCTGGTTCTCGGCCGCCCTGTGGCCGTTCTCGACGCTCGGCTGGCCGAACGAAACTGCCGCACTCAAAAAGTTCTATCCAGCCAGCGATCTCGAGACCGGCCACGACATTCTGTTTTTCTGGGTCGCGCGCATGATGATGTTCGGGCTGCACTTCATGGGAAAGGTGCCATTTCGGCGCGTGCTCCTTTCCGGTCTCGTCGTAGACGAGACGGGCGAGAAGATGAGCAAGGTGAAGGGCAACGTGATTGACCCTCTCGACCTTGTGCAGGGAACGAGCTTTCGCGACATGGTCGAGAGGGCTTTGCCCGGGGCCCCACCGGGAGAGGCCCTGACCAAGTTCAAGAAGGCGTACCCATCGGCCGCGGCCATGGGCAACGGGTTCCCCGCGTTTGGCGCGGACGCGGTGCGTTTCACGCTCACCACGTACCCGCCCAGCAACAAGCGCATCGCGCTCGCTCCGAAGCGAATCGAAGGCTATCGCCACTTTCTCAATAAGATTTGGAACGCCACCCGGCTCGCGCTCGATCTGCTCGAGGGCTTCGATTGGCCCGACACGGCGACGGGCGCGCCCAAGGGATTTTACAACCGCTGGATTCTGTCTCGCTTTGCCGCTGCCTGCGACGTGGCGCACGAGGGGATGTCCGCATTTCGTATCGATGAAGCGGCGCTCGCGGCTTACCGCTTCTTTTGGAACGACTTCTGCGACTGGTACCTCGAGCTCATCAAGCCGCTGCTGCGCCGATCGCCTGTCGGGCTGACGGGAGCCGAGGAGCGCGGTCCCGCAGAGTTAAGTCGTGACCGCGTCTTCAATCGGCCCGACGTGGTTCCCGAGACGCAGGAAACGCTGGCTTACGTTCTCGAAGGGTCGCTGCGCCTGATGCACCCGATGATGCCCTTTATCACCGAGGAACTCTGGCAACGCGTACCGCGCCCAAAGTCGCGCAAAACAAGCATCGCGTTTGGGCCATACCCCACGCAAGAGACTGAGCAAGCTTCCCCGGACGCAGACATCGATACCTGGATGGCAGTATTGCAAGCCGTCACTTCAGCCGCTCGTACGCTCCGAAGCGAACATGACATCGACAAGAAGATCGATGTGCCGCTGCGGGTGCGATCGGCAAGCCCGGAGGTTCTCTCCTTCTTGCGCGGTCACGCCGAGGCGCTGCGCTTTCTGGTAAAAACCAAGGGGAATCCTCAATTCGAAGCCCCTGGCGGCGCGCGCGAACCCGGGACGACGGTCAGCGTCGTGCCAAGCGCCCACGGACCGATTGAGGTGCTCGTCACTTTGAAGGGTTTGGTCCATCCGGGCGAAGAGCGATCTCGCATCGAGCGCGAGCTGAAGAAGAAGAGAAAGGACCTGGAAGCAATTGACAGGAAGCTCGGCGCCTCGGGCTTCGTCGACCGCGCACCCAAAGAGGTGGTGGACGAGGCCAACGTGCAACGTCGTGCGCTCCTAGAGGCAATAGAACGACTCGAAGCGGCTCGGCACTTGGCCGACGAGCTTTGACCTCTGCCGGTGTAAGGTTTCGGATCACTGGTCCCCGGGCCGCAAAGTTGCTATCCGTCGGGCGCGGTTCAGCGGGCCCATACCGCCAGTCGCCCCCTGCCCTGCCAGCTTCGACATGAGCGAGACCCAGACCAGCGAGCCGACCCGCACCGATGGATCTGCCGCAAAGCTGGCCGGTGCGCCCTCCCCCTACCTTCGGCACGGCTTGACGCTGGGCGGCATCGCTCTCGTTGCCACCAACTTTACGCTCCGAATGACGGGCTCTGACTCCGTCGTGGCGCCCACGGTCCTTTGGGCAAGTGCGACGCTGTGCTTCCTGGGGTCGTTCATCGTTTACATGATGGAGCCTCAAGGGACGGCCGAGCCACAGCCGCGACGCGAGGAGGCGACCCGGGACCCGCCCGCCGCCGACACCGCGCCAAACGGAGACCCCAAGAAGCCGAGCACGGAGGACAAGGACGACTCGCGCGGCGCTGCCTCGCTCCTGCGGCGTGGCAATCCGCTGCGGCTCACCCGCGGCGGCATCACCATTTTGGCCTCTTCCATTCCGGCGCTGATCCTTATGGGGCACGAGCGGCAGACGCGCTGGGGGGTTCCCTCGGGGGCCCTCTTGGTGGCGATTGCAGCTTGGGGTGTGATGGATTTGCTCGGCACTTTCGACGATGCGGAAAGCCGCATTTCAAAGTCCACCTCGATTAATGAGTTGTCGCGACCGCTTTTGGCCTTCGGTGCCGCGCTCTTGTTTTTCTGCGCCACTCTTGGATTCGCAACCGCTGGGCGGGGCCTGCCGCAGACCGCTTGGGGCGCCCTCGTCACGCTCGCGTTCGTCGGCGCTGTCGCCGGTCTTTTCGAGGTTGGGCGCAAGCTCGGCGCTTGGACGGCGGACGAGAGCGGGATCGACCGCCCGCTGTGGAAGCGACACGGGTTCTGGCTCGTCACGATCGCTGCAGCTCTGTACTTTCCCTTATTGGGGACGTCGTCGCTCTGGGATCCCTGGGAGACGCACTACGGCGAAGTGGCGCGCGAGATGCTTGCGCGCGACGACTGGATCAGCCTCTGGTGGGCGCAGGACGGATGGTTCTGGAGCAAGCCCGTCTTGGACATGTGGATGCAGGCGCTTTCGATGGCGACGCTGGGTGTCGACTACCGGCCCGACAAGATGCTGACTGGGGATGCAGCGCTGCCGCTCATGCACCCCGAGTGGGCCGTGCGAGCGCCGGTCGTTCTCTTGACGATTCTGTCGCTCTACCTTCTCTACAAGGGGGCGGCGAAGTCGTTTGGCCGCCGCGCCGCACTCTTCGGCGCACTCGTCCTGGCGACCATGCCAGACTTTTATCTGCTCGCGCATCAGACAATGACGGACATGCCGTTCGTCGCCCCAATGATGGCGTGCATGGGTCTCGTGATGCTTGGCCTTCGGACGCCCGAAGACCTCGAGGCCCGCGTGTACGCCGTCACCGTCGGCCACGGCAAGTCGGCGCGCCGCTTCGGCCTGAGCGCCTGGCACCTCGTATTCGGCGCCATCGTCGTCTGTGGGTTGGCCCAGATTCTCTATCTCGTGTCCCGCAACATTCAGTTTCAGTGGCATTCCGGAGCGCGAGGCTTTCTCCCGCATTGGGACGAGTTTCGCAGCGGCTCAGGGCTGGGCAACTGCGGGCTGCCTGGCAACGAGGACTGCCGCACGGCAACGCCAGCCAACATTCCTCACTCGGCGACCGTAAACCCGGGGTCATTTTGGGGCGGTATCTGGCGCGCAGTGGGCGCGTTCGAACCGGCGGTACAGGGGGTGCTCTGGCTCGCCCTGCTCGGTGCCGCTCTTTACATGAGTTGGGGCGAACGTCGCGTGCGGCGGCTTCTCTACTTGGGGGCTTGGTTTTTCGCGGCCATCTCCACGCTGGGGAAGGGCCCGGCCGGCTTTGGGCTCCCCATTCTCGTTACCCTTGTTTACCTGGTCGCGTCGAATCCGGGCGACGAGCTCATCGGACGAGTTCTTCGCGCCGTGCGCGAGATCGTCCAGTTTGAGATCGTCGCGGGGTTTCTGGTCGTCGCTGCGATCGCGCTGCCTTGGTACGTCGCCATGTACGTGCGCCATGGGGCACCTTTCACCGACCGGCTCATCTTCCACGACATGTTCAATCGCGCGTTTCATCACGTGCACGACACCAATGAGGGTGATGACACTAGCTTTCGCTTTTACGTTTGGCAGCTGGGCTACGCGCTCTTTCCCTGGTCGGGTCTGGCCCCGCTGGGCCTTGCGTGGTGGCTCAGGCGAAAGCCCGCGCAAGGAAGCGACGGCGACCGCCTCGATACGTCGGTCCTCTTGTGCCTTTGGTTCGTCTTCGCTTTTGCCCTGTTTTCATTCATGGGCACCAAGTTTCACCATTACATCTTCCCGGCGATTCCACCGGTCGCCATGCTCATTGGCGTCGTCTTGGACGACATGATGGGAAAGCGCGCGGTCGCAGACCTCAAGGCCCTGCCGCTCTACCTCCTGGGCCTCGTGGGCGGGCTGACTCTGATGGTTCTCGGAATCGCTCGGACGATGCCGGGGTCTTTCTTCGGGGGCAAACCGGACGGTCACCTTGCGAGCCCCGCCCCGATCCTGGGAGCCGTGCTCGTCGGCCTGGGCACCTGTCTCACCGCACTCATCGTGTTGCGGCAACGAGCGCGAAGCCCCAAAGGAGAGGAAGAGACAGACTCGGCGGAGGACGAGCACTCTTCGCGCATGCTTGGCGCGGGTGCGGTCGCCTCGGCCTTGCTCCTCGCCGTCATTGCACGCGATCTGGTCATCAAGCCCGAGGGCTCGGACCAGCCGGGTGCCATTCACTTGCTCCAGCTCTTTACGTACAACTACAGGCGCGCATGGCCGGACTCGCTCGACTTCTCGGCTGCGCTGGCAGGTTTCGCCGCTGTGGCGGTTGCTCTGTCGCTGGCCCTTGCGGTGCGGTCGGTGCGTCACCACGCGGTCGCTGCGTTCGGTGCGTTCGCCTTCGTGTGGGCAGTGTGGGGCACGGATGTGTACATGCAGCGCACGGCCCAACACTGGGGGCAGCACGAAGTGATCGCCGCCTACTATGCCGACCGAGCTTCGCCACAAGAAACACTCGTCGCTTACCAAATGAACTGGAAAGGCGAGAACTTCTACACGGGCAACAAGATCCCTGCATTCGTTTCCACCGGCAGCACATTCACGACGTGGCTGAAGAAGCAGCGCGATGCCGGGGTCAAGGTCATGTATTTCATCACGGAGCATGGTCGAATCGGCGGCCTCAAGGGGGAGGTGGCCGCCAAGGCCTACCGCGAGGTCACGGACAAGACTCTGTGCAACAAGTTCATTTTGGTCCGCGCAGAGCTGTAGTCGTGGCCTCTGGCGCGAGGGGCCAGCGCGCACTAAACTGAATGAGTATTCATTCGGAGCATCGCCAAGGAGACTGTCGCCGTGTCCAAGCCCATCCCCGCGATCAATCGCTACAAGGCTGACCTGCGCGAGTTCAATTTCCTTCTTTTCGAGCAGTTTCGGGTAGACGAGCTTCTTGGAGAGCCGCCGTATGCGGCGTGGGGCGCCGACGAGTGCCGCTCCGCGCTGAGTGAGTCCTACCGGTGGGCGCGGGAGGTCGCCGGTCCGCTCAACGCGCTCGGCGACCACCAGGGGTGCACGCTGGAAGGCGGAAAAGTCATCACGCCCTCGGGCTTCAAGCAGGCATGGAAGAGCCTTTACGAAGCGGGTTACAAGCAGCTCGGGGCCGACCCCGAATGGGGCGGCGCTGGCGCGCCCCGCGCCCTTCAGGTGCTCGTCGAAGAAATGTTGAGCGGGTCGAACACGGCCTTCGCGATGTATGCGGGTCTGGCCTTTGGCGCCGCGGAGGTGATTCACTCGTTCGGCACCGTCGAACAGAAGCGGATGTACTGCCCCCGCATGTTCGGCGGCCAATGGGGCGGCACAATGTGCCTAACGGAACCGCAAGCAGGCAGCGACGTGGGCGCCGCGAAGACGAGTGCGACTCGCAACGCCGACGGCAGCTACACATTGCGCGGGACCAAGATTTTCATCTCGGGCGGCGACCACGACCTCGCCGAGAACATCGTGCACCTCGTGTTGGCGCGCGTCGACGGAGCGCCCGCAGGGACGAAGGGGCTCACGTTGTTCATCGTTCCAAAGATCCGCGCGAACGAAGACGCCAGCCTCGGCGAACCAAACGACGTCGAAGTCGCCAACATCGAGCACAAGATGGGCATCAACGGGTCGGCCACGTGCATCCTCAATTTCGGCGATGCCGGGAAATGCATTGGCTGGCCCGTAGGGGGCGAGAGCAAACTAAACCAGGGCATGCCGCAAATGTTCAAGCTGATGAACAGCGCGCGCATCGCGGTCGGTATCCAAGGCCTCAGCGTGGCTTCGAGCGCCTTCCTCAATGCCCTGGAGTTCGCCAAGCAGCGCAAGCAAGGCGCCAACATGGCGCATTGGAAAGACCCGACAGCTCCGCGCGTGCCCATCATCGAGCACGCGGACGTGCGCCGCATGCTGCTCGACATGAAGGCGCGCGTGGAAGGCATTCGCGCTCTCGCCGTCAAGCTCGCCCATCACATGGATTGCGCCGAGGCCCTGCGCGCGAAGGAGAAGCAAGGAGCCGACTACCACCAAGGGCAGCTCGACCTTCTCGTTCCGCTGGTGAAAGCCTACGGAAGCGATCAGGGATTCCGCGTGTGCGAGACAGCGATTCAGACCTACGGCGGGGTCGGTTACACGAAAGACTTCCCCGTGGAGCAATACTGCCGAGACGCCAAGATTTTCAGCATCTACGAAGGCACCAACCACATTCAGGCGATGGATCTCGTCGGGCGCAAGCTCGGTCAAGCCGGCGGCGCCAACCTGCAAGCGTTTCTCGCCGACATACACCAGTTCGCGCAGAAGAACGCCGGCGATCCGACGCTCGGGCCCGCGGTCAAGACGCTGCTCGTCGCCCAAGAGGCTCTCGGAAGCTCCGCGATGCGGCTCCTCATGTGGTTTCAGAGCGGTCGTGTGCAACTGGTGCCGCTGTACGCAAACCGCTTCTTGGAGATGATGGCGGAAACTGCCGTAGCGTGGATGCTGCTCGATGGCGCGGCCATTGCGCAGGAGAAGAAGAAGGCCGTCGCCGAGGGACATCCGGACGGGGCCTTCTATGAGGGCAAGATCGCAGCCGCACTCTATTACGCACGGACAGTGTTGCCGCAGGTCGAACTGAGCGCGAAACTGATGGCCGAAGAGGACCGAACGCCGCTCGACATCTCCGATGCGGCGTTTGCGACCGTCTGACGCGGCATTTGCGACCGTATAAGGCGGCGGTTCCCTTGACGGCGTGAAGGGCCGACGATACACGTGGCTCGGCTCAAGAAAAGCATTCCGGCTTAGCTCAGTTGGTAGAGCAGGCGGCTGTTAACCGCCGGGTCGCTGGTTCGAGTCCAGCAGCCGGAGCAACGTTCCCGGCGTTTTTGCCGGCAGTTGGCGCGACCGCCAGGCACTTGGCCCAATCCTTGGCCCAATCGTCCCTCTGGCGAAGGGTATCGGTCCGAAGGGTGTTCCATATCTGCCCTTCAGATCCTCGACAGCCTTGATGTAGCCAAGCGTCGTCGCGATGTGCTCGTGTCCGGCGCGCGACTGAATCCGCGCGGCCTCCGTTCCGGCCAAAGCTTCCCACGTGATCCCGCTGTCTCGGAGCGACCGGAAGTTGACGCGGATCGTGGTCGCGGTGTCCTCGAAGAGGCGCGGGCGGTCGATTCCGGCGAGCTTCAAGTGCTGGCGCAAGAGGATTGCGCGCTTGTTGTCTGCCACTGTGCCCAGCAAGGGAGCAACCAAGTCGGCAGGGGTGGCACGGGCCCGCACCGTTCGCAGGAGGGGCAAGAGGGCGGGAGGGATCGGGACGTCGTGTCCCCGGAAGATGCTCACGATCTCGACCTCACTGACTACGTCCGGGAGCTGATGAAACGCGTCGAGTGCGACCTCGGACGGTCCATCGAGTGGGCGGCGGTCAACCATCACGAGCGGCGGCGGGGCTTGGAGACCCCTTGACTTGACGCGGGAGAGTGAAGAATTTCTGCTCCATTCTGGAGGGAGCATGCGCGTCTGCTGGCTTGGTACCGAGCCCACACCGGACCTACGGATCGGTCGGGATATCCGGTCGAACGGGCAGCGTTTGTCAACGCGTGGACCCCGCAGGGTCTAAAGGGGGGCGAGATCGCCGCTCGCCTACAGATTGCGGCCATCGGGCCTGCATCCATCGCCGCCTTGCTCGAACGAGCGATGCTCGATCCGCCACGGGATGGCAAATAGCGTGTGCGAAGATGTATGGCGTGCGTCAGCCCTCTCTTCGTATCTACTGCGCTCTCGCTCTGATCGGCCTCGCTGCCTGCCGTCGAGACGGCAGCGATCTGTCATCCACTCCGCCGTTGGACACGACGGCGCCCGCCGTCGCGCTCCCCTCCGTGGTCTCGACTACCGCGCTGCCATCCACAGCGCCACACCCTACTGCTGCCGTCGACGAGGGAAGACTTCGCACCGAGGACGAGCGCAACACGACCGCGATCTTTCGCGCCGCCGCCCCCTCAACGGTGTTCGTGACCCAACTCCGCGTCCTCATCGACCAGTTCCAGCTCGGGTTCAGGCTTCGCTTGGGACGACGCGGGAACCATCGTGACCAACTTCCACGTCGTGCAAGGCGCGCGGGCGCTGACCGTGACCCTCAGCTCGCAGAAGACGTACCCGGCGCGAATCATCGGGGTCGAACCTCGCAAGGACATCGCCGTCATCAAGATCGACGTTCCACGCGGCACGCTCACTCCTCTGCACGTGGTCGACCCGAGAGTGCCGCTCGAAGTCGGGCAAAAGACGATCGCCATCGGAAATCCGTTCGGACTCGATCACACGCTGACGACCGGCGTTATCAGCGCGCTCGGGGGTCAGATGGAAGGGATCGGCGGAGTGACGATCCGAGACATGATCCAAACCGACGCCGCCATCAATCCGGGAAACTCGGGCGGGCCACTGCTCGACTCGTCTGGAATGCTCATCGGGATGAACACGATGATCTTCAGCAGGAGCGGGTCGAGCGCTGGCATCGGATTCGCCGTTCCCGCTCGGGTGATCGCGCGAATCGTCCCGCAGATCATAGGCACGGGTCACGCCGAGGAGCTCGGTTTCGGGATTGAGGTCGATCCGGGTCAGCGAGGCGAGCGACGATTGGGGCTCAAAGGGGTCCTCGTGATCGGCGTCGTGAAAGGCAGCCCGGCGGAAGGCGCCGGGCTGCGCGGGCTGTCTCGAACAGCCGACGGGATCGCGCTGGGCGACATCGTCGTGGGGATCGGGGCCACGGCCGTGAACGACTACGACGATTTCTACAACACACTCGACGAGCACCACGCCGGCGAAGAGGTGGACGTGAAGCTCCTTCGGGCCGGCCGCGTCGTGACGGTGCGACTTACCCTTGGCGCGGTTCACTAACGAATCCTCACCAGAGGTGGGGGGGATCGAAAGTGAGCCGCCCAAAGCGGCTGGGGCCATTTGCCCGCTCACGAGCGGCGTTGGGACCCACCTGAAGGTGGCGGGCGAGCAGTCCTTCGTTTCGGCCAGCACCGCGAGGGGGACGCTTGGATGTACACCGATGCCGACACCCTCGCGACCGATAGCCGCGCATTCAAGGAAGGTCGCCGTCGCTCAGTTCTGGCTACTGCGGTTCGAAGAAGACTGGCGGCCAGCAGCATTCGGGCCCCAAGGTGGCTGTGGTCGGCGGGTCCCGGGTCCCTTCTGTGCCGCTTCCAACACTACCGCGA
>WNFJ01065559.1_pt2 | contig 16239 bp, 22 predicted proteins | sample 5400461 | NCBI WGS metagenome assembly WNFJ01 (sample SAMN13153349, study PRJNA577476) | soil metagenome | isolation source: 115 cm saprolite on Douglas fir-dominated hillslope | place: USA:California | collected 2013-09-17 | reverse complement strand
GACATCGACCCGTAAGAGTCCCAGTGCGTCGGAAAGACCACGGCGGGATATCCAAGAGCGCGGAGGAGCCTGTCAGCATAGTCGAAGTTTTCTTTGCGAGAGCTTCCTGCGCCGACCAGAGCGACATCCGGTCGCAGACCTTCCATTTCGCGCTCGATGAAATTCATCGTCCCCATGATCAGCACGCGATGGCCCGCGATCCGAAGCAGGTACGCCAGACTGCCGCCTTCCACAAATGCTGATTCGTGGAGCGGAGCTTTCAGTCCGCGCGGAGCAGAGCCCGCCCATGGCTTGTTGAAGTAGCGTTTGCGCAACAATGGGGAATGAAGGCTCAGGATGACCTTTAGCGAGAAGCCGTCAAAGTCATAATCCTCCCCTCCCCGCACGGTGATCAGCTTTTCATCCGGTACATCGTAGGCGCGCGCAATGTTGGCGGCTGTCTCGTGCCCAATAATCACTGCACCGGTCTTATTCGAGATGTAGGGCGCGTCCAACAGGTGGTCTTCATGTGCATGGGTAATCAAGATGTAGTCCGCACGATGGACTCGTGAATCGATTTGAGCGGTGTCGGGAGCAATGATCTCATCCTTGTCGTTATTTGGATCGGTGCCTCGCTTGTTCCGAAACTGCGAGAGGTTCGGATCGACCAGAACAACGCTGTGGCCATCTTCGATCCGCCATCCTGCATTTCCGAGGTAGGTGGGCTGAATTGCCCCGCGTGTACGAGCCTTCGTCGGTCTACTCGGACCGGTAGCTGCCATCACGACGGTCGCGCCAATCATGATGGCAGCAAGACTGATGATTCCGGCGAGGCAATCGAATCTCCGCCAGTTAAGGCTTTGCCGAAGGTTGGTGTGGCTCATTCCAGTGAATGATGGTTCCTATTACGCCTGCGGCTTAAATCCACAAAAAGCCCAGGCATTTAGTCGATCACGTCCCCCGATTTCCCCACACATCTCGCGGCTGGTCTGGGACGACGGACGACGCGTGTAACGCGATCGAGAAAGATTTGTCAGAGCAATAAGTCGTTAGGTACTTCGCGGACGGCCCTACGGGGCCGATTGCATTGCACCCGATCAGACCCATCAACAGCATTTAAACGAAAGGGAAATTCATGAATGCACATTCACAAGGAAAGTTGTGGATCAAGAAGATGACGTTTGGCGTGGCATTGGCTGTGGGAGCCTTCTCTCTACCGGTCGCGTTGGCAGCCGATAGCACAGCCAGTAAAACGCTCTTTGAGAGACCGCTGCAGAACGAAGACCTGGCCGCGCATTTCGACGTCAACCGTGATCTAGGCCGCGCATGGGTCGACGTGGAAGTCACCCCCGAGACCCCGGGAAGCTACATCGCTGCGCACGAGCCTATCGAGTTTCGTCGGTCGGTGGATGGCCTCTACTATGATCAGGCGACCAAACAGGTGATCTACCGAAACGGAACGACCCAGGTAGTTTGCGCCGAGGACACAAGCTTTCTTTGGGGGAAATCCTTGAAAGAGACCGGGCAATGCCCTCTGAGCGTAACCTCGGAAACACGGCAAGTGGATGACGGATTCAACGGCCATCAAGAGACGATCGGCAAGGTCACCCTTGAGTTGCCCGCTTCCGGCAATCAAGCGGTCAGTTCGAAGTAAATTTCAATCGATCCTACCGCCAGCCGAGCTGTGACGGTGGTAGGATCAAAGTGATCCGACGGCATCTATGGCCCTCGAACGGTGCTGAAGTCGATCGACTGTCCGCCTTCGCCTCGCCGGTGGCACCTGGGCTCGACTTTCCGCACACTAGCGCATTGTCGCAGGCAGTTTCGTGACGCCCGGTTGTGCCACGCTGCGAAGCTCAGAAATTGAGCTTACGGCGAGGTGCTATCATTCTCATGCATCTCCAAGAGAGGAGTTGAGATGAGGAGCTTCCTTTTAATCGGCGCCACCCTCGCCGCGCTGGCGTCGGGGCCTTCGAATGCCGCCGGCATCCACGGTTGGTCGGTGGTGACCGGTCGCACGGTGGGAACGAGCGATACGGTCCTTCACATGCAGATCGGCTGGCCCGGCGTTTCCGCCACCCTGCTGCACGGCATGAGCCCGAAATTGGATCTCGGGGCGATCTTCACTTTCAACTATGGCTTTGAGGGCGACATAACGGAGGCCAGGCCCGGGCTCAAGTTTCAGGGGCTGTTACGGGCGAACTTCTTCGATTCCCATAGGTTCAACCTGGGCATCTATGTCGCTCCTGGCCCGCTCTTCTATTTCTACCCCGCCACCACCGTCGCTGGGATCGCCATTCCAGTCGGGCTTGCCTTTGGCATCCATGCCGCAAGCCAGCTGAACGTCGCCCTGACATTCGACACGCCGATGTTTGTGCTCTTCTCTTCGAGGGTGCGCAACGGACAGTTCGTAATCCCGGCGCTATTTGGGACCGGCTTGGAGTATTTCCTCAGTCGCAACGTCGCCTTCACCTTGAAGATGGAGATGGGTCCGATCATCTATGCGGGCGACGGCTTTGCGAACTTCGACCTCCAAGCGCTGGCCGGGTTCGCGTTCAGGCTGTAGGAGCCGTTGCGCTTAGGCCTTAAGGTCAATCACGACACGGCCGCGGGTCTTCCCCGCGACGATTTGCTCCGCGACCGCTGGGACATCGTCGAGCGCTATTTTCGTCGTCATCTTGTCCAGTTTCGAGAGATCGAGGTCACTCGCGAGCCGATGCCATGCCGCTTGGCGCTTTTCTCGTGGCGCCATCACCGAGTCCACTCCAATGAGCGTCACATTGCGGAGGATGAAGGGCAGAACGGTTGCAGGCAGGTCCGATCCCTGCGCCAGGCCACAGGCCGCTACTGCACCGTCGTACTTGATGTGCGAGAGCACGTTCGCAAGGGTGCGACTGCCGACCGCATCTACTGCCCCCGCCCAGCGTTGCTTGTCTAAGGGACGCGCGGCCTCATCCGAAAGCCCACGAGCATCGATAATCTCATCGGCGCCCAGTTCCCGAAGATAAGCGCCCTCCGATTCGGCTCGACGGGAGGAGGCGACAACGCGGTAGCCCAGCTTGTCGAGGAGCGAGATTGCAACTGAACCCACGCCACCCGCAGCCCCGGTGACAAGCACGTCTCCGCTGCCCGGCGTGATGCCCGCCTTCTCCAATGCCATCACGCAGAGCATCGCGGTGAAGCCCGCTGTCCCTATCGCCATCGCCTGGGCGGTCGAAATGCCCTGAGGAAGCGGGATGAGCCAGTCGCTTTTTACGCGAGCCCGCTCGGCGAACCCCCCGTGATGCGCCTCCCCCAAACCGTACCCGTTCAGGACAACGCGGTCTCCCTCGTGGAAGTCAGGGTTCTGAGAACGCAGCACCCGGCCAGCCAGGTCGACGCCTGGAATGAGGGGGAACTTGCGAATGATCGGAGCCTTACCCGTTACTGCCAGACCATCCTTGTAATTCACCGTCGAGTACTCGACTGAGACGGTCACGTCGCCATCCATCAGATCAGAATCGGTCAGTTCGGTCACCCTGGCGCTTTGTCGTTCGCGGTCCTTCGTGACTAGGAGTGCGCGGAACCTGTCTTGCATTTGAACCTCCTCATCATCTGAAGCGAATTCCTTGCGGGTAGCGCCGCACTACTTGCCGAACGTTGGTCATAACCCATCCATGGGGCGGCGCGCGATCACATCGTTACGGTGGTTCAGAAACTTGGACGAGGCGAACGGATGCCTTCGACCGAGGCACTCGGCGACGGCAAGACTATTGAGAAACTCGTGCCTAGACCTTCAACGACCTACTGCGCGGAGCCCACTACGACGTCATCGAAGGCGAAGTAATCGGGAACGTTGTAGAAGCCGAACTTCAGTTCGGTGGAGTCAGTCGATGCGACCAGACTGTCGAGCTCAAACTGCGTGTAGAAAAAGTCTGGCATGTCCACCGAGTCGAAAATCACGACTCCGTCCCAAGAGACTTGAAAGTGATTTGGTGTCTGTGAGTTGGCCAGCCAAAAGGCGAGATTGTAGACCCCGTCCGGGGTGGTCGCGAGATTCTGCGATACGAATCCGAGGCTGTCGACCGGACCCGTATAAAGGGCCCAACTGCCGCTATGAGGAAGGTTCTCCACCGTTTACATTGCCGTAATTGGAGGGGATTCTCGCCGCTTTTTGAGCACCCGCCGTCCCAGACAATAAAGTCAAAGCCGAAAACAAACCTACCCCAAGACTGATCCGACGCATGTACTCCCCTCCTTGATGGTGAGCAGAAAGCACTACGCTCCACCTATGAAGTGTCAAGCAGATTCAGGGTCTAGAGGGCGTCCTATCAGACCCTACCGGCTTTCCGCGTTATCAGAAGTAGCGCGGCTTCGGACCGCAAATATTGCAAAGATTTTTCCAGTTGGTCACAGGTTTGTTCGGATTGTGATGGAGAATCCTACCGTCTCAGGTGAGCTCACCGTTTTCGGGGATACCGGCCCCGGACCAAACTCCGGCACGCCACCAGTGCATTGACCGCGCCAGCGGCAGCATTCGCGACGAACGGCTCTACTGGGATTCGGTAATCAACTTCATCTATTCGGATGTACGAGAAGTGGCCCCGAACCTCTTTCGCGCGCTGATCGCTGCCCGGACCTCGCGCTATCTAGGTTTTCTCAATTACGACTCCGCGCTCGGCGCGAGGCTGTTAGGCCCTATCGAATTTGCGCGCAAGTCGGGTGTTTCTCTCTCGGAGTGCCTCGAAGACCCAGCCACCCTGGATACCGCTCGGAAATTCTTCGAGCGCAAAATCAAGTATTGGGAAAGTCGTCCAATGCCAGACGGCTCCGGCATCGTCGTCTCACCGGCGGATGCCCGGGTGTTGGTTGGTTCGCTCTGCGAATCTTCGGCGCTGTTTATCAAGGGAAAATTCTTTACCTACGAGGAGCTTCTCGGAGCCGACCAAACCCAGTGGGTTGAAGCCTTCAAGGATGGCGACTTCGCGATTTTTCGACTGACCCCCGAGAAGTATCACTACAACCATACCCCGGTTGCTGGATGCCTTTTGGCTTTTTATCAAGTGGATGGAGATTTTCACTCCTGCAACCCCGGACCAGGGACTGACTGCCCTGGTGTACATCGGGTCGGCCCTTCTCGGGACCCTTCTTTTTCTCAAAGGCATGTACGCGGTTGCTTTCTTGACCGCAATCGGAGCCACCAATCTTGCTCGAGTGTGGCTCGAATTGCTGCGCGCAGATTATCGTGGCCACGGCCGGTTTTCGGCTTACCAGGTGATGGCTCTGATTTCGGTGGTCTACTGTTTGAGTATTGCGCTGCTGGCTTCCCCAAACATTCCCCAGTCGCGACCCAGCTTGTTTGCAGGATTTCGTGCGATCTGGACGCCGGAAGTTTTTCTCTTCATCGTCGCTTTGTGGATTGTCGTCTTTCTCTACACTGGTCGAAGCTCTGTCACGGAGTCCCGCGTCTCGTTTTACGTGCTGCGCTACAAAACCTAGGCCGCCTCGATCGAGGCACCGTTCGCGTGCCGAATTCCCGAAGCAAATATGGAGAGGCGCACTCCAGTGTGCTATCGATCAAAGGGGGGAAGCGACCATCATCTTGCAGGGGGAAACGCATGTTCACGAAAATGTCACAATACCGGCTTGGCGTACTTGCTTGTGCTTTCGTCGTATCGCTAGTTGCCAGAGCTCAAGATGTTTCATTTTATGAACCCGGGCACGTGAGAAGTGAATATCCGGCCGGCCAAAACCTCCGAAATGGGATTGCGTCCGGTGATTTGAACAACGACGGCCACCCTGACGTGGTGGTAACGACATACAATGGGGTTTCCGTGCTCCTTGCGAGCCCGGATGGTTCGAGCTTCTTACCAGCGCTTAGCTATCCGGTCGGATTCAATACTCCAGTCTACGTCGCAATCGGCGACGTGAACCGAGACGGACGGTTGGACATCGTTGTCACTACCTATTATGGAATTTACTGGCTGCGGGGGAACGGCGATGGAACGTTTCAAAGTGCCACCAGCGTCCCAGGCTCATACAACTCTGTAACATTCCTACAAGTGATCGATGTCAATGGAGACGACCGGCTCGATATCGTCGCCAGTTCAGATTCGGGAACACTCTACGTGGTACTCGGCAATGGCGATGGAACCTTTCAGAACCAGCGCAACATTACCCTCGCCGGCCCGGTGGGCGCGATTGCGGCCGATGACTTCAACCGAGATGGAAGGCTGGATCTGGTAACAACCGTTAGCAACAACCTTGTTCTGCTTCTAGGGAATGGCGACGGAACTTTCGCCGCGCCTCGAGCCCTGCCAGTAGCCTCGCCTCGCATTGCGGTGTCGGCTGATTTCAACGGCGATCACATACCGGATCTCGCAGTGCTTCAACCATCGAGCGTCTCGCTTCTTCTCGGCAATGGAGACGGAACGTTCCAGCTAACTCGGCCAAGTCCAATCAATGCCAATCCCACTGATATCAAAGCAGGCGACATGAACCTTGACGGAATCTCCGACGTGGTTGTTACCCACTGCGGTGGAAGCGTCTCGGTCCTGCTGGCAAATGGAGATGGGACTCTTCAGCCGCCGATCGGGAGTGGAACATCCGGCTGCGTGACCGCTCTGGCGCTCGCCGATGTGGACCGCGACGGGTACCTCGATATGGTGGGAAATAAACCGGACAACAGCGTTGTGATTCTGATGCCGGGCAACGGAGACGGGACCGTCGGACCGAACCGGCCCAGTGTCGGAGCGAGCCCATACTCGGTCGCAGTCGGAGACTTCAACGAAGATGGGATCAACGACCTGGCCGTGGCCAATAGCGGTTCCAATAGCTTTTCTCTACTATTGGGCAACGGGAATGCCACCTTTCAGGTTGCGAGGAGCATACCGGTCGGGTTGCGGCCCACCTCCATGGCCGCCGGTCGTTTCACCAATAGTGGACATCTCGACTTGGCCGTGGTCAACAGCTCCTCGGATGACGTCTCCGTTTTGCGCGGAAGAGGCGACGGCACGTTTATCCAGCTTGGCGCGGTGATCGTCGGCAGTAATCCACAGGCCTTGATCCTCGGCGATTTCAACAATGACCGTAGCCTCGACATGGCAGTGGTCCGAGACTTGGCAGTTGTGGTTCTTCTGGGAAATGGAAATGGGACATTTCAACCACCGACGAGTTACAACTCCGGTGTTTCCTTTCCAACCTCGGTGGCGAAAGGCGACTTCAACCGAGACGGGAATGATGACCTGGTGGTGACGGGTGGTAGTTTCTTCTCGAGCAACATTTCGGTGCTGCTCGGAAATGGGCAAGGAGGATTTCAGACTCCGAGGCCGCTAACCGGGAATCGGGGTCCCTCGTCCGCTGCAGTCGGAGATCTCAACGGTGATGGATTGCCGGACATCGCAGTAGCGAACAGCGGGTCAAATAACGTGACCGTTTTTCTCGGCAACGGCGACGGGACGTTTCAACCGGGGGTTGATTTTTTTGTTCTCGGTAACACCCCCCTCTGGGTGGTGATCGACGACTTCAATGGCGATGGACGACTGGATATGGCCACCGCAAACTCTCAATCGAATTATGTGTCCATTCTGGTCAACGTCGAGGTTCCCGGCGCACCGGTTTTCTCGCCGGTATCCTTCATCGATGCTGGCGAATTCCCGGTCGGCGCTGGTCCACGCTCTCTAGCCGTCGCAGATTTCAATTCCCACCAACAACCGGACTTGGCGGTGGTGAACAACGGCTCAAACGACGTGACGCTGCTGATCAACTCGACCAGGTAGGCGGGCCGCGATTCGCATCTCGACAGCAGAGCGGGGGCGTGGTGTGCTGCACGCCGCAGAGGCGGAAATGGATGAGAGGCTCAATCGCGCCGTGCGTTTGAAGATCGCTGCCTTGCTTTGGTCTTTTCAATCGTCCTGCTCCCGATCGGCCTTCTGATCGCCGCTCTGATTGCGCTCGAGGCATTCTTTACCCGGGAGCCTCCCTGCGTCTTCGTCGGAGAGCGGCGGCGCAGCGCTGACCGTAGCTTCCTGATACTCAAGTTCCGGGTGTTCCGCGTAAGCGCTTGGCGGCAGTTTCAGATCGACTCACCAACGGTGAGCCTCAAGGGACTCGAGAGGAGGCCCGAGCACCTGACCCGAATCGGTCGCATTCTGAAGCGGTGCTACCTCGATGAGCTGCCGCAGCTTCTCAATGTTTTGCGCGGGGAAATGAGTCTGGTCGGTCCGCGGCCGTACTTCGAGCACGATTGGCAACGGGAGGGTCGTCTGGACATCCCTGCTCGGAGGATTCTTCGGGCTGGCCTCGTCGGACCGTATCAAGCCGTGAAGGGGACTATCTCCGGGCTCGACCGAGTGAACGCGCTCGACACTGACTACTTGGATCACTTGAGGCGTGACTCCCCGGTACAGATCTTCGCGCGAGACGCTGGACTGATCGCCCGAAGTGTAGGGACGCTTCTGCGCGCGAAGGGCTTGTAGCGCTCCCCTACTCCGGCTCCACACCGGTCGCGATCAGGAACCGAGAGACCATGTTGTACCCAGCGATCGTGCCGATCAGCTCGACGGTCTGTTGGTCGGAAAGAACCGCCCGGACCCGCTTGAGCGTGGCCGGTGAGACCTGAATATTCCTGGTCATCTCGTTGGTGAGCGCGAGCGTCGCTCGCTCGGGCTCATCAAAGAGTTTGGTGTTCTTCTGCGCGGTTGCGACGTTCTTGAGCGCGGCGAGCTGTTCGCGCGTGCCTCCCGCAGCGAGGAACTCGGGGTCGTGCTGAATCCATTCGTAGTCGGCCTTGTTGAGTGCGCCGACTGCCATGATCGCGATCTCGCGGAGCTTGGGCTGCAGGGACAGCTCGTTTCGGATCGCGGCGAACATGCTGTTCCAGCCTTTGGCAAAGTTCGGGCTGTGCAGAAGCATCCGGTCGAGGTTCAAGAGCTTTCCCTTGCGCCTCGCACGGATCGCCTTGACCAGATCCGGTGGCCCTGCGTCATCGCTATCCGGGCGATAGGGAATTCCGGACTTCGAAACGGTGTTGGCCGCGCCTGAGCCCTGCTGCTCAGCGTTTGCATTCGCGAAAAACATCGGGATGAGCAAAGCGGCGACGGTCGCCGCCGAGATACTCGCCATCAGGTTCATGATTCCTCCCTCGAGACTAAGGATACGCACGTACACTAGCCTGGGCTGGAAGCTTGGCCCCAAACTGTCGCTTGGCGAGAGCGCAAAACCTGCACGGCGGGTCAACGACTTGATTCTACCTATCGAAGATTGTCACCACCGCGACGCCAACGTCAGGATCGACGTCAATTGCGACAAACTTATCGGACGAGATGATGTACATCGCCGAACTCTCCGTGCTCGGCGTGGTTGTCGTCATCGTCCCTCGCCCTGTACTCGACGTCACGTTGAATGTTCCGGTCAGCGAATCGCGTGAGGACACGCTGTCGGCTCTGCTCTTATCCCGCGCTCCCACGAACTGTCCGCCAGATCCATTCAGCGCGGCGACACCCGAAACGCTGGTGCAGCCGCACGTCGCTGGAGATGCAGTGCCGAGAACGTAGTTTCCCGACGTTCGAAAAGCCGGTCCCGTTTTGCCCTTCCATGAAGCCTACTCCCACCTCGGCTGCTTGGGCCTGCATCAAGAAGGCTTTGTTTCGATCCACAAGATAAAAGGTGTAGGGCGTGAGCGTCGGGCCGACTTGCAAGTTGAGCTCGCCGCGCCCGAACGGACTGAGGTTCGCGATACTCCCACTGAAGGGCGCGTTGGAGGTGATCACTCCGTCAGCATTTTGATCCATTACCCCGACCAGGGTGCCGGTCCCAGCGTTCGCCACGTACCTGGCAATCGTAACGCTGGTGCCGGGAGAGAGCAGTCCAGTCAGGTAGAACACCGAAGGGCCATCGATCGCGTCCGGCTGATAGGGCCTCCCCACTTGTTTCAGAGCCTGTCCACTGAGCAAAGGCAGGCTGGAGCTTCGACGATCCCGCGTGATGAAGAAAGCCTCGGTATTGGAGACAATGTAGAAGGCAAGATTGATCGGATTCGCAAACTGAGGAGCAGTCAACTGCGCCTGTCCTCGGCCGTACTCATCATGTGTAAAGCCGTTGACATCGTAGCTTCCGCTAACTTGTGGGACTGGGACGGACCCGCCTGCGAGATTCAAATCCATTCTCCCGGTAATTCCGCGGGCCGGGGAGCCCATATCGAGCCTGCCAACCGCTCCGGCCCGTCCCGTGTCCAGCTCTCCCGAGAATCCAAAACCAAAGTTGCCGCCAAACGTGAGGACCGACGAGGCTTTTTTGATCATTCCCGCACCGGTCAGGTGAGTCGGATCGTTGGGCTGAAACGCAATGATCCGACCCGCATGAGCGGATAAGTTCGGCGCATTCATCGCATAGCGGAAAGAGAAGAGACCCACGGAGGTGTTGAGGAGCAATCTTCCGCGGTTGTCCGCGCCGTACGAGTAGGAGCCGCCGGTAATCAGAACGGGCTGCTGGGGATCCGGACCCGTGAACCGGTTCATGTCCAAGATACCCGCTCTGATTGTTCCGTAACCATCGGCGATGAAGGCTCCCGCGATGGCAACCGCACGGGCACTCGCTTCGAAACCGTTAAACAGAAACGTATAGTTCCCGGCGAACCCGGCATTGCTGGTAGTGGTGACGTTGACGCTGCCGGTGCCCGACTTTGCGTTATCCGCGAGCGAAACCGCCTTTACAGTGAACGTGGCCGGATTCGGCGGATCATCGGGTCCCGTATACAGTCCGGTGGTTTCGTTGATCCAACCGCATCCATTGTCGGCACAACCATTTCCCGAAATCGACCAAGTCACGGCCTTGTTCGCTGAGCCGTTTACGATCGCGCTGAACTGCTTGGTCGCCCCGATATCGACATTTTGGGTCTGCGGATCGACGGCAACCGTAACCGACGAGTTGATCGTAACTGCCGCAGTGCCCGTCTGCGACGAATCCACCTGGGAACTGGCGGTGATCGTCACCGCGGCCCCAGGCAAATAATTGTCCGGGGCGCGATAGAGACCGGCGGCACTGATCGTGCCGCACTCCGTCCCAGAGCAGCCTGTCCCAGACAACGCCCAATTGACGGCTTGATTGGACGAGCTAGTCACGACGGCGGTGAATTGCCGAGTGCTGCTGAGATCGACGGTGGCAGAACTCGGGGATACGGTCACCGCGCCCGACGGGGGCGGATGCAACATCGTTCTGTTGTCGCAAGCGTAATTGCCGATCAGCGCGCAACAGATGGGGAATAGGGAAAGACCTCTCATCAGGGTGTCCTCGAGCGAAGTTGTACGGTCATCAGCCCCCCGTCACAGCGGCGTCACGGGCTGATCTACCGCTAATTGCTTCTGCTTTCCAAGCACCTCGAGGACAAGCGATCGCTCACGGTGACTAAAACCGGTAATTCTCCAGCGATCGGTCGCGAAGAGCGCGATTCCACTGGGATAAAAACGGGACCTGCTACGTTCGACATTCCAGCACAACCGGAAACTCAGTTACGCGTCCAACAAAACCGAGGGGTAGCCCGGAGCCGACCGCGATGTGCGGCCTTACCCTCGAGCCATGGTCCGCGCACTTTTGCTGTCGTTGATGATTCTCTTGGTTGGCGCTCGTGTCCGAAATCCTGCAACCGGCCATCAACAGCTCAACCTCGTACCGGAGTCGCAAGAAATCCAGATGGGCCAACAAGCCGCGAAGGAAGTCGCCCAATCGATTGGCCTCTACAAGGATGCCAAGGTGGAATCTTACGTCGCGGATTTAGGCAACAAGCTCAAGGTCGTTCATTGGCTCAGTCCTCTCGGTAGCGTTCGCGCCAGATGGCGTTCACTTGCCCTTGATCATCGCCGTGTAACGCCGCTGCATCTCGTCGGAGGAGACATTTTCGATGTGGTGTCCAATGTTCCACTCGTGCCCGAACGGGTCCCGAATCCGTCCGGATCGCTCTCCGTAGAACTGGTCCTTCGGTTCAAAAACCACTTCGGCCCCCGCCGCCGCGGCGCGGCGGATCACTTCGTCCGCATTGTCTACGTGAATGTGAATCGTTACCGTCGTCGCGCCCGCCGTCTGCGGACCTTTGATGTTGTACTCCGGGAACTCATCCGCCAACATCAACGTGCTACCGCCGAAGTCGAGCTCGGCGTGACCGATCCGGCCACTTACGGAACTTCTCCTTGGCTCCAAACACCTGAGTGTAAAACTCAATCGCCTTCGCCGCACCCTTGAGATGCAGGTAGGCAAACAATTCGTGGATCTTCATTCGTAGCTCCCTTCGAGTGAACCAGGCCTCGGCTTGTCTCGTTTTTTGGCCGCGGCGTCTTGAATGAAATTGACCTACCGGCCTCGGACGAAATTCCCGGAATTGCGGATCGGAACATGATTCGCGTGGACCGCAGATGCAAGCCGGTACTGAAGCGGTGAGATACCGGTAAAGGCGCGAAACTCGCGGGTAAAGTGAGGCTGATCACTGTACCCAACGTCCAGGGCGATATCCGCCAAGGAGGCGTCGCGAGCCGCGAAGGTCCGCTCGACCGCTCTGCGAAAGCGAAGCACTCGGCAGTAAGTCTTTGGACTCAGCCCAGCCGCTCTGCGAAAGAGCGCGATAAACCGCCGATGGCTGTAGCCGCTCTGCCTGACCACTTCACGCACCTCGGTGGAAGCAGCGAAGCGCTCGAGCGCGCAGGCGACCACCGGATGGAGGCCGCGGACCATCGGAAGTCTAGCGACGAGAAGCGATTCCAATGTATCGAGCTGCTGCTGCAGCGAGCCTGCTTCGAGCAGCCGCTGCCGAGCTTCCCTTGCCCAGCGACCACAAACATCTCCGAATGGCGTGTATCGCTCCGCCAGCTCGTCGGCCGGAACGCCAAACAAGAGCTGGGCGCCGCCAGGCTGCAATTGCGCGCCCACCGAACGCGCGGGCTGAGAGAGATCGCGGATCACAAAAGTGGTCCGAGCACCGGCGACGATGGCGTGGCCCATCGGCCGTCCCGCCAGATCGTCCAGATTGTCCAGGACTCGAAAGGCCGAATCGGAGAGACGAAAGGCCACGTGCATCAGGCCAGTTGGCAGCATCAGTTCGCGGCCCGAAGCGGGGACTTCGGAATCAGGCTGCTGCTCGGATGCCCAGAGTGTGGTGACGAAAGGACGAAGGGCAGGGGCTGGATCGCGGCAAATCAGCATCGCCAATTCGGGCTCAGGTTTGGCGCAGGTAGGTATCGGTGCCGTCGAGCCAATCCTGTCGGGGCGGATCGAAGATGTCCACGTCGAGCGTGTCCTCGAGCGCTTCGGCAGAGTGCGGCAGGTTGGATGGAATGTGCAGCACTTCGCCCGCGCGAACGTCCAGTTTTTGTGCTCCATCGGCGCCTAGCGTGAAACGCAGCGCGCCCTCGAGAACATAGGTGATCTGCTCGTTGTGATGCTGATGGCGCGGAACGACGCAGCCCTTCTTGAGATAGACATGAGTCAGCATCATCCGATCGCCTGTGATCATCCGGCGTTCGAGCTTCTCGGAGAGGTGCTCCTTGGGCATCGATTCCCACCGGTGGAGGGTCGCTTTACGTTCCTGTGCCATCGTCTGCTCCGTAGCCACGTTGAGGCGCAAACCATAGGAGCCGGCGACATATCGGTCAATGCACCAGGCCAAAGTCTGCAGCTGAAACGTCGGCACCTCAATCAGAAAGCCTCCTAACGATATAGGCTGCTCGCCGGTCTGTTTGAGGGCCAGGAATGGCAGAGGAGTCGGACAGGGTCCTGATCTCGCGCGCGAGGAGTGGCGACGCGAGAGCGCTCGAAGCGCTGGTGCGCCGCTATCTTCGGCCTGCCTTCGCCGTGGCGCTAGCGTTCTTGCGCAGTCCCACGGATGCGGAAGATCTTGCCCAGGAGGCGTTGATGGTTTCTCTACAGCGGCTCGATCAGTGTCGAAATCCGGAGCATTTTGCCTCGTGGTTGCTGCAAAGCGTGCGTCACCGGGCAATCAACCAGCTGAACCAACGCAAAGTCCAGGCGCGCCGCATCGATGGGCCCCAGCACGGCGCAACGGTCGAGCCCGTTGCAGCACAACTGGATCTGCGCCAGCAGCTAATCGCGGCTCTCGAGCAACTCACGCTTGTCCAGCGGGAGGTGGTGCTGCTCCACGACTTGGAGGGCTGGACCCATCGAGAGATCGCCACTGCGCTCGATTTGTCCGAAGTCACCTCCCGGCAAACGCTTTTCGTTGCGCGTCATCTACTGCGCGCCGCCCTCGCCAATGACTCTCAAGAGGAGGCCCGTCATGACTCATGATAGGATCGACTTTTCCCCCCTTGATCCGAAGCGCGATCCCGAGCGCTTCGAGCGGATGGTGCACCAGGTGCTGCAAGGCGCCAGGGCCGCCACAGGCCCCGCGCAGCTGCTTCTCGAATTTCTGCGCTGGGGTCGGCTCGGGTTGGCGGCCGCCGCGCTCATCGCCCTCGCCGTATGGCTGCCCAGACTGAGAGCCGACAAGATGCAAATCTCGGAGAGCGGATCGACTCGGGGCGATAACGTGGTCGCGCTGGTCTCGACCTGGGCGCGGTCGGGCGAGGTGCCCACAAACGTCGACGTGATTCAAACATTGGGAGAGCTTGATGGCAGATGACACTTCGACCCGACGTCTCCACTTGTGGTCGGCCCTGATCGTCTTGGGGGTCTTTCTCTGCGGTGCGGCCGCAGGCGCCGGGATCTTCGCCTGGCTGCGCCACGACCCGATGCGAGGCCATCCCCATCACGGGTGGTTACCTGTTCACTTCGGCGAGCTGGGCCTGACGCCGGACCAAAAGGTGAAGGCAAATGCAATCCTCGAGAAGCAGCGCGCAGCCGTCGAGGCAGCGATCAAGGAAACCTTTCCACGAGTGCGGGCAGCAGAGGTGGAGATGGAGCGCGAGATGCGGGCTATTCTCACTGAAAGCCAAGCAAAAAAATTCGATGAAATTTTGGCCCGGCGTCCCCCGCCTCCCCCCCATCCAGGGATGGAACATCGTCATCCGTCGCGCTAGTGCCGAGAGTTTCGTCGAGTGGCGCTCACCCCCTAACGAAAGTCGGGGTCCATCGGTCCTGCTAACGCGCGGGAATGACTCCCAGCCATGTGACAGGAGAAGACAATGGTGAAGAGAGGGTTGTTGTTAGTTTGCGGGCTCGTAGCTCTGGGCCTTCTAGGCGCGCAGTACGCGAACGCGGAAGAAGGGGCGAAACACCCATCGCCGCCGCCTGAAGCCGTTCAGGCCTGCAGTGGGCTTCAAGACGGCGCGCCGTGCAGTTTCACTCACCACAATCACGAGGTCAGTGGCACCTGTCGCACCGGTCCGCAGGGTGAAGCGGCCGCGTGTCTTCCGAGCGGCCCGCACCACGGACATCATGGACCGCCCCCGGAGGCGCTACAGGCCTGCAATGGACTTCAGGATGGCGCCACCTGCAGCTTCACTCACAACGGGCGCGAGATCAGCGGCACCTGTCGAACCGGTCCGGACGGTAAAGGCTCCGCCTGTTTTCCCAGTCATCCGTCCCGCCCAGTTGGGAAGTAATCCTTCCGAGGCGCCGGAGCGCTTAAGCACGCTCGTAATAGCGCTGCAGAAAATCGAACATCAAATCCTTGGCAATCAGCGCCGGCCGAGTGTCGGCGATCCGCCTGCCCGGAGGCGGATCGCCTCTGAAGAAACCGTGAGCCGCAAGTGCGTAGACCTCCCACTCGAAGACCTTGTTGCGCGCTCGCATCTCGCGCGCGGTTTCGGCGGCTCGTCCGGTAATGCTGGTCGGCGAAGTATTGTCCAGGCTCCCGTAGAGTCCCAGTACCGGCGCTCGGATATTGTCGAGGTCATCGAATGGTGGAGTGCTGCCGTAGAAGACCACCGCGGCCCATAAGTCTGGGTTTCGCGTTGCGAAGGTAAATGAGCGCGCGCCCCCCCAGCAAAAGCCCACTGATCCAATATGGCTGGGATCCACATCCGCTCGCCCGGTCAGGTAATTGAAGCCATCCTGGAGCTTCACTTGCTCGTCGTCCGGGACCCTGGCGACGCCGGTCTTCAGGGTGTCTAGCATCCACTGAGCATGCTTGCCGTCCGGGAGCAAACCCCCACAGCATTCCGGCAGCTCTGGAGCGAGCGCCAGATATCCGTTACACGCAAACAGGCGAGCAACGGCCTTGGTAAATTCTGATAGGCCGTAGATCTCGTGAATGACAATCATCGTGGCGAATGGCCCATCTTGCGCTGGCCTGGCCAAGTAGGCGTTCACGGTCTCGTTTCCACTGGGATAGGTGAG
>WNFJ01004127.1_pt1 | contig 16239 bp, 12 predicted proteins | sample 5400461 | NCBI WGS metagenome assembly WNFJ01 (sample SAMN13153349, study PRJNA577476) | soil metagenome | isolation source: 115 cm saprolite on Douglas fir-dominated hillslope | place: USA:California | collected 2013-09-17 | reverse complement strand
TCCGGTGGCCGCAACTAGAAGTGGCAGGAAAAGAAAGAGATGAGCGGCGACGGAGCATCGGAACGGAGAGAGGAGAAGACCAAATTTTGGGCGGTAGCGCCCCCACTTTGAGCGGCTTGGCAGCCGCCCAACGCCTTCGGCGCCGGGGGTCGCTACCGCCCAATGTGTCCAGCAGAGTTCCTCGCTCCGTCGCCGGCAGAGTTGTAGGAGATGCGGCCAGCAGAAATTGAAAGAGCATAAGCAAAGGAGACAGCAGATGGCCCTGATCCCGAAGGTAGAACCCAAGCAAGAAAAGAAGGTAGTCTCGGCCCGCCTCGACGAGGAAGCGCACACAATGCTTCAGCGCTATGCGGCTTTCCTCGGAGGCGCGACGCACGAGTACATCATTGGCGAATCTCTGAAACGCCTGTTCCGCCGCGACAAGGAGTTCAACCAGTGGCTCGAAAAGAATCATGCAGGTTCGACTGCAACTTCTGATACACCCCAACCCACAGTCGCAACTCCCAAGAACACAACACGGACAGCGCCAACGGCAGCATGATTCCACGCGTCCTCAACTCGAAAAACTTCCTTGCAGTGCTGTTAGCTCTGGTGACGGGGACGGCGCTGTACTTCAAGGTGCCCTGGCCGATGACTCCTTCGCTCGTTCCTCAGACCTGGAATGAATATTTCCTTCGATTGATCGCTCTGCGAGACCCTTGGACGTATGCGGGGCTGAAGGCTTCCTATCATGTGATGCTGTTCACCACCCCCTACATCGCTTATTCATTCTTGCTGTCCGCGCTCTACATCTTTACGTTGCGCCCAAGACGAACCGCAAAGCCGAAGCCGTTGCCGCCCTATCCGTCGATTCAGACCCGAAACGAGCTTTACATTGTTATCGGCGAAATCCACAATCCACGGCAACCCATTCCAGCTGAAAACCCTTACTGGCTGACCATTCCCGCGCGTGGCTTGTTCACGGGCACGATCATCATCGGCGCAACCGGGTCCGGAAAAACGGCATGTTCCATGTACCCCTTCACGCAGCAGCTACTCGGATACAAAGCAGAAATTCCCGACGAACGTTTGAGCGGTATCGTTCTCGAAGTCAAAGGCGATTTCTGCGGCCAAGTGCAGAAGATTCTGAAAAACCACGGACGAGAATCCGACTATATCTCTATCAGTCTGAATTCGGAATGGGCGTACAACCCCCTGCAAAACGAACTGGACGGCTATTCGATGGCCGTCGGGATCGCCAACTTGCTGAATAGCCTGTTCGGCAAAGGGAAAGAACCGTTCTGGCAGCAGGCATACACGAATCTCGTCAAATTCACGATCATTCTCCACAAAGTCTGTTTTGGTTACGTGACCCTGTTCGATGTCTATGAGTCCGCGATCTCAGCACGAGTCCTCGAAAGAAAAATCCGGCAGGCCGAGGAAAACATTCTTGGTAAGTCATTTATCACTGTCTCGCGCGAAGTCTTTCAATCTCACGCGCGAGAACTTGCCGAGGCTGGCTTCGAGGCTGATGAGAGTGGGCAGCTTTATCGCGTGTTGGATTCACCCGCAGCCAGGGATGTTTTACAAAAGCTTGGCATCGCACCGACTGTCCAGCACCAAGCGGGTCCAGATGGTGTGGACGAAGACCGAAGGGAACGCCTGGAAGCGGTTAAGCGCTGGTATTACGACGACTGGTCAAACATCGATAAGAAGTTGCAAAGTTCGGTTGTCGAAGGCATCTCGGTCTTTCTCTCGCTCTTTGACGACAATCCGCCAATCAAGCGGTTGTTTTGTCCCCCACTGGAACTGTACGAACCGGGTGCCGCTCCCATACGTGGCAAACGGGCCCTCCCGCCGATTCGAGACTTGCTGGAACAGGGCAAGATCGTCGCGCTCGATTTTCCTGCCGGGGAAAATCCGGGTTTAGCGCGCGCCATCGCCGTGATGCTGAAGATGGATTTCCAGCGAAGCATGCTCAATCGAATCGCGCGAATGGCTGTGGAACCCGACAAGCAGTGGAGGCCCGTTCTCTTTGTTTGTGACGAATATCAGCAAATTGCGACGGTGACCGAACACGAGCCGAATGGCGATGACCAGTTCTTCAGCCTCTCACGCCAGGCAAAATGCATTCCAATTGTCGCGACCCAGAGCATAAGCTCCCTGCGATCCATGTTGCCCGGTGAGTCTTGGCGAACCCTGCTGCAAACCTTCCGCACGAAAATCTTCCTGACGCAAACTGACGACTTCTCTGCCAAGATCGCGAGCGAGCTCTGCGGACAGGAAAATGTCTGGAAATTGAACTACAACATCTCGGAGAGCGGCCACGATTCCAAAGTCAGCTATCTCACGGGCAAGCCGCTTGCAGACAAGGCTCACATCAGCACATCAAAGACCTACAGCCAACAGCGCGACTACAGATTTGACATGAAGACGTTCACGGAATTGAAGAACGCTCAATCCATCACGCTTACCTATGACGGTGTCAGCCCGTTGCCGCCCATGTTTTGCTATCTCAAGTCTTATCGCAATGACGTAAACAAGTCTTATTTCCGCCAGCTTGCCGACAAGGAACTCTGATGAATGGATTTGAGCTGATTCTCCCGTTTCTTCGTCCGATCCAGCATCTCATTCTGGACCCGGACATCAGCGAAATCATGGTCAACGGCCCAGAGCGGATCTTCATTGAAAAAGCCGGCTACCTACAAGCGGTCCCTGGAGTGAAATTGACGCCCGAATCCCTCATCGTGGCAGTCAAAAACATTGCCAGGAGACTAGGCGACGACATTTCGGAAGCGAAGCCAATCCTCGATTCACGGCTGCCAGATGGCAGCCGTGTTGCTGCCGTAATTCCGCCCTGCAGCATCCACGGCGTGGCGTTGACCATCCGAAAGTTCAACTCCCACAGATTCAAGATGAAAGACCTCATCCGAGTAGGGACGCTGACCGCCGAACTCGCTGCTCAGTTGGAAGGGTACGTTGCGCAGCGCAAAAACATTCTCATCTGTGGGGGAACATCGAGTGGCAAGACGACTCTCGCGAATCTATTGACGGAATTCATTCCCGACCACGAGCGCATTGTCTTGATCGAGGACACAGCGGAGATACAGATTCAGAAAGAGAATGTCCTCCGATTCGAAGCCCGGCGTGAGCAGAACGGCTTGCCTGCTGTGACCATCCGCGAACTTCTGAAAGCGACACTACGTCATCGGCCAGATCGGATCATCGTGGGCGAGATTCGCGGCGGTGAAGCTTTCGATCTTCTGCAGCTCCTAAATACGGGGCACAGCGGTACGCTTTCCACCGTCCATGCCAATTCCGCAGCTCAAGGCATCTCTCGCTTCACAACTTGTGTGTTGCAGAGTGGAGTTGAGATGCCGTATCGAGCGATCAAGACGAACATCGCGGACTCGCTCAACATCGTCGTCCAGATCGAGCGCCGTCCGGGTATGCGGTATGTTTCGGATGTGCTGGAAATTCGAGCCTACGACCCGGAGACCGACCGTTATGACTTCCATCCTGTTTACGTCTATAGTCCGGAGTGCAGCTTCGATGCTGACTCGTGTAAATAGTTATATTTCAGGGAGTTAGGGGGGGCTTACTCAGCCTTGACAGAAATGTCAGAAATATGTACTATACTTCTGACATTAGGTGGCGAACATGACTACAGCAGGAACCATCCGTAACCATATCAAGGAGATAGCGCTAGGAGAGCCATTCACTTCGACCGAATTCAGTGGTCTTGGGACTCGTGCCTCCGTTGATCAAGCTCTCTCGCGTCTAGTCAAGCGGGGAGAAATCGCTCGTGTCTCTAGAGGCGTGTTTATTCGTCCTAAAAACAGCCGCTATGTCGGCCAGGTGATGCCTGAGCTCTCGAAAGTTGCTCAGGTAATCGCAAACGCTCACGGGGAAACAATTCAAGTGCATGGGGCAGAAGCGGCCCGGCTACTGGGCTTGACGACCCAGATGCCGTTGCAGTCTCTGTTTTACACAAGTGGTCGGAACAGAGAGATCAAGCTTGGCAACCTACGGCTCATTCTCAAACACGTCGCGCCACGAAAACTTGCCTTGTCTGGACGACCCTCTGGTCTCGCTCTATCAGCACTTTGGTATCTAGGCAAAGAGCAGGTTAGTCCGCGGACCATCAAAACCATCCGAGAAAAATTGACTTCCGAAGCTTTTGAGGAGTTCAAGGCAGAGACACGATCAATGCCGGCTTGGATGACTGACACGCTGCATCGATACGAGAGAGGGGCGACAGGTGGCTGAGGCATTCTTACAGCTATCGCCCGAAGAACAAGCAGACATACTGCAAACCCGCGCAACCAAACTCGGGCGGCGCGCGGAGCACTTAGAGAAGGATATTTGGATCTGCTGGGTGCTCCAAGGCCTGTTTGGTATGCCCGGTCGCCTCCCTATGGCATTTAAGGGAGGCACTTCGCTCTCGAAGGTCTACGGTGCGATTAGACGCTTTTCCGAGGACGTGGACGTTACGGTCGATTACAAATCACTCGACCAGAGCATCGACCCTTTCGATCCGAAGGGATCGAGGACAGCACGCGAAAAGTACACAGAACTCCTTGGAATAAAACTCGCAGACCTCACAAACAACGTGATTCGACCGCATTTCGAAAATCTTCTTTCTCAGTTCCCGGAAAAACCCACGGGTCCTCTTAAAATCTCCGAAGACGGGGAAAAATTGTTCATCCCATATCCGTCGCGATTCGGAAAAGACGAAAGCGTTCTTCTCGAATTTGGCGGGCGCAATGTGATCGTACCCAATGAGGACCGTCATCTTCGCCCCTACATTGCCGCCGAACTTCCAGATCTGCAGTTTCCCGAAGCAACGGTGCGCGTGCTTTCCCCCTCAAGAACATTCTGGGAGAAGGCCACGTTGATTCACGTCGCGTGTAACCGTTCCGGCCCAAAACTCGATGCTGACCGTCAGTCACGTCATTGGCATGACCTTGCAGTCCTCGCCGACCACAAGATCGGAAAAACCTCAATCACCGATCGCCAACTTCTCGAAGATGTCGTAAAGCATAAAAACATCTTTTTTCGCGCATCCTACACAAACTACGAAGCCTGCCTATCGGGGAGCTTTCGTTTGATCCCAGGAATGGCACTACTCGAGACCCTCCGAATCGACTACGAAAAGATGATTGCTGATGGCATGTTCGAAGGTGACCCACCCTCCTTCGACTCGATAGTCGCCCGCCTTGAGAAACTCGAAAAACAAATCAACGCACACTCAGCCTAACGCTGCGGCCTTCTCGCAAGTCTAGCGGCGCATTGCGCTATTGTCCCACGGGCCTTCCGATTGAGCCTCGCTACAGCCTCTATATCTAGAAGCGTCCATGAACCTTTGTGGCTCTCCTTCAGGGGGTGGGGCTCTTGTCTGCTTCATGGCACTCGTAAAGAAAGACTGCCAGTGTTGTCGCTGTGCCAACAGCGAGCTTGGCATGTCGCCGTAGTAGGCCCACGTGCTGCGTCGCTTTTCCGTGACCGGTGCCGAATTGGTTCCGCATCTCAGCCAGCTGATGACCGACCGCGCCAAGGTTCCCTAGTAGTGCGCTCACCGTCTTCTCTGCGTGGGCCTGGGCCACAATGCCTGAGGGAACTAGGCTCAGACTCTTGACCGTTCCGCGCACCAGTCCTGGGAGGTCTTCGTTCTTTGGGATCGCGAGTCCGCGCTCGGTTAGGATCGTTTTGCAGAGGGTTTCTAAGAACTCCTTCGCAGTTCCGATAGCAAGTTCAGGGTCTCGCTCAACGGCCTCCTGCAGGCGCCGAACCTGCTGAGCAATGTAGTGTCCGCTCAGCCGTTCCGCGACCCGCCTCGCTTCCTCAAGATGAGGTTGAGAGCCATCAATCAAGCGGCGATAGCCGAACGTCGGCTTGCCGGAAATCTCTTTTACCTCGTAAATCTCCCAGCCATCGACGTAGAGCAAAGAATTGTACTCCGCCACCATTTTGCGTGCTTCTTCGGTATCGGAGTGGACAACCGGATGCACGGTTTCCGCGAGAAATTTCAAGAATGCTTCGTCAGAACCGAATAGAAGATCGAACCGATCGTCGGTAAACACCCAGTCGTCTGACCAGTCAGAGTTTACGACACGATGCTTCCAGATATCCTTGGCGGCCGTGTCATATTCCGGACGATAGTCCTTGGAAGGCATCCGCTTGAGGTCGTAGATGCGCCCAAGAAACTCATCTTCCTGAAGCTTGCCCGCCCAATGACGACCCACCGACAGATAATCGATGATCGCCCGGCGAGTCACTTCCGTAAGATTGTTCTCAGAGTGGGCAGTCATGGATGGGTCACTGGAAAGATAGCGTATCATGCGACGTTTGTGATCGTTCGCCCACATGGACCGGGAGGATTAGACTGCCGTCCGCTCCAACGGGAATGGCAAGATTTGTTTTCTGCGAGGTTCTATGCCCCTTCAAGAAGTGATTATCCAAACAAGACAAGCTCTGCAGGCGGCGGTCGTTACAAACTACAAATTAGTGGAAGCACATCCGCCCCTACAGCATTTTCAGCTTGCGAACGACATCTGGATTACCGAGCTCGACTATCATCTCGCAGAAGAGGTCATGGACTGCTGCGAGCCACGTGTGTTCGGGATGCCCAAACCAGTACGACAGTCACCTCAACTCTATGCATTCGTTCGGCTGAATTGTGCCGAGGGCAGCATCTGGGATTGGCATCCAGATCAGCAGTTAGAGCAGAGCGTAGCGTTATCGCGCCTCGTGCACCCAACGTCGATACCGCTTTCGCTGCACGCGAAAATCAGCGTCGACTCAAATGCAAAACTTTTGGAATTGATTCCTATCGAAACTGCACTTCACGGCGCCTGGATTGCTGACCCAGATGGCCGCGACTGGTTGACCGAAGACGATGCTCGACAACTCCGAGATCTCGTGGCCCGCTTGCCGCTCTCAGTGCCAAAGAGGGTTTCACGAGCACTCTGGTATTTCGAGATGGCAGCACGAAATTATTTTGCAGACATCCGCTGGACGCTGGTGGCCACCGGGCTCGAAGCTCTCGTCCATACGGACAAAGAGCGGTCTACTTATCAATTCAAAACTCGGACCTCCAAGTTAGCGGATTTCTTGAAAATGACGAAATTCACCAGCGACGCGGCGCTTAGCTTTTACGACTTACGCTCCCAACTCAGCCACGGCCAAGGACTTGGAACACTAGCCGTGGCGCAGCAGGAATTGTACAGGGAGGGAGAGGATGTCTTACGCGCCATTCTGTTACGGGCCATTTTAGACGCCTCTTTCGCTTCTACTTTTGCCGACAGTGCATCCATCGTTCTCAACTGGGCGACGTGAGGCAACTGTTTTGGATAGCGACGCACGCTGCTACCATACAGAAAGATAGTTGGTAGAGCCGGTAGCTTGAGTTTCTCTTGCGGTGTGGGTCAAGGTGAGCTTGTCCAACCCTCGCCAGCTTCCGTGTTCGGTCTGAGCGAATGTTTGCGAGTCGCCGCCTACTTCCTGAACTCATGGAACACGTTTCAATCGGCTGCAATGCCTGACCTCTTCGGGAGTCCGTGTGGTTTTCGTCCTACTTCTTTTTCAATTGGAGTCTGCCATTCCCGATAGGCTTTACTTCATAGCCAGCAAACTTGATTTTTGAAGCGTCCGTGAGCGGCGTAATATATATCCGGCCCGCCTTAGTCGACTGAATCTTCGAAGATAGGTTGTTGGCTTCTATCCCTTCTACTGTCCAAACATTCAGCATGTTGCAGTCTCGCCGTTCGTACTCTTGGTCGCGCAGATAATCAATATATTCGCGTTCTTTGCGCCAGCGACCGTCCCGAAGTCTTGCAAGTGCCTTTGAAAATGCCTCCTTGTCTAGTTTCGATTTGTTTGAAACCTCGGAGAGACGGATCGCGAGCTCCGCTAGCTCATCCCACCTAAGGAGTGCAAACTTGGCAAGCATGTCTCTTGGTGTTGCGCTCGAGCCGGCATTACTCTCGATTCCAGCATTGGGAGCGCAGCGTTTCACAGCGGCATCGACATCCTCTTTGGAGAAGGCAAACTCGAACGTCTTGCCCTTGGTCACTCTTAGCAGCTTCTTGAGCTGGTTAATTTTTGCTTGAAAGGAGGGGGGACTCACGAAAATGACGGCATCAAACCTTTGACTTCGTGCAATCGCGCGGTCAAACAGCCCAATGTGGTTGGTAGCGACAAAGTACATTATTTTCCGACTATCCCAGAGTTCCGCAAGTTTTGGGAGCATGCTGGTGGTTAGGAATCTGCCAAATATATCGGATTCTCCCTCTGTACTTTTTTCCCTTTCTCTGACTAGCTCATCAATCTCATCGAAGAGAACTATGACCCGATCGAGCTCCATCAACCTGGTGAAGATCTCGTCTGCTTTTCGCTGGACGTTTGGCAGGCCGTCAGCCACAAAATGACTTGCGTGTAACTCAACGTATTCCCACCCAATGACTCCCGCCAGCGCCCTCACAATTGTGGTCTTGCTCGCACCTGGAGGACCGTAAAGGATAGCTGACCGTGCGAATTGTTCCCCGATCGGATGGTCGTCGGGCTCTAGTGGTTCTCCATCCTTCGGTGGATTAACGAACATGCTCCAGACCTGATCGCCGAGACCGTTATCTGACGTCCAGGTCTTCGTTCTCTGCTCGAGATCAGCTTTCGCTTTGTCCTTGGAAGCGTAAATGACTCTCTTCGGTAAGGCAGAAAGAGCTGCCCCGCGAGTCCAAATGCCAACGAGGCGACGAAGCGCTTGTGCGTAAGAAAACACGCTGGCCGTCGCCCAGCTTTCTGGGGCTGATTTATTGGTTCTATGGCCGGACGACCATGCAACTTGTTTCCGGGATTCGTCAATCTGTACCTGCGTCGAGCAGGCGTATTGCCACAAACTGAGTAGCTTGTCAAAGTGGCTGTGCAGCACGTTCCGGACAAACTCCGCCTTGGGATGCAGTGCGGCTTGAAGCAATACGCCGAATGATTCAAAGACATAGCAGTACGCGTTTCCAGTTTTTCTATAGTGAAACAAGGGGGCATAGTGCCGCCAGTTCCCGATTTTGGTTTGGGTGCTAAATAGGCAATTGAATGCCTGGCGTATGAAGTCCTGTTGTTTGAGGCTCGCTTGAAAAGCGTCGACTGATTCGCAAACGATTGCAAGGGCCCAAACAAGTTGGTCTGAATCCAAGACAGATGAATCAGCGCAATGAAGGGACACTTGGTACGCAAGGGTCTCGCGCGCCCATTCACGCATCGAGACCGACTTGTGCCCTAAATGTAGGGTTGAGTTCAGTCTTTCGTACTGTACAGGGAATCTTTGTTTAAACTCATCCAGCACTCGTAGGGCCCAATAGGTGTGGTAGGCGTTCGGTGGGTACCATTTGTCTTTATTCTCGCCTGGGTCGGCTTCTCCAATCGCGAATCGGTCTTCATCACTGACCATCTGTTGGAAGATGAGTCGGACATGCGTTCCAATGTGTTCGTGCCAACCAGTAACGCGTCTTATAACGAATGGGAGAGCTCGGCAACGACAATATATATGCGCGGACCCATCCGATTTCCAACGATTCTGCTGAAGAGCGATTGCCTTATCCGCAAAACGGCTCGCGGGTTCCTCCAGTCCTGGCAGATTGGCAGGCCTGAATCGGCTTGGGCAAGCAATTAGGGAACCGTAGCAGGTTGCAGTGGAGGTAAGGTGCCTCACCCGCTTCGGTGAGATTTGCTCATCGTCGTAAATTGTGAAACTCAAACCCGAATGAAAGCGTTCGAGACTTAGATAATGAAGAGAGCAGAAATTCTGGAGCAGTCGTCGCTTGTCTGCAAGTTGCTCGAAAGTAGCCATACTCGGTTAGCGATGGAGAAATCTCTGCAAGTTGATGAGTTCCTTCTCTTGGACTATTTTGGACAAATCTACATCGAGTACATTGGCCATGTGAATTACATAGAGAAAAATGTCTGCGAGTTCCTTGCTCTCGCTCGACACCGAAGGAGGCCCGTGCCGGACGAGTCGTTCCCGCTTACGGATTTCCCTAGCGAGTTCGCCAACCTCCTCAACCATGAGCAGCAGGCAATCTTTGGGGCTTTCGGACTTATAACCGCGCTGGAGCGCGACACGGCGGTAGTAATGCTGGAACGCGACAAGAGCGGGTCTAGGTATCGGTGAACCATGGCTCTTGATTGTCTCGATGGCCGCAGCTGGGGAGGAAATTACTTCCACAAATGAGTGAATTACGGGGTCTTTGACCGGCTCTTTCGAAAAGACCGGGACGCCAATCGCTCGCGCAAAGCCGATCTCCAACGAAGCAGTCGGGCCGACATAACCCTGCGGGGCGTGCAACCAAACAAAATTTGCTCTTTGTATTGCGTCAAGATGACGGGTCTCGATGGCATCGGGCAGTTGAGACTCTTCACCCTCCATGAATACAAATCCGTCGGTTTCCCGCACGGCTATTACATTGCTCGGCGACAGAACCTGGCAGCCAAGGTCGCGCAGTTCTTCGTACATTGCCCTGAGGGCCTCAAAGTCTTTCCTGTAGGAACCTGACAATACGACTTGACACTGCGCGAGATCGGAGCCCGGCGCAGCAGGCATAAGGTCTCGGGCGGTCGCAGCTCCACCTGTTAAAGTGCCAGCAACCGATCCGGCATCTGAACTCTTTGTGTCGCCGGGCGCACCGGGAAAGAGGACGATTTGTCCGAGGTGTCTGGTCCGTTTGGGCATGTCAATCGGGTACTTGATGCTAGCGGGCCGTGAATTTGGCCGCAACGAGGCATTCAACGTAAAAGGAAAACTCTCTGGAAAAACTGTTGAGATAGACCGATTTCCACAGGAATCCACAGGAAAAAATTTAGCGCGGTCGCTTATCGATCGTAGCGACTGAGTCATCGGTGCTACCCCGGTCGTTGAAGTATCGAATAATCTTCGGCGTCGGTCGGGCTGATGGGTGGGCGTGCTGACGCCACATTTTTAGCATAACACCCTGCGTGCCGTGGTGGGCAATAGACTGACCAAGACGATGTACCGCATCGGCTAATACTACGTCAGGTGTTCAAGGCCTTCAAAGAGCAGTCGGAACCGGGTACTAACCAGTGCTCTCCCTAGCATCAGCTAGGAGACACGTCTACACTCAGCAGTACTCCGACATTGCCAAATTTATGGCAGGCCAAGTAACTGGACTATTGATTTCCACTTGCCGGTCATCCCGCTATGCAGCTAAGGAGAGCGATTCTCTCCACTGCGCCTTCACTCGGGCAATGCAAAAGATATTCTTCCGGGCATGTTCCAGTAATGCGAAGTAGAGGAGACTACATGTAGTAGCGATAGTACAAGGCTGGCTCTTTGCCCTTCGCCATTTTTAGGATTTCGCCAACCCGTCTAGCGAAGGCAAGCGTGATAGGGTCTCTGCAATTGAAAGCTGCGGAATTCCAATTCAATTTCGTCAGTTTCAGGATGTCCTCGGCAGCTTCTCGAAAGGGCAAGGAACCCCAATTCTCTAGAATTTCGAGCGGCTGAGGAACCCGGAAACCTGTGTAGCAGCGAAGGAAAGGAACATATCCCATCGTGTATACCAAACCTCGTTTGTCGCCAAAGTCGATGGTCGTGCCTCGAAGCGTTGGCTTGTTCCCAGGACGCAGGCAGAAGAGTCCGCGGCGTTGAATCGTAATCATCGCGAAGTGAGGGATTTTCGCCAGGGCATCCTCAAATCCAGCGCGTTCGTCGACCGTGAACCGTGAAGATTTGTGCAGCACTACTTTGCGTGGGGCCTGTCCCCCGAGTTGATCAGTGTAAACTTGCAAGACGCGTTCTAATAGCTTCCGTGCATTGTCTCGGCTGAGATGCGGTGATTTCTCGATTTCACGCCTGGTGTCCCAATCAAATCTTTCTCCTTGTAAGACGAATCCTTCTCCACGTTCTGTAAACGCCTGCGCCACGCTAGTTCGCAATGTGGAGGAACGAGCTTCGTCATCATGGAAAAATGAGATCCCGACGAAGCAAGAACCTTCCAGGACATCAGCAAGCCTCCAGGGAATGATCTGTGCTTTGTACAGGAGGGCGACGGAAAGATGCCAAGCTCGGGTAGCCAAGTCTTGAACTCCCCGAGTTCCGGCTAGTGTTCGATGCCAAATGAGTTGAGTGGGGAGCAGATCGAGACACTCAGCCTTCAGACCTCGACGGAAACTCCTAGCTCCTTCATCGGCAGGGTCAGATTCCGCATCCTCTTTATCATCCTCAGGTGCGGCCGTTGAGGATTCTGGGTCGACTTCCTCCGGAATGTCTGGGGAATCATCATCGTCATCAACTTCCTTGGGTTCTGGCTGTTGTTGTTCGTATTTGGCAATTCCAACGCGACAGAGTTCTTCCAACCGTTGCGACATCGCTACGATAACGACATCGGGTCCGGAGTCGAGGGCCTTCAGTGCGCGGATCTCCGTTAGAACCGACGACAAAAGACGGCTGATTCTGGATCTAAAATCTGGGTCACCTTCTACCATCGTGACCTCAACCGACTTGAGAGGTCTTCGCCAAACTTGGTGTGAAACGATTTCTACTTGAAAAGGGTCAGCAGAATTTAGTCCAGGGAATGGCGGATGTAAGACCGCGTCCACTTTGTCCGATTGTTCGATGCGTTGCGAGAATCGTTCCAACAGAGATACCGCTCTGTCAATGGCATCGGCCGGCCCCACGATGCCCACACGAATCGCTTGACGCCGGGTGGAATCGGTTTTGCTGTAGGGGCCATATGCGGCTAAGCCAGTTCTTGGATCGACACAGAGTGCCTTGCCACCGAACGTGAGTTCGGGTTCGGCGAGATATGCGCAACTCAATTCTTCACCAGGCGATGCTAGTAATGCTGAAATAGAGGGAGCTTGGAAGGTCGGAGCGGAAGAACGAGATTGCGACCGTTTTGTTCTGGATCCATTGCGACGCTTCAAGCGGGCTCTCCAGTCGTCTCGGAGAAGAGACGGAGTTGCTCAGTTTCTGGTCCGAGAACTGGTACTTCCAAATCGTCATCCATCTCCGCTTGCACTAACCGATCGTAGTCAACAGTGTCGCAGAGTATGCCGAACCCGAGTGACCCAGTTGCCGGAGTGAGTGAAATACGCAGGGTTTGATCACCAGTGGAAATTGTGATTTCAGATTGACCGCGCGCCATGACCAGCGACCAAAAGCGAATCGAGCGGAGAATTTGGCCATTGCGTTCTTGATTGAGCCATTGTGAAAGAATTGGTCCCACGCGAGGCCCTCCCCTGGGGGTTTTCCCGTCCGTCGTGAGCAACCAGGTAGGTGAAATGCGTAGGAAAAGACCAGCAGGCAAGACGATAAAATTGGCTCGTACACCCTGGTGTCTCCACCCAAATGGAAATCGTTCTTTATCGCCTCGCTCATTCAAGCGTGTGGCGGTGTGCGGCGTTGTCACCTCGCGCGATGAGCGCTTCCCACCAATTACCCAGGAGATCCTTTTTGGCTTTCCGTTAACAGGCGTGAAGAAGAACCTCTGTCCTTTCTTATCAAATCTGAGATAACGGCGGTACATAGCGTCCTTTAGGGAAATGTTCAGTAGTTCGATTGCCCAGTTGCGTTTGTCAGTTCCAAACCACGGTAGGAACTCTTCCGTGTTGATCTGTGCCGTCTCCACTGTCGTTTTGAAAGGCGAGTCAGCGACACGCAAATCGTGGAACGAGTAGAGTCGACCAGCTCTTAGCAGGAAGGGAGGAGGTGATGGGTTACCTTCCTCTCGCGGGAAATCAGATTTGAGCTGCAAGGATGTGGGAGCGCTGTGGATGTGGGTAGGGAGTTCCGCCACCGGGAGCAGATTCGATATCAATTTTTCCTGGACCTTGTCCGCTTCGACTGTTGACGTGATGACAATTGGAGCAACCGTTGCCGCTGGCACTAGCGGCAATGACGGTAAAAGTCCCCCGCGGCCTCTAGGGATATTCTCGCCGCGCAAGATGGATATCAGTTCAAGAAACGATGCCTCAAAAGCATTGGGATTTCGGAAGTCGATCCATCGGCGCGTGCGCAATGTCGGGGGAATGGACACATTCTCCAACAAAATCGGAATAACACGCCCCTTCGAACCTGAGGGGTCGGACCAAACAGCGATTGTACGTTCAAGTGTGGGCCAGTCCGCGGCCAAAGAGGCCTTCGATAGAATGACGGCTATGAACCGGCAAGCGTCGATTTCTCTTTCGAGTTCCAGCACAATATTCTTGGCAAGAGCGAAGTCCCACTTGTCAAAGACAACTTGGAGAAAGCGACTCTTGTACGGAATTGACTCAATCTGTTTAGCAAGGGACTCGACCCATGGCTTGTCAGCTCCGGTATGACAGAGAAACAAGTCCTTCCGTTCGAGAGCTGGGTTGAGTACGGTGGATTTCCCAAGGTCTGACATCTAGAGTGCTTCTCTCTTTTCACCCGATCCTGGTTTGGATGATGTAAGTGCTACAGGTGCGCTGCCGAAAATCAATCAAGATATATCTGTCATCCCTCGTCGCACATACCCAGCTATTGTACTATCGGTCCCATGTTGGAATTGTCAGTATGAGATCAGCTTGCATTTGAGCAAAAGTGCGTCGCCAACGTTGCCATTCCTGGCTCCTATCGCCTAAGCGACCGCGCCTATATCGGGGCACTCCGTCTCTACAATGCATATGCGTTTGGCTACCCATTGAGCGTCGATGCTCACACGATTCTTGATGCGGGGATTTCGTATAGTCAATTAACCGGAGATATCGTCCACCAGGTTACCCTATGGCACTCATTGTTCCCGAGGATGTGGGTTAGCGGAAAGTTTGTCTCCAGACCAATCCAACTTCAGATCGCCAGCGCCGCCAGTTCACTAGAGTCAACGCGCGCCATGACGTCTTTGTTACGCACCGCCTTCAGGTAAACCATCGTGGACCCAAGGTCTTTGTGTCCCAGCCAATTCTGTAGCGTCTTGATGTCGCAGACGTGATCCTGCAAATTCCTCGTTGCAAAAGTGTGTCGGAACTTGTGGAGGAAGAAATTTGAGCAGTAAGGTCCCTCGCTGCACTTGTTGCCGTGCTTCGAAACGCACTGTCCGCAATTCAGTTGCGCGTGGAAGGCGATGCGTTTCAGTTTGAACTCGTGCCGTTTGTCGGGCCGGCCCGATTCGTTCGGAAACACCAGGGCATCCGCGTTTGGCTTCTTTGAACCTTTGTATTTTTTGAGCGCAGCTATCAGCGACTCAGGAACGGGCACTTCTCGCTCCTCTTTGTTTTTGGGCTTGAATCCGTAGAGAGGTTTTCTAGTTACGCGAACTACGTGAGTACGGAAGTCTATGTCGCGCCAGGTCAGATGGCGCACTTCCTTGTCGCGGAGGCCGGTCAAGAGATAGCAAAGGTACAGCACGCGCTCATCTTGGCCGCAAGCTTTCAAAAGGGCTTGGATTTCTTCGGCCTCGTACGTACATTGGTCGGATCGGTTCGACGTACTCCGGCCAATCGCGGTTGTGGAGCAGCTTCGTGATCCCATTCGCTTTTAGGAGTTGCGAAACAATCACCGCCCGGTTGTAAGCGGTGCGCGGGCCACAGCCGAGTTCATAGAGCTTGCGAATGAACGCTAGCAGATCCTCGCGTTTCACATCCTGGATAAACGTCTTCGCGCAGTTATTTGCGAAGACCTCCAAGCAATGCTTATAGGCCTGGTAAGTTCTCGGCTCGCGCTGAGGCGGCTCCATGTCCTTGAGGTATGAGACGACGGCCTCGGCAACCGCAGGCCCTCTCCCGTTCCCGCTTTCTTGAACGGTCTCAATGCCCGCGCGGTTCGCTTCCAGTTCGAGGGCTTTTCGACGCGCGCGGTCTACGACTTCGGCGTGATCTTTAATTTGCTCGCGTTTTCTTCCGTCTTGCCACCACTCGATGTAGTAGTATCCCTCGGGATGGAGTTGGACTTTGCCACGGACGCGAACCTTGTCGCGGAGTTTACCGTTAGGCTCCACGACGGCGGGATACAGGTTCCAGTTCGGGCCGACTTTGACCTTCTTCAGGATGTTGACGCGATTTTCGCTGCCGTAGGCGTTGCCGCGCTTGGACATGTCTGCAAGCCCCTTTTCCGGCGATAGTTGGCCGGAAATCAGTGCAAAGCAGACACCATGATAGACACCACGCCTTGTAAGTTCAAGAAAATAAAGAAAGTGGCGGAGAGGGTGGGATTCGAACCCACGGTACGGTTTCCCGTACGCTCGCTTTCGAGGCGAGTACTTTCAACCGCTCAGTCACCTCTCCGCGGTC
>WNFJ01079529.1_pt1 | contig 16249 bp, 11 predicted proteins | sample 5400461 | NCBI WGS metagenome assembly WNFJ01 (sample SAMN13153349, study PRJNA577476) | soil metagenome | isolation source: 115 cm saprolite on Douglas fir-dominated hillslope | place: USA:California | collected 2013-09-17 | reverse complement strand
TGCGGAATGAAGGGAAATGCAGATCGGAACGCCAGTTTGAAGATCGGGAACAGACTCTTTGAACGCTTTGGTATCTTCTTCCAGGAAAAGCCTCAAACTCCTCTCGCCAGAGAGAGGGAAGAGCAATCTTCAGGTGTTGCTCCTCTCCAAGAACCAAAAGATGAAATTGTGGGCCATCCATCCCTTTCATCTGGGTATGAGAGCAGCAACGGGCATGGCACCGCCCAGAACAGTTCCTCAAGGATGGTTGAGCCTGTTCGCGATATCACCAACCCACTACGCCCCCAATCTGGCCGGAGCTACGCTCCAATGTCCAGGGGAAGCGACTACGTTGGGGTGTCAGAAGCTGCCGGACTTTAGTCCGTGCAGAGTGTCACAAGGTTAAACGCATATATTATCTTTTTAAGAAAGTCTGGGAAATGTGTAGACTGTATCGTCTCATCCCCCTTGGGAAGAAAGTTAAGAGATTGTCGCCATGCAAAATACCATACCTGCTACTCCACAAGTAGATACACATCTTACCAAATTCTCACAATCGTGCACTATTATTCTGATTGCTCTTGGTTTTGTCTTATACACACCCGTGATTATACTCATTACCGGTCTGGCCATGGCCCTGAGCGCTCTTGTCCCCGCTGCAAGCCCCTTCGGGCTCCTTTATCGGAAAGTTGCACTACCGCTAGGCCTGTTACGTCCGCGCATCGTGGAGGACGATCCTGCCCCACATCGTTTCGCTCAGAGCATTGGGGCTATCTTCCTGTTGGCCTCAAGTCTTGTGCTATTCCTGACCCATGCTACCGTCCTTGGCTGGATTCTTGCCCTGATTGTCTTTGTCCTAGCTGGTATCAATCTGGCTGTGGGCTTCTGTGCTGGCTGCTTTGTGTATTATCACCTGGGACGGCTAGGGATACTTCCACGTGTGCGCTACAAGGGTAGCTTTCACTGGCGAGGCGTCTAGACTACTCACAGACCCGATTTACCGCCGTGCCCCCTTGGAGGTATCACCTTTAGGTGATCGCGTTCGCTATGCCCCCTTTCCCGACAGAATCATAGATATCGTTGAATAACCACTTTTGCCATAATCTCATCAGCTATTACTGACGACTATGGTTGTTAGAAAGTTGCTGAGCATATTCAGGCAAGGCTTCTACCTCAAATGCATCAAGCAACGTGTCTAGATTAGTTAAATGAAAGGGCGGTTTTGTATGCGAAAAAAGCATTCTCTCGTATTTTTTATTAGCGCAGCTCTTCTGATAGTAGCAAGCGCTTTGAGCACGGCTTTTACCCCTAAAGCACTGGCAATATTTGCTGCTCCTGATGGAGGATGTTGGTGTACAACTTACGTAGCCAACCACTATTACCTACCTTCTACCTATCCTAATGCCTATAAATGGCCTGGCTGGCTGCAAAAGCTAGGATGGACTAAGGACCATGTACCTCACGTGGGCGATATTGAGGTACTGCAACCTAAAGTGGATGGTGCCAACAAACTCTACGGTCACGTTGGAGTCGTCCAGACAGCTAGACATGCGGCAAACAAAAAGTGGGAGATTACACTACGAGGAGCATACCAACAAATACATTCTCAGTTTAGGGATTCGAATTGTCGCAACGTTTCTGATTGGACCTCTACCCTGTCTGTAGGGGGGCGTCACAGTGGAGTTTCGTACTTCTATAAGGCGGGTCTGACCAGGTGACAAGGGGAAAATGATCAAGCAGCTTATTCATTTGCCTTGGCGAAGAGATATATCTCATCCTGCTGCTTTAATACAGTAGAGATACGTTCTGCTAGCATTGGGACAACGCTGTCCCAGCGTAATAGGAAATAGAGGCTGCGCAAGAAATTCTTGGCATTCGTCCCCCGAGTCCAGGAAACAACGTCGGTGTTACGTTGTACAAAACAGGTATCCACCCATGTTTTGAGAAACCCTTCATCGACCTGTTTGCCCAGGATGATATGATAAGCTGCCATAGCTAGACGTACATCCTCTTCGTGGTAGAGCGGCTCTGGTGACTTTGCCAGTTCGCTGATCAGAGTCAGGATCTCTTTGCGATCTTGCGCACCCATAGTACGATTTTGTGCACATTCATCTAGTGCATCTGCCAGATGGGCCATTGCATGTGCCCAGCCTTTCTCTTCTACATACCCGCGCCAGTCCTTTTCCGAGCGTGCATACTCAAGTAGCGCTTTTTTTGTCCGTTGGATGATCTGGGCAGAAAATGTAGGCTTCTGGGCATCGCTGTAGAGGAGCGCAGCGATGACCAGATTCGAAAAACTGCGCATAAATACAGAGTCAGTATCGAACTCGCCAATTCTATAAAACAGGTGTCCGTTATCCAGAGCTGTGATGAGTAATTTCTCTAATTCCTCTGGAGTCAACTTCTGCCTGGCAATAATTCCATTGGCAAAAATCATATAGCTCAGCTCATCGCGCAGTTCACCATCGGTAGATGCGAAATTTGATAAGAGTGCTCTGGCAAAAGCAAAAGAATTGAGGGCACCGGGAATTGTATAGTCATTACCGGCAATAGAGCGTAAAAAATCTTTATCTGTTGCATAGCTTCCCAGATCTTGCATCTTGATCTCCTTTTATGGATGGTTACCAATTAAACGCGTTTCGCCATTTCTGCTGCGAAACAGCCACATCATACCGACTCCGCCTCTGCTCATGGCAGCCAAAAAAAGGGACAAGTGCAAGCGAAACCTGATAGCGTGTGCCGATAGGCAAAAGTACGAATTCATACGCTCTACGGACACCATATTCTTTTTATCTATCAGCGAGGGGTATTTCTCTTCGATGCCAGTCCGTCAATTGCTGATAGGCATGAGCAATACGCAGAACGGTAGCTTCTTCAAACGGTTTGCCAGCAACTTGTAGGCCAAGCGGTAAACCTTCTGAACTAAAGCCGCAAGGGAATGAGATCGCTGGCAATCCTGCAAGATTGAAGGGCATGGTCAAGCGCAGAAAGGCTGTAGGAGCCTCCTCTGCCACGCCATCAACCTCGATAGTCTGATCTACCAATTCTGCGGGTATCGCGGGAATAGGCAGCGTAGGCAGCACAAAAGCGTCCACACGCTGCATAGTTGCACGTATACTACTTGTAAAATTTCTTTTTTCTTGCTGCGCTTTCAAATAATCGATTGCAGCTATCTGCTGTCCCTGGATAAGGCGCACCCGTACATTATCAGTATATAAGTTCTGAAAAGCAGGAAACCAGCCCTTCTGGATATGCGCCAGTGTGGCCTCAGGTCTTTGGATCATACGGTAGAGTTCCATCGTCGGATGCGGCAACTCCACATCGACAAGTTCCACACCTTCTTCCTCGAACACGTGCAGTGCTGCCTGCCAAGCGTTGCGTACTTGCGAGTCCAGCGGAGCTACGAACGCATCCTGCGGGATGCCGAACTTTAACCCCTCTAGAGAGACCGGACCACGTCCCTCTGTTCCTCCGATTAGTGTGGATGTGTAGCGAGTGGGAGGACCGGCGACACTATTGGGATCGCGAGGATCATACTGGACGATTGCATCAAAGAGAATAGCACAGTCCTCGGCGCTACGTCCCATCGGGCCAACATGATCAAGCGACCAGCTCAGTGGAATGACTCCGTAACAACTGACCCGCCCATAGGTCGGTTTGAGACCGGTAATACCACAGCATGCAGACGGAATACGAATAGAACCACCAGTATCTGTACCAATGCTGCCAGGACACATGCCAGTTATAACTGCCGCAGCCGAGCCACCGCTGGAGCCGCCAGTCGTGCGCGTATGGTCCCAGGGATTGCGCGTCGGCGGTGCAAAGGGGCCATATGCAAACTCATAGGTGTTGGTCTTACCAATAATGATGGCACCTGCTTTGCGCAAAAGTTCAATTACCATTGCATCTTCAGATGAAATATAGTCTTCCAGTACTTTTGAGCCAGCTGTCGTTCGCACACTTTTGACGGCAATTAAATCTTTTATGGCGATGGGAATACCGTGGAGTTGGCCTCGATAGAGGCCAGTGCGTATCTCACGCTCAGCCTGTTCTGCATCATTAAGAGCCTGTTCATGCATCACAGTGACAAAGGCCTGAATATCACTATCTTGCTTATCAATGCACTCAAGCGTCTCCTGGACTAGCTCAGTGGGGGTAATAATACCGGAATGGATCTCATCGGCAATTTCACGGATGGATGTATACGTCATAGCTGTTAACTCTCTCTTCTAGTTTTTCTCGCGTTCGGTCGACCTGTGTACTACAGCGGTTCGCGGAAGTATTGAGCTATCAGTGCATAAACCAATGATTGATATATGGGTTCAATCTTTCTGAAAGCTGCTGTAGGCAGAAGGCCGCTGGTAGCAAAAAACGCTACATGTTCTATTATATCAAGTTGAAAGCTTGCGACAAACAGGTGCTAGTAATTGGTCATAACTTTTCAAAAGTGAGCTACAAAGGACGGTTAGCAGGACAACCCGGAAGACCGCTTCTCCTACTAAACGCAACTACGACATCATCCATTAAGAATATTGTAGCAGAAGGTTGTAGGCTCTTAATAGGAAGAAAGAGGGACAGTTCTTCGCTTCTACATAAATGATACTTTTCATCCATCCCCTTAAAACTGTCCCTCTAAATGACTAGTAAAGTCGAGAGAATGCATTTATCCTTCTAATTGTAAGCCTTCTCCCATGCTTGTAATTACGAAAAGCAGCAGGTAGAGCATTTCTTCTATGTGTCAATATTAATCTCTTTGGGTCCAATTCTCCGCCGCTTGCGGCGTAAATGGGGGATGGGGCTGGCAGAGATACTCCGCTGCTTGCGGCGGAGAGCTTCATTATACTGTTCCAGTTCGTGATAGGAGTGGCTGTAGCAAAAACGCAACTAAAAACGCAAAAGGGATATAGGCTAAACGATTCCCACTGGATATATTTAGAACGAGAGTGACGAGCCTCAGCAAGGCAGGCTCAACCAGTGGTGGGTTCTCACCAGAAAAGGAGATGGCGTTCTATTCTCACAGTTCGAAGGTAATGACAGAGATCTGTGCGCCATGCTAGAAGAATGAAAAAAATTGCCTTTTTGCTTTTTATGCTATTTGTATCAGCAATGGGATGCTGCGGTTATAATGCGTATATTATGTCTATATATTCTCAATCACCGTCTAACGCAGCAAATTCTACTTCACCGCTAGTGGCAACTCCCAATCAGCCAACGCCAGCGGCAACTCCCAATCAACCACCCCAGGGAAACTCTCCTCCGGCGGGCCAAATGACTTCTGTTAAGGCAACCTTTTATACGGATGTCGGAACGATGGCAGATGGTCATCCAAGTCATGTTGGAGCCTGTGCAGCTTACCTTCCTCAATTTCCCTTTGGGACTATGTTGAAGCTGTACCATCCAAACGACCTCAAACAGCCAGCTTACACGTGCACCGTAGAAGACTCCGGTACTCATATCTGCCACAATAACATTGATGTCTGGATAGCTTCAGTGCCAGAAGCTCTCCAGTTAGGTGTACAAGACATGCAGGCCCAAGTTGTAGGAGTTGACCAGGCTATAGCTCAAGATGCTGCGAATAATCATCCCATCAGTAAAACAGGCTGTGAACTGGGGCCGACGCATTAGAAGCAAAGCACATACTGCTCCAGAGAAAAAGGTAGAACAAATAAAAGGCAGGGCTCCCAATAGGAAGCCCTGCTATATTCTGGCAGGACGACTCTGTGGTATGCGGGTTAGACTTCCATTACCACAGGTAAGATCATCGGACAGCGATGAGTCCTTTCGTAGAGGAACTCACTCAGCGTGTGCTTGATCTTATCTTTGACGAAGGACCAGTCGGAACCGCCATGCCCATGCAAACCGTGAAATGACTCCAGTACGCGCTCACGAGCGTCTGCAAGCAGTTCTTCCGAGTCACGCACATAGACAAAGCCTCGTGTCACAATATCAGGCCCAGCTATGGGCTGGCCAGTCTCCTTATCGATAGTGAGAACGGCGATCAGAATGCCGTCTTGTGATAAGACTCTGCGGTCGCGCAATACGATCTGCCCGACATCACCAACACTTAAGCCATCGACGAAAACATTGCCGGAAGCGGTATGACCAGCCAGTTTAATAGCATCAGGAGTCACCTCGATCAGGTCTCCATCTTCCGCAACTACAATGTTTTCCTCAGGAATACCCAGCGAGGAGGCCAGTTTTGCATGCAATATCAACTGACGATACTCGCCGTGAACCGGCATGAAAAACTTTGGCCGCACGAGGCTCAACATGAGCTTTAACTCTTCCTGTGCACCATGTCCGGAAACGTGTACATTAGAGATGCCCTGGTAGAGCACATCAGCGCCTTGGCGGAATAGGCTATTGATCGTGCGGTGCACCATTTTCTCATTCCCTGGTACTGGAGTCGCCGAGAGAATGACGGTATCGCCCGGCTTAATGCTGATCAGGCGATGATCCTCGTTGGCGATGCGTGTGAGGGCCGAGGTCGGCTCTCCCTGACTGCCAGTACAGATGATCACTACCTGCTCCGGCTCGAACTTATTCACGTCCTCCGCCCGGATCAACATTCCCTTGGGAATGTTGAGATAACCGAGTTCGATCGCCATTTGCACGTTATTCTGCATGCTTCGGCCAACCAGTGCAATAAAGCGATCATAGCGCTCAGCAGTCTCAATAATTTGCTGGATACGCGAAATGAGCGATGCAAAAGTAGCAATCAAGATGCGTCCAGGTGCGTTAGCGAAGATCTTATCCAGAGACTCATTGATCACACGCTCCGAGAGTGTATAGCCTGGTGTTTCCACCCGTGTACTATCACCCAGCATCACCAGGACACCTTCGTTGCCAAGACGTCCGAGAGCTCCTAGGTCGGCAGGCTTGCCGTCTACCGGTGTATAGTCAAATTTATAATCCCCTGTATGCACCAGTGTACCAATCGGTGTACGCAAGACAATGCCTATGGCATCCGGAATGCTATGGTTCACACGGAAGAATTCGGCTACACATTCACCAAGCGGAACTTGGTCACCCGGCCCAATGACATTAACGACGGTCTTTTCGAGCATTCTGTGCTCTTTTAGCTTGACGCTGATCAGGCCATGGGTTAAACGTGTCGCATAGACAGGTGGGAAATCAAGCATTGGTAAAACGTAAGGAAGGCTGCCAACGTGATCTTCGTGACCATGAGTAATGAGGACGCCACGTATACGATGCTTCTTGTCGGCAAGAAAAGTCGTATCAGGGATTACCAGATCAACACCATACATCTCTTCATCGGGGAACATTACGCCGACATCAATAATGACAATATCGTCGCCATACTCAACGACCATCATATTCTTTCCAACTTCTCCCAGTCCTCCGAGCGGGACAAGTCGAATTTTTCCTAGAGCCAAAGTAAAACAAACCTCCTAAATCTCAACCACACCATATGTGTAGTCCAGAACTATAAAAAACATGTAATAGATGTATCTATCTCCACTCCTAGCTCTATCGCAGGAGCAAAAAAGCAAAAAAAGTTATATGAGTCCATTTAGCAGTATACCACACGCTTCCACGAAGATACAAGCACAGCGGTCCCCGCCTCTCCTGTGGAGTGGGGCTACTCCTATAAAATTGATTGGTACCCATTCACTAATTTAATGCAGTACGTGGGTTACTCGCAGTATGACAAAGAGTAAGATAACTGCCACGATCGCAATAGTCACACCTGCAACTAGATAGTAGACACGCTTTGTATCAGTTGAAATTTTGCCACCAGGTAGCGACCTTTTCACAGCAGCAACTTGCGCGGCACGTCGCTGCTTAAGGCGTTCAATTTTTTCCTTGCGCTTCTGTTGTAGCGTTTTCACTTTCTGCTGCTCGCCCGCATAGGGGCCAGCTCCCATATGTTGCATACGACGGCGCATGGTACGGTTATAGCCCTCGATCTCCTGCTGCTGTGGATTGTTTGTTGGCGAGGTTTGTTTGGGCTGCATTGATTTTGCCCCCGATACAGCTGTTCCACCGACCTGGAGACGCTTGTTCTTCTTACCGGAACGATTTTTTCCGGAAGTAGTAGTTGCTGCCGCAGGTTTGGTTGTATCAGTACTCTGCTGGCCCGGTGTATTCTCTTTCGGCATCTCAAAACCTCTTTCTAGTTGTCAGTATCATCCAACATTGTTTGAGCAATCTTTGCCGCTTCCTCTTTATCGTCTGGAGATAGCATACCATCGATGACCAGACTCAGTAGGTGGTCTTTGATCGGACGCAGCCAGGGTCCAGGATCACGACCAAACATTGCCATCAGTTCGTTCCCATCCAGAGGACTCCTCAATGGGATGCGTTCGGCCTCTTCTTTGAGATGTTGGCAGCGTTCACCAAGCTCGGCCACACGCGCAGCAGCACGGGTGACTTTATCAACACGGTAACTGGTAATATCGGCCTGGGATAGGTCTAACAGGTCTTGCAGGTTAGTACCGGCATCAAGCATGAGGCGGCGCACCGCCCCATCAGTCCAATCGGAAGTGTAGGCATTGGCACGCATGTGCAATTTGACCAGAAGGGAGACGCTATCAATAAAACTGCGATCAAAATGCAGGCGTTTGAGAATATCACGCGCCATATGTGCACCTATATCTTCGTGACCGAAGAAATGCACCTTGTTATCCTCAACTCTTTTGGTTCGTGGTTTGGCAATATCATGTAGCAAAGCGGCCCAGCGGGTCTGCAAGCGTGCAGGCGTACGTTGAACTACGCGCAGAACATGGGCATAGACGTCTTTGGTCGTGATGCTGGAGTGGGGACGCTGGCTCACCCCCCGCAGTTCCAGTACCTCGGGGATAATCCAGTCCATCAATCCTAGTTCCACCAGCAAATTCAGCCCTTTGTCTGGGTGGCGGGAGAGCAACAGTTTGTTCATCTCGTCCCGAATCCGCTCGCGACTGATCTTTTGCAATTTTGCAGCCTGCCGTAAGATAGCCTCGTGAGTCACTGGTTCGATAGTAAAATCCAGTTGCGCAGCAAAGCGCACGGCTCGCAATAAGCGCAGTGGATCTTCATCGAAGCGCTTATCGGGCTCCCTACCAACGGCACGCAAGATATGGTCCTCCAGATCCTGGCGACCATTGTAGAGGTCGATGATGTGGTCATTCAGCGGATCACGCGCCAACGCATTGATGGTAAAATCGCGCCGACTCAAATCCTCTTCCAGGCTATCACCAAAGCATACCTCTGGCTTACGCGACTCAGAATTGTAGCGTTCAGTGCGAAACGTAGTGATTTCAACAATACTGGTAGTATAATGCAGGCGTACTGTGCCAAAGCGTTCCCCCACCAGGACAACAGCACTGGGACGAGTGGGAGCCACCAGGCGCTTAATCTCGTCGGGGTGGGCGTCGGTTGCTAAGTCTGCATCGGCGGCTTCTCCTCTGTGGAGAAGCACATCACGCACCGTTCCACCGACCATATAGAGTTGTTTTTGCTGGGACCGAAAAATCTCTGCCAGCGAGGTGATAATATCAAGCATGCTAAAAGTCTAGATATTCGCTTTCCACTTTGTTTGCTGCATCGGCTATGTCTATGAATGGACATAGGTAATCCAGAGTTTCAATTGAGCTATGAAGATTGGTAGTCTTGTCTCAATTATGCGACGGGACTATTGTATCATGTTCGCCCTGTTTCTTTAAAGAGGTTGCAAGAGTTGGACACTTGATGTCTCTGCAAAAGTTAGGCGCTCGAAGGGATTGCACTGATCGTCGTATCAGGCGTGTCCTCATCGCGCAGATGGGACAGCGGGTGCGTCAGAAACCAAGACTGGCTATCGAACGGTTTCTGACCATCAGCAGGACGAACGCATGTATACGTTCCATCAGGCTGTAGGATGTGGGCATTAACAGTATCAGCCAGGATCGGTTGCAGCATATTTTCCAGGATCGTCGTACGTAACTCCTGCGACTCGACTGGGAAGAGTGCTTCGACTCGTGTGTTGAGGTTGCGCTGCATCATATCAGCACTGCCCAGAAACATCTCCTCGTGGCCATTATTGCCAAAGTAGTAGACGCGGCTATGCTCTAGGAAACGGCCGATAATACTCAGCACGCGGATATTTTCGCTGACAGTGGGGACTCCCGGACGCAGGCTACAGATACCACGAACAATCAGATCAATCTGCACACCAGCCTGCGAAGCTCGGTAGAGATGGTTGATAATCTCAGGATCAGTGAGCGCATTCGTTTTGATGATCAGGCGTCCATTGCCGCGCTCCTCGTGTGAGCAGATTTCACGGTTGATACGCTCAATTATGCCATCACGCAGGCTCACTGGTGCAACCAGCAGTTGATGATAGGAGTTCTGACGCGAATAGCCGGTCAAAGAGTTAAAAAGTGCAGTGACATCCATCCCGATATCATACTGGCAGGTGAGCAAGCCAAGATCTTCGTAGACTCTTGCCGTGCCCGCATTATAATTACCTGTTCCCAGGTGGACATAGCGGTGTAGGCCATTCGGCTCTCGACGGACTACCAGGGTGATTTTGGCATGTGTTTTCAAGCCTACCAATCCATAGATCAGGTGTCCAAAAACCACATGGACTCCCGCTTTTTCCAGTTCCCTGGCCCACCCGATATTATTCTCTTCATCGAAGCGAGCTTTTAACTCCACGAGCACAGCTACCTGTTTGCCATTCTCTACAGCCTCTAAGAGGGCATTAACGACAGGAGCGTTTGTCCCAACACGGTAAAGTGTTTGCTTAATGACTAGTACATCTGGATCTCTGGCGGCTGCCTGAACAAAATTCACGACACTGGCAAAGCTATCATAGGGATGGTGCAGCAAAATATCACGTTTCTGGATCGCAGCGAAGATATCACTATCCTTGCGAAGTAGTGCACGCGGCGTAAAAGGCTGATCCTTTAACTCCGGGCGCTCTAAATCATACAGTTCCGCGACGTTGCCCATACCAAGCGGGCCATCGATTACAGTCAGATCACCCGAAGTTAGCTCCAGATTATTGAGTAGGAGACTGCGAATACGGGGAGGCATTGAGGGGTTAACTGCCAGATCGACGACTGCGCTGAAACGCTGGTCCTGTATTTCTTGCTCAATCGACTCAAGCAAATCGGAGGCTTCATCGACTTGCAATTCGATGTCGGTGTCACGCAAGATTCGGAAGACATACGACTCCCAGACTTCAAAGCCAGGGAAGAGCATATCCAAATTAGCAGCAATCACCTGTTCAATCCAGACGAAGGCTACCACTTGCAGTTCTTCCGATGCTATGGGGACCAGCAGGAGACGTGGAAGAGAGGGTGGAACCTTCAGACGAGCAAACAGTTCTCGGTACGAGGGATCAGTCAATACGACGGCCAGATTGAGGCTACGATTTGAAATGAGGGGGAAGTGGTGTCCCTGACCAACGGCTAGCGGTGTGAGGACAGGAAAAATTTCCTGCTCAAAATAGGTACGCATCGCGCTGCGCTGTTTTTCGTCCAATTGCTCATAATCAAGAACATGGATATACTGTTCTGCCAGCAGGGGGAGCAATTCATTTCGCCAGTACTGTCGCACTTCCTGGACGAGAGGAGCTAAGCGTTGACGGACTTCTGCTAACTGCTGTGCTGCCGTGCGTCCATCGGGGCTACGCATTGCAGTATGCGCATCAATCTGGTCCTTGAGTCCGGCCAAGCGAATCATGATGAACTCATCGAGATTCGTCTCAAAGATCGCAATAAATTTGACACGCTCTAATAGAGGATGGCGGCTATCTTTCGCTTCCTCAAAAACACGGCGGTTAAATTCGATCCAGCTCAATTCGCGGTTAAGATAGAGATGTGGCTGTTCTAACTCCACAATCGAAGGCAATGAAATCTGTTGGTCCATAACTACCCATCCCTGGCTGCTTGCTACCTAAACGTATTGTACCATATAAACACAAAACAGAGCAAATCATTTCATGGCTTTGTAAGCTTCTAAGCAATACACCTCGTGACAAATTCTATACTCAGGTATATAATACTTCGCGAAGACATCCCTAAATAAGGAGTATATCATGGCTTTTGAAGTATTCATTTCCTACTCACATAAAGACAAAGCACTGCGTGATGAACTGGCAACGCACCTCAGCAACTTGAGAAATCAAAAACTTATCAGCGATTGGTTCGATGGTGATATCATCCCAGGAACTGAGTGGAGAAAGCAAATCCTTGAGCACTTAAATACAGCGAAGATCATTCTTCTCTTGATTAGTGCAGATTTCATGGCATCTGACTTCTGCTATAGCATCGAAATGAAGGAAGCTATTGCCAGGCATGATAAGAATGAAGCCCGCGTCATTCCCATCATTCTCCGTCCGACCGATTGGGAAGGCGCACCATTCGAAAAACTGCAGATTCTTCCCACTGGTGCTCAACCTGTCAGCAGATGGCCCTCCCACGATGACGCATTTGACGACGTTGTGAAAGGAATCCGACGAGCCATTCGTGGCCTGAGTGGGAGTACCCCTCCCAACCCTTAGCTAGCCTATCGGAGGTGTCAGGCACTGCAGCGGTAGGCGAAGAGGAAGTGCCAATTGTCTGGAATATTCCCTTTCAAAAGAACCCGTACTTCACAGGACGAGATGATGTGCTCACGGACTTGCATAGCACCTTTGCAGCCAAAAAGAAAATTGTTCTTACACAACCACAGGTAATCAGCGGATTAGGAGGTATCGGAAAGACTCAAACCGCTCTTGAGTACGCATACCGCTATCGTGAAGACTATCGATACATATTCTGGACTCGGGCTGATACCAATGAACTGCTTGTCTCGGACTTCGCCAGTATTGCAAGCTTGTTAGACCTACCAGTAAAAGATGATAAAAATCAAGATCTGTCGGTTAGTGCTGTCAAACACTGGCTACAAACACATAATGATTGGCTGCTCATCCTCGACAATGCCGACGATCTTGAGATGGTTCGCAATTTCCTTCCCACAAGACTACAAGGCCACATTCTGCTGACATCTCGTGAATCAGCCACAGGAACTGATATCCAGGGTATTGAGATTGAGAACATGACACCAGAAGACGGAGTTATTTTTCTTCTACGTCGCAGCAAATTCATTGCATTAGATGCTGCGCCCGATACCATCAATGAAACTGATTGGGATAAGGCCAGAGAAATCGTAGAATTGATGGGCGGGCTACCCCTCGCTCTCGCACAAGCTGGAGCCTACATCGAGAGAATAAGATGCAGCTTGTCTGGATATATAGAACGCTACCAACAGCGACGAATGAAGCTACTCCAAGAACGAAGAGGACTAACCGCCGACCATCCTGAACCTGTTGCTGCTACTTGGTCCTTATCCTTTGAGAAAGTTGAACAATCTATCCCTGCTGCTGCCGATCTGCTATGCCTATGCGCTTTCCTCCATCCAGATGCTATACCTGAGGAGATGATTGTCAACGGAGCTTCAGAGCTAAGTCCTGTTCTGGCATCGGTCGCTACCGATGTTTTCGAATTCGATGATACCATCACAGCACTCTTCAAATACTCTCTCATACGCCGTAATTCAGACTCAAAAACGCTTACCATCCACCGATTGGTTCAGGTTGTACTCAAAGATGAGATGGATGAAGATACGCAGCGCCAATGGGCTGAGCGAGTTGTACGAGTAGTGAATCGGGCATTTCCAAATGTTACTTTCGATGTATGGCAACAATGTCAACTATGCCTCCCACACGCCCAGGTCTGTGCCACTTTGATTAATCAATGGCAAATAACCTTTCCGGAGGCAACACAACTACTTAATAAAGCTGGACACTACTTACGGGAACGTGGCCAGTATACAGAAGCAGAGCAACTGTTAACGCAAGCACTTAAGATCTGTGAGCAGATACAAGTAACAGAGCAACTCGACACATCATATATTCTAAATGACTTAGCAGAACTTTGGAGACTCCAAGGAAAGTATATCCAAGCTGAACCATTGCACCAACGAGCGCTTATGATCCGTGAACAGTTCCTTGGTCCAATACATTCTGATACAGCAACCAGTCTCAATAATCTTGCCATGCTCTATCAAAATCAGGGCCATTTCAAGGATGCAGAACCTCTCTTCAAGCGTGCTCTTGCTATCCGTGAACAAACGCTAGGGCCTGAACATCCTGATACAGCAGCCAGTCTCAGCAATCTTGCCACGCTCTATCAAGATCAGGGCCACTTCAAGGATGCAGAACCTCTTTTCAAGCATGCTCTCGCTATCCGTGAACAAGTATTAGGAGCTGAGCATCCTGATACAGCAATCGGCCTTGGCTGTCTTGCTTTACTCTATCAAGCTCAGGGCCACTTCAAAGATGCAGAACCTCTCTTCAAGCGTGCCCTTGCTATCCGTGAACAAGTACTAGGACCTGAACATCCTGATACAGCAGCCAGTCTCAACAATCTTGCCACGCTCTATCAAGATCAGGGCCACTTCAAAGATGCAGAACCTCTCTTCAAGCGTACCCTTGCCATCTGTGAACAAGCATTAGGAGCAGAACATCCCTATACAGCAACTAGTCTCAGCAATCTTGCTACGCTCTATCAAGCTCAGGGCCACTTCAAAGATGCAGAACCCCTCTCCAAGCGTGCTCTTGCTATCCAGGAACAAGCTCTAGGACCTGAACATCCTGATACAGCAACTAGTCTCAGCAATCTTGCCATGCTCTATAAAGCTCAGGGCCATTTCAAAGATGCAGAAACCCTCTCCAAGCGTGCTCTTGCTATCAAGGAACAGGCTCTAGGACCTGAACATCCTCGTACAGCAGCTAGCCTTAACAATCTTGCCACACTCTATCAAGCTCAGGGCTACTTCAAAGATGCAGAACCTCTTTTCAAGAATGCTCTCACAATCTGTGAGCAAGCATTAGGGCCTAGGCATCCTGATACAGCAACTAGTCTCAGCAATCTTGCCATACTCTATCAAGATCAGGGCAGATATATACGAGCAGAACCTCTCTTAAAGCGTGCCTTCGCTATCCGTGAACAAGTACTAGGATCTAAGCACCCTGATACAGCAGCCAGTCTCAGCAGTTTGGCCTCATTCTACCTGGCTAGAAATAATTATCAGAGAGCCGAGCCTCTCTATCAACGTGCTCTCGCTATTTATGAGCAGATACTAGGGCTCACCCATCCTAAGACTGTTATTGCCCTAGAGAGCTATGCTAGAATGCTCCGGATGGCAAGAAGGAATAGCAGAGCTGCAGAAATGGAGGCTCGCGCTGAGGCAATACGGAAAAAACAACAAGAAGAAAATATCTAGGTTGGTAATATTGGGCTGCGACAGGTTCTCTTGATGTTCGCGCTGTGAGAAACTCATCGATCAGCAAAAGCCTGCCAGGGCCAATTAGTAGGGTGGGCGTCATTGTTTGACTCTGTTGGCCAATAGCAACACAGGTAGAACAGGCACACATCTAATGACTTGTAACATCTTTTGCACGTTTTGCTTGATTATTGAATATTGAACGAGCAGGTAGCCAAGTAGAAGATGTAAAACTCCACAAAAGTAGTTAATTCGTGTGCATTTTCTACCCGTAACGCCATTCGCCAACAGAGTCTTGTTTTGCACCGATGTGAAGCAGGCAGTATGATGATATTGGGGGAAAACGGGCACAATAGAATTGGGCCCCTACCCATGGCCATGAATGGTGTGCAAGTCCATAGTCCTGGGTGAACAGGAGCAGGCTCAATCACAGACGCGATTTATCGCCATCCGTAGGGACCCAATTCTATTGGGTCCGCTTCTACAGCGTAGACATTTATTTCTCTATTTGCATATTCTGCTGATATCAGAGCCTCGCAACAAAATGACGCTCACCCCAATTAGTCTATTGATTACGCGGATAATAGACGGCTATGCTATACTCTATACTGTGCAGTAGCATCGTCAGGGACCTCAGTGGAGGGATTCCCGAGTTGCAACATTCTGATGAAGTGGGTAAGGCCGATTAGATAGGATGACGGAAATAGAACAACAACACAGAGGGCGAACGACAGGGTCGCACTTGTCTCTCTATCTCAAATGTAGTGCTATTCTTCTTCTTTTATCGCTCAGCATTCTGGTCGTCGCCTGCGGTGCAAGCAATACTACCACTACAGCAAACCTGGGAGAGCCACAAGTCACTGTTACTATCCGCTTTAGTAATAATGCATCCCCAACACCGACTATTAGCTCCTATTTGTGTGGTGCTTGGACTACCAATACCACACCAGCCTTCAATCCGGGGCGTAAGATCCCTGTCTATGCTCACTTCGTTCACAATGTGCATGGCAAT
>WNFJ01491065.1_pt1 | contig 16251 bp, 17 predicted proteins | sample 5400461 | NCBI WGS metagenome assembly WNFJ01 (sample SAMN13153349, study PRJNA577476) | soil metagenome | isolation source: 115 cm saprolite on Douglas fir-dominated hillslope | place: USA:California | collected 2013-09-17 | reverse complement strand
TTCTTCGCACATTGTCCGGCCGACGGCTATTCTCTCTGCCCGCTGAGAGCCCGCCGAATCTCCTCGGCATCGGCTTGATCCTTGAGCCGCCCGTGCTCTTTCATGAGCAGGAGCCCTTCGAGCGACACGACGCTGATGCCCTCGACGCTTCTTCGATAGGCGAGAAGGCCCTTCCACGTGAAACCGGACGCCGAGTTCATGACGTCGATGGTGAATTCGTCGTTGATGCGGATGGCGTACAGCTCCTCGTGAAGCGTGTCGTCCCCGATGAGCTCCTTGGCTGCGCCGTCGGGCAACTTCGAAAGCGCTCGCACCCAGCGCCGGGCATTTTCCACGGTGGGCTCGACCAGTATGTCGATGTCCTCAGTCAGACGGACGATGCCCTGCAACGCCAGCGCGTAGCCACCAATGAGGGCGTACGCGACCCCTTCGGCCTCGAGAAGCTGGGCTACGCGGACGACGTCTTGGTACGTCGCCGCACGCGTTCGCTCACCCACTGATCCCAATCTCGGTTTGCCTCCTCTTGGCTACGGTAGCGAAAGACCCCCTTGACAGCCCCGCCGCCGAGCTCGAGGACCAACGTGTCGAGGCCCCGGCGGTCGCCCGTAGCCCTCTTGCGCTTGCCGACGACCCGCATGACAGAAGGTCTAGTTTGCCATGACACGCAGGGTCGTCAACGTGCGAAACTACGGCCGCGGCCGAGGGCGACGGGCGGGTTGACACGTGAATCGGCGCACGCGATCCGGCCTTTTCGACGGCCCCAAGTCGGCGCGACGATGACCCCGAGCGCAGCTCGACCGCCTTGCGCCAGAGAAAAATAGAGCCCGTCGGACAAGTCGGCGGCAAGCGGCTTGAGCCACGGCTTGAGCGGCTCTGTAGAGAGCAAATCTCGTGGCGATGGGGTCGATTCTGGCGGTCCACATCGGCGGATGCGCACGGCGTCGATCTGGGCTCCGCTCGTATCAAAACCGGTTTTCTTGGTGCCATGCGACCACCTCGACGCCGCGCTTTCGGGCCGCCTGTGCGTAACTCCACGCGAAGGGCCAATGAAAGACAACGCCGTCGTCGGGGTTGTAACTGGCGGCTTCGATTCCGCTCGTGTCAAGGTCGGGCACGATGCGTCGCGCCTCGTTCGGCGTGAGCATTCGGGTGGCAAGACCACAACTCTTTTGCAGCGCCACGCTTTGCTCAAGGCGCTCTCTTATCGCGGGCGTGCGCGCCACAATTAAGTAACCGCCCTGGCGAAACCAAACATTGCTCTTCATCTGATGCGCGAATCGGCGGCACATGCGAATGCTCTCGAGCATGAGCGTGACGTTGGCCTCGCTCGACCACTGCGCCCGCACGCCGCCTCCTTTGCGGTCGCTCGCCCCGCCGCACCGATAACCCTTGTCGACGACTGTGACGCTGGTAACGCCCAATTCCGCGAGGTGATAAGCGATCGACAGCCCAATGATTCCCGCGCCGATGACGACAACGTCCGCACGGTCACGCATGAAAATCGATCCTAAACTCAGTTCCAGCTGGAGGGTATTGGGGAGGTGTGGGGGCTGACGCGGTTGCCTTCTCAGTAGGCTGACAGAGAGCCTGGCTTGGTCGTCGGTGTCCACGAGCCTCGGCGGGGAGCAGGGAGTCCAGAGGGAGTCGGGGCGCCAAGAGCGAGCCGAGCGACCGGAGGAAACGGACCCTAACGCTTGGATCAAGCTGGATTTGGCGCGCCTTTAGGCCGATGCTGGCCGTCGTCGGAGCTTGAATGAGTGACTTCGTAGACAAGGTGCACCGTATCTACGATCGTTACCAGCCCTGCATTTACCCCTACGTTGGCAGTGCGTTCGTGCGCCGCAACGAAACCGAATTGCGCATCATGGGAGTCGGAATCAACTCCCACGCGCAAGAAAAGGACTTGGCCAGGCTGGCCCCGGGCCGGTTCGCAGAGTGGTTCGAGCACCAGTCGTGGCCATTCTACGAGGGCGCGCGGAGGCACCTGAAGACTCTAGGAGAGATGATCACGCGAAGCCCGTTTCTATTTGCGGATCATGCCTTCAACGAAATCGCGTCCATCTATCTGACGAATGCCATTAAGGTGTACCTGGAGGACTCGGAGGGAAAGCGCGCGGATCAGCTCAACGACCACACTTCAAGAATCACCTCGATCAATGGCACGACGAGCTGGATGCGATGGCTGAAGCCGGCGTGCTTCCGCAGGTGATCGCGATCATCGGTCATCCGTTCTGGAAGTATGCATGCGAGTCGTTCCGCGTCTCGCCGCCATTCAAGCGGTTCTCCGTGACGGGCTATCGCTGGTGCAACGGCAAGTCCCTGCATTTCGCCAATCGGATCACTCTGGAGAGCGATAGGGGGCGACATGAGTTGCTGCTCGTCAGACTTCGCCATCCTTCCGCCGCCCGGCATGCGCCAAGCCGTCCGGGCCGGACGCCTATCGGTTTGCCCCAGTGGCTTTTCGAGCAAGCGGACTTCCTGGAGATTGCGAATGCCGTTGTTTGAGCGTCGCCGTGCAGCAACGGTCTTTTCAAGCGAGATTGCGGCGGCCGAACGACGATATGGTAGAGGTCCGGGCAAGGGGGGCAGTCATGTTCTGTGCGAAATGCGGCAGCCAAATCGCGGACGGCGTTGTTTATTGTAGTTCTTGCGGAGGGGCTCAACCCCCGGCACACGACGCCGCTGCTGGACGGCTCCAGGAATGTCCGGCATGCCATCGGCCGAATTGGCATGAAGCTCGCCAATGCTACGCGTGCGGGCAACATTTCGGCGGACCAGCGGGTGGTTCTGCGCCGATCCCTGTGTCGCAGGCGTCAATCGGTACCGGCCTGGCGCTTCACGACGCGTCTGCCAGCCTTCCCGCATACGTTCGTCAGCAACTGCTGCCGAACGAGCCGGCGTTCGCGTATGTAAGCAACGCTGGAGGCTGCAACAGCGCAAAAACATCTCTGTTGGTCACAGACTCAAGAGTCATACTGAAGGGAATAGACGTTACCAAGCCCGGTCAGGGTGGCTGCGCCGGTGCCCCGACTTCAGTCGAGATCCCCCTGGATCACGTTAGCTCCGTAGCGGAGGAGAAGGTGGGTAGCGGATGCGGAGCCAATTCGGGACTCGCGATTGGCTCGGGAAGCGCTCGCTTGGCGGTTAGGGCCGGCGGCAAGGAACTCGAAGGGGCTGCGCGAATTCTGCAGGCACTGATTCGAGCAAGGTCGGGTCGCAGATGAAAGCACTCACCGAGGCATCGATTGCTCTTATCGTGGCCTATCAGGATTCGTGGAATCATCGCACTGGCGTGAGGTGCCGACACTATCCGAGCTGTTCCGAGTACGCAGTCCTCGCTTTGCAGCGCCACGGGTTCCTCGGAGGCTGGAGAATGAGTCTACGCAGAGTGGCCGACTGTCGGCCAGACGGCCCCCGTCCGTACCTCGATCTTCCCTGAGAGAAATAGTCACGGCTCGAAGAGAGAGAGAAGGCCACCGCATCGCCTGGGCCAAGAACTGTATCTACCCGATGGTTGACGACCCAAGTTAGTGTGCTGCGCGCGGCACATGGCGTCTTGAGGGTGCGGGCGTCGCCTCTGTTGACCGTTTCCGCATCGAGCGTGACGAATTTTCGAAAGACGCGCGGACTGCTCCGAATGGGGTGGGATTTCCGCCACGTGTGAGACGGCGTTCCTGCGCGACCGCCAGGCATACCTGCGGGGACGCTGTCGATTCGTGCATTCATGCCAGGGTACTCGTGCACGCAAGCCGTGGCGTACGTGCAGCGACGCCGTCGATTCGTGCACTCATGCCAGGGTATTCGTGCACGTAAGCAGTGGCATACCTGCAGGGACGCCGTCGATTCGTGCACTCATGCCAGGGTATTCGTGCACGTAAGCAGTGGCATACCTGCAGGGACGCCGTCGATTCTTGCATTCATGCCAGGGTACTCGTGCACGCAAGCAGCGGCATACCTGCGGCGACGCCGTCGATTCTTGCATTCATGCCAGGGTACTCGTGCACGCAAGCAGCGGCATACCTGCGGCGACGCCCTCGATTCGTGCACGTACGCCGGGGTACGCGCACACGCGCGCCGTCGATTCGTGCATCTATGCCACGTAACTCGTGCACGTAAGCAGTGGCACCTATGCACGAGTACCCCCTTTCGTGTGCGGTGACGCCAGGAGTCACTGCGCGGACGCCGCGCGAGTCCACAGCGCTTACACGATGAACGACGATCCGAATCATCTCGCCCGCGGCGCGACGCAAAAGAGTGGCGCCGACTCGAGCATGAGTAGCTGGCGTGTGAGCCCCCTATGCAAGCGCGAATTGACGGTGACCTTGCGGGCTTGGGGTAGAAAAACGAACGCCGTCGGTCTCTGAGCGGCGTCAAGGGCGAAGCGGACGCCTTGAGGTATTCTCGCTCCTCAGCATGTCCGCGAAGAGACGCCTCACCAAGCGCTTCGCGCTCTACTGGTGCACCACGCCGGACGGAGACGAGGACTGGTTCGTCGTCGCCGACTCTGCGCGCGAGGCGTGCCGTTATCAGGAGGACGCAGAGGGATACGACCGTGGCGATGCGGATGCCGAGAGGGTCATGGCGCTCCCGGACGCGCTGCGCGTGGACGGCGGTTGGAGGAACGGCCCGAACGGCAAGGTCTACACGCACGCCGGCTGGCCAAGCGACGACCTGCTCATCGCCTGCGGCGGCACCATCGGGAAACAGCCGCGAGGTGGCCTCCGCAACACGATGGGGGTCGTCTGCAAGGACGTGCATTTGAGGGGGCGCGTCTTCCGCGCGGGCGACGTCGTGACGAATTTCGACCGTACGAGGGGCGTGAAGGAGGCGTGCCTCTCCGTGTTCAAGGGAGGCAAAGACGGCTAGTCATACGACGAATATCGGCCGTCCGAGCACGGAGTAACATTCGAGGAGGCTGCGACGGTGTTCGCGGATCCGCTCGCGCAGGTCCGCCAGGACCACGATGCACCGCACACCGAACGACGAATGCAAAATCATGGGCTACTCTCTCTTTGGGCGGCTACTTCTCGTCGTCCACGTTGAGGTGCACGATTGAAACGACGATCCGAATCATCTCTGCCCGCGGGCTCGACCCAAAGGAACGGCGCCGACTCGAGGATGAGTAGCTGGCGTGCAAACCCCTATGCAAAGCGCATCTCGGCAAGGGGCCGCCGCTTGCTCGCGATCCGCGCGCTCGTTGCCGAGCTCGGTCCCGAGTTCGCCATTCTAGCCCCGGATCTCGCCGCGGCGTTCCCCGATTCGGAGGCTGTGAACGCCGCGCTTCGTGCGGTGCTAGAAGCGTCGAAGACCGTTCACCAGGCGGCCGCGCCGAAAAAACGACGAGGGGCGGCCTGAAACGGGTTTCCGCTCAACGATACGCAGCGCGTACGGCGGCGATGATCGACTCGTGCAGCAACCCGTTTGTGGCGACCAGCCCCGCCCGGTTGGCAAGCTCGCTCCCGGCGTAGTCGAAGGCGCCGCCGTCCGCGTCGGTGCAGTTGCCGCCGGCCGCCTTGACGAGCGCCTCGCTGGCGCAGGCATCCCAGCGCATTCCCGCGTGGCCAGGTTGCAAATAGACGTCATAGGCGCCCGTTGCGACCAGGCATGCCTTCAGCCCCGAGCTTCCATAAATCATCGTTTCGCCCGCGTGAACGGCAGCCACGAGATTTGCAAGTCGCGGGGGGGTGTGTGACCGCGAGACCAGAATCGATGCCCCTTCCGGCGACGGGCGGGTTGACACGTGAATCGGCGCACGCGATCCGTCCTTTTCGACGGACCATGCGCCGTGCCCCACAATGCCGACGAAGGACCGTCCCCAAGTTGGCGCGACGATGACCCCGAGCGCGGCTCGACCGCCTTGCGCAAGGCCGATCATCACGGCGAACTCGCCGTTTCGCGCTACGAACTCGCGCGTGCCGTCGAGCGGGTCGACAAACCAGGCCGTGTCGGCTCCTTCGAACCCCGCGTAAGTGCTTGGGTCGCTCTCTTCCGCGACGATCGGCACCCCGGGATACTTCTTGGAAAGACGCTCGCACAAGAGAGCGTTCGCTTCGTGGTCGGCGAGCGTGACCGGGTCATTCTTTCCCTTGTATTGGACATCGAAGGGTGTCGTGTACACGCGCATGACCGTTTCGCTGGCTTCCAATGCCGCCGCGAGGGCGATCTCCGCGGCAAGGGCCAGATCGTTCATACTTCGAGTCCCGTCGCCTCGAGGATTCGCGGGAGATACGAGAGTTCCGCCTCGCGCAAATAAATGGGCCCCATGCCGACTTCGCGGACGATATCCTCGAGTTGCTCCACGGAGCGCGGTCCGAGAACCGCGCTCGATACGAGGCTGTTCGAGAGGACGAAGCGGACAGATGCCGCACTCAAGGTTCTCACGTCGCCTCGTACGAGGAACCGAAGCGACGCCACCTGGTCAATGCGCCGCTCGAACTCTGGCTTCGTCCATCGATCCGCTCGGTGATCGCCCGCAGGAAACTCGCGATCCTTGGACCAAGTTCCGGCCAAGAGGCCGTACGCCAAGGTCGAGCGCGCAAGCACGCCGGCGCCCGCGACCATGATCTCGCCCGCGAGCCGATGCAGTTCAGACGCATTCATCAGGCTGTATGCGATCTCGACCACCTCCGCCCCCATCCGAAGGGCTGCACGGCCGACCGCGACATCGCCGACGCTCACCCCCCAATGCCCGATCTTGCCCTCCTTTCGAAGGTCGAGCAATGCCTGGGTCGCGCCCTCCGCGATCATGACGTTCTCGGTCGGATTGTGCAGGAGGTAGACGTCGATGCGGTCTCGGCCGAGTCGTTTGAGCGATCGCTCGACTGCCTGACGGAGGTAGGGCGGGTCGAAGCGCTTTTTGGGAGGCAATGTCGACCGATCGGTTCCGCCTTTGGTCACGACCACGACATCGTCGCGACCGGCGATTGTCTTTCCAATGAGCCTTTCCATACGACCGCCACCGTAAGCGTCTGCCGTGTCGACGAGCGTGATTCCCACTTCGAGGGCGCGCAAGAGGACGCGCTTCTGCTGCGCCTCGTCGACGGGGCCGTAGCCGTCTCCGGACAACCCCCAAGTCCCGAGCGCCATTTCGCTCACGCGCAAGGCTGTCTTTCCGAGGCCTCGGGTGCGCATAGTAGAACGCGACGTTAGCGCACAATAGGAGCCCCTTCACGGTGGACGCCAAACCGGCTAAAGCAGGCCGGTACCGTATCTGGAGGAGCCCATGCGATCGATCCACCGTGCCGCACTCATCATCACGACGCTTTGTATGGCCGCGTGCGGCGGCGAGACGCCCCCTCCGCAGCCGCCGCCCGCGCCCCCGCCGGAGGCAATCGCGGCCCCGGCGCCCCCTCCCGCGGATACGACGCCCCCGCCGCCGCCAAAGCCCACCCTCGCCGACCTGATTCCCCAGACCCTCAAGGACATTGGCGACGCTTTCAATGCTCNNNNAGTTATCACACCGAGGACTGCCTAGTAGCCGGCTACGGTGAGCCGGACGCACATGGCCGGGAAGAAATTGAACACAGACTGCAAGGGTTCTTCGACGCCTTCGGCGACGTGAAAAGCGCGGCATTGCGCGTCTGGGTGAAGGGCAACATCGTCGTGCAGGAAATTGCCTGGTCGGGGACCATGACAGGCGACATGAAGGCCGGCCCCATGAGCATCAAGGCGAGCAAGAAGCCTGCAGGGGGCCTTCGCATGCACGTGGCGTGGTTCAACGACGATGGGCTCGTGAAAGAGCTCCATCACTACGCGGACAATGCCGGCTTGCTAGCACAGATGCAGGGCAAGGCCGGTGCCCCCCCAGTGCCCATCTTGCCGACCAACTCGCCCGAGTCCCACTTTTCCAAGGGGAACCCCGAGGAGGACAAGCTGGTCGACTGGGCGAAGGGCGGAATTGACACCTACAACAAGGACGACGCGAAGGCGGCCGCGGCAACGGTAGCCGACGACGGGGACTACTTCGTCAACATCAGCAACAAGCCTGCATTCAAGGGCAAGAAGGAGTTGCCCAAGGAATGGGACAACTGGTTCAAAGCCTTTCCCGATCAGAAGTGGACGGCTTCGAACATCTGGGCCATCGACGGCTTCGCCATTGCCGAGTCGACGTTGACCGGCACGCAAAAAGGCAAGCTTGGACCCCTGCCTCCGTCCAACAAGCAGGTTTCCAACTGGCATTGGGTCACGATTCTGCAGCCGAACGCCGACGGCAAGATCCAGCACGCATGGGCCTATGCGAATCTGGTGGAGATGATGTTGCAGACCGGCGCCATGAAGCCGCCGGGCGAAAAGGCGGCGGCGAAGACTCCGCCGGCCAAGGCCGCCGCCCCCGCAGCGCCTGCCGCCCCAGAAAAGAAGTAAGAGGGGTTCTGTTTAGAACCCGGTGACGAACCAATAGTGAAAGACGGTCAGGGGCCCTCCCGCCGTTACGCGTAGCTCGATGGGGGTCTTCTCCTTCGCAAGGCGGGCCGGAACCTCGAACATGTGTTCGGTCCAGTCCTCGTCCGAGTCGGTCAATTCGACCGTTGAAACGGGCTCGTGGCCCACGAGAACGAGGACCGACGTTCCGACAGGCCCCTCGAGTCGTACGATCCCACGCACCGCGATGCCGGGAGCCAAGTGAGCGAAGAACCGCTCTGCGCGACGCTGGGCGCGCCCTCCGTCGAGGACAGTCGCTCCTGCGGGCGAGGGCCCCTCGCGCACGATCTGCTCGTGGTCACGCGCCCCGAGGAGTTCGTACGTATGGTCGGATTCGCTCTCCAGGTCGGCGACGTCGATTGCGTCGACGACTTTCCCGAAAGCGCTCCAAGGCCGTTCGCCGCTTCCGAGCTTCGACCAATCGGCGACATAGGCTCGCATCGTCTCTCCACCGAGGATGCTTCTGCCCGCGTCGGTCACCGATGCCTCGTGGAGAGGCTCGCCAAGCACCGCGTCTAAGGCCATCCACTCCGGGTAGACGATGAAGTGCGTGGGCAGCTGCGATGGGGCGGTTACGAGCAGCCGCTCATAGTGTTCGAGGCGCGATGCAGTTCCGGCGACCCAATATTTTGCCTCGTCCCGCGTGGTGAGGCCGACGATATCGAACGTCCTTCGATCACTGAAGTAGGCGATCGCTCCGGTATCGTTGACTCCAATTCGAGCGCCTGCTGGCAGACTCTGCCGCGCCCAACGTCCGAGGGCCACTTGCTGTCGATCAATGGCGCCCGCTGACTGTGCCACGTCGTCGATAACCCCCTGGAGCTTCGACGCGAAGAGACCCACGAACGTGCCGCACGCGATCCCTGTTGCAACTCGCCAGCGCGCGCGGATGGTGCCGGCCGCGTCACCGACGAGGCGCGCCAGGCAAGCGAGGCCGACGATCCAGCCGGTGGCGAATGGCCACAGGTAGCGCAGCCTGTTCCAGAGGAAGGTAAGATAGAAGCACGGCGCGAAGATGGTGAGCGCCAGAAGAAGAATGCTCACCGCACGCCAACGCAACCGCGTGCGCTCGCCCAGCGCGGCAATGGACCCAAGGCCAGCCATTGCAACCGGTGCGCCACCGTGCGGCAGAAATTCGGCGGAAAAGACTTCCCCATTGAGCAAGTCGGTTGCGAGTTGCCGTGCGTGCTCGACGACTTTCCCGGTCAGTGCCTGGCCTACGTAGTAGGGGTTTCCTATCAGCAGCTTGGCTACTGCCGTCGTGCTGCGAGGCGATCCCGTGAGCGCCCAAAGCAGAAGCGGAACGGCAACGACGGCACTCGCGGCAAGAGCACACACGAGCAGCCGGCGCCAAGAGCGGTCGCGTGCAAATACGACGAGAGTGCCGGCGACGAAGAGCGCAGTAATCGCTCCCTCGGGTCGAAAAAGGGCTGCGATCCACGCGAGCGCGACGAGCTCCGCGGCGCGGCCGCGCCACGGCCCGGATTCGGACCGCGGCTCGCCCTCGGCCCACTCGCTGGCCCGGCGCGACGCCCGAGCGACGGCCCATGCAAAAGGGACGACTTCCATGCCGCTTGCCGCGCACCAAACGAACCCTCCGAACGCAACCGTCATGGCGCCGGCACCGATGGCAGCGACCCGTCCGGCGAGGGGCCGCGTGAGTTGAAAGGCCTCCCAAGCAAGTCCGCCGAGCGCGGTGAAGGAGAGCACCCACGCTGGCCACATGATGGCGTCGCCGCGTGCGCCCCACCCCCAAAACGGTGCAAGAAGGGCTGGCCACAGCAGACTCGTAGAACCGCTGGTAATCGGCTCTCCGTTTTCGAACTGAAGAGGATGCCCTTCTGCGATGGCTCTGGCGTACTGGAAGTGAATGTAGGCGTCGTCCAGGGATGCTCCCGGATGGCCCACCTTGGCCACGACGCTTAGCGCAGCGTGCACGCCAAGAAGGGCCACCGCCACGGTCAGCGGGCCGAACGAGAGGACGGGCCCTTTCAGGATCTGCAATGCACGCGCGCGCACAGTCCCGACGAGATTAGCGCTAGAACGCTGGCATGTTTCGCCCATACGACGATGCGCCGCGCTTGCCAGACGGCGATCGCGTCGATGTTCGTTCGCTCGCTTGTGGCGAGTGGGTTGAGCTCGAAGTGGGCCCTGGGCGTGGCTGGTTTCTCGTCGAGAGGGCGCAAGTCGAGCAGCGCGCCGCTCTCATAGGGCTCGAGATCCGTCGCAAGTGGGCCTCGGTCGTGGATGGGCGGCTCCGGGCACGCGGCCTTGCGTCGCGCGCGCGCGTTTTTGCCGAGGACGCCGCCATCGCACTGGCACGCCTCGGTCCGGACAAATCCGTCAGGCGCGTCTTTGTGCACTTTCCCGATCCCTGGTGGAAGAAGCGCCATCAGAAGCGGCTCCTTCTAGGCGATCGGTTCATCGACGAGGTGGCTCGCCTACTGGAGCCCGGAGGCCAGTTCTTTGTTCAGACCGACGTCGAGGAGCGCGCCGAGGCTTACGCGCAGCGTGTGGGAGCTGATGAGCGTTTCGTATCCGATGGTGACGTGCCCGACTCCCCACGTGTTTCCGAGAACCCCTACGGCGCGCGCAGTCCCCGGGAGCGGCGAGCCATTGCCGACGGCCTGCCCGTTCATCGGCTCCGCTGGGCGCGCTCGGTACTCCTGCTGACCCTCGCCGCGACACTGGGATGGTCGAAGCTGGCCCAGGCAGAGGCACGGATTGTCAAGGGGCCGTATCTGACGGGACTCTCCGACAGCAGCATCGACGTCCGCCTTGAGCTCGATCAGGCCTCGCCCGTCACGCTCGCCGTCGTCCGGGAGGGCGATGCCGGCCGCCCGCCTACCGTCTTCTCTAGCCGCGATTCGGCCGGGATGCAGTTCGTGCGAGCCACAGGCCTCGACGCGTCGACGCGCTACGCATACACGGTGCGCGCGCGTGGCGCGGTCTTGGGTGACGGGCACTTCACTACGGGGCCGGGGCGCGGCTCAAGCTCGCCGATGGCGTTTCTCGTTTATGGGGACGACAGGAGCGATTCGATAGCGCATGCCGTTGTCGTGCGTGCGATGGCGCAAGTGCCTTGCGACTTTCTCGTCAATACGGGCGACATGGTCGAAGACGGGAGCAGCGCTGGGGACTGGCAGAGCTTTTTTGATGTTGAAGCTCCGCTCCTTCGTGACCATCCGATCTTCGTCGCCATCGGCAATCACGAATTGTACGGCGACCAAGCCGGCGCCAGCTTCGCCCGCTATTTCGGGTTCCTGGATGGCGCAGGGACCCCGCACCTCTATGGCACGACGCGCCTCGGGCTGGTGCGGTTCTTTTTCTTGAATGCAACGCACGATTGGGAATCGGGCGAGGAGCGCGACTGGCTCGTGCGCGAGCTAAGCCGCGCAGATACCGAAGAGGGGCTGGCGTGGCGCATCGCGGTAACGCATGACGGCCCCTGGTCGTCCGGCCCACACGGCGGAAACGCCAGGCTCAATGCCGCTCATATTCCCGAGCTTCTAGCGGCGCACAAGGTCGACCTCGTGTTGTCCGGTCACGACCACATCTACGTTCGAGGCAGTGCAGGCGACGTGAAGTACATCGTGTCGGGCGGGGGAGGCGCGCCCCTCTATCCGATCCGGCCGGACGACCGGACCGCCCGCAAGGCAGAAGCGACGTATCACTTTGTTCTTGTCACGGCGACGGCCGACACCCTGCGGATTTTGGCGCAAAGGCCCGACGGCACGGTATTGGACCACTGCGGTTTTCAGAAAGGCCAGCCGTGGGACTGCGATCCGGCGCCCACGTCTCGCCCTGGTCCGGGCTCGCGCGAAAGTCCAGAAGCAGGCGGCCCGTCGTCTCGATGCGGCTGCAGTCTTCCCGGAGCGGGCGGCAAGCGCGCCGTGGCGCTCCTCGGGGGCCTGTTCGGTTTGCTGGCGTGGTGCTTGCGCGGGCGCCTTCGCAGGGGTTGAACGCGTTCGGGTCGCGAGGGTAGCCTCCATTTCGATGCGTTGTGGCTTCTTGGGCTGGCTTCTGATTGCTCTGAGCGTCGAAGGGTGCGCTACGTACCGAGACACGCTGCTGCGAGGCCAGCGTGCCCTGGAAGAGGGTGACCACGATCGCGCGCTTGCTATTTTCAGGACGCTCGAACACGACGCCCAGCGTCTGCCTTTCGCGGGCCGAGCCCAGTACGCCTACCTGCGAGGGATGACGGACTATCGCATCGGATACCAGGCCGAGGCGCGGCATTGGCTTGCGCTGGGCGCCGCGATCGAGCACCAAAATCCAGGCTGCCTTCCTCCGGAGTGGACTCGGCGACTCGCCGAGTCCATGAGCGAACTCAGTGGCAAGGTCTATACTGGGGGCATTGCATCGCTCTCGAACACTCCGGCTCCGCCCCGGCGCGGGATGCCCTCGCCGGAAGACGAAACGGCCGTGGACGTCGATGCGGGTCCGCACCCGTAGTGCTCTTTTCGCTGCGGTGGCAGGGCTGCTTTTCGTCGGCTCGGCCTGCGCGTCGGCCCACGTTGCGGCAGCTCCGGCAGAGCCGCCGGTGCTGCACGCGCAAGCACGCATCGTGACGGCGAGCGAGATCACGACCGAAGCGGAACTCTCCGGCAGAGCGGAGCGTGCGCTGCTCGAGCAGCGCTGGCAGGACGCTGTTCGGGCTTATCGAACTCTCGCGTCAGCGGACCCGGACGGACCGCGCGCCTGCGAGTATCTTTTCGACCTCGCGCTAGCGTTGGAGGGTCTGCAAGAGCGCGCACAAGCTCGCGACGTCCTCGTTGACTTGGCCCGTCGCTTTCCGGGCGACAAGAAGGCGCGTTCGGCCTTGGTGCGCGCTGCCACGTTGGACGCCTATCTGGAAGACTGGAGCGCGCTCAAGGCGATCGGCAACGCGCTGTTGGCCCGCGGCGACCTCGAAGACGTGGACCGTCTCGTTGCCCTCGGTGCCCGCGGTCTAGCTGCAGTGGAACTTCGCGAGGAGACAGAAGCGTCACGGGACATCCTCGATGGGCTCGATCTCGCCGATCAGCTCCACTACGGCGAGCGCGACGTATTGCCTGTCGCCATCGCCGAGCTCTATTTTGCGCTCGGCGAGCTGCGTCGCCTCCGCTCGGAAAAGAATCAACTTGTACCTGACGGTGACTTTCTCGAGCTTCTCGATCGTCGCTGCGCGGGTCTGTTACAAGCGCAAGCCGCCTACGCGCGTGCGGTGCGCTCCGTCGATTTGCACTGGGCCACGATGGCCGGCTACCGCGTGGGGGAGATGTATCGAGCGCTGCACAGTGATCTCATGAGGATCCCGCCTCCTTCCGCGAAGTCCGAGCGGCAGAAAGCAATCTTCTATGCGTTCATGCACGTGCGCTACCGGGTGCTCCTAGAGAAGGGGCTGCGCGAGCTCGAGCAAACGATCGCGCTTGGGGAGCGCACAAGCGACTCGTCTCTCTGGATGGCACGAGCCCGCGAGGCGAGAGCGCTCATGCAAGCGGCCCTTGCGGACGAGCGCGAACAAATCGCGAAAATGCCCTTTACGGAAGGCGAAGTGCAAAAGGCCCTCGAGCTTCTGAAGAAGCGAGTTTCCCCCAGTAAGAAACCCGGTTCAGTATGAGCCTCACTCCGCCGCGCATTCGGCGCAGCTCCGTTCCGGCAACCACTTCAGCTGCGGCGGGCTGTTTGGGGGTCGGGGCCCCAAACAACAAACCTGCGGCGGGAGCGCAGCCGCTCCCCAACCCCCCCATTGACGTTCGCAGCCAACGGCGCGCAACCGAAGCGCGGCGGCAAGATCCCTTTCGTTCGACAGCCCACGATCGCCGTCGTCTGCAAAGACCGCGAGGTGGGTGAGAGGCGCCTGACTTGTTGATGGCTGCGGCGCTGATTGTCGAGCTCAAGAGCGTCGACCGGCTCTTGTCCGAACCCTCATCTCTCTGACCCTGGCGTCTCTGCTAACGCCGATGCCCCAAACCCCCTGCCGACCAAGAAGCCAAGCATGGTGCGCCGGGCTGGGTACCGGCTTTCGGATCCCGACGGTCAAGGAGTTGCTCACTCTGGTCGATCCGATTCTTTTCAATCCGGCAATCGACACTAGCGTGTTCCAGGGGGTGGTTCCGACTCGGGACTTGCCGACGGCGCCGCGACCGACAGCACCACCGCCGATAGCGCGACCGACGCTGGCCAAACCGACGTGAGCACACGCGATGCTAGCCCAAGCGATACGGGCGCCTCCGATGCCCTGGACTCGGCGGCCGATACGGGCGCAGTCGATGCGCCAACGGATGCCCGGGTGGACAGCTCCTCCCCCGACGCTAGCGACGCCGCCCCCGAAGCGAGCGCCACCTCGGACGCCAGCCCTGACGCGATGTCGGTCGCGAGCGACGACGGCCCCGACGCCACGTCAGACGCGAGCGACGCCGGGCCCCTCCCCTCGCAAACGTGTGGCCAGGCGCCGACCTCGGGAATTACCGTGCAAGCGTACCTGCTAAGCCAGGCTGCCCAACCTCCCTTCGTCAACGTGACGTCGACGCTGTGCGCCCAGGGCGTGTCGCTCGCCATCCCGACCTCCCGCCCTCACACCAATGGCCTCACCGGAGTCCGTGCAGGTTCAAGCGACCAAGGGCGGCTGCACGGCGGACACTGGCATCGCCGCGGGCCCGCTCCAAACGGACGGCTTCACCGGTCGGCTGCCGGTTTTTGCCGGCGAGATGTCACAAGTGATTGTTCAGGAACAATAACGCCACCGGGCTAACCGGGCTGGGGCGGGCTCCCGCGCTTGACAGCCGCGAAGGCTCACGCTAGCGAGCACGCCCCGCGCCCCTAGCGCCCATCGGCGCCAGGGCGAGCGTGCGCCTTACGGGGCTCAAGCTTATGTGTCCACTCTCCAGCACCATTCAACCCCCCTTCCACCACCGCACCGGTTGGGGCCGGGGCCCCAACCGACAGACCTGGGACGGCCCCAACCGACAACCCCGGGACGGCCTCGGCCTCCTTATTGCTTGCGCGCCCGCCCGCCAGCGAGTACTCTTCGCGCCCCCAACGCGGCGGCTTCCTGCCGCAACGGCTGGCGTAGCTCAATTGGCAGAGCACCTGTTTTGTAAACAGGTGGTTAGGGGTTCAAGTCCCCTCGCTAGCTCGCTGCCGATATCTCTAGAAAGGTCAATAAATCTGGAGGGTTGCCCGAGTGGCCAAAGGGAGCAGACTGTAAATCTGCCGGCTATGCCTTCGATGGTTCGAATCCATCACCCTCCACGGTCGAAGCGTGAGGTGGACGAGCCCGGCCGAAGGCCGCCGCTCTTACTAACTAGGGAACAATGCTCGCGGGAGTAGCTCAGTTGGTAGAGCGTCAGCCTTCCAAGCTGAACGTCGCCGGTTCGAATCCGGTCTCCCGCTCAGTAAGGAGCCAGACAATCAATTCTCACTGTTCGCCCCCCAACCCAAGCCCACCTAGCTCAGTGGTAGAGCACTTCCTTGGTAAGGAAGAGGTCACGGGTTCAAGCCCCGTGGTGGGCTCGAGCCGTCGCACCGCACCTATCTTTCGACACCGCCCTCTCAGGAGACTTCAGTCATGGCCAAGGAGAAATTCCAGCGCACGAAGCCGCACGTGAACGTGGGTACGATCGGTCACATCGACCACGGCAAGACGACGCTGACGGCGGCGATCGTGAAGGTGCAGTCGAAGAAGGGATTGGCGAAGGTCATCAGCTACAAGGACATCGCCAAAGGTGGCACGGTGCGCGACGAGACCAAGACGGTGACGATCGCGGTGGCGCACGTGGAGTACGAGAGCGCCAAGCGTCATTACGCGCACGTGGATTGCCCGGGTCACGCCGATTACATCAAGAACAT
>WNFJ01182771.1_pt1 | contig 16251 bp, 13 predicted proteins | sample 5400461 | NCBI WGS metagenome assembly WNFJ01 (sample SAMN13153349, study PRJNA577476) | soil metagenome | isolation source: 115 cm saprolite on Douglas fir-dominated hillslope | place: USA:California | collected 2013-09-17 | reverse complement strand
ATCGAGTCCCATGGCGGCCGCTTGTGGCCCACCGCCAACGCCGGGCGCGGCGCAACCTTTCACCTCACTCTGCCCAGTGAAGTCGAGATGAAGCAGCCGGGCCAGAGCGACGCAACTGCTGCCCGCACCGCCACTCAAGCAATATCGCTCTCCGGATAGACCTGAAGCGCAGCTCCCACGAGGCTTTGCGACCGCCTCAGCGAGGGTGCGCGCCTCGGCCTGGAGCGGCGAGCAGTGCCGCCGCTCACTCGCTCGCGACGCAGCGATAGACCTGGATGCTGCTGTTGGCATTGTGGCGGATCTGTTCCAGCCGTGCGGTCTGCTCGCGGCCGTTGCAATAGCGCTGGGCGCGCTGGTTCGCGGTTTCGCGGTTGGCGTCCGCGGTGGAATAGGAGGCGGGCCCGGCACAGGCGGCGATGCCTGCCGACAGTGCCGGCAGGGGCCATCACGCCCTTGTGATTGCAGCATCGCCGAACGGTCTCTTTAGCGGCTGCTCATTATCAAATACCCGCCGGGGGCGTAGCGTTATCGGCGGGATGACACCGAGGCGAGGTCGGCCGCTATGGAACACGCCAGGAAAATTCGGGAGCTCGCACTGCACTTTCGCATCCGTGCGCTGACAGCGACAGACCCCTTCCTTTGCTGCGAACTTCTTGAGCTGGCGAATATCTGCGAGGTGAAGGCCAGCCGCATCAATCACCACTTCGAAATATCTGATGGACATTCCGCGGCACGTTGCGGCGACGAGCGGTCAGTTGCGAGCATAGCTGCCCCGCCTCCGGCGCGGGCGGTGGCACGGGCGCTTTAAGGCAATCATGGCGAAGCGCTGTTGGTTGGTTGCACGTCTGACTTATTTGTAACTGACTTATTCGTATCTGAGTATCTGACTTATTTGTAACTGTCTCTGCCATTGCGGCACCGGGCAGCGGTCGCCATATTTTCCAGAGTAGAATTGATTCCTCGGCGATTGTCCCGCGTCTTTCCCATGTCGATATCTGAACCAGAATATCTGCGCAAAAAGGCGCAGAAGTGCTTCCGCTTGGCACGATCCATCAACGATCCGAGCGCGATTGCCGAACTTGAAAAGTTCGGGCGAGAGCTGGAACAGCGGGCGGCCGAATTGGAGAGCACAGCTGGTCGTAAGAAATAGCGCAAGGCTCGGTCTTCCCCGTACTGGCCCCGCCCTCGCCGGCGGGGCTTTTCTTTGCGCCGAAGCCGATCGCAGCGCATAGGCCTCCATCGGACCTCGACATCGCCCGCGCGGCGCATCACTGCCATGAGATCGCCGCGGGCCTTCGCTGCTTACGCTCGGGATGATCGGGACCCACATTCTTCTCAGGAGCTTTGTCAGAGCGGCCGGAGCGGCTGCCGGACCGGCAACAGCCCGGCGCCGGCGGAGCCGCCACCAGTTCGAGGAGATTGGAACATGAATACCGGACTGTCGCGGCGTAATCGAATGCTGGGCCTCGGGCTTGCCGCGGTCATCGCGGTCGCCGGGCTTGGCGCTGCGCCGGCGCAAGCGCGCGTCCAGATCGGGGTCGGTGTCGGCGTGCCGGCGCCGTATCCAACCTATTATCCGTACGGGGTCTATCCTGCCTATCCGTACGGGACCTATCCTGCCTATCCGTACGGGACCTATCCTCCCTACCCCTATCCATATCCATATTCGGCCTATCCACCGGCTTGGGGCCCGCCGCGCTTCGGAGTCGGCGCGGGATTCGTATTCGGCGGTCACCACTTCGACCATGATCGCGGTTTCCATCACGAGGGTCATCACCGCTAAGTTCGGGAAGCCGCGGTCCCAAAAGCACGCGATTTCCCAATTGGGCGAGCGGCTCGATCCGCCTCGATCCGCGGCGAGAGCGGGACCTTGCTCGCTTCGATTTCGGCGGTGAGCATGTTGATGGGCGCGGTGCGCTCGTGACGAGATGGCGAGCCACGCCGACGCGCGGCTCCAAGGCAAGCCCTATAAAAAAACCCGACATGGGCTAAGACGCTACTGTCTGCTCAGTCCGTAAAATTCGCGGCGAAAGCTCTGGCGCGCACGGCGCGACATGGTAGGTTCGTCGCCTCTCCTGACAGCCAGAGAGCCCCGGTTCTTGGTCAAGTAGCCGGGGCTCTTTCTCTTTTCAGCCGCAAGAGTTCATCACGGCTTCACCAGGCGCTTAAGCGCTCAAGGTTTCTGGGAGGCCGCGCCGCCTCGAAGTCCTGCGGTGTGACCGTCCAATTGTTGCTCGCCACGTTCATCGGGTAGGTGAACATCCAGAAGATCACCTGCGTGGCGGTTCAAGTTGAGAGCAGGGGCGTATCATCGGGCGCTGCGGCCTCGAGACGGTGGCAGACATCCCCGGAGGGCCTTCGCGTGCCGCAGCGCGCAGCCTTCGTCATCCCAATATGAATGCCACCGCGCGCGCGAACTCGACCAACAACATGATCAGGACCGCCCAAGCCAGCGTCAACGCTACGAGGGCGCCAACGCCCTCTCGACTCCACAAGCGGCCGTAGCGCATACTCTGCCTCCTCGATGTTCTACTTTTGGTTTGGAGCAGAACGTGAAGGCGAACACGGGGTTCCCGAGCCGCTTTTTTGACACTGCGAACTCGTCGCCGACGGCGCCCGAGAATTGCGCCCCGCACGCGCAAACGCATACATTACGATAGCTATGCTGCGCACCTGCGATAGCTAAGAGTCTGGGCGCATGGCTTCTCTGCTCGTCGTCGATGACGATCCCGACGTGCTCGACGCGCTTTGTGCGATGCTTGCCGGCATGGGGCATACCGTTGAGCGCGCCACTGGCGGCCTTCCCGCTCTCGAAATCATCGAGGGCAAGCCCGTCGACCTTCTGATGACGGATGTGGTGATGCCCGGGCTGCACGGCTTCAACCTGGCGCGGATGGCCGTGCTCCGCTGCCCCACGCTCAAGGTGCTCTATTTCACCGGCTACACCGACGTCACCATCAGCCAGGACGAAGGCCAGAAGTTCGGCAAGCTGCTGAACAAGCCGCTGCGGCACGACGATGTCCGGCGCGAAGTCGCAGAGGCGCTTGCCGGCGACGGAAGTTGATATGCCAGCTTCAGCGAGGGTGGATACGCATGTCGGGTCCCGTATCCGTCTGCGACGGACGATTGTCGGCATGAGCCAGGAAAAGCTCGGCAAGGCGATCGGCGTAACTTTCCAGCAGGTGCAAAAATACGAGCGGGGCGTGAACCGCGTCTCCGCCGGGATGCTGTGGCGCCTCGGCCAGGTGCTCGACGTGCCCGTGCCGTTTTTCTTCGAGGACTTTGCCGCCGGCGAAACTCAGCAGCCGGCAGTAGCGGACGATCAGGTCATGATGCGCCGCGAGACGCTCGAACTCGTGCGAGCCTATTACCGGATCACAGACCCAGCGCTCCGCCGCGCCATCGTTCGGGTCGCGAGATCCTTTCCGGTACGCACGCCGCGACTGGTAGAGCCGACCCAATGACAATGCTCTGGAGCCCTTAAGGTCCGAGCCTAGCGCCGGCGATCGGCCGGCCGGCGCTATGTGGCGCGCGATTTCCGCTCTAAAACCGCATCATACCGATCGGCAGCCCTCCCGGGCCGATCAGAACGGTGCCGTGAAGAAAGCCCCCGACCTTGCCGGCGTCATCGGCCAGCGGTAACAACAGGCTGTGCCGGCCATGTAGAATGACCGCTCCCGCCGGCGCGCTGTTGACGTACACGGGCTCGCCTCTGCGATACGCGGCGCGGTAAAAGGCGATCGCGCTCTCGATGATGTAGACGACGGAGGAGCCGATCGCACACTCGGAAATCAGCCTGCCCGCCAGGTCGTAGTCCGCGAGGGCCAAGATCGCGGCGCTGCAGCGCCGGAAGCGGAAGTCGCGACCGTCATCGACCACGTCAAGAAACGAGCCGGAGATGGGCGGCAGTGCGCTAAGGTCGACGCTGCGGCTCGCGGGCAGACGCGCGTCCCCCTTGAGATTCGTCCAGTAGTCCCAGAGAAAGCGCAATTGTGGTGTTTGGATCTGGGTACCCGTCGGCTGCCACAGCACGCGCGGCGCCAGAGCCCCATTCGCCTCGAACACCGCGTTGATTTGGCCGAGGTCACCCCCGGCTACTTGCTGTGCCCACGCTTCGATCCGCCCCCAGTCAAGCCGTGACGACCGGTCTTCAGACGGCGGTCCCGCGAGCGCCCGCATTTGTCCTGGCGTGTTCCATACTGGCCGACCTCGCCTCGATGTCATCTCGCCGATAAGGCTACGCCGCCCGCGGGCATTTGATAATGAGCGGTCGCTAAAGAGACCGTTCGGCGATGCTGCAATCACAAGGGCGTGAACAAAGCGCTGCGTTCACCGCAAACGAAAAGCCCCGCCGCGAGGGCGGCCCTGACGGTCCAACGTGGCGCGACTGTCGCGAGCCGAGCGAATACATCGACGAGCGCCGCCGCCGAATCTGCCGCTGAGTGGCAACCAGCCTGTTGCAATGGGTGCGGCAAATAGTACCTGTGCGCCGCACTGACTCCACGTGGGCAAGATCCTGCGCGCAGCCCGAGCCGTCGCCGGTCGCCTGCTCAGCGAGATGGGCTAAGCCGCGTCGCCGTCGCCGACCGCCGCGCCGCCCGGACCGGGCGCCGGCAGCAGCGCTCGCATCAGCTTGAGAAGCTCGGCGCCGGTGAAGGGTTTGGCGATGAAGGGCAGCGGTCCCCGCACGATCCGGTACGGGTCGCCGCTCGTCAGGATGACGTGTATGCCGAGCCTCTGCGCCGCGGCGGCGACATCATCGCTGTTGCCGCCGCGCAGGGCGGAGTCGGCGATGACCAGATCGAACCGGCCGGTGGATATGGCGGCGTGCGCGTCCTTCTTAGAGGCCGCGGTGGCCACTTCGAAACCCTGGATGCGCAGGAGGAAGGCGATCAGCTTCAGAAGTTCTGCTTCGTGCCCGACCAGCAATACGCGGACCATACCCACAGCTCCCGCTCCCGGCGGCCCCGAGGAAAAATAGCGCGGCCCCGGGTGACACAACCCGTCACGCAACTTTCGCGCCTCGGCGGGCTCCATCGCGAGAGCTACCGACCGCCGGAGCGCCACGCTTGTCCAGGTTTGTCGAGTTTTGCTTGTTGCTGCGCCGCACTCGCATCAATTCAATGCCGCGCGTCCGTGGGCGGGGTGCCGAGCGTGGTGATGGCGGCAATGATCCGCAGCCCGCCGCTCCACAATGGCAGAAGTGCTTGAACGGAAAAGTGGGCGGAGACGCGGCGTGGTCCGCCATCCGGGCGGCATGGACCGCCCTGGATGGCTCGCCACGCGAACCTCGCGCCCTACGCTGCTTGCCCGATGGTCTTGCGACCGGGCTTGGCGCCTTGGATCTCGATGCGCCGCGGCTTCATCTCCTCCGGCACTTCGCGCGTGAGGTCGATCGACAGCAGGCCGTTCTCGAGGTTCGCGCCGGTGACCTTGACGAAGTCGGCCAGCTCGAAGCGGCGCTCGAAGCCGCGCGCGGCGATGCCGCGGTGGAGATAGGCGGTGAGGACGATCCGCACCTCGCGACCAGATCCTCACAAGATCCTTTCGCAAGCGGCCGATCATGCCGCGGGAGAGCTGCCGGTCATGTGCGATGACGCCAACGCATCGATTCGATGAGCGCACGGCATTTCCAAATCTGACGACCATTCGGCAGCCTGTCGATGATCGCCCTCCGCGTGATTGCGAGTTCCGATAACAGACCGGGAGGCCACATGAGCGAAACCCCGCTTCCTCGTTATGCAAGCCCGACCCGGCATCGCGCCGCGGAGGTCTTTTCCCTGGTCGCCGACATCATCGGATTTCTCGGCCGCACGGCGTGGCCGATCATCGATCTCTTCATCCGCCTCTGGATCGGCAAGCAAGCCATCCTCTCGGGCTTGCTCCTGGCGAACGACTGGAATACCGCGCTTACCCTCGCCGTGAACGAATATCCGATTCCGTGGCTCGATCCGCGCGCCGAAGCGCTACTCGGAATTGTTGTGCAGGTGGGCGGTGGAGCCACCCTGATAATCGGATTGGGCGCGAGGTTGGGCGCCTTGGCGATCGTCGTCTTGAATGTGGCGACTCAAGCATACTATCTGCCGCTGGATGTCGATCTGTTCCGCATCGCTCTTGCGATGGGCTACGTATTGCGCGGGCCGGGCCCACTCTCGCTCGATCACCTCTTGATCCAAGGGTTATCGCGCAGTCCGCTTCCCTTTGGCGCTCCGATCGCCGGATTTTTGGAAGAGACGCGCGCGCCGCTCTCGGCGATCTACCTGCTGGGATTCCGGGTCTGGCTGGCGCTGGCGCTGTTGATGGCCAAACCGGAGCTCGTTTCAGTCCTTGGCCAGTTCGCGGCGTCCCTTGGCCAGTTCGCGGCGTCTCTGCCACTTTGGCTTCCGTCGCGCTCGGCCGCCGCCCTCTTCGCCGGCGCAGGGCCGTTCCTGGCCGTGCCGCTCGGTCTTGGATTAGCCACGCGACTCGTCGTCGTGCTCGCGCTCGGCGCCGCGGGCTATAGCGAGATGATGGCGAATGACGGCAACTTCACAGCATCCTGGATGCTCGGCTTAGCGCTGATGCTCGTCTCTGGCCCTGGCGCCCTCTCGCTCGATGGGGCGATACTGAGGGGGCTCAAACGTCGTTTTCCCCAGCTCGACGGCAAGCCGGCATTCAGCCTCGCGGCATTGCCCCGCGTCGCGATCATAGGCGCGGGGTTCGGCGGCATTGCCTGCGCCAGGGCGCTGCGCCATACGCCGGTACAGGTGACATTGCTGGATCGCCACAACTATCACCTCTTTCAGCCTCTTCTTTACCAAGTTGCTACTGCGGCGTTGTCGCCAGGAGACATCGCGGTGCCGATCCGCTCGATGTTTCGCGACCAGTTCAACGCGCGCGTCGTGCTCGGCAATGTCACCGACATCGAGGTTCGGCGGCAGGAAATCGTGACCGACGGCCTGACGGTCCCTTATGACTATCTCGTCGTGGCGACCGGAGCGGCACACAGCTATTTCGGCAAGGATAGGTGGGCTCGCTATGCGCCCGGACTCAAACATGTGGAGGACGCGACCGCCATCAGGCGTCGGATGCTCGAGGCTTTCGAGCGCGCGGAGATCGCCGCGAGCGAAGCCGAGCGCCAGCGGCTGCTGAACTTTGTCATCGTCGGCGCGGGTCCGACCGGTGTCGAACTCGCGGGAGCCATGGCCGAGTTGGCGCGGTTCGGCATGGGACGGGATTTCCGCAACATCGACCCGTCGGCGGCCAACATCCTCCTGGTGCAGGCTCAACCGCGCATTCTACCGCAGTTTCCCGAAGAGCTGTCGCGGCGCGCGCAGCAGTCGCTCGAGCGCATCGGCGTCAAGGTTCTCGTGAACAGCACGGTTCAGGATATCGACGCCGAGGGCGTGATCGTCAACGGCGAAAGAATTTATTCCAGGTCGGTTTTTTGGGCGGCCGGCGTGAGGGCGTCGCCGGCCGCGAAATGGCTCAAAGCCGACTCCGACAGTGCCGGCCGAGTCAAGGTTGACAGCAACCTTTCTGTCTCGAAGCTTCAAAACGTATTCGTCATCGGCGACGCCGCCGCATCGAACGCATGGCGTGGCACGCCGGTGCCTGGTCTCGCGCCGGCAGCCAAGCAAGGGGGCGCCCACGTCGCCAAAGTGATCACCGCCCGCGTTCTCGGAAGGCCGGACCCCGGTCCCTTCGTCTACCATCATCTCGGCAGCCTGGCGACGATCGGACGCAAGTCGGCTGTCGCTCACTTTGGCTGGGTCAGGATAAGCGGAGCGGTCGCATGGTGGTTGTGGGGTGTGGCTCACTTGGCGTTCTTGGTCGGTGCTCGCAACCGCTTGGCCGTGACCCTCAACTGGGCGTGGTCCTATTTTACCTTCCGCGCGAGCACTCGCCTCATCACGGGAGGGGATGACCAGATAGAAGCGTAGCGCCGAGCCAAGGCTCTTCCCGCCAAGGACCGCCGCTCGATGGCTCCGTCGTTATCCTTCTGCTGCGAAGAAAGGAATGGAAGGCTTACGGTGCAGTGGTTGACGGGCACTGAGTCACGACGCGGCCTGCCAAGGGAGGGTGAACTGAAACGTGGCCCCCTGTGGTACGTTCGCCTCAGCCCAGATCCGTCCCCCGTGCGCTTCGATGATCGAACGGCAGATCGATAGTCCCATGCCCATGCCACTGGATTTGGTCGTGTAGAATGCGTCGAAGAGGTGCTCAAGGCTCGCCGGATCCAATCCCGGACCCGAATCCCGCACCGCGACGAGCGCGCCGTTCGACGCATTTATTTCAGTGCTGACCCATAGCTCTCGCGCCCCCCTGCTCACGCCGCTCATCGCTTCGATGGCGTTGACGATCAGATTGAGGATCACTTGTTGCAATTGGACGCGATCGCCTTGAATCAGCGGCAAGCCCTGCGCGAACTGGGTCTGCAGCGAAACGCCATTACTCGACAGCTCGCTGCGCGTCAGGGCGACGACGTCGATGATCGCGTCGTTGATGTCGAACCGATCTGTCCGCGCAGGCACCTTCTTGATGAGGGCGCGAATCCGGTCAAGGACATCGCCGGCACGAATGCCGTTCTTGACGATACGACCGAGGGCCTGCCGGGTCTCCTCCAGGTCCGGTGGTCGGGCGTCAAGCCAGCGCAAAGCAGCTTGGGCGTTGGTGACTGTCGCGGCAATCGGCTGGTTGACTTCATGGGCGATCGAGGCCGTCAGCTGCCCCATGGTCGCGACGCGATTGACGTGCGCGAGCTCCCTCTGCGCCTCGCGCAGGGCTTCCGAGGCCAGCACATGCTCGGTGAGGTCGCGGCTGATCGCGAGCACGGCCTCCACCCGCTCCGAGGCCGGCCGCAGAGGCGAGTAGGTCACCGCCAGGTAGCGCCGGCCAAGAGAAAGGGTGAACCAACCTGCGTAACTGACGTCCTCTCCCGCGAAGCACCGCTCGTAATACGCCTTGGCCGTCTGCTCAAAGCCCTCCATTCCCAGCAAGTCGGCCACGTGCTTCCCGACGAACGTCTCCGCCGGCATACCCCATCTTCGCTCGAAGGCCGGGTTCACCCGTTGAAACCGGTAATCTGGTCCGACGATGGATATGCGATCGGGTGAGCTCTCGAACACCTGCCGGGTCAGGTATTCCGCCCGTTTGCGCTCGGTGACGTCCTCGCACACGATCAAGGCGACTGGGGAGTGCTTGATCAGCATGGCTCTGGCGGTTTCGCGGACCCAGAGCATCGTGCCGTCCTTGCGCAGCTTGCGGAATTCCCAGCTCATCGTCCGGCCGAGCTGTTCGAAGCAGATGGCGACATTCCTCTGGACGGCGTCCCGATCGGCTTCATGAAAAACATTCAGCACGGAACGACCGACCAATTCGTCGACGGTGTAGCCGAGTTGCTCGGCGCCAAAGGGGTTCACGGATACGATGGTACCGGCTGCATCGAGCATGAAGTACATGGTCGGGTTGTTCTCGAAGACGGCTCGCCATCGCTCCTCGCTCTCGCGCAGCGCTTCTTCGGCCCGCTTGCGCTCGGTCAAGTCGAGCACGAAGGCGACGTTCTCCTCCCGCCTTCCCTCCAAGGCCGCCGCGCCGACGAGGACCGGCACGCGGCTGCCGTCTTTCCGGAAATACTCCTTCTCAAAGACTTGGCGTCTTGCGGTCGCCCTCAGGTCGGCCACCGCCTGTTCGCCGGCGGCGCGCCATTCGGCGGGCGTCATGTCCGTCCAGCGCATCAGACCCGAGACGAGGTCTTCGCGGCCATATCCCACCATGTCGAGAAAGGCGTCGTTGGCGTCGATGATCCGGCCGTCAAGATGCGAGATGACGATCCCGATGATGTTGGAGTCGAACAGGCGTCGGATCTTCGCCTCGCGCTCTTCGAGATCGCTGTGGAGCTGGACGTTCTCCTCGGTCGCTTTCCGCCGCCGTCTCGCTTCGAGCCGTGCGAGCGCCAACGCCGCCCCTCCGAAGACGGTGACAATGACGACGGCCGCGGCGATGAGCCACGTCTTGCTTTGTTCGAGTGCGTCGGCGCGCTTCTCCCCATCCACAAGCAGGAACCGCTCGTGGTCCACCATCTGGTCGATTTGCGATCGGATCTCGTCCATGTTGCGGATTGTCGCCAGCGCCGCATCCAGCCCGGACGTGCGGGCCGTCTTGACGATGTCGTCCATCTCGCGCAGCTTTGCTGCAACGGTCAGCGCCAGATGTGCGGCACGAAGGCTCTGCAATGGATCGTCCGCTACGAGAGTCTGGAGCGCCTCGTTCTCCCGTCGCACGCTTTCGTCAGAGACGCCGTAGGGCTTGAGGTAACTCGGGTCGAGGGTCAGCAGATACCCGCGCCTTTCGGCCTCCAGGTCGGCGATGTTCCCCCGCAGCCGATCGAGCGTATCGATCACCTGGCGGCTATGCTCGACCGAGAGACTTAGTGCTTGCCGCTCGTGCCAATATCGGAGGCCGAGAAATCCGGTCGCGGCAAGCAGCGTCAGAAGCACCGCGACCCCGAGGATCAGCGGACGAGCAAACCACCGCGAAGACAGGCGTGGAGCGGGGAGTGACATTGGCCTTGGCTCTTCGATGCTCGCGTGACCGGCACGTCTTGTGGTGCGGACGCCAGGGCACTGATAGAATAATAGGATACATGGACAAGTCCGAATAGGTGAGACAGGGAACCCGACATCCTCAAGCGCGCAGGTTGCACCGGCTTCGGAGTCCGTCGGTCGTCCCGCGAGGGCTAGAATGTCACGGTACGTGCCCGCTCCGCCGTGTTGTGAATGACAGCCATAAGCAGGAGCGCGGACATGGCGCCGGGGGAAAAGTCGCTGAACGGTCGAGTGCCGGCTAGCCGGCGCAGCTTCGTCAAGGGATTGGGCGCTGCCGGAGCAGCCTTGTCGGGCATGGCGATGCTGCCGCGATGGAGCTTCGCGGACGCCGCCGCCGCGATCCATGCCAATGCTGCGATCGATTGGAAACAATTCTCGGGCCAGACGATCACGCTCGCGGGCGCGATCCATCCCTGGTCGAACGCGATCACCCCGCTCTTGCCGCAGTTCACCGAGCTCACCGGTATCGGCGTCGTCACCGACTTCCAATTGGAAACCGCCTTCCTGGGGGCCCTGCCGATCAAGCTCGCCGGCGGCAGCAGGACGCCCGACGTCTTCATGTTCCTGACCTATGGCCAGGGCATCTCGGCGGGATGGCTCGAGCCGCTCAACGCATATTATTCCGACACGTCGCTGACCGATCTCGCTTGGTATCACGAGAGCGACCTCATCAAGACCGCCAGAGGCTTTCCGGTATGGTCGGACGGCGAACGCTACGCCTTCCCGATTACCTCCGAGGCAATGACCTTGTTCATCAACAGCGATGCCCTGGCAGCCAAGAACCTGCCGGTTCCCCAGACTTTCGACGAGCTGCTTGCCACCGCCAAGGCGGTCAAGACCAACGAGATGTCGGGGATCGCCATGCGGGCCCAGGCCGGCGGCAATTCGTCCCCGGCGGCCATGAGCTTCGTGTTCTCTTATGGCGGGGCCATCGTCAAGGACAACAAGGCCGCTTTCGCAAGCCCCGAGGCGATCGCGGCCGTCGCGATGTACGGACAGCTGCTCAGCCAAGCCGGGCCTGTCGGCGTCGGCAGCTATGAATGGTACGACGTGTTGAACGACTTCCTTCAGGGCAGGACGGCAATGGCGATCGACAGCAGCGTCCTTGCCACGGACATTTCCAATCCAGCAAGGAGCCGCGTCGCCAAGCAGGCTGGTTTTGCCGCCTTCCCCCATGTCGGCGGTCGCGCCGCCGTCCCATTTATGTCGCACTGGCAGGCGTGCATCAATGCCAAGTCGCGGAATAAGAAGGCGGGTTTCTTGTTCCTGCTGTGGGCGACAAGCAAGGCGATCTCGCTGCAGACCGCGGCGACGGGGCTGGCGACGACACGCGTTTCGGCTTGGTCGAGCGAGGGCTTCAAGAAGGCGTTCGGCCCGCAAGCCGCCGCCGCGGCGCTGACCAACTTGCAAAATGCCGATGTCGACCGCGCCAAGGCGATCCTTTTCCATCCGCAATCGAGACCCATCCAGGACGCCTTCATGATCGGCGTCAATGAAGTGGTCTCCGGAGCGAAATCGGCTAAGAGTGCGATGACTGCCGCGGCCGAGAAGGCCAATGCGGCGATCCGCGGATAGCGGAGCCCGTCCGGGGTGGTACGCGCATTATGGCCCGTGCAGCAGAGTGAAAGTACATACTTCTCCCATAGCCGGTACTGTCTGACGCACCACGGCCTAGAGCGCCAATTTGCGTCAGCGGGCGTCGTTCAGCCGCCAGTCGTAGCGGTCGTCCGCAATGCCGGCGACGCCGTCGAGCAACCGGCTCAGCGGCGGGTCGGCGTACCTCTTCAGATGTTCGATGACACCGGTGTCGCTGCCGCCGAAATCATCCGCGTACCAGCGATAAATCGATGACACCGTCAGCTTGCCGCCATTGACCGACGCACCGCGCGGATGGTTGACGTAGGCTCGCGCCGCGGCATCCAACATCGCGTCGAGCCGCTCCGCTTCGTAGGCGGTGCGAGCAAGGTTCGGGCAGCCGAGCGAGGCGCAATTGAGGGCATAATGCACGCGCGGATCGTGCCAGAGGGGCCTGAGGATGCGGTGCTCGATGTCGTTCAGGCTTAGCGCCTGGCCCTCCACGGACAGGAGCTTGCGGTCCCAAGGGCCGCGGGTGAAGAGCCCCGGCGAAATCGAGATGTCGCGGATGCTGTCGACGGGGTAGTGGGCGAGCACGGTGTCGACCGTCAGCGCATTGTAGAGGTTGATCCAGTAGGCCATCTGCTGCGGTCGGGCGTAACGCCGAATGGGCAGCGCCGCCAGGCGGTCCAGATCCTGGTGGAGGGCCTGTCGGTCAGCCGGCGTAACGGCTCCGTACGCGACGCGATTTATGCCGTCAGGACTCGACTCGACGTAACGAGCGACAAAGAGGTTCCAGAAACCGAAGTCGATCATCCTGGTCGAGGCAGGATCGCTTTCCGCCCAGAACGGCCAGGGATCGGCGCTCGGGGCAGCCGACGCCTCGACCGAGATTGCGAGAAAGACGAGCATCGAGCAAAGCAGGCGGCGCATGAGGGGCCTCCACCAGGTCAGTCCCGTCGCGCCGAGGAGCGCCGCTCGGCATTCGCTGCTTGCGCGACCGGCGTCACGCGCCGGTGCCGGGCTGGCGGTTGATCGTCCAGTCATAGGGGAAGAAACGGATCTCGTAGTCCTCGGGCAGCTGGCCGTCGCGCCAGCGCGCGACGTAATCGACGAGGCTCGGCGCCTTGCGTAGGAAGTCCTCGCTATAGAAGCTCAGAATTTCGCTCAACCAAATCTCGCGCCGCGCCGGATCGACCATGAGGTTGCGGGGCTCGGCGAAGAAGGCGCGCGCCGCCGCGTCGAACTGGCGGTCGAGACTCGCGCCGTCGAACGGCGCTTGCGGCAGCCGCGGGCAGGAGACCGACATGCAGTTCAGCGCAAAATGGACGCGTTCGTCGCCTATCGGCCGGATCTTGTCGTTTTCCAGGTCGTAAAGCGAGATGGCCTCGCCGCCGACGACGACACGCTTCAGCCAAAAGAACCGAACCCGGCCGAAGAAGTCGAGCCGTTCCGGAATGCCCGAGTCGAGGACATTGTACATCGAGAGCGCATTGTAGGCGTTGACGAGATAGGCCAGGCGGCGTTTTGGATCAGCGATGCTGTCGGGCGGCGTGACGGCGATGTAGGCGACGTAGCTATCGAGGTCGACGCGGTGGGTGGCCAAGCCAGCGAAATCGACGCGACCGCGCTCGTCGACATAGGTTGCGAGAACCCGCGCCCAGGCATCGTCGGGATTGTCTACAGGTCTCGGGGTAGAAGGCACCGGCAGCGTCGAGCAGGCCGCGACAAGGAACAGCAGAATCGCGGCGACTGCCTGCTGGCGCGATACGCCGCGTCTCACGGCGGCCGCCGCGCCAGGCGAGAGCGGCCCTTCGCGGCAACCTTGCGGCGTTTGGCCGGCGCGTCGCTGAAGCCCGATAGAGGCTCCCAGCGCCGCCTTGCGCCGGTTTCGAGCTCCAGCGGCTCGAGGATGAAGCTGTCGCGGCGCGCATTGTGCAGGCACATCGAAACCGGTCCCTGCGCGGTCATGGCCATGAAGACGCAAGCTTCGACGCGATCGCGTTCGAGAGCGCACGCGTCCATGAAATTGTGAATAAGGAAGCTCAGCTTGTGCACCCGGCCGCGGCCGCGCATGAGGTCCCGACGCATCCCCCACAGCTTGCGCGCTGCCCAGCTGGAGCCGCGGCGCCACAGCCATGGCTGCATCGCGGCCCAGCGGGCGAAGGCGGCAATCGCGCGCCCCGGCCGGCGTCGATCATCGACGAGACCGGTCGATGCGTCGAGCACATCGGCGACCAGCGATTGGTCGTCTAGTAGGTCATGCACCCGGCCGCCCGCGACGAGCCCGGCGGCGTAGCGGTTGCACCGCGCGTGGCCGACCGGCGTATCGAAATTGAGGCGAGTGCCCGCACCCTCCTCGATCTGCCGCGCCACCGCGTCGGGCGTGATCAGCGCGGGCCGCGCCCCGGCGACGCCGCGACCGGTGTCGGCCTGCAGCTGGAACGACGCAAGACGCACGGCGTCGGCATGCTCGACAAAGAACCGCACCAGAGCGGGGAGTTGGGCGAAGTTACCGCGGTGTACCGTCGTATTGAACATGACGGCGATGCCGAGCCCTCGCGCGCGCCCGATATATTCCCGGCGCAGTGCGTTGAGCGCTTGCTCGTCCGCGTAGCCCTTGCGCTGCTGCGTGTCGTCGACATGGAAGGCGACGTCGACGAGCCCTGCGGCGGCAAGCTCGGCCAGGAGCGGCCGCGTCGCCTTGATGCCATTGGTCATCAGCGTCGGCCGCATGCCGAGCCCGGCAATCCGCTGAACGATCGCGACCAGCTCGTCGCGCCGGCGCAACGTGGGATCGCCGCCGGTCACCTGGACATCGCAATTGCGGCCATAGAATGAGTGGATCAGATCGATGCGGCGAAAGACCTCTGCCAGCGGCAGGTCGAGCACCGCTTCCGACGTCTCCGAAAGATAGCAGAGGGTGCAGTCGAGATTGCAGCGCTGGGTGATCTCGAGGGCAACGCAGCCGGCGGCGAAGCGCCGTCCCATGGGCTGCCCCTTGCGCCATTGCCCGGTCGCCTCCATGCGACGGCGCGCGCGGGCAAGAGCGGTTCTGGCCGTATCGGGCGCATCCGGCCGCCACGCGGCGATCTCGTCTCGACTCATGTAATCCATGGTGCCTCCGCTTAGGATGCAGCCTTTGGCGCGCTTCCCGTGCCACCCACAAGGTAGTTAGCCGTGGTGCCCGACTCCGGTAACAACCTCACACGGCGTCGCACAACGCTGCGAGCGCCGCGACGCGAGCACGGCACGTCAATACCTCCAGCGCCTCGCGCCGCGGCGGCGGGCAGGACGGCACAGGGTTCGTTTGCCGCCCTCCCTAGGGCGCTGTCGGCACGCGCGGATCGATGGCCAGCCCTTCCGCCTGCCGGCGCTTCAGCGCCCGCAGCCAGCCATGCAGCGCCTCGCAATCGAGGCCGTGCATCATCAGGCGGTAGCCGGACTGGAGCGTCGAGAGCGGCACCAGCGGATGGCCGTTCTTCATGAAGGCGAGGTGATAGTCGGTGCCGAGGATCTTGGCGATGCAGATGGCGACGACCTCGTCGAGCTGCAGCGAATTCGCCGCGCGGATGAAATCGGAACGCGGCAGGAAGAGCGCATAGAGCGGCGTGTAGGCCTCGACCGCGGTTTGCGCATCGATCTTGTTCAGCCATCCTTGGGGCAGCGGCTCCAATGGGAAAGGCTCGTCGGAGATCATCGAGAAGTCCGGCCGCTCGACCGGCGCCAGGTCGCGGCCCTGGGCGCGCAGGCCGGCGTTCAATTGAATGATGAAATTGAAGATGTTGAGGTCGTGCTGCAGGAACATGTTGTCGCGCAGATCGGCCAGGCGTGTCGGCCGCAGCGGCCAGCTGTCAATCGCGACCGAGCCCGCATTGGCCTTGATGAACGCCAGGATCTCGGTGCCGATGCTGAAGTGGCGCAGGATCAAGGTATTGGCTGCGGGCGAGGCAAAGGTCTTCAGACCCCAATATATCAAGCCATGCAGCGCGCGGTTGAGATTGGGCCGGTGCGGCGAGATCACGCGCAGCAGCTTCACCAGCAGGAAGAACGCCATGATGAAGGGCCGGGCGACCGGAAATATCCAGCG
>WNFJ01258763.1_pt2 | contig 16256 bp, 17 predicted proteins | sample 5400461 | NCBI WGS metagenome assembly WNFJ01 (sample SAMN13153349, study PRJNA577476) | soil metagenome | isolation source: 115 cm saprolite on Douglas fir-dominated hillslope | place: USA:California | collected 2013-09-17 | reverse complement strand
GTCGAAGTGAAAATTGATCTCGACGGCATTCAAGACCGTGTAGTTGCGGTCGCGGTTGATCCGGCCGTCATTCGTACCTTCGCTGCGGCGAAAGGCTTCCTGTACTATTCCACGACTCCCATTCAGGGTCTTTCCGGGCCCATCGCGGGAGAAGGTTCTGCGGTGCGGGCCTACGACTTGAAGGAGCGCAAGGAAACAACCCTAATCGAGAACGTGGAGCGCTTCGCACTTTCGTTCGACGGGTCGAAGTTGCTCTATGAAGGAGACGGCCCCCGGGGCGCACATGCTTACGGGATCATCGATGCTAAGCCTGCCGGCGCACCTAAGAAGGTAGGCGACGGTGCGCTTAGCCTGAACGGAATGCGAGCTGAAATTGATCCGCCGCAGGAGTGGAAAGAGATGTTCAACGAGGTTTGGCGGCAGGAGCGCGATTACTTCTACGAAGCCTCTATGAACGGAGTGGACTGGCAGAAGATGCACGACAAGTACGCCCAACTGCTGCCCTATGTTTCCGACCGTTATTCGCTGACCTATATTCTCGGCGACATGATCGGCGAACTCTCCAACTCGCATACTTATGTTGGCGGCGGGGAATATCCAGATCTCCATCCGGTGAATGTCGGCCTACTGGGAGTGGACTATGAGCTCGACCAGGCAAGTGGCGCCTACCGCATCAAGAAAATTTATTCTGGCCAAAACTGGGACCCGGAACTGCGCTCCCCTCTTACCGAGCCTGGAATCAGTGTGAAGGAAGGAGATTACTTGCTGGCGGTAAACGGGCGACCCTTGCGAGCGCCGGAAGATCCTTCTGAGCTCATGGTGAACACGGCCAATGAAACGGTGATGCTCACCGTGAACTCGAAGCCAGCCGACGACGGGGCGCGCAATGTCCAGGTCAAGCCCATCAACGACGAGTACAACCTGCGGGAATTGAATATGATCGAGAGCAACCGTAAGAAAGTGGATGCATCCACTGGCGGCAAAGTCGGCTACGTTTATCTGCCGGACATGGGCGCTCCCGGTCTGAATGAATTCGTCAAGCAGTACTTCCCGCAGATTCGGAAGCAGGGCCTGATCATTGACGTCCGCTACAACGGCGGGGGCTTTGTCGACGAATTGATCTTTGAGCGCCTGCGTCGCATCCTCGCGGGCATGGATTCAGCACGCAACTGGGAGAGCGGCACCATCCCGCCCAATGTGTTCAATGGTTCGATGGTCTGCCTAACCAACCACTATGCAGCGTCCGACGGAGACATCTTCAGCTATACCTTTAAGTACTACAAGCTGGGACCGCTCATCGGGGAACGGACCTGGGGAGGCGTGCGCGGCATTCGCGGACAGTTTCCACTGCTGGACGGCGGCTACATCACACGGCCGGAATTTGCCCGCTACGATGTGAACAGCAAGTGGATCATCGAGAACCATGGCGTGCAGCCCGACATTGTGGTGGAGAACCGTCCCGAGCAGGTGGTCAGCGGAAAGGATCCGCAGCTCGAGAAAGCGATTGAAGTTGTGATGAAGGCGATCCAGGAAAATCCAAAGAAGCTGGCGCCGCGGCCGCCGGACCTGCCGGCGTATCCGGATGGCCCGGGAATATAACCTGCTTGGCGGGCACTTGGTGTCCGCCTCCTCTCCTAGCTTTTTGGTTCGACTGCTTTCGGCGAGAGCTTCTTGCGAATGCGGCGGATTTCGATGTACGTCAGGCCGGTCACCGCCGCCATAAAACCACCGAACATGATAAGCAGAGTCATGCGCTGACCTCAGTCGCAGTCTAAGTACCCTCAGATTCCATCATAGAACGGAAATCCGTATTTCAAGCCAATAGACCGTTTTACCTTATGGTTCCCTGCATCTTTCTAAAGTGATAGTTCATCTGACAAAGAGAGCGGTCAAAACCGTATAATAAAGCCTCATGCCCAAGTATTCGATCGTCATACCCCTGCACAACGAGCAGGAAAACGTCACCGATCTCTATGACCGCCTGAAGGCGGTGATGGAGACCAACGGCGAGAGTTTTGAACTTGTGCTGGTGGATGATGGCTCGTCCGATGAGTCTTTTCATCTTCTGCGACAGATTGCCGGCGTGGACAGCCGGGTCACCGTTGTCCGCTTGCGGCGGAATTTTGGGCAGACTTCGGCGCTGGCTGCGGGGTTCGATCATGCGCGCGGCGAGTACATCATCGCCATGGACGGCGACTTGCAGCATGACCCGGCAGACATCCCGCTGTTCCTGGAGAAAATTTCCGAGGGCTATGACATCGTCAGCGGCTGGCGCAAAGTGCGCATTGACAACTTCTGGCTGCGCCGCTTTCCCTCACGCTGCGCCAACTGGCTGATGGCAAAACTCAGCGGCGTTGACATCCACGACTTCGGTACCACGTTCAAGGCCTATCGGCGTGAGATTCTGGAACAGGTTCCGCTCTACGGCGAACTGCACCGCTTTATTCCGGCCCTGGCCTCCTGGCACGGAGCGTCGATTTGCGAAGTGCCGATTCGCAATGTCAACCGCGAGCGGGGAGTTTCGCACTACGGGATCTCGCGAACCTTCCGCGTATTTTTTGATCTGATCACCATTCGCTTCTTGCTCAAGTACCTGGGCCGGCCGCTGCATTTCTTCGGCACCTTAGGCATGTTCGGAATCTTCGCCGGAATGGGGATCACCTTCTGGCTGTTTGTTGAGAAGTTCCTGCGGCACTCGCATGTGATGATGGAACACGGACCGATGATGATTTTCGCGGCCGTGCTGCTGCTGGCGGGACTGAACCTGCTGGCGATTGGGCTTCTGGGCGAATTGCAGGTCCGCCATTATCACGAGCCTACGCGGCGGGCGCCCTACTCGGTGGATCGGGTACTTCGGGCGCATAGCGAAGAGCAGAGCGTTTCGGAGTAAACAGAGGGCAGTGACCAGGGGTCGGTGGTCAGTTGCGTTGCCCGGGGACTTAGTGGGCACTGACCACTGCCCACCGGCCACTAGTTTTCAAACGCCTCCTTGTTCACCACATAGGGCATCTTCTTCACGTCGCCGCCGTAGTTCTTCTCCAGCACGTCGATCAATCCCTGCACGCAACGCCCGGCCATTCCCTTATCAGGATCGATCGAGAGGCGCGTGATCTTTGCCGCGCTGGCAAAGTGCGGGAATAATCGGCAACGATCTTCAATCGCGGGATCGCGGAGCGGAGAATCGGCGGGCAGCGGTTCTTTCTCGTAAACGTCGAGCGCGGCCCCGGCACTCCAGTTTTCTTTCAGAGCCTTGGCGAGCGCATTTTCGTCTATCACCGGTCCGCGTGATGTATTCACTAGAAACGCAGTCGGTTTCATCATGCGCAATGTGCGCTCATTGAATAAGTGAAAAGTCGGTGTGGCGCTGTCTCCTTCCCGTAGCAGGGGTACATGCACGCTGACAAAATCCGCCTGCCCGAGCGCGTCTTCAAGAGAGACATACTTGATCCAGGTCTTCTCCTTCTGAATGCCCCGAGTATGGCGCAGATCCATCACTTCCTGAATTGCTTTCACGTATTTGTGGTTCTGATACGCCGGGTCGTAGCAGAGAATATTCATATCAAATCCGGTGCACTTCTTGATCATGGCGAGGCCGATTCGACCAGTGCCGATGATGGCGATCGTCTTGCCGGTAACTTCGTCGCCCAGGAACGGCAGATAGGGGTGCCAGAAGCCCCATTTGTTTTCGCGGGTCAGGTGCTCCGACGTCCACAGTTTTCGTGCCAACGCTCCCAACATAAAGAAGGCGAACTCGGCTGTCGTTTCGGTTAGGACGTCGGCGGTGTTGGTGAAGGGAACCTTGTAGCGGTTAGCGTCGGCGTGGTTGATGTTGTCGAAGCCGACCGCAAATTGCGCGACCACTTTGAGGGTGCCCTTGCCGGCTTCGAAAACCTCGGCATCAATCTGGTCGCGTAAAGTGGTGATCAGTCCGTCGGTTCCGGAGCGCACTTTTTCGATAATCAGACTCTTGGGCGGCGCTTTGGGATCGGGATACACCTCGACCTGATAGCCGCGCCTGCGGAGCAGATCGAGGGCCTCGCCGATATCGCAGGTGGCAAAAATTCTGAATTGGTTGGTCAAAATACCCACCGGGTAGCGCTGGTCGAAAATTTCTTCTCCCAGAGCCCGAACGCGACCTTCGGACGCAGATAGAACACCGGTTCCTTCGGCTTCAAAAGATCATCCGCCATCCCGGATATGTCGAACTTGTATTTCTTCTCATAAATCCGCAGGAACTCGCGGATCGTCTTTACGTCACACTCGGTATCGATCGCGCCTTCGAGGATTATGGTTTCCGCGGCATCGTCCGTGCACATGATGCAATTCGGATTTCTTGCAAGATTGCGCGCCTTGCGCGATGTACTTCCAGTGCTGAAGTAAAGCTTGTCATCCAGCCACAACGCCCATATCACCATGACATGCGGCCGGCCATCGGGGCGTGTGGTTGCGATCCAGAACTGGCGGCTTTTCTTCAACCGGTCTTCCGCCCACTTCCACGGCAACAGGCCTTTCTTCGTCTTGGGCAGACCGTAGCCGGGCATGTGCGGGCGGCTGGTCTTCGGTGGTTTGCTCTTCGATTTTGTGCTCATACGCAGTTGCCATCCAGACTAGAAGAACTCCTTTACCGCCGAGCACGCCGAGGCCGCCGAGAATCCTATTTTCTCAAATCCTCGGCGATCTCGGCGCGCTCGGCGGTTAAGTGCTTTTGACTTTTGCTGCGGCCCATTTTTCAATCCGCTCTAGCGCCCGATTCAGATTCTCCATGGAGTTGGCGATGCTGAAACGCAAGAATCCCTCGCCGAATTCTCCGAATGATGTTCCTGAAAGGCATGCCACTCCGGCTTCTTCGAGCAAGGCATCCGCCAGCGGCTTCGATTTCCATCCGGTTCCGGTGACGTTTGGGAAAACATAGAACGCGCCCCGGGGCATGCAGCAGCGGAATCCTCTGATCTTGTTCAGTCTTGTCACGAATGCATCTCGGCGGCGCTGAAACTCGTCGCGCATATGGTCAACAGAACTCTGGTCACCGCGCAACGCTTCTACTCCCGCCACCTGAGTGAAGCTTGCAGTGCATGAGTTGGAGTTGGTCATAAGTCGGGCAACCTGCTGCGCGAGGTCAGCGCGCATGACGCCGTATCCCATACGCCATCCGGTCATGGCGTAGCTTTTTGAGAATCCGTCGAGCAGAATCGTGCGGTCTTTGAAGCCCGGCTCGGCGATGATCGAATGGTGCTGGCCTTCGAAAATCAGGCGGCTGTAGATTTCATCCGAGAGCACGAAGATGTTGCGGTCGCCGATGGCTTCGGCGATTTGCTCCAGATCGCGCTTACTCAGCACCCCGCCCGTAGGATTGTGGGGTGAATTCAAAATGACGAGCCGGGTCCGGTCGTTAATTAGGTGCGCGAGTTCGTCCACGTCCAGGCTGAAGTCTCGTTCTTCTGGCAAACGAATCGGGACGGCGCGCCCGCCCACGTAACGAATCATGGATTCATAGATGGGGAATCCGGGGTTGGGGTAGATGACCTCGTCGCCTTCATCAATCAACGCGAGAATCGAAAAGAAGATGATCGGCTTGCCGCCGGGGACGACCACAACCTCTTCGGGAGTCACGCTCACTCCGCGGGTGCGGGCAACTTCTATGGCGATCGCCTGGCGCAATTCGGGGAACCCGGCCGAGGGGCCGTAGTGCGTCCATCCGGCGCGCAGAGCGTCGATTCCGGAATTGACGATGTTGGGAGGAGTGTCGAAATCCGGCTCGCCGATTTCGAGATGAATGATGTCCTTGCCCTGACGCTCCAGAGCCCGCGCGCGGTTCAGGACTTCGAATGCAGTTTCTGTTCCCAGGCGCGACATGCGCGCAGCCAACCGCAGTTCGAACTGGAGGGCCCGGAGCATAAGGCAAAACTGGTTATTGTACTACCGTCGAAGAAAGCCCGAACAAGCCTGATCGGGCCTGACGACCTGATCAGAAGAGCAGCGTGTAAATGCTAGGTAGAAGAGCCTGCCGTTGTTTCTCGGCCGCAGAGTCTCGAAATCCTAAGTCTTGAAGCGATCCCTACCGCCGTATATTCGCTTCTTAATTCGTTTGCTGATGAAGGGTATCGCGGGTGGGAAGAAAAAGGCGAGCAGAAGTTGCCTCCTGAGCCAAGGTAAACGCTGGTCAACGCCGTCAGGATCGCGGTCGTACAACGCCTGCAACTGTGAGGCGGCTTTATCAGCATCCGGTATCCGAACCCAGTTCACGCAAGACCCCCAATTTTCGTGCGATGGTAACTAAAGCATTTCCGCACCAGACAATTAGGAAAGGTTCTCAAAAATCCCCGCCGCCCCCATGCCTCCACCAACACACATCGTCACCATCCCGTAGCGCGCGTTACGGCGCTTCATCTCGCGGATGATTGTTGCGGTCAGCTTTGCGCCGGTGCACCCTAGAGGATGTCCGAGCGCGACCGCGCCGCCGTTCAAGTTGACGCGTTCGATATCAAGGTGGCCTTCCTGAATGACCGCCAGCGCCTGCGCGGCGAAGGCTTCGTTGAGTTCGATCACATCAATGTCGGAGAGCTTCAGTCCCGCCAACTTCAGCGCCTTGGGAATAGCAAACACCGGCCCGAGTCCCATTTCTTCCGGCTTGTATCCCGCAGTGGCGAAGGAAACGTAGCGCGCCAGCGGCTTGATTCCGAGGGCTTGCGCCCGCTCCGCTGACATGACGACGGCCGCCGCCGCTCCATCGGACATCTGTGACGCATTGCCGGCAGTCACCGTTCCTTTGACGTGAAAAGCTGGCTTGAGCGAGGCGAGCGCTTCGAGCGAAGTGTCGGCGCGCGGGCCTTCGTCCATCTTGAATATGATTTCTTCTCGCTTCGGTTTCGATCCATTCGGAGTGGTGAAGCTCACCGGCACCGGTACGGTCTCCTCATCAAATTTTCCCGCCGCGATTGCCGCCAGTGCCTTTTGGTGACTGCGCAACGAGAAATTATCTGCACCCTCGCGCGAGATGTTGAATCTGGAGGCCAGCCGTTCCGCGGTTAGGCCCATCGAAATCAGCGAATCGGGATAATGCTCGACCAGCCAGGGGTTGGGGGAAATCTTGTTGCCGCCCATGGGAACCATGCTCATGGATTCGGTCCCGCCGGCCACGATGACCTCGGCACCACCGGCCATGATTCGTTCCGCCGCCATGGCTATCGCCTGCAATCCGGAAGAGCAGAACCGATTGATAGTCATAGCGGAAGCTTCAATCGGCACTCCGGCGCGCAGGGAAGCGGTGCGTGCAACGTTGTTCCCCTGCTCGGCCTCGGGCATTGCGCACCCGAGAATGACGTCTTCGATTTCTTTGGGGTCAAGCTGGGGTACGCGGTCGAGCGCACCTTTGATGGCGATGGCGCCCAGTTCATCGGGACGGGTCGCCCGCAAGGTGCCTTTCATAGCGCGGCCAACGGGGGTACGGACGGAGGAAACGATTACGACTTCACGCATAAGGACTCCTGCACTCAGCCTGCTATATCCATTATATGAACTGCCTGAGTGCGTTGGGCAACTGATACCGCTCCTCTAAGTTCTTGCCCAATCCTGCCACAGAAGTCCCTTTACCCTGGAGAACTCGGAAACGTTGGCTGTCACCAACGTCAGCTGCCGGTACATCGCCTGCCCCGCCAGAAGCACATCATAGACTCCGATTGGTTTTCCAGCACCTTCTAGTGCCGCGCGAACTGAGCCCGCAGTTCTGGCGTCCTCGTCTTCAAACCAGAGCAAGCTAGCAGAACCGGCCAGAAAGGTCTCAACCCGATTGGTGTTAAATAGGACACGAGAACTCTTGAAGACTCCGTACCACAGTTCGAAAACGGCAATCGAGGATACAAAGATCTGGTCACCTGCGGTCCTGGCTTTGTCGAACTTCCGCCGCACCGACACCGGGTCCCCATTGATCAACGCAATACAAGCGTTGGTATCGAGCAGATAATTCACTTGAAGATCTCACGCTTAGGCGTAACGGGCTGGTGACGGCCGTCGGGCATGAAAGGTTCAGAATTAAACCGGTCCAACTCCTCGAACCATTTGGCGGTATCGGCAATCAGGGGCTCCAGTAACACTCCGCGCGCGACCCTTTTGATGCGCACCTCGTCGCCCTCAAATCGGAACTCCCGGGGCAGCCGGACGGCCTGGCTTCGGCCATTTCGGAATAGTTTCGCGGTATTTTTCATTTGCTGAGTATATATCATAGATATATATCGGTCAAGCCCCATTCCCATACACCGGGATCCCTTGCTGCACCATATACAGTAGCCTGCGTGCCCGCGCGCTCCAGTCCCCCTGCGGCGTTTGCCCAATTGCCTTTTGCGCCACGGCGATGGCCCGGTTCTTGGCTTCATCGGATTTCTTCGCTTGCTCTTCGGTTTTGTAAATCTCGATCAGCGCGGCCCAGCGGTAGGCTGCCTGGAAAAGCGCTTCTGCGGCGGCTGGGGACTGGGGATATTCGGCGGCGTATTTTTCGTAAATCTCGGCTTCTTTGGCGGGGCACTTCGATTGTCCCTGCCAGTCGCCGCATAGTTTGTTGTCGATAAAATGGAATGCGGCCAGGTAAGCCCATTTGGTGTTGGGGAATTTCTTGATTACTTTCTTGAAGTAGTCTTCGTCCATCCCTTTCCGCAGATAGGCCTCCTGCTCCTTGGCGGAAGGCAGTGACATCTGGTCGGTCTTCTCGATCTGCCAGCGGATGTCCGCCGAGCGGTACATGGCTTCGCCGGCCAGCGGCGATTGCGGAAAAAGTTCAGCCACTTCGGCGTAGAGGCGCATGGCATCCTGCGCGGCATAGCGGCGACCGTTGCGCTGGCTGGCTTGGTCCTCAGAGTCCACGGCTTCGCCGAACAGAATCTTGTCGCCGTCCGGAGTCGTGCTTTGCACCAGGCCTTTGCTCTCGAGCCAGCCGGTGACGGTTCGCTCTTCGGTTAGGTTAGCTTCCACGTGTACCCAGCTGTTGCTGGTTTCTAAATAGATGACCTCGCGCCCGCGATCAATGTCCGCGAGCTTGGTTATGGTGGTGGCCCGCACTACTTCGGCGGAAGCGAAGGCTGACATCATGAAAAGTGCAACCGCCAGACGCAATTTCACCATTCTTTATTCCTACCTACCCTATGCCCGGATTCGTCGCAACAGATCAGGATCAATATTACCTCCACTGATGACGGCGACTGTATGGTTGGATGCGGGTAGCTGCTCGCGGTGGAACAGGAAAGCGGCTGTCGCGACGGCGCCACTGGGTTCAGCTACAGTCTTTGGATTTTGCGCCAGGATTCGCACGGCCTGCATGATTTCGTCTTCGGTGACGGTGACGATATCGTCCACGTAGCGGCGGATGTGCTCGAAGGTCATGGTGCCGACATATTGCGCGCGCAATCCGTCGGCGCAGGTGGAGAGAACTTCCTCCGGAGGGAATTTGACGATTTCCCCCGCGCGAAAGCTGGCCTGCGCATCGGCTGCAAGTTCGGGTTCCACCCCGATGATCTGGACGCTGGGCTTCGACAGCTTGATCGCGGTGGAAATTCCGCTGATGAGGCCACCGCCGCCGACGGGGACGAGCACAAGCTCGACCTCGGGAAGGTCTTCTAATATCTCCAGTCCAGCGGATCCTTGTCCGGCGATGATCTTTTCGTCGTCGTAGGGAGGAACAATTACGTATCCGTGCTCGGCGGCAAGTTCTTCGGCTCTCATCTGACGTTCCGGCCCGCTGGGGCCTACGAATACAATTTCCGCCCCCAGGGCGGCGGTGGCTTCGCGCTTGACCGCGGGAGCATTGCGAGGCATGACGATGACGGCTTTCGTCCCCAGTGCTCGCGCGGCGTAGGCGACCCCTTGCGCATGATTGCCGCTAGAGTAGGTGATTACTCCCCGCGCGCGTTCTTCGTCGCTCAGAGACGCAATCTTGTTGTAGGCGCCGCGCAGTTTGAATGCGCCGATGGGCTGGAGATTTTCCGGCTTGAGATAGAGGGTGCGGTTTTCATATTCCAAGGGAATGAGGGGAGTGCGGACGGTGATGCCTTCCAGGCGGGACGCCGCTTCGCGGATGTCGAGGAAAGTGACCACCGAAGGTTACTCTCCTTCCCATCCGACCTTGCTCAAAACCTCGCTGACGCCTCGGTCCTCATGCAGCATCTCACTCATTGGCAGCATTGGTTCTTCGCCAGCGAGTTGCCGCTTCGCCATACGGTCATAGAGCACGACATCAACCGCGGCGCTGAGATTCAAGCAATGGTAGGCAGGTATATATACGAATTTGTGACAATGGCGGCGAATGACTGGGGGTACGCTGCCATCCTCCGGACCGAAGACGTACACGGGGTTAGGCGGATGAGTGAAAGTAGTCAGGCACTCGGCAGTCTCCAAAAGCTCGACGCAGACTGGCGTCGCTGTCTTAAACAGGCCGAATGGCCTGTCATCCACACGGAATTCAACCGACGCGTAGCCCTTCATGCGTTCTTCGCGCGGCAAGCGTTCGTACTGGCTCAAGTCCACGCGAGTACCAGTCCAAACTAGCGACTTGGCACCGAAGATTGATGCGGCGCGCAACGCCTTCCCCACATTGTGTGGCGACTTCGGATTAATCAAGACGACGGCGGGTGTGTTCATGGCTTTCTCGGTGCCCCTGTGGTGAAAAAGCTCTACTCAAATTTCGAGTATCACCGGCATAATCAGCGGCCGCTTTTGCGTGTGCTTGGAAATGTAGCGCTTCAAATCGGCGCGGATTTTTTCTTTGATTACGCCGTAATCTGCGCGCTCTTCCTCGCTGGACTGGCCCAAGGTCTCGACCACGACCTGCCGGACTTCCTCCATGAATCCATCGTCTCCGCCGGTAAAGCCCCGGGTCACGATTTCCGGCGAAATTTCAACTTTGCCGGTCAGCTTATGGATGGCGATAATCGGCAGCACAAAACCATCTTCGCTCAGGTGGCGACGGTCTTTGATGATCAGATCTTCGACCACATCGGTGCGCGAGCCGGAATCAATGCAGATGCGGCCTACGTTGACGCGGCCGGCCTTGCGGGCACCCAGTTCGTCGAATTCCAGAATGTCTCCGCTTTCGATCAGCAATACANTGCCGACCGATCCATGCATGGAAGCTGCCAGCTCGGCGTGCAGCTTGAGCTGTCGGTACTCACCGTGAATGGGAATAAAGTATTTCGGCTTGACGAGATTAATGATCAGTTTCAGCTCTTCCTGGCTGGCGTGTCCGCTGACGTGCACGGGAGGCGTGGAGCCGTCGTCGTAGATCACGTGGGCCTCGCGGCGGAATAAATGGTCCACCATGCGGTAGATGGCTTTTTCATTGCCGGGAATGATTCTGGACGAAAGGACAACGGTGTCGCCTTTTTCGATCTTGGCGTGCTTGTGATTGTCCACGGCGGCGCGCGAGAGGGCGGACATGGGCTCGCCCTGGGTTCCGCTGATCAGTACGCAAACTTTTTCGGGCGCGAAGTTCTTTATTTCTCCGGGGTTAATCACCAGCCCATCGGGAATTTCGATGTAGCCCAGGTCTTCGGCGATTTCGGACGAGTTATTCATCGAACGGCCGATGAAGGCGACTTTCCGTCCGTGCTCAAAGGCCATCTCAACCGCTAGCTTGATGCGATGGATGGAAGATGCGAAACAGGAGATGAACAGTCGGCGCTCGGTGCGGGCGAAGACTTCGTCAAACTTGCGGCGCACGGCGCGCTCACTGGGGGTGTAGCCACGGCGCTCGACGTTGGTCGAATCCTGCAGAAGCGCAAGGACGCCTTCTTTTCCGTACTCCGCGAAGGCGTGAAGATCGAACAGGCGGTTGTCGGTGGGGGTGGGGTCCACTTTGAAGTCGCCAGTGTGAATTACGACACCGAGCGGGGTATGGATCGCCAGCGAAACGCAATCCACCAGACTGTGTGTGACTTGGATGGGATGGATTGTAAACGGACCGATCTTGAATCTTTCGCCCGCCCGGATTTCGTGCAAGCGGGCGTCATCCAGTAGGCCATGCTCGTCCAGTTTGTCTTCGACATAAGCCAGCGTGAATTCGGTGCCCCAGACGGGTACGTTCAACTCGGACAGAATCCAGGGCAAGCCGCCGATGTGGTCTTCATGTCCGTGGGTGAGGACAATTGCGCGCACCTTCTGGCGATTTTCCATCAGGTAGGAAATGTCGGGAACGACGATGTCCACTCCCAAAAGTTCGGCTTCGGGGAACATCAAGCCGGCGTCAATCACGATGATGTCGTCGCCCCAGCGCACTGCCATGCAGTTCATGCCAAATTCGCCGAGGCCGCCGAGCGGCACTAGATGGAGTTTTCCAGAAGGCATGAAGGGGACTCTTGATCGTAGCACAGCTTTCGGGGCAGACCGTGGAACGTGCCCGCGCGGTAGAATGGAGGCTGTCCTTGCTCTTAGCTGTGCGCTCTTAACGGCAGAACCACTGCGATTGTGACAATGTCTGCTGATAAATCCTGGCTCCGCCGCCGCATTGAGAAGTCCCTATCGAAGGCACTGTGGCGCGCCTACAAAACCGTACGGGTTGATCCGGAACGCTTCCTCATGGAACTACGTGCTGCTCATGGCCTGCCTGTGGGCAGCTTTCAGGGAATGTACTCGGTTGAACCTCCCGTGCTCGACACGGTCGCGGAAAAAATCATTCACGGCGCAATGAAAATGGCGGCTGCCGAAGGCGCGGGCTTCGGACTGGGAGGGCTGCTCACCATCGTCCCCGACTTCAGCATCCTCGCGGGAATCACGATGCGGACGATCCAGAAACTGAGCCTGGTTTATGGATTTGAATACAACACCGACGAAGAGGTTGCGGAACTGTGGATTGCCACCGCCAGCGCAGCCGGTGTGGACTTGGGCCGTGAGCTGCTAGAGAAGAATGTGGTCAAGCGGCTGGTGCCGCGAATCATTCAGCGGATTGCGGCCAAGGCCAGCGGAGAGTTTGTGGAGAAATGGGCGGGAAGGCTGATTCCGGTCATAAGCTCGCTGATTGGCGCGACCTTGAATTACTATTTTGTCAGGGGCTGGGGAGAGCGCGCTCATGCGCATTTCCGCCAGAAGCACCTCGCAATGCGGAAGAAAATGTTGCAGCAGTCGGCTCCGGCTGTGAAGCCGGCAGTGCAGCCTCAGCTGGAACAATAATCGTTTGATTGAGGAATTCCCTTCATGCTCCTTCGTGTCCTGTTCGGTTTAACCTTTTTGGTTTTGTCGTTCGCGGTTCCTCCCGCTCGGGCACAGGAATTGACGGTTGCGGCAGCGGCGGATTTGCGTCCGGCCCTGGAAGAGATTGCCTCCCGCTTTCACGCGGTGTCGGGCGCAGAGGTCAAACTAGTTTACGGCTCATCGGGAAACTTCTATCAACAGATTCAAAACGGCGCGCCATTTGATTTTTTATTCTCGGCCAACGCGGACTATCCCAAGAAGTTGGAAGCAGCAGGACTTACCGTACCCGGAACCTATTACGAATATGCTCGCGGCAAGATTGTGCTGCTGGTCCCGGCTGGCTCAACGCTCGACTTGACGCGGGGATTGAGGGTGCTCCTCGACCCCGCGGTAAAGAAGATCGCGATTGCAGATCCCAGTCATGCACCTTACGGGCAGGCTGCGGTTTTTGCAATGAGGGCGGAGAAGATCTATGACCAAGTTTCCGCAAAGCTGGTGACTGGAGAAAACATCTCCCAAGCCGCATCGTTTGTTCTTTCCGGGGCAGCGGACGTGGGAATTGTTGCGCTTTCTCTGGGTCTATCTGCGGGCCGACAGGTGCGCTTCGTGGAGATTCCGGCAAGTGACTATCCGCCGATTCAGCAGGTTTGCGTGGTTCTGAAGTCTTCTAAGAATCAAGATATTGCCGCGAAATTTGAGACGTATCTGCGAACCGAAGAGGTCAAGAAGATATTCGAACGATTTGGGTTTGAGGTGCCAGTTTCCGCCGGAAAGAGTGAAAAACCGGGCCCCTAGATCTGCGGAGTACAGGCTCACCAGAGCCAAGAGCCGTTTGTTACAGCCAGCCCTTAGTTCGCGCGATCCGTGCCGCTTCCGTCCGGTTGGCGGCGCCCAACTTGCTGATGGCCTCGGATAGATAATTGCGCACCGTGCCCTCGGAAAGATTCAGCTTGGACGAGATTTCAGAGCTGGCCATGCCGTCTCCGGCGAGTCGGAGCACCTGGCGCTCGCGGTCGGTGAGCGGATCGGCTTCCACCCAGGCTTCCGCGGCAAGCTCGGGATCAATCACGCGCAGACCGCCCTGCACCCGGCGGACGGCGTCGGCCAATTTTTCAGCCGCCATATCTTTCAGCAGATAACCAGACGCCCCTGCGTCAAGAGCGCGACGCAAGTATCCCGCTCGCGCGAATGTGGTCAGTATAATCACTCGCGTGGCCGATCGGCGCCGTTTCAGTTCAGCGGCGACATCGAGGCCGCTCATTTCCGGCATTTCAATGTCGGTGAGAAAGATGTCGGGCTTGTGGGTGAGCACGGCGGTCAGGGCCTCAGCGCCGTTTCGGGCGCGGGCGGCCACGGTGATGTCGCCTTCGATCTCCAGCAGCGTAGCCAGGGCTCCCAGAATCATGCCCTGATCTTCGGCGATGACTACGCGAATGGTTTTGCGTGCGGTTTTTGCGGGAGGATTCAATGTTTCCCGTTCGTGGTCAGCGGAAATGCGAAGGTCAGCTTAGTTCCCGCCGACATGTCTCGGGTGATGGTTCCACCCAGGGCTTCGATACGCTCGCGCATCCCGCGCAGTCCGTTGCCTTCGAGTAGAGAGCCGCCGCGGCCGTCATCGTGAATTTCCAGAATACAGCCTCCATCATTCGCTGCGAGCCGCAGCCTGCAGTTGCGGGCCTGCGAATGTCGAACCACATTGGTGACGGCTTCGCGCATGATCAGGGCCACTACGCTCTCTTGCGCCGGAGTCATGTTGATCTCCGCAGTCTCCGATTCCAGCGTGACTCCGGCAGAGCTCAATGCCGACTCGGCTCGCTGAATCTCTTCGCTCAGCTTGTAAGTGCTGTAGCCGCGAAGGGTATTTCGGATTTCTGCCATGGCTTCGCGGGAAACTTTTTCGATGTCGGCGATTTCGCTTCTCGCTTTTTCCGGACACTTCTCTAACAGCTTTCCAGCGAGGGTGGATTTTACGATGATTACCGAGAGTGTGTGGCCCAGAACATCGTGGAGATCGCGTGCGATGCGCTCACGCTCGGCCACTTTGGCCAGATGCTCGACTTCGCCTTGGGCCATTCGCAATTTATAGTCCGTGCGATTCTTCTCGGCGAAGTGAATGTTCGATAAGCCGACCCCCAAGGTCACGACCAGCGAGGTCAGCCAGAAGCCAGGCGGCGGATGAAACAGCAATACGTCGATGCCTAGCAGGGTAATCAACCCTGCTAGTGCTGCTAAGGCGCGCTTGGAACTTCCCAACACCCAGGGAATGAACGAGGCGGTAAAAATAATAAAGACCGAGGCTCCTGGATTAAGAGAGGCAAACGCCATGCCCATTGCTGCCATGCAGGACAGCAGGAGGTAAGTGATCGGCGGCTTCACCCAAAAGATACCGAAATAGAGGCTCAAAAACGCAAGCGTCGCCGAAATTGTGAGCAGCCATTCTTTCAGTCCGGCATGGCCAAATATTGGCTGGAAGTAGAAGAAAGACAGAAAAACCAGCCATGCGTATGGTGCCCAGCCGTGATCGCGATTGTTGGGAAGAAGTCTCATGCTGCGGTCTACATTCTAACGCTGCCCCGGTTACCACTGGGCCTAGCTCGCGTAAGGAGGTAGCTGAACAGTACCGAAAACGGGGCCACGATCAGCAACAGATCCAGCCGGCGAAGAACCGCCAGGAGTAGCACTGCCGACGCCATCAGTAGCAAGCCCACCGAATTACTCCAAGTCGATTTCATTTTCGCGTCCTCGAACAGCTAGCCGTTCGCTCGCCCGTCGCGTTGATGCCCCCAGCGAGCCACGCCGAGGCAGAGCATGGTGAATCCGGCCAGCGCTTCCCAATGCCCCAGGCCCGGTGCTCCTTGTCCTGCTCCCACTCGGCTTAGAGCAAGTTGCGCAAGATGATACGACGGCAGAAATACTGCGATGTGCTGAATGAATGTTGGCAGGAACATGAACGGCAACCACAGGCCCGAGCAGAATGACATTGGCAAGTAGAAAATGTTAATGAACGCGGGCGCCGAAGTTGGTCCCGCGAAGTAGCCAATCGCCAATCCCATGGCGCAAAAAGGAAGCGATCCTGCGATCAGCGTGAG
>WNFJ01112558.1_pt4 | contig 16261 bp, 13 predicted proteins | sample 5400461 | NCBI WGS metagenome assembly WNFJ01 (sample SAMN13153349, study PRJNA577476) | soil metagenome | isolation source: 115 cm saprolite on Douglas fir-dominated hillslope | place: USA:California | collected 2013-09-17 | reverse complement strand
CGTCGGTGGAAACGCTGAGAAAGACGTCTTCCTGCAGCTCGACCGAGTCGCCCACCTCGGGCCGGCGGTGTACGAGGAAGCCGCGCTCGCGCTGCACGGGCCCGCCGATGAAAGCGTACCCGGCGCTCGAGTGCACCTCCATGCCGTGCTCCTTGCCGATGTCCTGCAGCGCTACGTCGCTCGGGCGGTTGAAGGTGATGCCCATCGCGCCCGACTCGTTGTGCTCGACGAGGAGCACCACCGACCTCGCGAAGTTGGGGTCGTCCATCTGTGGAACGGCGATGAGGATGCCCGGCGCGAGGTCGCTCACCGCTAGCCCGCGAACGGCTCCATCTTGAGCATTTCGCGCTTGCCTTCCTTTTCCTTGAGCGCATCGGCGCCGGGGAGCGGCTCCTTCTGCTTGTTGATGTTGGGCCACTTGGTGGAGAGGTCGGCATTGAGCGCGATGAACTCTTTCCACTTCTCGGGGAGATCGTCCTCGGGGAAGATCGCCTTGGTAGGGCAGACCGGCTCGCAGGCGCCGCAGTCGATGCACTCGTCGGGGTGGATGACGAGGAAGTTTGCGCCCTCGTAGAAGCAGTCGACCGGACACACCGCCACGCAGTCGGTGTACTTGCAGCCGATGCACGGCTCGGCAACGATGAATGCCATGGATTTTGGTCTCCTTCGCCGCTGTCTTACCTGAACCTATCACGGGTGCAAGAAGGTGCTACGGTTGTGAAGTGATCTGCCTGGCCGGCGACGCGCGACTCGAGAAGACCTATGATGCCGCGCTCCAGGGCGCCCGCGCTGCCTTGCTTCTCACCGACCCTCCGTATTGCCTTCTGACCCGGCGGCGCAAGGGCGGAGACCTGCGCGACAAGCGGGCGGGAGTGAAGATCGATCGCGACCCGATCGTGCGCTTCGAGGACGTGCGCGCTTATCGAAAGTTCACCGAAGAGTGGCTGCCGAAAGCCGCGGGGCGCTGCGACGGGGCGCTGATCGTCTGGACCAACTTCCTCGGCAAGGAGCCGATCCGCACGGTCGCGCGCGCGCTCGGTTACCTCGAGGCGGGCGAGTTCACCTGGGCGAAGAAGACCTCCGAGCACGAGGGCAACGAGCAGCTCCTGCGCGTCTACGAGACGGCGCTGGTGTTCGGCAAGGCGCCGCTCGCGGAGCTGCGGCCGGAGGAAGCGCAGCGCGTCTGGTGCGCCGCTGCCGGCTACGACGACGACGGAGAGGCGGCGCGCTTCGGCAGCCATCCCAACCACAAGCCCTTCAGCGTGCTGGAGGCGCTGCTGCGGCAGTGGTCGCGGCCCGGCGACCTGGTGCTCGATCCCTTCGCCGGCAGCGGCAGCATCCCCGCGGCGGCGCTGCGGCTTGCGCGCCGGACAGCTTGTTCCGAGATTGAGCCGGACTGGGCGGCGCGCGTGACCGCCCGCCTCCGTCTCGCTGAGGAAGAAGGCCTCGGGCCTCGGGCCTCAGGCCTCGGGGAGAAACCATGATCGAGCACGTCAGCCTGCGGTGCAGCAATTCGAAGAAGAGCCGCAAGTTCTACGAGCGCGCGCTCAGGCCGCTCGGGTACGTCTGCGACATGGTCTATGGCGATTCGTTCGGCTTCGCCGAAAGCGGCCGGCACGACTTCTGGGTGACGAAGGGGAAGGTCGGAAGGCCGCTGCACCTCGCGTTCCACGCCGGGAGCACGAAGGCAGTCGATCGATTCTACGCCGCGGCGATCAAGGCCGGCGCAAAGGACAACGGCAAGCCCGGCCCGCGCGTCGAGTACGGTTATGCCGCCTTCGTCCTGGACCCCGACGGCCACAACATCGAGGCGGTGATCTGGGACGAGGAACTGAAAAAAAGGCCTCGGGCTTCGGGCCTCAGGCCTCGGGGAAAAAGCGGCGCCGCAGTAAAGCCTGAGGTCCGAAGCCTGGGCCTGAAGTCTGAGGCCTGAAGTCTGAAGCGTGAGGTCTCAAGTCCGAGGCCCGAGGCCCGAGGCCTGCTTCACCAGCCGCACTTTTGTCCGGCGTTCTGCTCCCTGAGCCACTTCTGCAGCGGCGCGAAGTAGTCGAGCAGGGCGCCCGCGTCCATCTCGCGCTGGCCGGTCATCGCCTGGAGCGCTTCGGGCCAAGGCTTGCTGCGGCCCAAGGCCAGCATCGCGCGCAGCCGCTCGCCGGCGGCATGGCTTCCGTAGACCGAGCACTCGTGAAGCGGGCCCTTGAAGCCCGCCGCCTGGCACATGGCTCGGTGGAACTGGAACTGCAGGATCCGCGCAAGGAAGTAGCGCATGTAGGGAACGTTGGCGGCGACGTGGAACTTCGCGCCGGGGTCGAAGTCGTCCTCACTGCGCGGGACCGGCGGCGCGATGCCCTGGTACTTGCGGACCAGATCCCACCAGGTCTTGTTGTAGTCGGCGGGCTGGATCTTTCCGGAGAAGACCTCCCAGCGCCAGCGATCGATGAGCAATCCAAAAGGAAGGAATGCGACGCGCGTCAGGGCATCTTTCAACTGCACGTCGATGAGCCCGTGCTCGTCTGTCGGGACGGCAGCGATGAGACCGAGCTGCTTCAGATATCCCGGCGTCATCGAGAGCACGATCGAGTCTCCGATCGCCTCGTGGAAGCCGTCGTGCGCGCCGCCCTGCAGCAGATAGGGCAATTTGTAATGGTAATGCTGGTAGTAATTGTGCCCCAGCTCGTGGTGGATGGTCTGCAGATCCTCCTCGGTGGGCTTGATGCAGAGCTTGATGCGCAGGTCGTCGTCGTTCTGCACGTCCCAGGCGCTGGCGTGGCAGATGACCTCGCGGTCGCGCGGCTTGACGAACACCGACCGCTCCCAGAACGTCTTTGGCAGCGGGTCGAGGCCGAGCGAAGTGTAGAAGCTCTCGCCCGTCTTCACCATGCGCTGGTAGTCCCACTTCTGCGCGACCAGCGCGCCGCCGACGTCGAGGCTCTCTTTCACTTTGTACGGCTCGACCAGCGGATAGACGTTGGTCCACTCCTGCGCCCACATGTTGCCGAGCAGGTGCGCGGGGATGGGCGCGCCGTCCGGCACCTTGTCCTTGCCGTAGGTCTTCTGCAGCTGCGCGCGGACGTAGCAGTGCAGGTCGTCGTAGAGCGGCTTCACCTGCTCCCAGAGGCGCTGCGTCTCCTTCTCGAACGCCTCGGGCGACATGTCATAGCCGCTGCGCCAGCGGTCGCCTTCGTTGGCATAGCCGACCTCCTGGGCGCCCTCGTTCAAGAGCTCGACGCGGCGGGCGTAGAGCGGGCGCATCGGCTTTGCGACAGTGCGCCACCCGACCCAGGCGTCCTGGAGCGCCTCCCAGTCGCGGCTCTTCGCCATCAGCGCGCTCAACTGCTCGAGGTCGCGGCACTCCTTCTTGCCGCCCGTGCCGCACCACTTGCCCTTGCCGTAGGTGCCCGAAAGCTTCTGGCTCAGGGTGGTGAGCTCGAGGCGGTGCGCCCGGCCTTCGGGGCCCGCGCCGCGCACGCGCAGGTTCTCCAGCATGCGCGCGGTGGACTCGTCGAGGCCTTGCACGTCCTTGTAGCGCGCGGCCTCCTTGACGGCGGCGGTCTGCGCCGCGAGCGAGGCTTCGTTGGCCTGCGCGGCGGCGCGCTCGGTGTCGTCGGTGATGTACGTGCTCTTGATCCACTCGGCGGTCGAGGACTTGATGCCGACGGAGCGCAGCTCGGGGCTCACCTTGTCGATGAACGCCTTCGCCTCGGCAGCAGTGGGCGCAGGGGCAGGCCCGGTGGCGGCCGGGGGAGTCTGCGGAGCGGCGGCGCAGGCACAGAGTATTAGAAAAGTGGCTCGGAGCTTCATGGCCGCGCGTCCCTATTACAAACTCGTTTGTTGAGCAAGCCGCCGCAAGCCGCCAACTGCCAGGCGGGACATCGCGAGCGGGCCGCTGCGAGGCGGCGGTGGTCAGCGGGACCGCAGCGATTCCAGCAGGGCTTCGATGCGGTCGGGGCCTTCGCGCTGCAGCGCCTCCAGATTCGCGTCGGCGATGCGGTCCGCGAGGCTCAGCGGCGAGGAGATGGCCATCAGCTCCTCGAGGGAGAGCTGGTTCAAGTCGACGACGCGCGTGCCGCCGTCGTCGGGACCGCGCACCGCCTCGAGCACGGAAGCGCGCACCAGCTGGATGGTGGGGTCGGGACTGCGGCGAATGAACTGCACGGCGCGATGCGCGTCGAGCAGGTCGCGCGGGAGGTCGGGGTGGAAGGCGACGCAGTAGAAGGGCGGGTTGCCGCCGTGCGCGCGGAGGATGCGGTCTCGCAGGTCGGCGGCGAATTCCTCGAAGGCGCGCGCCGACTCGAGGCCGGTAGCGGGGGCGTTGGGGAAGATGAGCAGCGCCACTTCGACCGAGTCCTCCGGCAGCGCCTCCACGGCGCGCACGGCGTCGAGGGCGTCCTCGGCACGCAGCACGACGCGGCGGTGCAGCTTGCCTGACTCGCGGCAGCGCTTCGCATAGGGACAAAGGTGGAGCGCCTCGACGAACTCGTGGATGTACCGGTCGTTCCTCAAAAGGCTCTCCGCCTCGAGGCGCGCCAGCGCTGCCACGGTCAGGCTCTTCGTCTGCGTGGTCATGGCGCCCGCTCCATGTTAGACGAGCGCACCACGGAGGAGCCGGCTGCGCCGGCGACAGGCAAAGCACGAAGGGCGGAGCACACCAACGATGCCGCGGCGCAAAGACCTCAAGTCCATCCTCCTCCTCGGCTCCGGCCCCATCGTCATCGGGCAGGCCTGCGAGTTCGACTACTCCGGCGTGCAGGCGCTCAAGGCGCTGCGGGAAGAGGGGTACCGCACCATCCTCTTGAACTCCAACCCGGCGACCATCATGACCGACGCCGAGTGGGCCGACCGCACTTATATCGAGCCCATCACCGTGGAGGCGGCGGAGCGCATCCTCGCCGCCGAGCGCCCCGACGCGGTGCTGCCGACCATGGGCGGTCAGACTGCGCTCAACCTCGCGGTGCAGCTGGCGCGGCAGGGCATCCTGGCGAAGTACGGCACGCAGCTCATCGGCGCGCAGCTCGACGCCATCGAAAAAGCGGAAGACCGGCAGCGCTTCAAGGACTGCATGACCTCCATCGGCCTGGAGGTGCCGAAGAGCGGCGTCGCGCACACGCTGGAAGAGGTGATGTCGGTCGGGCAGTCGCTGGGCTTTCCCCTCATCCTCCGCCCCAGCTTCACGCTCGGCGGGCTGGGCGGCGGCATCGCCTACAACCGCGAGGAGCTGGAGGAGCTGGGCCTGCGTGCGCTGGAGTACAGCCCGACGCACGAGGTGTTGATCGAGGAGTCGGTGCTCGGCTGGAAGGAGTTCGAGCTGGAGGTGATGCGCGACAAGGCCGACAACGTAGTGATTATATGTAGTATAGAAAACGTCGACCCGATGGGCGTGCACACCGGCGACAGCATCACCGTGGCGCCCGCGCAGACGCTCAGCGACGTCGAATACCAGACCATGCGCGACATGGCGCGCCAGGTGATCCGCGCCATCGGCGTCGAGACCGGCGGATCCAACATCCAGTTCGGCGTGCATCCGCAGACCGGGCGCATCGTGGTCATCGAGATGAACCCGCGCGTCTCGCGCAGATCGGCGCTGGCCTCCAAGGCGACGGGCTTCCCCATCGCCAAGATCGCCGCCAAGCTCGCCGTCGGATACACGCTCGACGAGATCACCAACGACATCACCAGGACCACGCCCAGCAGCTTCGAGCCGGCTATCGACTATTGCGTGGTGAAGATCCCGCGCTTCAACTTCGAGAAGTTCCCCCACGCCGACCAGACGCTGACCACCTCGATGAAGTCGGTGGGCGAAGTGATGTCGATCGGGCGCACCTTCGCCATCGCGCTGCAGAAGGCGCTGCGCTCGATGGAGAACGGCACCGACGGCCTCGACTCGCCGCTCGGCCGCGACGGCGCGGGCGGGGAGTATTCGGCCCAGGAGCTCGAGCGCATCCGCGCCGAGGTGAAGGTCGCCCGGCCGCGCCGGCTCTTCTGGATCGCGGAGGCGTGCCGCGCCGGGATCACGGTCGAGGAGATCAGCGCGCTGTCGGCGATCGATCCGTGGTTCATCCGCGAGGTCCGGACGCTGATCGACGCCGAGCGGGAGATCGCGCAATCCGCCCCGGGCGCGGGCGCACACCTCCCCGACCTCGCCCGCTGGAAGCGCCTCGGCTTCTCGGACAAGCGGATCGCGCGGCTGTCCCGGCGCTCGGAGGCAGAGGTGGCCGCCCAGCGGGAGGCAGAAAACCTCCACCCCGTCTTCAAGCGCGTGGACACCTGCGCCGCCGAGTTCGACGCGAACACGCCCTACCTCTACAGCTCCTACGAGGACGAGGACGAGGTCCGCCCCGACGACCGGAAGAAGGTGCTCATCCTCGGGTCGGGCCCGAACCGCATCGGCCAGGGTGTCGAGTTCGACTATTGCTGCGTGCAGGCCTCCTTTGCGCTGCGGGCCGCCGGTTACGAAACCCTGATGGTGAACTGCAATCCCGAGACGGTTTCGACCGACTACGACACCTCCGACCGACTCTATTTCGAGCCCTTGACATTGGAGGACGTCCTCGAGATCGCCCGCCGCGAGAAGCCGATGGGCGCCATCGTCCAGTTCGGCGGCCAGACCCCGCTCAAGCTGGCGCGCGGCCTGGAGAAGGCGGGCATCAAGATCCTCGGCACCTCCGTCGACGCCATCGACGCCGCCGAGGACCGGGAGCTGTGGTCGCGCGTCGTCGAGGAGCTGAAGCTCTCGCAGCCCGAGAACGGCATCGCCCGCAGCCTCGACGAGGCGCTCGCCACCGCACGGCGCATCGGCTACCCGGTGATGGTGCGGCCGAGCTTCGTCCTCGGTGGCCGCGCCATGGAAGTGGTCTACGACGATGCGCAGCTGGTCCAGTACGGCACCGAAGCGGTGCAGGCCTCGGAGGAGCGGCCCATCCTCATCGACCGCTTCCTCAAGGACGCCACCGAGGTCGACGTCGATTGCGTCGGCGACGGCAAGGACTACGTCGTCGCGGGCGTGATGGAGCACATCGAGGAGGCCGGCATCCACTCCGGCGACTCCGCCTGCGCGCTGCCGCCTTTCTCGCTGCCGAAGAAGATCGTCGAGCAGATCTCGCAGCAGGCCGTCGCGCTGGCGCGCCATCTCCACGTCGTCGGCTGCATGAACGTGCAGTTCGCGGTGCAGGGCGAGCGCATCTACGTGCTGGAGGGAAACCCCCGCGCCTCGCGCACCGTGCCCTTCGTGGGCAAGGCGACGGGGCTGCCCTGGGCCAAGATCGCGGCGCTCTGCACGATCGGCAAGTCGCTGGCCGAGCAGGGCATCCACGGCACCACCGTTCCCAAGCACCTGAGCGTGAAGGAAGCCGTCTTCCCCTTCCACCGCTTCTCCAAGGCGGACACCATCCGCGGGCCGGAGATGCGCTCGACCGGCGAGGTGATGGGCATCGACGACTCCTTCCCGCGCGCCTTCGCCAAAGCGCAGATCGCGGCCGGCAACTCGCTGCCGCTAAAGGGCCGCGTCTTCATCTCGGTGCGCGACGAGGACAAGGCCGGCATGGTCGACCTCGCCGCGCGCCTGGTCGCCTGCGGCTTCGAGGTCGTGGCCACCCTCGGCACCGCCGCCTTCCTCCGCTCGCACGGGGTGCCGGCCACGCTGGTGCTCAAGGTCGCCGAGGGCCGCCCGCACATCGTCGACAAGCTCATCGACCGCGAGATCGACCTGGTCTTCAACACCACCAGCGGCAAGAAGGCGATCGAGGACAGCTACTCCATCCGCCGCCAGACGCTGATGCACGGCATCCCGTACTTCACCGCGCTGACGAGCTGCCGCGCGGCGGTGGCGGCCATCGAAGCGCTGCGAGAGGGTCCGCTCACCGTGAAGAGCCTGCAAGAGTACCAAGCGTCGTGAGGTGACCAATGGAGGCCCAGAACGTCTCGCGGGTCTTCATCGAGGTGGGTGCAGCGGCCTTTGGCCTCGCTCTCCTGGCGCGGTTTGCGAGCCGGCTCGGCTTCTCTGCCATTCCGCTCTACCTCGTCGCCGGACTCGCGTTCGGCAAGGGCGGAATTGCTCCGCTGCACGTCAGCGCGGGCTTCATCCACATCGGCGCCGAGATCGGCGTGCTGCTGCTGCTCTTCATGCTCGGGCTCGAATACACGGGCGACGAGCTGAAGCAAAATCTGAAGAAGGGCATCCCGTCCGGCGCGCTGGATTTCGCGCTGAATTTTTCGCCCGGGTTCGCCGCCGGGCTCCTCCTTCACTGGAGCCCGCTGAGTGCGGTGGTCCTCGGCGGCGTCACCTGGGTTTCCTCCTCGGGGATCATAGCGCGGGTGCTCGCCGAGTTGGGCCGGCTCAATGCGCCGGAGACGCCCGCGATCATCTCGGTGCTGGTGCTCGAGGACCTGGCCATGGCCGTCTATCTGCCGCTGGTGGGCGTGCTGCTCGCGGGGGGAGGGGCGGGCAAGATCGCCACTTCGGTCGCCATCGCCGTCGGGACGGTCGCAGTGATCCTCGTGCTCGCGCTGCGACACGGGGGCGCGTTGAGCCGGCTGGTGCAGCACGAGTCGGATGAGATCATCCTGCTCACGACGTTCGGCGCCGTGCTGCTGCTCGCGGGGCTGGCGCAAGAGCTGAACGTTTCGGCGGCCATCGGCGCCTTCCTGGTGGGCATCGCGCTCTCGGGCCCCATCGCGGAGCGATCGAAGCGGCTGGTCGCGCCGCTGCGCGACCTCTTCGCGGCGACGTTCTTCTTCTTCTACGGCCTCGAGGTGGACCCGCGAACCTTGCCAGGCGTGCTGCTCCTGGCCGTCGCGCTGGGCCTGGTCACCGCGCTGACCAAGGTGCTGACGGGCGTCTGGGCGGCGCGGCGGGCGGGCGCCGATCGGCGTGCCGGGCTGCGGGCAGGCATGTCGCTGGTCGCCCGCGGCGAGTTCTCCATCGTCATCGCGGGGATGGGCGCGGGTCTCGATCAGCGGCTCGGGCCGCTGGCGGCGGCATATGTGCTCTTCCTCGCGGTGCTGGGCCCAATCCTCGCACGCGTAGCCAAATAGCCCTCCGCGCCGGCGGCCGTTACGATGCGGGAATTCATCGCCGGAGGATGAGGTGCTCGAGGAGCGCCTTCTGCACGTGCAGGCGGTTTTCCGCCTCGTCGAGCACGGCGCTCTGCGGCCCGTCGAGGACCGCGGCGGCGATCTCTTCCCCCCGGTGTGCCGGCAGGCAGTGCAGCACGATGGCGTTCGGGCGCGCGTGCTTCATCAGCCGCTCGTCGACGATGAAGCGTCCGAGCGCCGCCTTGCGCGCCGCCGCCTCCTTCTCCTGCCCCATGCTGATCCACACGTCGGTGATGACCACGTCGGCGCCGCGCACCGCCTCGGCGGGATCGTCCGTGGTCTTCGCCCCGCGCAGCAGATGGGCGGGTGGCAAGTATCCCTCCGGCGCTGCCAGGTGGAGCTGGAAGCCGTAGAGAGGCGCCGCCTCGCAGAACGAGAGCGCCATGTTGGAGGCGCAGTCGCCGATGAAGGCGAAGATCTTGCCCTCCACTCCACCCAGCTTCTCCTCGACGGTGAAGAGGTCGGCGAGGATCTGCACCGGGTGGCCGGCGTCGGAGAGGCCGTTGATCACCGGCACCGTCGCCGCTTGCGCGAAGGCGCGCAGCCGTTGGTCGCCGTGGGTGCGAAACATGATCGCGTCTACGTAGCGCGAGGCGACGCGCGCGGTGTCCTCCAGCGTCTCGCCGCGCGCGATCTGGCTGTCCTGCAGCGGCAGCGTGATGGCGTTGCCTCCCAGCTGGCCGATGGCCGCCTCGAAGGAGATGCGGGTGCGCGTCGAGGCCTTCTCGAAGAGCATGAGCAGCGAGCGGCCGGCGAGCGTGTGCACCACCTCGTGCAGTCGCCGCTTGGTCTTGAGCCCGTGGGCGCGGCGGAAGAGCGCGCGGTGCTCGTCGGGCGACAGATCCGAGAGCTGCAGGAAGTCCTTTTTCACAGCGTCGCCTCCTTCAGTTCTTCGAAGAGCTGCGCAAGGCGCGGCGTATGCGCGGCCAGCGACTCCGCCTGGTGCGCGCGCTCGCGCAGGAAGTGGATCTGATCGTCGATCGAAGCGGCGCCGGTCCCGCCCGCGTTCTTCTTGCGGGCGACCGACGCCACGGCGTCCGCGGCGCCGAGGATCGCCGCCGAGAAGCGCGGGTCGATCTGCTGCGCGAGCGCGAGCGGCGCCTTGGCGAGCGGCACGCCGGCCTCGCTGCACTTGCGCACCAGCGCTCCGGTGAGCTTGTACGCCGTCCGGAAAGGAACGCCCGCCTGCGCGAGCGCCTCCGCGACGTCGGTGGCCGCCGTCGCGCCGTCCTCCAGCGCCGCCCGGCCGCGCTCGCCGTCGAAGCGGATGCGCGAGAGCCCGAGCCGCAGCATGCGCAGCACGGAAATCACCAGCGGGCCCGTCTCCAGCAAGGGCTGCCGGTCCTCTTGAAGGTCTCGGTTGTACCCGCCGGGCAGGCCCTTCATCGTCACCAGGAGCGCATTCAAGTTGCCGACCGCGCGGCCGCTCTTGCCGCGGATCAGCTCGAAGAGGTCAGGGTTGCGCTTCTGCGGCATCATCGACGAGCCCATGGCGATCTCGTCGTCGAGCGCGACGTACCCGAACTCGGCGGTTGCGAAGTCGATGACGTCGGTAGCGACGCGGCTCGCATGGATGAGGATGCGCGCCGCGGCGTAGGCGAAGTCGAGGGCGAAATCGCGATCGCCCACCGTGTCGAGGCCGTTCGCCGTGATGCTGCCGAAGTGCAAAAGCTCGCGCACCAGATGGCGGTCGATGGGCAGCGAGGTGCCGGCCAGGGCGCCGACGCCGAGCGGCAGGTCGGAAGGAGGATGCAGCTTGCGGAGGTCGCGCTGGAACATCGCGCCCCAGGCGCAGAGATAGAACGCGGCGCTGACCGGTTGCGCGCGCTGCCGGTGGGTGTAGCCCGGCAAGAGGGTTTCGCGCTCCCGCTCCGCCCGATCGGCGAGCTCTCGCAAGAGCAGCGAGGTCTCGTGCAGCGCGAGCGCGCATTGCTGGCGGACGTGCAGGCGCAGGTCGAGCGCGATCTGATCGTTGCGCGAGCGCGCCGTGTGCAGCATGCCCGCCGTCTCGCCGAGCGCCCGCGCGAGCAGCGTCTCGACCGCCATGTGCACGTCTTCTTCGTCGGGCAGGTCGGTCGTGGCGTAAGCCTTCACCAGCTGGGTGCGGATCTGCGCTGCCGCCTCGCGCGGCACGATGCCCTGTCGCGAAAGCATGATCAGGTGCGCCATCGAGCCGATCACGTCCTCGCGCAAGAGCTGCCGGTCGAGCGGCAGCGAGCTGGAAAAGGCCAGCACTTCGGGCAGGAGCTGGGCCCCGCCCGAGGCCGCGCCCGACCCGACGATGCGCCGCTGGCTTTGTCCTTCGTCGCTCACCTTTCGATTCCGCCGTGCTGCCGGCTGAACTCCTGCAGCTGGAGCCCGAGCAGGTGGATGAAGCCCTCCGCGGCGCGGTGATCGAAGCGGTCTTCGACGCCGTAGGTGCTGAGCGCGTGGTTGTACAAGCCGTGCGGCGAGCTGCGGGCCACCACCTTCATCGAGCCCTTGAAGAGCTTGAGCGTCACCTCGCCGTTCACCGTCTGGGCGAGCTGGTCGTTGAAGGCCTGCAGCGCCAGCCGCAGCGGCGAGAACCAGAAGCCCTCGTAGGTGAGCTGCGCGAACCGCTGGTCGAGCTGAGCCTTCACTCGCAGCGCGTCGCCCATGATGGTGAAGCGCTCCAGTTCCTGGTGGGCCGCGATCAGCGCCACCGACGCCGGGCACTCGTAGTTCTCGCGGCTCTTGATGCCGACGACGCGGTCCTCCATCAGATCGATGCGTCCGACGCCGTGCAGTCCCGCGATCTCGCCCGCCTTGGCGATGAGGGCGGCCGGCGACAGCTTCTCGCCGTTCACCGACACGGGCAGGCCGCGCTCGAATCCGATCTTCAGATACGCAGGCGCCGAAGGAGCGTCCTCGATGCTCCTGGTCCAGGCGAAGGCGGCCTCGGGCGGTTCCTGGGTCGGATCCTCGAGGATGCCGCCTTCGATGCTGCGGCCCCAGAGGTTCTCGTCGATGGAGAAGGGCGACTTCTTGGAAGTCGGCACCTCGATGCCGTGCTTGGCCGCGTAGTCCATGGCGGCGTCGCGGGTGATGTTGCGCTCGCGCTGCGGCGCCAGGATCTTCAGCTCGGGCGCCATGCCCTTCACCGCCAGATCGAAACGCACCTGGTCGTTGCCCTTGCCGGTGGCGCCGTGGGCGACCGCGCCGGCGCCGTGCTTGCGGGCGGCGGCGACGAGGTGCTTGGCGATGAGCGGGCGGCTCAAGGCGGCGCTGAGTGGATAGACGCCCTGGTAGAGCGCGTTCGCCTGCAGCGCCGGCCAGCAGAACTGGCTCGCGAATTCCTCCTTGGCGTCGACGATCTCGGTGGCGATGGCGCCCGCCTTCTTGGCCTTCTCGCGCAGCTTGTCGTGATCGCGCGACTCGCCGACGTCGGCGTGGCAGGCGATGACGTCGTACCCGTACTCGTCGGTGAGGATGCGGACGAGGACGCTCGTGTCGAGCCCGCCCGAATATGCAAGTACGATATTCTCTCGTGTCATTTGATCTCCATCTCCAAGTCTCTGCTCGCTCCGCGCGCCTCGAGATCCGGCGCCTGCGGCGCCTCCACCAGGGGGGATCTCGCTCCCCCCTGGACCCCCCACTTCGAGCTCATGGGATCTCCCTTGCGAAGAGGTGCTGGATGTTCTGCGCGAGCCGCCGCGTGGGAATGTTGCGGGCGGGAGTCGCGAAGATGGTGTCGTCGCCGGCCAGCGTGCCCAGGCACTCGGGCATGCGCGCGTTGTCGATGGCGAGCGCGACGGCGGAGGCCATGCCCGGCCGCGTGCGCAGCACGACCAGCGATTCGTTCTCGGCCATGGAGAGGATGGTCTCGCCCAGCTCGCGGTGCTGCGGCGTGGCCTGCGCGCTGACCGGCTCCAGCTCGTAAACGGCACCCTCGGGGCGCGAGACGCGCAGCACGCCCAGCTCGGCGAGGTCGCGCGAGAGCGTGGCCTGGGTGGCCGCGATGCCCTCGCCCTTCAAGGTCTCCACCAGCTCCTGCTGGGTGGTGATCTTCCTCATGCGCAGCGCGCGCCGGATGGCATCCTGCCGCGCCTCCTTGGGAGGCTTGTTGCCGCCCGGGCGGCGGAGGTGATCGAGAGGTCTCATGCGGAGATCCAGGAGCCGACGCCCTTGTCGGTGAACAGCTCGCCGATGATGGAGTGGGGAACGCGGCCGTCGAGCAGGTGCACGTTGGGGACTCCGCTGGCCAGCACTTTCTGGATGCTGCGGGCCTTGGCGATCATGCCGCCGGAGATGGTGCCGTCGGCGATGAGCGCCTCGAGGTCCTTGGCGGTCAGCTGCCCGATCAGCTCGCCGGCCTTGAGGATGCCGGGCACGTCGGACAGGTAGATGAGCTTCTGCGCGCCCACCGCCATCGCCACCTCGGCGGCGACGGTGTCGGCGTTGATGTTGTAGCTCTGGCCGTCTTCGGTAGCCCTGCTGCAGCAGCATCTCGAGGAAGTCCTTGTTGATGCGCGTCACCTCGCCCACCTGCCCGAGGTCGCGCCCCTCGGAAACGAGCTTGCGAGCGCGGATCAGCCCGCCGTCCTTGCCGGAGACGCCAACCGCGTGCGCTGTGCCCTCCTGGTTGAGCAGCGTGACGAGCTCGGTGTTGATGGAGCCGGTGAGCACCATCTCGACGACCTTGACGTCGCTGGCGTTGGTGACGCGCTGCCCGTCGACGAACTCGGCCCTGCCGCCCAGCTTCTCCAGCGTGCGGGTGATCTCCGGTCCGCCGCCGTGGACGACGATGGGCCGCAGGCCGGCCGAGCGCAAAAGGCCGATGTCGTCGCAGAACGACTTCTTGAGCGACTGCTTCACCATCGCCGCGCCGCCGTACTTGATGACGCAGCGGGTGCCGGAGAACTTCTTGATGTACCCGAGCGCGTCGACCAGGAGCTGCACCTTGAAGGTGGGGCTGTAGTTGGAGAGCCGGTCGTCCTTGGCGACGCCGCCGTCGGGCTTGGCGACGATGAGCGAGGTGTAGTCGGCGTTGATCTTCACGTAGTCGTACGAGAGATCGCAGCCCCACGCCTCCCCGATGCCTTTGCCGCGGCGCAGGTCGACGTGGACCTTCACCTCCGGCTCGCGCATCCGCGCCTTGAGGACGGAGGCGTCCCAGGCGAGCGGCGCGCGGTCGTAAACGAAAAGCTCCTGCACGGAGACGCGCGCGTCGGCAGGATCGATGGCGTAACCGGCGGTGCCGGCGCGCGCGCCCATCGAGGAGAGCACGCGGCCCCAGTTGGGATCGGCGCCGAAGATGGCAGCCTTGACCAGACTCGAGCCGGCGGCGGCCTTGGCGAGGTCGACCGCGATGTCGTCGGAGGGCGCGCCGCTGACCGAGATGTCGAGCAGCTTGGTCGCGCCCTCGCCGTCGGCGGCGATCTCTTTTGCCATCTGCCTGCAGAGATCGTTCAGCGCCAGGGAGAAGGCGTCGAAGGCCGGCCCGGCGTCGGCGATGGGGGCATTGCCCGCGCGCCCGTTGGCCAGCGCGAAGACGCAGTCGTTGGTGCTCATGTCGCCGTCGACGGTGAGCGCGTTGAAGCTCTTCTTCATCGCCGCCCGCAGCGCCGCGTCGAGGAGCTGCGGAGCGATGGCGCAGTCGGTGGCCACCACCGCGATCATGGTGGCGAGCGACGGCGCGATCATGCCCGAGCCTTTGCAGATGCAGCTGAGGGTCACATCCTTGCCGTCCAGCGCAACCGTCCGCGAGGTCAGCTTGATGCGCGTGTCGGTGGTCATGATCGCCTCGGCGGCCATCACCGCGTCGGTCTTCAGCGAGCCGACCAGCGAGGGCGCGGCCGCCACGATCTTGTGCGCCGGGAGCCGGTGGCCGATGACGCCGGTCGAGGCGCTGAGCACGCTCCCCGCCGGCACGCGCAGCTCCTTGGCGATCGCCTCGCAGACGGTGCGCACGTCGAAGAGGCCCTCGGGGCCGGTGAGGGCGTTGGCATTTCCGCTGTTGATGACGACCGCGTGCGCCGCGCTGGAAGGCAGCCGCTTCTCGGCGTCGACGACCGGCGCCGCCTTGGCGAGGTTCTGGGTGAAGCAGCCGGCCGCCGCGCAGGGCGCCTCGCTGAAGACCAGCGCGAGGTCCTTGCGGTTGGGCTTGATGCCGGCCTGGATGCCCGCCCAGAGAAAGCCCTTGGGGTTCTTCACGGATGGAATCCTCGCAGCGAGTCGAGGCCGGCCGTCTGTGGCCAGCCCATGCTGAGGTTGAGGTTCTGCACCGCCTGCCCGGCGGCGCCTTTGACCAGGTTGTCGATGGCGGAGATCACCACCACCGTCTCGCCGTCGGTGGCCACCGCCAGCTGGCACTTGTTGGTGCCGGCGACGTTCTTGAGCGCGACCTCGTCGGGGCTCCCGGCGATCTCGACGAAAGGAGCGTCTGCATATTTATGCACAAAAGCGGATCGCAGCTCGTCTGCCGCGTGGCCCGGCGCAAGCCGCGCATAGCAGGTGGCGAGGATTCCGCGCTTGACCGGCAATAGGTGAGCGGTGAAGGTCAGCTTGCGGCCCAGCGTCTGGGCGATCTCCGGCTGGTGCTGGTGGCGCAGCACCCTGTATGCCTTGAAGTCCTCGTCCACCTCGGCGAAGGAAAGGTCCTCGGACGCCTTGCGGCCCGCGCCCGTCACACCGGACGCCGCGTCGACGATGAAAGGCCCTTCGACGAGGCCTGCTTCGATCAACGGAGCGAGCGCGAGCGACGCCGCGGTCGGGTAGCAACCTGGATTGGCGATCAGCCGCGCTCCGGCAGGCACCTTCGACAGCTCGGGCAGGCCGTACACCGCCTCGGCGAGCAGGTCCTTGCGAGGGTGCTCGAAGCCGTAGTGCTTCGGGTAGAGCGAGGCGTCGCGCAGCCGGAAGGCTCCCGACAGATCGATGACTCGCACACGCAGCGCATGGAGAATGGGCGTGAGCTGGAGCGATCCATCGGCGGGCGTCGCCAAGAAGACCGCGGCGCACTCGCGCGCCAGCGGCACGATCTGATCCTGCGGCGCGTACTTGAGCTTTCCGGCGGCCCCCGGCAGCCCGGCGCGGCGCGCCGCCGTCTCGCCTGCCCACTTGTCGCTGCCGAGCAGCTTGAGCTCGACGTTCGGGTGGAGCGCCAGGATCCGGCTGGCCTCGATCCCGGAGTACCCGGATGCGCCGACGA
>WNFJ01687013.1_pt2 | contig 16264 bp, 14 predicted proteins | sample 5400461 | NCBI WGS metagenome assembly WNFJ01 (sample SAMN13153349, study PRJNA577476) | soil metagenome | isolation source: 115 cm saprolite on Douglas fir-dominated hillslope | place: USA:California | collected 2013-09-17 | reverse complement strand
CTGGTCAGATACGGATTGCTCTTGTAGTATGTCTTGAGATCGCCGCCCGTCCGCCGGGACCAACCGTTGCCATCCCCCCGGCTAAAGCCGCGGTGCGGGAGCGGGTAAGCCCAGGAATGACGAATCAACTCCGTAGGTTCTCCGCTGCTCGTGAAGTAACCCTCCAGCTTTTCCTGATTGCTTCAGGCGCCCTTCGCGTTCCAATGCCAAGCCTCGACGTGAAGTTCCGTGTTCTGGCGCGGATTGCCATCCAGCAGAAAGGACCTCCTGGAGAACCGGCGGGCTCAGCAGCGTGTCCGTGCTCCCGGGGCTCAGCCGATCTACGCCCCACCCAGCGCGCGGAAGGGACTGAACGAATTCACGGCCTGCGACGGCGCAGCGTCTACCACGATCCTCTGTGCGGTTGCTCCGCGCGCCGTACAAAGGAACGCAGAGATGCTAAGACAGATTCCAGGAACGCGCCATTTCATGCTCGACGACACCGCCGCTTGCTTGATTATGGCTTCCAGGGTTTCCATTCTAGACTCCAGGGATCTGATTGATCGTATGCGGCACTGCCTCCCATTGGTGGAACCGCTCAGCTACGATCGTGTTCCTTTTTCAAGATTTCGTCGGCGACGCAACGCAGGTCCGGCGCCACAATTTCCGGCTGGGGTGCGAGTGGGTAGAAAACCTTGCCCGGGCGAGCCACGAACGCCGCAGTGCATCCTGCTTGCATGGCTCCCATTACATCCCATGCGTGAGCGGCGACCAACCGAAGTTACCCGGTGCTGACGGCCAGTTTTTCAGCGGCCATGCGGTAGACTTCGGGTGCTGGCTTGTACCGGCGCACAGCATCAACCGACAGGTTGCTCTCAAAATATGCAGAGAGACCCGCGTTCTCAATTTGCTGGCAAACCGCTTGCTGGGCGGAATTCGTTAGCGTCGCCAGTCTGAACCCGGCATGTTTTAGCCGTTCGAGGCTTTGAGTCACGTCCGGGTAGGGCGGCAGCGAGAGGAGGCCTTTGATAATCTGCTGCTTATCACGATTCGAGAGCGGCATGCCTCGGCTCGCGGCCGTCATTTCCAGCACAGCTCCGGCAATAGTGGTGAAGTCGAAGTACGTTCCGGCTAAAGTTGAGGCCATCGAGTACTGCAGGAGTTGAGTAAACCACTCCCGCGCCACCCTACCGTCGCGAAACACGCGGTGGAAGTCGGGCTCGAGCGCTGAAACATCAAGCAGGGTTTCGTTTACGTCAAAAACGATCACCTTTGACATGGGTTGTTATGGGCGGCTGCCTGATTGATCTCGAGTTCGCTCCGTTTGAAAATGCCGATGTAGAATATCATGCCCAGACCGGTACGCCGCAGAGGAATCGCTGGATTAATGGTCCGCTTTCAGTTTCGACAAGACATCCATAATCTGTGCGGCAGTGGTACGGCCGCCGTGCTCTCTGCTGATCTTTTCAAAGAAGACGACGCCGCTGCCGTCAATCAAAAACGTCGAGGGGTATGCTGTTTCATCGGGTGCATCCCAGCGCAGTCCATACAGATTTGTGACCTTGTAGCCCGGATCCATCAACAATTCGAAATTGTCGGGAAGCTTCTTGTCGGCAACAAACTCCGAGGCTCGCTGGCCCAAATCCTGTGCTGGGCCGGGATAGACCATCACTACCCGTGCTCCGGCCTCTGCAAAGCCTTGCGCCTGCTGTATGAAATCCTGAACTTGTCGGTTGCAGAATGGGCATTGGTAGCCTGGGTAACCTCGAAGTACTAACAGCACGACGGTACCTTTCGATGTCACCTCGGATAGCCGGACGGATGTACCCTGTAACCTTGATAAAGCGAAATCGGGTGCCCTCTCGCCTACAGCAGGCGGGGTCGCGGCAACCAGTGAAACCGCAGTTACTGCCAGAAAAAAAGTTACAAGACGCGGCGAAAGAATACGATGCAAAGCTCTTACCTCCCTTTCAAAGTTAGATACAAATTCGCAAGGTACAACAGCCAACGACGTGGCCCGTATAATCCTATATCGCTCAACTTCCTGAAAATATTCCCAGGGAGTTAATCCCCAGCCGGTCCGTGAAGTGTGGGCGCCGGAGTCCAGCGCCTCCGCACGTTACCAGTACAACTTCGCGCTCACCTGCCCAATGCGAGGATCGCGAGCCGTGGTCACCGCCCCGAACGTGCCGCTGCTGATGTTGCCGGTCGGATTGTTAAACTGCGTGTGGTTGAAGATATTGAAGAACTCGCCCCGTAACTCGAGAGCTACGGATTCTTTGATCGGGATCCTCTTCGATAAACCGAAATCGGTATTTAGGATTCCTGGCCCGTGAAAGAACCGGCGGTTGGCGGTACCGAAAGTTCCGAGAACCGCGTTGGTGCTGAAAGCGTCGGGCAGAAAGTAGTAGCTGTTGGCATTGGAACGCGGGTTCTGGATGACAACCTTGCCCACCAGATTGGGCTCATCCGTAGACGAGCTGCCAACGAGCGATGCATCCCCCGCACTTTGGTGGATAAAGATGGGAAATCCTGTGGAGAAGCGGGAGATGCCGTTGATGTTCCAGCCTTGCGTCAAGCGCTTCGGCAGGGCGCTGAAGGCCCGATCGAACGGAATCGCCCAGTTGTAGCTCGCTACGAAGTTGTGCGTTAAGTCATACGACGATAGTGCACGGCTCAGGCGAAAGTTCGTGAAATTAATCAAGTCGCCAAAGGCCGAGGCGTCGTCGATCGCCCTGGAAAACGTGTAAGCCGCCAGAAAAGTAACATCGGCGGCTTTGCGCTCCACTGTGGCCTGGAATGCGTTGTAGTTCGAATTCGCGATGTTGCGCGTAAACGTGTTGCCGCCACCAAAATTGGCCCCGAGCGAGGTCCGGGTGGTCAAGACCTGTGTGCCATTGGGAAGGGTGAAGGTCGTGCCCGTTTCCTCGTTCGGACCGCAGGCGGGCGTTGCTCCTTCGGCGTTGAGCTGCCTGCAGAGCGCCGGGTTGCCCGGGTTGGCTTCGATCTGCGAAATCAGCCGGTGGCCCTGGGTCCCAACGAAGGCCAGAGTCAGCACCGTTGATTTAGATAGCTCCCGTTGGATCGAGAAATTGTAGTGCTCCGCGTAGGGAAGTTTATTGTGAATGTCGTAACCTGGCGAGGCTGAGATCGGCAGGAACTGTCCGAAATCCAGCGTCCTATTCGCGGGGTCGCCGGGAATCGGCAAGTGGAACGGAAAGCGCTGCCCTTGTGAAACTCCGGTGGCGCGAGTGAGGAATGGCTGGTCGAACATGACACCGGTCGGGCTCGTCCAGTAGAGGCCGTAGGGAGCATCAGCTACTTCGAAGAACAGGTTTAAGTCCTCGACCGATGTGTAATAGATACCGTAGGAGGCGCGGATGCTGGTCTTTCCTGGGCCCCCAAAAATGCTCTTTAGGACGCCGTCTGTGAACCCGGGGGAATAGGCGATGCCGACGCGTGGACCGAAGTTGTTGTATCTTGTTGGAGCGAGCGTACTCGGGACGCCCGGGTCGCCCGGAAATACCCACCCCAAAGGAGATCTTGGGAATACCACCGATTGTTCGCCGGGCACGATGGTCTCGATCTTTCCCTGAGTGTCATACCACGGCATGCTCACCTCCCAGCGCAGGCCCAGGTTTAGAGTGAGGTTAGGTTTTAGCTTCCAGGAATCCTGCGCGTAGGCGCCACCATATCGCGTGCGGGAGTCCAGGAGCTGCAATTCGGCTTGTGTGTACCCGCCCGGGGCGCTAGTGGGAGCGCCGAGCAGATAATCGGCGAAGTCAACACCGGTTACAGTGCCATCGAAAGCAAAGCTCCCGTTAACGTTGGCGAAATTCCGTTCGTTGACCTGCAGGTAACGGAATTCGCCTCCGAACTTGAGGTTATGGTTACCCATGACCTTCGAAAACCCGTCGGATAGCTGCCACGTGTTATTGGGCTGGCCCGTGGCTAGGGCCGGCACGCCTGTGGTGAAGCTATTGAACGTCAGTTGTGGCACGTACTGTGGAAATCCAGGCTCGTTGGGAATAATTCCGAGGGTTCCAGGACCAGTAACGAAACCAAGGTCGGACAGCCTTGCGAAGCTGCCTCTCGGCTCGTTCGCGTGCGTGGACGTTCGGAAAAAGCTCACGCGGGCTTCGTTCACGGCGCCTGGTCCGAGGGTCTTGGTGTTACTCATGACTATCTCCTGTGCTCGTGTAGGCGTGAAAGAGGGGAAACCGGGAACACTTGGGGGGCCGTTGGGAAGCGCGTTGAACACGTTGGAGTCGTCGAAGTGGTAGTACCAATACCAGTTGCCCGTTTTCTCGTTGATCAGATCAACGCGTTGTCCGGCTTTATCGTCCTGAACCCTGTTCTTTTGGCTGTTGTCGGAGTATAGACCCGTGCTAGGGTCGAGATTCGGAAGCGGAATATAAGGCAGGATGCCGATGGCCGGTTTGGAAAAAGCCCGCTGCGGGATCGCTCCGCCAGGGAACACACAATCGGATGTCGAGGCACATCCACTAAAACTATAGGGCTCACTGAACTGCACTCCATAACCCAGGCGTTGTGTAAGCACCTGAGCCCAGTACTGGCCATCGACCTTGCCGGTTAAGGATGAAGGGTTAAAATTGCCCTCGCGCTCGGCAGCGGTGGGCAACTGGATGACTCCAGTTTCAGCGCCCTGCACCTGTTTCGTGCCCTGATAATCCGTGAACCAAAAGATCTTGTTCTTCCAGAATGGCCCGCCTATGGCGTAGCCAAACTGGTTTCGTCGCAATTCCGATTTGTTGGGCAAAAAGAAGTTACGCGCATCGAGAGTGTCGTTGCGTAGAAACTCGAAGGCGTCGCCATGAATGCCGTTAGTTCCCGACTTGGTGATGACGTTCAACACGGCGCCGCTGAACTTTCCGTATTCAGCGTCAAAACTATTCGTAATAAGCCGGAATTCTTCGATGGAGTCCAGATTCGGAATCAGCCCGGCGCCCAGGTTACGGCCCTCGCTCACATCGCCTCCATTGACCAGAAAGGCGTTCGCAGTCTCGCGCTGGCCGTTGACGGACACGTTGCCCGCAGACAACGTGCCGGAAACGGGCCGGTCGCCACCGATGGTGCCCGCAGTCGTAGGAGCAACACCGGCCTGCAAGCCGAGAAGATCGATGTAGCTCCGGCCGTTGAGCGGCAACGCCAGTATCTTCTTCGACTCGATAACATCGCCCAACTGCGTGGTCGTGGTTTCTACTTGCACTCCATTAGCGCTCACTTCAACTGTCTGCTGAACGCTACCCACTTCGAGCGTGATGTCGATTTTCAATTGGTCGTTCACCTTCACGTCAATGTCCGTGGTGGTGTACTGCCGGAAACCGGAAACAGTGGCCGTGACCTTATATGTTCCAGCGGGCAGGGCCAGGAAACGGTAAGAACCGTCGGCAGCCGACGTCGTGTCCCTGCTGAGATTATTCTCCACGTTTGTTGCGACAATATGTGCACCCACCATCACGGCTTGCGTTTTGTCCCGGACCACGCCGAGAATCGAGCCAGTCACATCCGCCCGTATCAAGCTCGGGCTAACAAGCGTCACCAAGACAAGCAGAAGCGCAGACATTAAGTGGCTATAGCGATTTTCCATTAGACCTCCTGACGATGTGCCAAGCATCTAACGAGAGGCTCATGCCAATCAAGTAAGTGAAAGAACTTTTTACATAAGTCAAGAGGATTTTTACATAGGTCAAGAGTTTCTTGCATAATTCAACCCGATCCTCTCACACCCAGGTTGCCGACCATGTCCTTCGGCTTGATATCAGGGCCTGTTCTTCAAGACCGTAACTCGCCGGCGTCGTCCGGCGAATAACTCAACGGAGCAGTTTATGTCGTCCTCTCAGTTTTTGCGTCGTGCATTGGCGTGCGCCGCTTTAGCGTGCGCCTCGGTGGTCCTCTATTCGGTATGGCCGGCGCCAGTGCCCGCCGCAATGAAAGCTGCAAAGGACCGGAAGGTCGCAGCGGCGTTCACTCTGAAAGATGCCACGAACGCCAACGTGAGACTGCTCGACTACAAAGGCAAAGTCGTTCTCCTCAACTTCTGGGCCACCTGGTGCGGACCGTGCAAGATGGAAATCCCGTGGTTCATTGAATTTGAGAAGACCTACCGGTCCCGCGGGTTCGCTGTTCTCGGCATTTCGATGGACGACGACGGCTGGACCGCCGTAAAGCCGTACATCGCGGCGCAGAAGATCAACTACAGAGTTGCGCTCGGCAACGATCAAGTGGCGCAATTGTACGGCGGCATCGATTCGCTGCCAACGACGCTGCTGATCGACCGGGATGGCAGAGTCGCCTCCTTACACGTTGGATTGGTGAACAGGAGCGATTACGACAATGAGATCCGTCAGCTCCTGGCTTCTGACAAGCGCGCCGGTGGCGACGAGCCTGCCGATCCCGCTGCACGAACCGAGTCCAGATGAACTTGGCCGACGAGACACCGCGCCGAGTGATGCGAACTGTTCGGCAAGCAGTTAAGAGAATGATTAAGACTACAGGAGAGACAAGAAGTGAGATATGTGTTAGCTTTCGCGCTGTCCACCGCATCGTACGCTTCGGCGGATATCGTCGCTGAGGTTCGCAGTGCCGTTGCGCAAAACAACCTTTCACGGGCCGCCACGTACTTGCGCAGTTATCGGGCCAGGAGTGGTGTAACGCCGGAAATGCTCGCGGCTTTGAGCTGGATGGCACGCGGGGCACTCGGCCAAAGAAATTACGACAGAGCCGAAACATACGCGGGCGAGACATACCAGCTCTCCATGGAACAGCTGAAGAAGCGTTCGCTCGATCAAGAGCCCTACCTCAGCATCGCCCTTGGGGCTGCCATTGAAGTCGAGGCGCAGGTGTTGGTCGCCAGGGGGCAACGCGCCGAGGCGATCACTTACCTTTACGGTGAGCTCAAGAAGTACGCACCGACATCGATTCATGCGCGGATTCAGAAGAACATTAACCTGCTGAGTCTCGAGGGCAAGCCAGCTCCGGTCCTGGCGGCCGTCTCTCTTCCTAAGGGCAAGCCTTTACTCCTCTTCTTCTGGGCGCACTGGTGTGCCGACTGCAAGGCGGAGGCGCCGATTCTGGCCCGGCTGAAAGCGGAGTTCGGGCCGAAGGGGCTCATCCTCATCGGTCCAACGCAGAAGTATGGTTATGTCGAGGGTGGCCAGGAGGCACCTCCTGACGTTGAGTTGCGCTACATCGAGCAGGTGCGTCAGATGTACTACGCGACACTCGTGGATGGTCCAGCGCCGGTGAGTGAAGCTAACTTCCTCCGGTACGGTGTCAGTACAACCCCTACCATCGTCCTAGTGAATCGGATTGGCATCGTGCGGCAGTACCGTCCCGGACGGATGACCTACGAAGAGCTGCATCCCAAGATCGAAGCTATTCTTAAGTCTCCAAAGTCATTGGCGCGCTGAACTCATGGTTCAGTGCTTCGGATTGAAGGGGGCGCCAGAGTCCATTCGCCAGGCGGGTAGCCTGGCCTATACGCACTATTTCTCGATCTTCCGCCAGTTTTAGTCATTCTGAACTCTTGTGACGCGCACACTTCCACGGCATTTGGTCCATACCGGAATATTTCTGGAGCGGTCCGGCATATAACAGACATGAAGGCCATGTTCATTTACTTGAAAGCTGCGCGCGCCGCGGCCGTCCTCTTCTCTACAGTGGTGGCATTCGGCGGGCAAGTCGACACCGTGAACACCGATGGGAAGGGTATAGCACTGAAGGGCTACGACGTAGTTGCCTATTTCCAACAGAGCCGACCCGTCAAAGGATCGTCGCAGTTTAGTTATCAATGGATGGATGCAACCTGGCAGTTCTCGAGTGCTCAGAACCGCGACCTGTTTGCGGCAGATCCCCAACGGTACGCGCCACAGTATGGCGGATACTGCGCATATGCCGTCAGCCACGGCCACACGGCGTCCGTCAATCCCGTCGCGTGGCGAATCGTTGATGGCAAGTTGTACCTAAACCATGACAAGTTGGTTCATAAACTCTGGGAGAGAGATGCACCGGGTCATATTCAGAAGGCCGACAAGAACTGGCCCGATCTGCACAAATGAGGTAGGAGCGGTTTGACTTGAGGATCAGAGCGAAGGATTAAGGAGCCCACCTCCAATCACCGCTAATCCACGTAAGGCCGCACTCAGCCGTTGACTTCGAGACCTTCCCCGCTTTTCACCAGGCCAATGAAAGCGCTCGCCGGTGCGGGCACCCCGTGGTGCTCACTTGTCGCCACAGTCGAGGAAGCGGTGCCCATAGCTAACCCGAATGTAGCTATGCTATGTGCACAAAGCCATACTTCGTGCCACGATGTTCTGATTCCTTGCTGTTTGTTGGAAGTAACTTTTTGGTTTACGGGTGCGAACTCCAAAATATGGAGCCCACTTACATAAATATGTTCGTTCGGAAGTTGTAAGAGCGCTGAGGGTTCGGAGTCGCGCCTGAATGGCATCAAACCGGGATTACTGAAGGCCCTACCGGGATCAGTTGGGTTAAAGCTGTAGCTGTCGAGAGGCGCATCGTGAAACCTTTAGCCGTGGTTGCATTGGCTGTTTTTTTCGTTGAGTGCGGGTTGGCGCAGAATCGCCGTTTGAGCGGAATGCAGTTCAGCTCGCCACCGCCAGCGTCGGCCGCCCGATCGGATTTAGGCCGGGTATTCCCCGTTACGGGCCAGCCGCCGCCCAACGGTTTCATATCGGGCCGGGTCTTGTTTCCGGGGACTGGCGGCCCTCCGGGAAGCCCTCTCTCCGTTACAGATACGACGTTCGCCGCACGGCTGGGCGCGACGGTAAGTGGACTGAATAGCGGTGGGTACGGGCGGTTTGATAGACCCGGGGTCGTAGTGCCGTACCCGTATCCGGTCTATGTTGGGGGCTATTCAGACGATGGGAACGGCTACGGCTACCCGCAGTCCGACCAGCCCGATGTGACTATCGTGAATCCGCCCCAACAGGCGCCGCAAGTAATCATCAACCAGAATTTCATTCCGGAGAACGCCACCCCTGTGATGCGTGACTACCGCGAGGATTCTTCTGGCGGTATTCATATCTACGAAGCGCCGGGCCGCGAGCCGATGGATACTCGGGCGGATGAAAATACAAGTTTCTATTTAATCGCGTTCAAGGACCATTCCATCTACTCGGCGTTCGCTTATTGGGTGGAAGGCGACACCCTGCACTATGTCACACCACACCTGGTGCACAACCAGTCATCGCTCGGCCTGGTGGACCGAGAGTTCACTGAGAAGCTGAATCGCAATCACAGCCTGCCGGTGAAGCTGCCCAATTAGATTTAACGCGTGCAGGCTAACGCCCGCACGAAGTCCACATGGACCCAGGACAGGGTCAGGCTGGGGAGGTGGAAAGCGGACCTCTGTTTAATAGACCCATGAAATACCGTGCGCGCGATCTGAAGAGCGCCATTGGCCAGGCACTCGTGCATCCCATGTCCAACCTGATCACGACACAGCAAGTGCACGGTGGTACCTGATGGAGGTCGACTTCGACTTTGAGAATAGCTTCGATCTTGGGCTGTAGCTCTTCGTAGGTCATCCGTCCGGGACGGTGCTGCCGCACTATGCCAATCCGATTTAACAATCTGCAAGGGCAGTGTTTCCAGATGAAATGACCTCAACAATGCGCTTTGTTATCTCTTCGCGGAGTTGCGCCGCTCTAACGAAGGTAACTGGTTAACAAAGGACTGACGTTCTCATTGCGGGAGGAGGGCTGGCACGATCCGGGTTGGCAATCCAGCTCGGCCGGCTTGGCCTTTCCGTCGAGCTATTTGAGCGCTCCTGCGGCAGAACCTTATTCCACTTCGTGTGGAGCCGTGTATCCTGCCTTTGCAAGGATGCTGTATTTGATGGGCTTTCCCTTTTCATCGACCACGCGCAGCGGCTCGTTGGTCGCCGGATTCACCAACTCGACTTTGACTTTTCGGAACTTTCCGTCATGCGCTTGGTTGGTCGGCGAGTAAGCGATCGAGTATTGGTTGCGCAGTGCCTGCTGGATCGCCTGATAGATGCTGGGAAACTCGCCATAGAACCTCGGAAAGAACGACATGCCACCAGTTTCCTTGGCGAAAGTGCGCATCTGGTTGTCAGCCTGCAGGAAATCCAACCGCTGGATGGGGCCCAGGGCACCACGGGCGTCATAGTATTCGCGCAATGCCTGCATCAGGCCGATGGCGTAGATAGGCACGCCACCGTCCTGGATCGCTTTTCGCGCCTTGTCAAACGTTAGCTTGCTAAAGGTGTCCACTCCGGAGGAGATCAGCACGATGGCCTTGCGGCCTTCAATACCGGACATCCGGCCCTCTGTATCCACCAGAGCGTCGTAGAGATTCGATTCCGAGAATCCTGCGATGCGCAGCCGCTGCATGGCTTCATAGGCCTTACGCTTGTCGGTTGAGAAGTCCGAAAGAATCGTGGGCCGAAGATCGTATGCCACGATGGCCACATAGTCTTCGGGTTTCAGCGTTTCAAGGAAGCCGTACGAGGCCTGCAAGGTCTGCTGCCAGGTCGAGGTAAAGTATTGCTGGAAGCGGTTGCTAAACTCAATCACCATGCAGACGGTAACGGGCGCCTCGCCCATGGAGAATTTCCTGATTTGTTGGGGAACGTTGTCCTCGAGAATCCGGAAGTTGGCTTTGGGGATCTTGGGGATGAAACGGCCTTTGTTGTCCAGCACCGCCACGTCCACGTTGACCAGACTGGTATCGACTTTGAAGCTCGGCGTATCCGGTGGCAACTCGGTTTTTTTCTTGTTGCTCAGCTTGGAGGGAATGGGCAGATCGGAATCCAGAGTATTGGCGTCCTTCTTATGCGGCCTCGCGACGGTTTCCCCGACGTCCTTCTTTGGGCCTTGGTCCTGGGCCGCCAAGCCGGAAACCGTGGCTAGCAGCCCAACCATCAGAATGAGCGAGATTTTAAGCATAGTCATCAATCAAACGTCCTGACGGTTGATGTGATCAAGAGTTTTGATGGGCCTCCGCTGGTGCGCCATGCGTTTCCGAAGTATTACTTGCCGGCCTCCCAGATTGAACTCCACTTCGTCCACCAGACGTTTCATGAGAAACACGCCACGACCATGACTCTCACAGAGGTTCTCTGCAGCAGTTGGGTCTGGCAACGCGGCAGGATCAAAGCCATCTCCCTGATCTGTAACGGCAATGAGCAATTGCGCGTGCTCATCACAGCCTCCGAATATGTCAACGGTCTTGGCCGGATCTTCACGATTGCCGTGAAGAACCGCGTTCGTCAGGGCCTCGACTAGTGCCATACGTAAGTCGTGAAGGTCCCCTTGAACGCACGGGAGCGTTCGGACCGCCCTCATAATGCTGTCCGCCGCTTCCCACAACCCATCGTAATGACTCTCGATTGTCATTTGAAAACTGAACACCAGGTCCGACAGTCGACAGTCTTGTGCGTTCATAGCCCGATTCCTTCTCTCATTGGTAACTTCGTGCCGGCTTCAGCAGAGTTACGGCAGGCCCGGCCTTACGCAAGACGCATAGCACAAACCGGCGGTCGCGCATTTGGCTGAGTTTACCCAGCGACTCGAGACGAACGCAGATACCAGCGCCGTAACTGCTCGGCGTGAAGCAGCGAAGTAACATTTGACGGTGTGATCGCTCGCGCGGTCGTTCACAAGTGGATAGCCAGAGGCAACTAACAGGAATGGACTCGTGCATGGCTAGCAACCAGTGGAACCCGAGATGGCAAGCGCCGATCAGGTCAGAACGTTAAACCAGAAATCAGGAAGAAAGAGGAAGAGTACAAACATGAAGATTCGCACGAACTCCCTGGTGCTAACCGCGGCCTTCGCCGGCCTGCTGAGCGGCACAATGACGAGGCTGAGCGCTGCTTCTGGCGCATCGAGCAACTCGAATGCGGCGATGTCCTTCTTGAGCCAATTCGCCGGACAGTTCGCCGGAACCGCCAAGGACGACAAGAAGGGCGATAAGAAAGCCGAAAAAGACAAGAACTCTTGCAAAGGCAAGGGCGGCTGCGGAAGCGACAGCGACAGCTCAAAGAACGACACCTCGAAGAAAGGCAAGAAGTAGTCTCTGCTTGTTTGGATAGATCAACGAAACGGGAGGTCCATATGTATCGCGCACGAGAAATGTCCAGCAGATCCATGATTTCTTTACATGCAACGGGTGCCCAGACGTCCGGGGCTGGCTCGTCTCTAAAACGACCACGAGTTTTGTTCTTGGCAGCCATGGGACTGTGTGTTTGCGCACTCACGCTGCTTGGCCAAGCCACGGACGGCAATCTGGTCGGAGCCATTACGGATGCCACAGGCGCAGCGTTTCCAGACGCCCAGGTGGAAATCACCAACCGAGCGACCAACATTGTAACCTCAACGAAGTCGAATGCGAGCGGCGAGTACCGATTCAGCAACATCCCAGTCGGCAGTTACGATTTGACTGTGATGGCAAAGGGATTCAGAACGACGATCGAAAGAGGCGTCGCAGTGGAGTTAAACAAGACGGCGACGTTCAATGTGTCGCTGCAAGTCGGCTCTGTGACCGAGACCGTCGAAGTCAGCGAGGCGGCTGTCTCGATCGATACCACAACCGAACAGTTGCAGAGCATTTTCACTGCCCAGCAGGCTAAGGATCTCCCAGCTACATCCACCGGATCCGGCGTCCTGAATCTTTCATTGCTTAGCGCGGGCGTCGCCTCGAGTGGCGGCCTGGGCTACGGCACAGGCCCTTCGGTCGGAGGCCAGCGACCGACGAACAACAGCTTCAACATTGACGGTGTTGATAATAACCGCAAGGACGTGACTGGCCCCGTCGTGTTTGTTTCCAATGAAGCCGTTGCCGAGTTTTCCCTATTGCAGAACCAGTTCTCTCCGGAATTTGGGCACTCCTCGGGCGGCCAGTTCAACACGGTTATCAAGAGCGGCACAAACGACGTGCATGGTTCGATCTATGAATACCTTCAGAATCGTAACCTGAATGCGATCGACCAGCTTTTCCAGAACCAGGGTCTGACGAAGAACCCACGCTTTGACGACAACCGTCTGGGCGCAACCGCGGGCGGACCGATTCTGAAGGACAAATGGTTCATTTACGGGAATTATGAGTACAATCCGGTGGGCCGAAATAGCACTCCCGCCGGCGGAATCAACGCTCCGACTGCCGACGGTTACGCAACACTCGCTGCTCTACCGGGAATCTCCCAGACGAACCTCGGCGTACTGAGACAGTATCTCCCTGCGGCGGCCGCAGCCACGACCACCACGACGGTGAACGGAACGGCGATTCCGATTGGTCCCATTCCGATAGTTGCCCCGAACTACTTCAACAATTATGACTACCTGATCAGCTCGGATTTCTACATCTCCGATAGGGATCAGTTGCGCGGCCGCTATGTCAACAACCGGTTTCGCGGTATCGATAACGCTCCGAATCTGCCAGCTTTCTACACCGGCCAGACCACTGACGCACACCTGGCGTCCTTGGCTGAGTTCCACACGTTTTCGTCGAACATCACCAACGAGCTGCGACTCTCTTACAACCGCTTCAACAACCCGATCAACGCAGGCAATTTCAAATTCCCCGGCCTCGATGCGTTCCCGAACATTCTCATCGAAAATGATTTGAACCTGCAACTCGGTCCCGATCCCAATGCTCCGCAGGCCACCATCATCAACAGTTATCAGTGGACCGACAACCTGAACTGGACCAAAGGTAATCACACGTTCAAGTTCGGCTACGATGGCCGTAAGCTGATTGCTCCGCAGAGCTTCGTGCAACGCTCACGTGGCGATTACGACTACCTCAACCTGAATGAATATCTCCGCGACGTGGCGCCGGGTGATCTCGGGGAGCGCTCGGTGGGTCTCTCACCCTATTCTGGAAACCAGAGCGTCACTTATCTCTACGCGAACGACAGCTGGCGGGTCCGTCCGAACTTGACATTGAACGGCGGTGTACGTTACGAGTACACAACCGTCCCCGCCGGTGCACAGCTCCAGAGATTGAACTCTTCTTCCAGTGTTCCGGGGCTGATCTCGTTCAACGCGCCTACGGCCCAGAAGACGAACTTCGCCCCGCGTATCGGTATCGCTTACTCGCCGGGCAAGAGCGGAAACACCTCGCTGCGCGCCGGCTTCGGTATCGCCTACGATCAGATCTACGATAACCTCGGTATTCTATCGCTGCCCCCTCAGTTTACTTCTACTTCCGACGTAACGGGCAACGAAACCAACTTTCTCGCCAATGGTGGATTACCCGGGACTTACACGTCCCCGGCAAGTGTCGCCACAGCGCGGGCGGCGACTTCGGCTTTCATCCCCGACCAGAAGCTGCCGTACGCCATCGACTGGAATTTCGGTATCCAGCACATTTTCGCCAAGGACTACACACTTGAAGTCCGCTATCTTAGCACTCGCGGCGTGCATCTCCCCGTTCAGGAACGGATCAACCGTGAGGCAATCGTGACGCCGGCCAATTACTTGCCCACGTACCTGTCGGCTCCGACGGCCTCTCAACTCAGCAGTCTGAACACGAGCCTGGGCCAGTTGCTGGCTGAAAGAACCGCCAGCAGCAACTTCTACGCGCCGTATGGCTTCGACCAAAACATTACCGCGTTCCAGCCGATTGGCAACTCGAGCTACAACGGCCTCGCCATCCAGCTCAACCGCCGCTTTACGAACAACCTTCAGTTCATCAGCTCATACACCTGGAGCCACGTCATCGACGACAGCACGGCGGCCGTATTTTCGACGCTGCTCACGCCCCGACGTCCTGAGGATTTTCAGAGCCTGCGCCCAGACCGTTCCAGTTCGATCCTGGACCGCCGGCATCGCTTCACTCTCAGCGAGGTCTACGATGCGCCGTGGTTCCGCCGGTCCGGCTGGTTCCTCAAGAACGTGCCCGGCAACTGGCTGGTCGCCGGGACGTACACGTTTGAGACACCGGAGTACGCTACCGTCCAGAGCGGCGTGGATAGCAACCTGAACGGAGACGCCGCGGGCGACCGGGCGATCGTTAATCCTGCGGGCATATCCAACGTCGGCAGCGATGTTTACGCAATCGACAATAACGGTAACCGTGTAGCCGCTGGCTCTGCCTCGACGGTAGCTTATGTCGCAGTGAATCCGAACGCTCGCTACATCGAAGCTCAGCTTGGCGCCCTCGCCAACAGCGGCCGCAACACCCTGGCGACGCGCCGCATCAACAACTTCGATATCAGCATGACCAAGAAGTTCAACATCACAGAATCAAAGCACTTCGAGTTCGCCGCCCAGCTTTTCAATGCGTTCAATCACCCGCAGGCGACGCCGGGCTCTGTGAACGACGTCACGCCTGCCCTTACGTCAATTACGACAGCGAGCCGTAACTTCCTGCAGCCCTCGAACCCCAACTTCAATAACTTTGGAGCCTTTTTTTCGAGCACCCCCCGAACGATTCAGATAGTGGGCCGATTTGTTTTCTGACTAAAACGGACCTGATATAAGATGGCGCCGGGCGGCAAACCCCGGCGTCAAAAACCCCGGAGCCAGCACGGCGAACGGCAATACGGCGGACCTCCTTACCTGCCTCAACCTTCACCTCTTGACACTTCCGGAATGTGCAGATCAACCGGGTTCTCGGTGCTCGGCGCGAGGACCACAATTCTCGCACGCGTTGCCAGCGACAGTTCGCGCTGGAAGCATGACATTGCCGAATCTGCCTCGATATGGTCCCCCTTATGCGGCTGAGGCCTTCCGATAGAGAACCGTCGCTGTTCGGTACCGCAGAACAAGGCGCAAGAATTCTACTCGCGGGAATAATTTCGAGCGGCCAAGGCATTATGTATCTGGAAGAGAACACACGAATCCAATCCTGCTGAAAGGCTGGAAGCGATATGGACTCAGCGCCAATAACGTCGAACTCGCCATCCCTTTACCGTGACGACCATCTGGAAATAGACTTCAATGGCAGATCCGTGACATTAGATTCCCAACGTATGGTACTCACGCGCAAGGAATATGAGCTGCTTTTGCACTTGGTCCAGAACGCGAGAGAGATCATCCCGCGACAGGCGCTGCTCACCGGCGTTTGGGGATTCCGCAAGGGGACTAGAACACGCACGCCGGACGTGCATATTCGCAATCTGCGCAAGAAGCTCGGCTCGTACGGCAGGCAATACATAGAGACCATCTGGGGAGCCGGCTACAGGTTTCAGCCGTTACCCACGCAGGGCTTCCAGGGGAGCTTATCGTCTCCCTCGCTTGCCTTGACTGCCTGATGATTGTCTGACCGCCCC
>WNFJ01083221.1_pt3 | contig 16266 bp, 13 predicted proteins | sample 5400461 | NCBI WGS metagenome assembly WNFJ01 (sample SAMN13153349, study PRJNA577476) | soil metagenome | isolation source: 115 cm saprolite on Douglas fir-dominated hillslope | place: USA:California | collected 2013-09-17 | reverse complement strand
GAGCCCGCCGAGGCCTTGGTGGGCATTGCCTCGGAAGCCCACCACACGCCCCTCGCCCCGAAGGACAACCTGACCGGTGGAAAGGGAGAGCTCGAAACGCAAGACGACCCCCTCGGGCCGGGGCTGTGCGCCCACCAGTGTGATGCCCGTGCGGGTAAGGGTCTCCAGGTCGTTCTCGAGGTATTCTTCTTCGCTCGCGTATGGCCGCGTGATTCGGATGGCCGAGGGCGGGCGCGCGTCGGCAGTCATGGTGACACTTGGCTCGGGCTGGGGGGGGTTTGGGGGGAGCGTTTCTCACTGGAAGATACGCGCGGCGGGACCTGGTTGGCGAGCCGATCCGTGCTGGCGTGTGCCTGGCCACCGTGTTACGCGGCGTTTGGCTAGTCCCATGGGCGCACGTGTCGTCATCGTCGGGGGCGGGGCGCGAGAGCATGCCCTCGCCTGGGCATGTACGGCCGGCGGGCACGAAGTCGTCCTGGCCCCCGGCAACGCGGGCACCGAGTCGATCGGCCGCAACGTGAATGTCGGGCCTGATGACGTCTCCGGGCTGGTCGATCTTGCGACGAGCGTCGGCGCGGATTTGGTCGTCGTAGGGCCGGACCTGCCCCTGCAGCTGGGCCTTGTAGACGCACTCGCGGCGAAAGGCGTGCGGGCATTTGGCCCCACGCAGCGCGCGGCGCGGCTCGAGGGATCAAAGGCCTTCATGAAGCGCTTCTGTGAGCGAAACGGCATTCCGACAGCCCCGTTTGCGGTGTTCGAAGACCCCGACGCAGCCGAGCGCCATGTGCGCCGAGCGGCCCGGCCGCCAGTGGTTAAGGCCGACGGGCTGGCTGCGGGCAAAGGTGTCATTGTTCCTGACACAGTCGACGAGGCGTGTGCAGCCATTGACAAGATCATGCGCAAACGCGCATTCGGCGACTCGGGCCGCATCGTCGTGCTCGAAGAGCGGCTAGAAGGGGAAGAGGCAAGCTTTCACGCCGTATGCGACGGTGTGCGCGCCGTGGCGCTGGCGCCGGCGCAGGATCACAAGCGAGTTCGTGACGGTGACATGGGTCCGAACACAGGCGGAATGGGGGCGTATGCGCCCGCGCCCATCGTGGACGATCGCCTGAACGAGCGCGTGATGCGCGAAATTGTCGAGCCGACGCTCGCCGGGATGGCGGAGAGCGGCGCACCGTTTCGTGGCGTGCTCTTTGTGGGTTTGATGATCCACCACGGAGAGCCGCAGGTGCTCGAGTTCAACGCTCGCTTCGGCGATCCGGAGGCCACCGTCCTAGTCCCGACGTACGGCGGCGATTGGTTCGAGCTGCTCGACGCGGCCGCGCGCGGTGACCTTTCGCAAATCGGCGTGCAGCGCCCTGTCGGTGCTGCCCTTTCCGTCGTCATGGCGGCCGAGGGGTATCCTGGCCAACCCCGCATCGGCGATCGGATCGAAGGGCTCGATGGCCCGATGCCTGCGGGCACCTTCATCATGCATTCGGGCACCAAAAGGGCCCAGGATGGGGGCGTGGTGACGTCAGGGGGCCGCGTTCTTGCGGTCGGCGCCCACGCAAAGACTCTCGAGCAAGCTGCGCGAACCGCGTACGATGCGGTGTCGCGCATTCGCTGGCCCGGGGAACACCACAGGCGTGACATCGGACGCCGCGCGCTCGGCGCAAGCTTCGCCGAGATCCAAGGATGAACCCATGGCCGACATCGCCCCTCTGACACCGCTGCGCTACGACCTTGCCCGCCTGCCCAATGGCCTGAAGGACGTCGTCGCCCCGCCGTATGACGTCATCTCTGCCGGAGAGCGCGAAGCGCTCGCGGCGCGAAGTCCATACAACGTCGTGCGTTTAATCTTGCCCGAAGGCGAAGGTGACTCGAAGTACGCTCGGGCGGGAGAACTCTTGTCGCGCTGGCGCGAGGATGGCGTTCTCCTCCGCGATCCGGAGCCCGCGTTCTACCGATACGATCAAACGTTCGTTCCCCCGGGCGGCCGAGGCGGCCCCACGCTCACCCGTCGCGGTTTCTTGGCGCTCGTGCGTCTAGTCCCATTTGCAGACGCCATCGTCTTGCCTCACGAGCGTACGCTGTCGGGGCCCAAGGAGGACCGGCTCAAGCTATTCCGCGCGACCCGCACCAACTTGAGCCCTGGTTTCATGCTGTATCGCGATCCGGACGGCAAGCTAGCGGCTCCGCTCGGCCATGCAGAAGTGCTTGCGGAGTTCTCGACGGCCGACGGCATCCAGCACGTGCTCTCCAAGGTGCGCGACAAGGATGCCATACGCGCGATCGCGCAAGGCCTTGCCCGCTCGACGCTGCTCATCGCAGATGGTCACCACCGCTACGAGACGGCCCTGCGCTACTCACAAGAAGTCAAGCAGGTAGCCGCCTCCGAGCCTCGCTACTTCATGACGTTCTTGGTCAATGGCGACGACCCCGACCTGGTCGTTTTTCCGACGCACCGGCACGTGCATTCCCTCACATCGTTTTCGTTCGATGCGTTTCTGAAGCGCATGACCGATTCTTTTGACGTCAAAGAGCTGGACCCGCGGTCGAACGCCGGCGCGATTCTCGAAGCATTGCGCATCGCCGGGCAAGCGGGGGTACCCGCAGTGGCCGCAGCCGCCCCGGACGGGAGAGCGGCCCTACTGCCCCTGCGCGCGGGCCCTGCCCTGGACGCCCATCCGACGCTAGGCCCTCAGCCTCCCCAGCTGCGTAAGACCGATGTCACCGTGCTTCATGCGGGCATTCTCGAGCACGTGTTGGGCATTACTCCGGAGGCTCAGGCCGCCAAGACCAACCTTTGGTATCCGCAAGACGCCGAGGCGGCTCTCGCCGAGCTACGCGGGGGCCGGGGTCAAGTGCTGTTTCTCATGAATGCGGCCCGGGTAGACGGGGTGTGGCGAGTAGCCGAGGCGGGTCATGTCATGCCGCAGAAGAGCACTTTTTTCTACCCCAAGGTCCTAACGGGCCTGGCCATCCACACACTCGATCCCACCCGCACAGTCCATGTCTAGCTTCCCGCGTGGGTTCGGGACCCACGCGACAAACCTGGGGCACGGTCCGCGTGGGTTCGGGACCCACGCGACAAACCTGGGGCGGACCCACGCGACAAACCTGGGGCGGCCCCACGCGACAAACCTGGGACGCGGCCCGAGAAACTAGCGTCGCCGCCCCTGCATGCTTAGGATGGCAAAATGGGCCGTTAGACCCGGCAGAGCCTCAGCATCAGGCAGCAACGCCATCCCTATGACGTGCATCTTGGCTTCTGGCGATCCACTTGTTCTGAAAAGAAGCCCTCCGCGCAGAGAGGTAGCTACCTATGTCGGAAAAAAAACAAAGTTCTGGTCGGCAAGAAGACGAAGTCATCCAATTTGGTGATGAGCTCCCCGTCCTGCCGATCCGTAATGCAGTCCTCTTCCCCGGGGCGGTAGCCCCGTTTGACGTCGGCCGCGAGAAGTCGGTGGCCCTCGTTGAGGACGTCGACAACATGCCGTCGCCTGTCATTGCGATTTTCGCCCAGCGCGATCCGTCGACCGACGACCCTGGGAAGGAAGACTTGCATCAGGTGGGTTGCGCGGCGCGAGTCCTCAAGGCGCTCAAACATAGCTCGGGCAACTACTCGCTCATCTTGCAGGGCCTCGAGCGCATTCGGCTCGACGAGGTCACGCAGACAGCGCCTTACCTCAAGGCGAAAGTGGGGCGCCTGCACGAGATGAGCGTGGGAGACGATGAGGCCGAAGCGCTCAGCATGAGCCTTCGAGACATCGCCAAACAAGTCATTCAGCTCATGCCGGAGCTCCCGCGCGAGGCTGGGTCGCTCATCGACTCCATTCAGGCCCCCGGTGCTTTGGCTGACCTCGTCGCGGGAAACTTGGATGCTCCGGTCGACGAAAAGGCTGGGCTGCTCGAGACGGTCGACGTCAAGGAGCGCATCCGTAAGGTTCTGAAGCTCCTGACCCGGCAGCTCGAAATTTTGAAAATGCGCGAGCGCATCAACTCTCAAATCAAGGAGGAGATGGGCAAAAATCAGCGCGAATATGTCCTCCGGCAGCAACTGAAGGCCATCAAGGAAGAGCTCGGGGAAGACGACGGCGATCAAGGGGACCTCGATGGGCTCGAGGAGCGCATCGTGAAGGCAAACCTGCCGACCGAGGCAGAGCAAGTCGCGAAAAAGCAGCTCAAGCGTCTTCGGAACATGCAGGTGGGCAGCGCCGAGTACACCGTCGTGCGGACCTACCTCGACTGGATTCTGGACCTTCCCTGGCATGTTCAGACGCCGGACAACATGGACATCGGCGCCGTGCGCAAGGTGCTCGACGAAGATCACTACGGGCTGGAGAAGGTCAAAAAGCGCATTCTTGAATATCTGGCCGTCCGCAAGCTGAAGAAAGACAAGAAGGGTCCGATCCTTTGTCTCATCGGCCCTCCGGGTGTCGGCAAGACTTCTCTTGGGCGCAGCATCGCAAGGGCATTGGGCCGCAAGTTCGTGCGCATCTCCTTGGGAGGCGTGCACGACGAGGCCGCGATCCGCGGTCACCGCCGCACCTACGTCGGCGCATTGCCGGGTCAGATCATTCAGGGCATGAAGAAAGCCGCCACGATCAACCCCGTCTTCATGATGGACGAGGTGGACAAGATTGGCCACGACTTCCGCGGCGATCCGGCCGCAGCGCTATTGGAGGTGCTCGACCCCGAGCAAAACAACTCGTTCGCAGACCACTATCTCGAAATCCAATACGACCTGTCGAACGTCATGTTCGTGGCGACGGCCAACATTGCCGACCCGATTCCCGCCCCACTGCGCGACCGCATGGAGATTCTCGAGATCCCCGGCTATACGCGGCGCGAGAAGCTCGCCATCGCACGCCGGCACCTCATCCCCAAGCAGCTCGAGGAACACGGCATCACGAAAGAGCAGCTCGACATCACCGACAAAGCGGTGGACATCGTCATTGACATGTACACCCGTGAAGCGGGGGTACGCACGCTGGAGCGGCAGATTGCCAGCGTCATCCGCGGGGTAGCCGTCAAGATCGCCGAAGGCGACACGACGGCGCGCAAGGTGGACGACGAGGAACAGATCCGCGAGTTTCTCGGGCCCCAAAAGTACACGAGCGAAGTGGCCGAGCGTACGGAAGAAGCCGGCGTCGCCACCGGTCTGGCCTGGACGAGCGTGGGCGGAGAAATCCTCTTCATTGAGGCGACGCGCATGTTCGGGTCGGGCAAATTGCAGCTCACCGGCCAGCTTGGAGACGTGATGAAGGAATCCGCGCAAGCTGCTCTGTCCTACGTGCGGACCAACGCCGAGCGATACGGCATAAGCAAGGATTTCCTCGAGAAGAGCGATATCCACATTCACATCCCCGCCGGGGCGATGCCGAAGGACGGGCCGAGCGCCGGCGTGACGATGTTCACGGCACTTGTGTCGATGCTCACAGGGATCCGCGTCAGGCACGATGTGGCGATGACCGGTGAAATTACGCTTCGCGGTCGCGTCCTCCCCATCGGGGGTCTCAAGGAAAAAGTCCTTGCGGCCCATCGCGCAGGAATCAAGCGGGTTCTGGTGCCAGAGCGCAACAAGGCGGATCTGGACGAGGTGCCCGCCGAGGTCAAAAGCGATCTCGAGTTCATCTTCGCGAGCCGGATGGATCAGGTGCTTGAGGCTGCCCTCGAGGAGATGCCTAAGCCCAAGCCCGACGAAAAGAACCTGCAGTCGGCGCCGGTGTCGAACTAGCGTACGGGTGCGCTTCTGCTACCCGTGAGCGGATGAAACCGATCCGGCTCGGCCTCTTGGGTTGTGGCACCGTCGGCGGCGGCGTGGTTCAGCTTCTTCGCGCCAATGCCGAATACATCTCACAGAGCGTTGGAGCGTCTCTCGAAGTCGCGAGTGTTCTCGTGCGCGATGGATCGAAGGATCGTGTACCGGAGCTCGACCGAGGACTTCTGACGACAGACCCCGAGGCCGTTCTCGGCGACCCAACGATCGACGTGTTCATCGAGGTCATGGGGGGGGTAAACCCCTCGCGCGCCTACGTCGAAAGGGCACTCGACACGAAGCGCAGTGTCGTCACCGCCAACAAGATGCTCTTGGCAAAGCTCGGACCCGCACTTGTTGCACGTGCCATTGCGAATGGCGTCGATCTCGCGTTCGAGGGTTCGGTAGGCGGCGGCATCCCCGTCATTCGCGTGCTGCGGGAGGCGCTGGCGAGCGACTGGGTCATGAGCTTGGAGGGGATCGTCAACGGCACCTGCAATTACGTGCTCACCCGAATGCGGTCCGAGGGTCTCGGCTTCGACCAGGCGCTGCGAGAAGCCCAGGAAAAAGGATACGCCGAGGCCGATCCGAGTCTTGATGTGGACGGGCACGACGCAGCGCACAAGCTCGTTGTCCTCGCGATGCTGGCGTTCGGCGCCCGTGTGGAGTCCGAGCGCGTCCCTACCGAAGGGATACGTGGCATCGATCCCATCGACCATCGGTTCGCCGAACGCTTTGGGTTCGTCATCAAACATTTGGCCATCGGGCGCGATCGAGGCGACAGCGTCGAATTGCGCGTGCATCCGGCGCTCGTGCGGCGCGACACGCCGCTCGCGAACGTCAACGGCGTGCTCAACGCGATTGCCCTCGAGGGACGTGCGCTCGGGCCGACATTGCTCTCGGGGCGGGGCGCCGGGGACATGCCGACGGCGGTCAGTGTCGTGGCCGACGTGCTTGATGTTTCGCGCGCGCGGTTGAGCGGCGTGTCGGGCTTTGCCACGCGCACGATCCAGGTGAAGGACCGGGATCTGACGCCGATGGGCGATGTGCGCGGCCGATACTATTTGCGATTGCAGGTGCATGACCGGCCCGGCGTGCTTGCGCGGCTCGCGGGCGCTCTGGGCGATGCAGGCGTCTCCATTGAGCAAATGGTGCAGGAGGGGGGAGCGGGGTCGAGCGGCCTTCCCGTGGATATTGTCCTTTTGACGCATGACGCTTGCGAACGCGATGTCCGCCGGGCGCTCGAGACCATCGCCCAAAGCGGAGTATCGGCGAGCGGGCCGCGGCTCTTACGGGTACAAGAGTAAGCGCCCGTCGCGCGCCATCACTTGGCGAGCAGCTCGGAAGCGGCCGTTGCGAGCGCTGCGATCTCGTGCTTCCACCCGGCCTCGGCTATTTCGGCGTCCATTCCCAAACCAAAGCGGCAAGGATCGGCAACGCTCTGGTACGGAAGCGGTTGGCCCTGAGCGCTCTTAAGAAAGGCTAGGAGGCGGGTCTTGAGCTCCACGCGGTCGAGATCGTCGGGAGCGACGATGTCGAGATAGCTGCAAACACGATTGCCCGCGTGTTCCACGTCGACCCGCTTGTGCGCGAGAAGGCCGAGATTCTGGTCGGGGATTTCCGCAGGTGGGGCGTCCCAGTGACGGCCGGGATGCGAATAGAGGAACGCGTTGATGCCCGTCTCGTGCGAGTCCGGCACGATGACCCGCTGCGCTCTTAGGTACATGAGGTGCGTCCCCTTTCGGGAACTGTACAGCATCGCGCCGCTTCGGCGCGATGCTAGAAGCACCCAATGTTTACCCACTGTGTGTTCTTCTGGCTAAAGCCGGAAACGACGCGAGAGGATTGCGTCGAGTTCGAGCAGGGGCTGCGGTCGCTCACGACCATCCCTGGGGCCATTGATGCCACGTTCGGGGTTCCCGCAACGACCGACCGACCCGTGGTCGAGCGGTCTTACTCCTACGGGTTAATGGTGAAGCTCAACGACCTTGCCGCGCACGACGCTTACCAGGTACATCCCGTCCACAAGGAGTTCCTCAAGAACTGCGCGGCGCTCTGGAGCCGCGTGCAGGTGTACGACTTCGTGGATCCTCCCGCCCGGTGATGGGCAGATTCCGTTTCGGTTGACGATTCAATGGACGGTGAAGGGCGCATGGCGCATTGCGATGTCATTTCGATGTTGCTTCTGACGTGTGCTCTGGGAGCCGTGAGCTGCAGTGGATCGAATCCCGCAGGCGCCGGCGCGGGCGGAGACCGTAGCGACGCAGCGGGCGACCGAGGAGCTCTGGACGGCGGAACCGGTGACGGAGGAGCGATCGTAGAGGCGGCAGGCCCGAGCAGCGAAATTTCCGAACCTCCGCATCATAATTGACCATATGGGAGGGGCGAGGCTGCCGCCGGCGTCACCGGATCCGAGGTGGGAGTCGGACATGTCGCTGCTCGCCTCCCACAAGAACATCTACATGAATTCTCTGCGTTCTTCGACATGGCCAACGCCGGGGGCGACGTGAGCAGGCCGTGGACGGCGCCGAAAGACGCGGCCAGCTACGCCCCCGTGTTCGACGTCGTGTTCGACAAGTTTGGTGAAGATCGTCTCATCTGGGGGAGCAACTACCCGGTCTGCCTGCCTGTAGGAACGGTCGCCGAAGAGGTCAAAATTGCGGAGGACTATCTGGCGACGAAAGGCCCGAGCGCGCGCGACAAGGTAATGTTCAAGAACGCGGTGCTCTTCTACCGGAGGATTGCCGCGCCGTAAGTCACTTCGCGAACTGCTCGCGGCGGGAGACGACGCCGACGGTTCTCCAAGGGCACCTCTGGAAGCGCACGTTCGAAAGACTTCGCGCTCGCCTTGGTCCTCCCGGCGCTTGCAGCGTGAGATCCCCCGACGAGGGTGGGGGCGACGAGCGAAAATCCATTAACGCGGTTTTCGGCCTCCATGCCCGTCGTCGCCGACGCGCTTCTCGGCAACACAAGCGCCGTCAGGACGCACAACACGACGCAGAGCAAGCAACACTTGGGCACAGGCGGCCTCAGTGCACGTGCCCGACGCTCGCAGGCGCCAAATAGAAGGCCTGGCAGACCTCTTTGATTGCCTTCTCTTGATCTTCTCGGACAATCAAGATGTCGAGATGCTCGTGCGACCCGAAGATTGAGGCAAACGTGGCACCCACACTACCAACCATACCTGGCTCCTCCTGCTCGGTGCTCGTTCTCAGGGCAAGCGCCACGCTCGTTGCCGTCCCACCCTCTTCGTACGCCACGCGCACGAGATACGCGCTCCGGATCAGCGATCCCTCGGAGAAGGCCCTTGAGAGCCGCTCCTTAAGAGTCGTTCAAAGGGCGCGTTCTGTTCACGCAGGAACCGGACTTTGGGAACCATGAGCGTGACGATCGGTTTGGCGAGAAGGGATTGCAAAGAGCCTCGGGACGGCAAGAGCGAGCCGAGCCCTCGAAGGAAACATAAAATGGCTTTGCGGAGACAGTAGGAGCGGAATGGCCCACCCAATTGGTCGGTGCTGGGCTGGCTTCTGCTTTCGCTGCCGCCATCTGGAGGTCCTTCAGCCGGGCCAGCTGGTCACGAAGCGACACACGGTGGTGGTCGCGTTCCACGCCCTCCGAGTCAAGCGCCAGTTCATGGGTTGATTTGATGTGCCGCTCGGCGGTGGCGATCGCCCGGGTGAGCCGGGCGCGTTCGATCTCCTCGGTCTCGATGCGACGGCGCACGTCGAAGGTCTCTCGGATTGTGTCGGACACGCGCGCCAAGATTTTATCGGTGAGCACGGAGGCGCATGCGGCACGGACAGCGGCATCCACCGCATGCTCGGCACGGTAGCCGATGCCCTCGCAGGCCTTCGACCGAGCCTTGGTGCAGCAGTACGCCTTGGATGTCGACCGAGAGCTCGACGTGATGGAGACCGATGAACCGCAGAGGCCGCATTTCACGAAGCTGGACGACAGATGCTTCCTGCCCGGACCCCATGTTGTAACCCGAGACCGGGCCGCCATCTGGGCGTCGATGCAGGCCAACGTCACCTCGTCCCAATCAGGCCGCAGCTCCGGGTGGTCGTACACGCGGACGTTCTGCTCGGGCGCATCGGTGCGGCTTAACGTACCGCCCTGCTCGCATGAGACCGTGCGTCCTCTGACGAGCTTCCCTCGGTAGGCGGGGTTGGCCAGGATGTTCGTAACGCTTTTCGCGGCCCAGTGACGGCCAGCCGGTGACGGGATCTTGCGACGATTCAACTCCGCTGCCACGGCATTGTAGGTGCCGAGCCTGAGGAACAGGTCGGCAATCAGCGGAAGCACGGGAAACTGTTCGGGGTGCCGAACAACGACCGAGAACGTCCCCTTGTGTGGAAACTCCCCTATCGTCCCATCAGGCTTGCGGCGTCGATTCAGGAAGCCATAGGGAGCGCAGCTCGTAAAGCCGCCCTCTTCTTCTCGGTCTAGCAGCTTGTCCCTTATTCTTCCGCTCGCCTTGACGGCCTCTTGGCGGTTGCCATAGGTGGCAAACGCCGTCATGAGTGCGTGTTCCTCGTCGATGCGGACGAAGGCCTTCTTTAGGTAGGACCAGAGCTGAACGCCCTTATCGGCAAGCTTCTGGAGCTCACCGAGCACTCGACTCGGCTCGCTACGGCTGAACCGATCCAAGTCACGTAACACGATGACATCAAACTCACCGCGTGCCGCTGCCTCCAGGAGCCGCCGAAGGCCGGGTCGGCGTAGCATCTCACGGCCGCTGAAGCCGTCGTCCTCTAAGACGTATGCCTCATTGAGCATCCAACCGTTCGCTTCGAGGGCTTTTTTTGCTTGACGAGTTTGCACGTCGACGGAGTCGGAGTCGCCTTCAGCGTGAGAGAACCGTGCGTAGATGGCCGCGCGTATCGGTGCGACTTTCGGAGTCATCTGGGAACCTCAACTTCCTCGGTCGCCCCCGGTGGTGCCAACCACGCGGGGGCTTTCCTTGTCTGACGCCTCGGCGATGCTTTCGGACTCGGCGAGGGTGCGCGATGCTTTCATGACGGCGGCCGTGAATGCGAGGCACTTTTTCACTGCGCTTGCTTGGACGATCGAAGCACGCGGTGAAGGATGCCTCGCATTGCTGTGCCGACGTCTTCGCGGACGCGAATCCGCTGGCGCCGGCAGCCGACGCCGCGTCCGACGGCTCGGCGGAGCCGGACGACGCTCGCACGACTGACGTTCAGAGCGAAGACGCCTCTGCCGATGAGAGCGGCATGGATGCGCAAGCCGATGCGTGGGGCGACGCCGGCGAGGGCGGCACCTGCCAACTCGCATCCGTGGTCTAACGGCTCGTGTCGGCCGATGGCTACCAGATTGTTCGCGATGGCCACCCAGTATGCACAGCGCGCCATCGATACGGCAGAAGTAGCGATAGACGAGGTTACCGGTGACCGCTCGGCGCGGGCAAAGCCGGCGGTGCGCCCTCTGCGGCTGCGTCTCATTTGGCTCGTTGGAATTCGACGTCCACGACTTGCGAGACATCGAATGGAATGCCACTCGCCTTCCCAACTTTGACAATCTCCTTACCCCACGCCACGTACACGTCCGGGATCCGTCTGCCATCCTCTAAAATAACGACTATGCGGTTGGCGCCATGGCTCGATTCCGGCATGTTGCGAACTTTCTCTTGGAGGTGCTCGGGTAGGATGTTTGACGTGGTCATTTAGAAACCCTCCGGGAAAAGGACCTCGGGAACGCCGCCGACCCCTCCGAACTGTCCACCCGGAACGATGCCACGTTGAATCGGAGTGCCCGGCGGCGGCTCAAGGATTCGGAAGTACTGCGGTGGCGTTCCTGGTAGGTCGCCGAAGTTTTTCAACGCTGCAGGATTTTGACCGATCTGATTGAATGTACTCTCCGGAAACGCATAGGTTCCGGGCTGCGCGCCGCCCGGTGTCTCAAACGTAAACCTGAGATTCGCCGGACCTGCACCGACCCGAACAAAGCGCTCTCCGGCGACGGTTGGTCCAACAGGAGCTTCGGCCGCACCGACAGCCTCTGCAGCTGGCGGCAAAAGTTCTTTGGGTACACTCACGCCAGCCACGTTGGCCGCTTCCTCAGCCGTCGATAGCGATTTGGGCAGCGAAGCGACCTTTGAAAGTGCAGACGCGCTAGCGGGAGCAGTGCCGAGAGTCGATATGAACACCGTTGAGGTAACTACGGCCGCTCCCGGCGTGGCTTGGACAACGTCGTTCAGCACCCCCCCGTTCGGCAGATGCGGCAGTCCTGCATGCGTGGACTCCTGAAAACCCTTGTTATTTGCCTGTCGGAAACTCTGGACGGCGTTTTGAATCTTGCCTTCGATATATTCGGCCTTCGCGTCGTTGGCGGTGGCGCTCTCGGAAGCGGGCTGCGCTTCGGCCCGGCCGGCGATCGTGATCTCAGGGACATTGAGGACTCCCGGTTGAGGAGGGGCTCCCGATACGTCGGTTGGTCCTGTCCCTGCATCGGGTGACCCCTGGAGACCCGTGGGATCCTTGATGCGAAGCAATTGGCCATGCACGTACGCGTATGCGTTGGCGTCACCTCCGAGTCCATGGACGGTCAGCGGATCAGCGCTTATCCAGCGTCCGAGGTAGGGACTGAGAAACCTCTTTCCGAAGTACTGCAGCCCAACTTCGATGTCCTCCTCTTTGCCTGTAAACCGGTAATCCTCCCGGAAGCTATTCCAGCGACCGGGCCGGTAGTCACTGTCGGGCCCCCCGTTGGTCGTGTACGTCCCGCGCTCGACGAGCTCGCTTGTGTCCCGGTCAACGACCAGGCTGGTCGATCCAAGATGGTCGGGCATCTCTAGAAGGATGTGCAGCTTGCCGCTGCCGAACGATGGCTCGCTGTCGAGCGCGTAGTACAACCTCCCGAGGCGCACGCCGTGCACGGACAAGTACGCGACTTCAGTCGACGAGTCGCGCCGAAAATCGCCCTCCGTGAAGCTCGTGCTCCGCAATTCAAGCGAGTCGAAGACGTATGCGTCGTAGACGGTGGTGCCGCTGGCATCGATGGCTGTCTTGAGAGTGCGCTGGTCGGTGGCGTCGTATGCGTGGCGCAGCTCGGCACTCGGCGCGCCGCTCGGCAAAGGGGCGCTTGCTGTCGCGGGAGTCGCCGTATCCCAGCGACGCGCGTGCACCAGGCGCCCCACTTCGTCCCAGTCGTACGCAAAGCGCTGCGAGCAAATGGCCCCCGCGGGCAAGCACGCCCCGCTTCGTGAGAGCGCCATGCTCGTGAGATTGCCCGCCGGGTCGTACGCAGTGGTCAGTGTCCCGCCGCGCGGCCCGCTGCCTGTGGCCGCCTCCAGCTGATACGGGCCTGCGCTTGCCGTGCCGTTGGTAACCGTGCCGACGGACCGGTCGTAAAAGCCGTGCGCGTCGTCGTCGGTGAGGACCGTATTGCCGAGCCAGTCGTACTGGAAATTCTGCGACATCACGCGATTGGGGAAGCTGATATGGGGACTGGGCAACCCGCGTCGGGGATCGGTGCTCGTCCCCGGGTCCTCCGCCGCGAACGGGGACGTCCAGGAGTCACTGCCGTTAGGCGACGCGTAAGACACGTCGGTTGCGCGGTACAAGTCGTCGTATTGAATCTTTCGGGTGACAGGCTGCGCGCCGGCGGGCCATTCCGAGGGACTGCGCCAATCGCGAATCTCGGTCGGGTTGTCGACTTGGTCGTAGAGAAAGTCTGTGTCCTCAAGCAGAAGCTGAAACGTGCTTGGTGAGCCATTGGGGCTGGGCGACGGAAGATAAGACGCCGGCGGTGCGCTCCAGATGGCCGGTGCTCCACGATAAGTCTGCGCGCTCGAAAGGCGCCGCCGCCCGTCGTAGCTCAAGGCGCTCGTCGTCGCGGCAGCGTCACCGTAGACGACTTGCCCAATGAGCCCGTCGGCGTCGCGGGTGATACTCGACACGAGAGGCGAGGCCATGCCCGATGCCGCTCCGTACCCGGTCCCTACGCTCTTGACCGTGCCCCGCTGCGAGTATTGCGTCGTCACAACGCTTTGCCCGCTCGCGTCGAGCAGCGCGGGGATGCCGCTGTCTACGCCCGTCGACACGCTGACGGGACGATCGGCCCCATCGTACGCAGACACCTTTTTGTACCAGTGGGGCGCGTAACGAGCGGCCAGCGCCTGAGCGGCGGCGTCCGGCTTCGCGATGCGCCTGGCCATGTGGACCGCGCGCCCTCGGCCATCGTAGAGCGTCGCTGCCTTCGCGCCGCGATCGCTCACGGCGACCAATCGGCCACGAAAGAGCCCCTGAGTCGCTGCGAGTTGAAAGTCGGGTAAAGCCGCGACCTCCGGGTCGGAAGTTACGTCGTCGTACACGTAAAAAGCTTCCGTGCTGTCGCCGGTAGTCAGATTCGGTGTCGTGTATCCGGGCTGTGACAAGAGGCAGGGCGAGAAGTCCTCGGCCAGGATGCGCCCCCCCGCGTCGTAGTGGTAGTTGACGCCGCAGCCACGCGCGTCGCTCGTGCCAACGAGCTCTCCATTGTCGTCGTAGGCGTAGCGCCATGCCTTCATCGTCGACGGGTCGGTGGTCGGGTCGGCGCTGAACCCCTTGGTTGCGTTGGGCTCCACATTGAGCACCATCCGACCCAGCGAGTCGTAGCGAATCCAGCGAACGATCGGCAGGTCCGCAGCACCGACTCGCACGCGCGCGATGACGGCTGGTTCCCCCGTCGACAGGTACGTCGTGCGCAAGTCGCGCGCCTCGATCGCATTGCCGTTGTGAATGCGCTCGGTCACGATGAGCGTGCGACCATGGCCGTCCTGCGTCGCGCTCGCGGGGGTGCCCTGGTGTGGCCCAGGTAAGAGATCCGCCGCGTCCCACTTATCGACCGAGAGCGCGTGGTACTTGCTCTGCAGCGTGATGACCCCATCGAGGCCGAAGGTTTGCAATTGGCGTCCAAACGCGTCGTAGCGCTGGCTGCCGTACAGGCTTGGTGGCGCTCTTCCGAGCGGAAACTTTTTGGGGTCGGCGCCGCTGTAGAACGAGGCGAGATACTTCCGCCGTACCGCTCCTTTGGCGTCGTAATCGGTCAGGCCGTTGACGATCCACGCTCCCGCATCGCCCGTACTCGGGTCCGCCTGATCGAGGGTCGCAATCGGGCGTCCGAGGCCATCCACATACGCCCAGGATTCGTGGTAACTGGTCGCGTTGGAGTCGGCGCCATTTTGCGTCTTGGTGTGCAGGAGCGAATACGGAGTGGCCGCCGGGTCGGTGGGAAGGAAGTATTCGACGAATACCGACGCGGCGCCGGAGACCGAGCCCAACTTCGTTGGGTCGGGGTCGGGCCTGAAGAGCGAAGAGAGTCGCCCGAAGTTGTCATACGAGACCTTCGTCAACGCTAGGGTCGGATCTTGGAAGGTCGCGACCACGTGCCAACCGCGGTCCCAGGTCGCGATCGTATGAAGTGGGATTGCGCCACATGTGCCGGCCGCCGCTCCCGCGAACACAGTCTCAAGCACCGGCAATTCGTCGTAAGTGGCGTCGTAAGTCACATCGCGGCAGCGCTGATTGGGCGCAGCCTGGTGCTGAAGTTGGCCGAATTGGTCGTAGATCTGGGTACTGACGAGGATGGTGCCATCGTGCGAGGCGCTGGGCGGGGGCGCCGCTACCGGGGCGGTGGGATCTTCGTGAAAGCGGTCGAGCGGCAAGGTGCCTGCGAGCACCGCCTTCGTCTGGAGCGGGTTGCCGCCCAGGTCGTACTGCACCAGCATGTGCTTGCGCTGGCCGGGTGTGACTGAGCCCACGACGTAGCTTTCGACCGTGCGGTACAACCATCCGCTCGGGTCGTCCGTGCTTGCAACGATGGGTCGCCCCGGTGAGGTGCGGGTCGTGATGGATTCGTCGATGACCGGTTGCCCATCGATAACGCGGCACCCCTCGACGCAACCATCGTCGATCGCATCGGTCGCGTTTCCAAACGCGTCCACGATCGCACTCTTGCGAAGGTGCGCCCGCCCGCCGGAGGCGCGCAGCGTGAGCGAAATCGAGCTCGAGGTGGTCTCGCTCGCCACCGTGCCAAAACTCGTCTCGAGCTCGACATCGGTTAGCGACGCCTGTTTTGGATCCGATACGAACGGGGCGTTGTCGTAGAGATACGTGTCGCTCTGCGACTCGAAGGCGTGCCGTACCTCGCGGCCGTCGAGACCCGCGTAGAGCTTGCGCAATCGGTACGTGTGGTGCGCCGACGACTGATAGACACCGTTCTCGTCGTGCGTCTCGGAGAGCAGCGGGAGGCCCTTGAGCGCCTCGCGGGGATTGTCCTGCCACTTGCCCTCGGGCGTGCACGGGTCGGGCGAAGCCCCCTCGTCGTTCGTGCACTCGCCGAGCAAGAACGTCGATTCGGTCGTCGATGACGGGCTGTTGCTATCTCCCACCTTGCGTGCGCGCGCGGTCCGGAAGCCGCGAAACTCGCGCTGCCTTCCGTCGTAGACCGCGTCGCGATACGAGTACTCGGTCACGTAGACCCCGGGCGCACGCCCGACGACGTCCATGTGATCGCGCTCGGTC